>Ga0182024_10016307_pt1 | contig 14107 bp, 13 predicted proteins | sample P32metaG_FD_120480 | JGI IMG/M metagenome (GOLD analysis project Ga0182024, IMG submission 120480) | Permafrost microbial communities from Stordalen Mire, Sweden - P3-2 metaG (Illumina Assembly) | ecosystem: Environmental > Terrestrial > Soil > Wetlands > Permafrost | place: Sweden: Stordalen... | reverse complement strand
TCCGATCACTTATCGCACAATCAAAAAGCCAGCGTCGCTTCGCTCCGACGTCTGATCGGTTTCCTACGGAATCCTGATCGGCTTCGCGGCGGAATCACCGTTCGGCTTCAGCGGAATCCTCAGGTGACATCGATCGTCCGAAAACGGTGCATTCCACCAGACGGGCCGCGCTTTCCGATGGCCTGCTCCGGGCGCTTGCAGAATGGAAGAAACTCTGCCTCAACTCGAATCCTGAGGCTTGGGTGTTTCCATCGGAGAGAGGCACTCCCCTATCGCGGGACAACTTTCTTCGCCGACACGTCCAGTCCAAGCTCAAGCACGTGGGTTTGGCTTGGGTGAACTTTCAGGTCATGCGGCGGACGCACTCGACGCTGATGAACAACATGGGAATCGAAGGAAAGCTGGTGGCGGACCAACTCGGCCACTCCCTCGATGTCAACCAAAACGTCTACACGCAATCGCCGGTACAGCGCCGGAAGGATGCGGTTGACCAGCTCGAAACCGCGCTGGTGATGTAATTGGAGTACAAACGGAGTACAGGGTTAAAGATTCGGGAATCGGGAATGCTAAATGCTTTAGTTTCTTGGAGCGGGAGACCGGGGTCGAACCGGCGACGTCCAGCTTGGGAAGCTGGCATTCTACCACTGAATTACTCCCGCTCTTTCGTGGATTCCTCCACCATTCTATCGGATTCTCGCCGTTACCGCGGACCGCCGGGGCGCGAATGCGTTCCTACCGCGTAGCCCGCAGGCGCCTGAAACAGCGTGGGGTCCGGCTCATTGCGGTTCACATTGGTTAACTGCGTCACCCTGGTGCCCGAGCGCGGATCGCTCGAGGTGGTCATGACCGGCACCAGCAGATCCGGAGAAACCCACACCTCGTGGACGGTCTGCATCGCCTGCGAATTTCCCTCCGCGCCGACCGGTATGGTCATGGTGGTGCGCGTACCGGTGACCGAGAGACTGCCGATCGTCTTGGTCCCCAGATCCTCTCTCAGGATCTGCGGCGACGTCGTGCCCGCCGGCCGGGCCCGGTTATTGAAGCCGCCGCCATTCGGAGGCGGACCGCGTCGCCCTGGGTTACCGTTCGCGCCGCCGTTCGCGCCGCCAGAGTTTCCAGTGCCGAGCATGGTTTTCTCCGCGGTCATGCGCTGCGGGTCCAGCCGGGTCATCGAACCCTCCACCGGATCGTAGATGCTCACCATGGTTCTGGACCCTTGTGCCGACCCTTGTGACGTCCCGCCGCCCGGCCGCGTCATGGTCGTTTCCGTTCGCACGCGGCCCATACCGTCGCGATACACCTGGGTCTGCTCGTTACGGGTGATCTGGTTTCCGTTGGCAAGCGTCTGGGTGAATTGCGTGGTCTCCATGGCCGAATACGGCTGGCCTGTGACGGTCTTGCCCCCGGGCCCTCCCGGCCCAAATTCCCGTCCACCCGGTCCCCCAAACCCTGGCCCACGTCCTCCTCGGAATCCAGGTCCGCCGGGAGGCGGGCCTTGGGCGAGAATCAGCGCCCCGCTCAGGACTACGCCGGTAATCAGTTTCGTCAGTCTCATGTTCATGCGGTTTCTCCCTCGGTCAAAGTCGATTAAATCGATGTCACTCCAAATCGCCCCACCCCTCTTGTGCTTCCGGCCTTTGAGGCGCGCCCGTCAGGGACTACGTTCCGGCGTTTGGTTGACAACAGTAAAGACGGCATAATGGCCGCCAGGTTGTCGCAGCGCATAAGGAATTTGCGTTTGCAACGCATCTTTTTGGTTTCGAAACGGGCCGTGGCGCAGAACTGGACCTCAATCGGCGGGATCCACAGCGGCGAATCCCCTGAACACGCGGCATTCCGGGGTCGCCCTCAAGAGTGAAACTCGCCCTTGACACTTTCGGTATTTCTGCTATCGTCGAAATATGATCGCAGCCAAATCCCGGAAATCCGCCGAACACATCGCCAGGTACGCGGACATGTTCACGGCGATGGGCACCGAACCACGCCTGCGAATCATGCGGCTCCTGCTGTCCGCTCACCCGGAAGGCCTGGTGGTCGGCGATATCCAGAGCGACCTGGCGATTCCCAACTCGACTCTTTCGCACCATCTGGAAAAACTCAAGCATGAGGATTTAGTCAAGGTCCGACGCGACAGCACGTTTCTCTGGTACACCGCCAACACGGAGGCGTTAGGAGAACTGCTGGGCTTTCTCTACGCGGAGTGCTGCACGCGCAACCAGGCAGTGCAGCCGGACAAGATCGTTACTATTTGCAAGTAGATTTCGGCCACGAAAGCCAAACTAACGAAAGCCAAAACAAGGAGAATCATGGAAATTAAAGAAATCGTCAAAGAGAAGTACGGCAAGGCCGCGTTGCGCGTTTCGACCGGCGGAAGCTCCTGCTGCGGAGCCAGCGCGCGGCGCGATAACGGCGTCGATCCGATCACCTCCAATTTGTACGACAGCGGCCAGACCGGACAAATTCCCCAAGAGGCTGTGCTGGCTTCGCTGGGATGTGGCAACCCCACCGCTCTCGCCCGGCTGAGCGCCGGGGAAACGGTCCTCGATCTCGGCTCCGGGGGCGGCATCGATGTGCTGCTTTCAGCGCGCCGCGTCGGTCCCACGGGCAAGGCTTACGGCCTCGACATGACCGACGAAATGCTGGCCCTGGCTCGCGAGAATCAACGCAAGGCCGGTGTCGAAAATGTCGAGTTTCTCAAGGGCGAAATCGAAAACATCCCGCTGCCCGGCAATTCCGTCGACGTCGTCATTTCCAATTGCGTGATCAATCTCTCAGCCGACAAAGACAAGGTGCTGCGGGAGGCGTTCCGAGTACTGAAGCCCGGCGGCCGATTCGCTGTCTCTGACGTGGTGGTTCGCGGCCATGTGCCGGATCAAGTGCGGCGCAGCATGGAGATGTGGGTGGGCTGCATCGCCGGTGCGCTCCAGGATCACGAATATACCGGCAAGCTGGCCCAGGCCGGATTCGAGGGCATCGACATCGAGCCGACCCGCGTCTACAGCATCCAGGACGCGCGCCAGTTCCTAAGCCGCGAAGGCATCGACGTGGACGCCATCGCGCCGCTGGTCGAGGACAAATTCATGAGCGCGTTTATCCGCGCCGTGAAACCGGCGGCGAAGGAGTGTTGTGATCCGGCGTGCTGTAGCTGAGGCCCTGGGAACGGCCTTCCTGCTGGCCGGTGTCGTCGGGTCCGGCATCATGGGCGAACGGCTCGCGGGAGGGAATGTCGCCATTGCGCTCCTGGCGAATACCATCGCAACGGGAGCCATGCTGGTCGCGTTGATTCTGACGTTCGGCTCCATCTCGGGAGCGCATTTCAATCCGGCGGTCACCCTGGCGAACGCCTCCCAGGGCGGTTTGCCCTGGCGCGAAGTGCCGGTCTATATCGCCGCTCAGATTTCGGGCGCGTTCGCCGGCGTCGCGGCAGCTCACCTGATGTTCGGCGAGCCGTTGTTTTTTGCGTCGCGTCACGTCCGCGCCGGTAACGCGCAACTGTTCAGCGAATTTGTCGCGACGTTCGGGCTCCTTTCGATCATCTGGGGATGCGCACGCTTGCGGTCATTCGCTGTGCCGTTCGCCGTCGGCGCCTACATTACCGGCGCTTATTGGTTCACCTCCTCGACGTCGTTTGCCAACCCCGCCGTTACGCTCGCCCGCGCCGCGTCGGACACTTTTGCGGGGATACGGCCGGTAGATGCTCCTGGCTTCATCGTGGCTCAACTCGCCGGGGCATTCGCGGCAACGCTCCTTTTCCGGTGGCTGGTTCCGTCACTTTCCAAAGACGCTTCCAGCGTCATCGTGCCCCACGCCTCCAAAGGCACGCCTCATGCCGGCTAAGAAACGAATCCTCGTTCTCTGCACTGGTAATTCGGCCCGCAGCCAGATGGCCGAAGGACTATTGCGGCACGATGCGGGCGATCGCTTCGAAGTCGAAAGCGCCGGCACCAAGCCGAGCCGCATCCGCCCCGAGGCCATCGCAGTGATGCGCGAACTTGGCATCGACATTTCCGGTCATCGTTCCAAGAGTGTGAACGAGTTCACCGGCCAGCACTTCGACTACGTTCTGACGGTTTGCGACAACGCCAGGGAAACCTGTCCGATTTTTCCCGGCGAAACCGCAACAATCCATCACAACTTTGAAGACCCCGCCGCCGTGCAAGGTTCCGAGGATGAGCGGCTGGCCGTTTTCCGCCGGGTGCGCGACGAGATTCGCGGGTATCTGCAAGGGTTCGCGAATACGCCGGAGGAACGGACAGCGTAAGGCGCAAGGGCCGCCAGGTTGTCGCTGCGGGGGACGAAAATTTATGTCTCCAAAGCTAACTATCATTCTTTGACAACGCGGAAAGTGTACAATCGCCGGGATTGCCTCGACGAGCTGGTTGCCTCCCCCGAGTAGGGCGCCAGCAAACCGTACTCGCCCAGCGTCAGGGCCGGAAGACTGAGCAAGTAGGTCTTGGGTGCGACCTCTTTCGCTTTAAACTTGACTGCGTCGGAGGATGGGCCGAACGTTTTGAGCCCTTCGTCTGTCGCGGAACGGAAAGTCCGCCTGTCGCTCTGCGTATGGAGGTGCAACAGTTGGAACTCTGAGGCTGCCGTATCATCCGCGACGGAGATCTTCAATTCGGACGGTGCCACCAGTTGCATTTCACTGTGAACGCCGCGAACGTACCCGTTTGCAACGAAGGGCGTGGAACTCCCCCGCAGACCACCTCTCGATCCTCCTTCGAGGCTCGCCAGGTCCGATTGCAGCTCCGTCCAGGCGCCGGCCTTCTTGTAGTACACGTGGAATGGATTGGGTCGCGCTGCCCCAGACGTAGCCGGACTTGCTGCTGGGCCGCGCGCGCCGCCGACGGACCGTGGGCCCCCGACATTGTTTGGATTAACCTGCGCCAAACCGGTCCACGCCAGACAGCCAAACACAACCCATATCGTGGGCCATGACCTGGAGCACATATTAGCGATTACCCCCCTCCCCCGAAAGCGCAAGCCCGCGCCATTCCCGGATTCGGTCCACGGAAACATGCAGCAACAGAAACACGAGAGGAATCAAAAAATCAAAATAAATGCCGAGATTCTGAAGGAGTACGTAGCCCACCGAAATGAAGAGAGCCGCCGCTCCAAGAACAAAACCGGCTTTCTTCCATGCGCTGGCGTCGATGGCGAAAACGATTGCCATGGCAAATAGTACCAGCATCTCCACGGCGTATGCGAAGGGCTCGTACACCGGCCAGTAGTAATTGCCTCCCAGAATCGCCTCCGCATAGTTGGCGTGCACGAAGACGCCCGAGATCGGCCCGGCCGGCGTAACGTGGGAATCGGCTAGCGGGCCGGTCTTCCAGCTCAGCCTGTGCCACGCCGATCCGATGAAAACCAGCTTCCCCCCGACCTGATCCTGGAGAGCGGTCTTGTCCAGACGCAGGACGCTCGCCGCGTTCAAGTGCGGGAATGCGCTGGGCTCGAGGTATCCGCCGAAGGGAAATATATCGAGAGCCTTGATCCCTCGAACCGCGTCGGGCAGGTAGGCGCGAACGGCTGCCAGAGCGAACGAATCAAGCGGACTCCCATCGGCCAGCTTGATATCCAGGGGCACCGCGCGCGCATCGTCCGGGAGCGCGATATAACCGATGAAGAAAAAATGGGGAGGCACTTCGACGCCCGAATATATGTCGGATTGCCGCACCAGGGAGTCGCCCGCGCCGAACCCGATCGTCGCGGGAAGCACCACTGCGTGATGCGCTGTGCAGGCTCTGTCGATCGCGCCAAGAAGCTGATCCGTCTCGTGCTGATAAACGGGGGTCTCACGAGGCGAGCCGTCGGCAACCGGCGATCGCAGATCGAAATCGACCGCGATGACCCGTGCCTGGGCCTCCGCGAGCCGCGAAATCATGCAGCCGAGCAAGTCGCGCCGAACCGGCGCTCGACCATTGAACTTCCCCTTCCAGAAGTCGTCGTCATCCACCGTCACCACGAATGTGTGCTGAACATACGGCCGCCGCCAATTGGTCTTTTGCATCAAACTGTAGAGCGAGTAGCGGCTGTTCAGCCACACGCCGTGAGTGCCGATGTAGTGACCCACCCAGATCCCAATGATGCTGAGCAAGGCCGCCTCGACCCAGTAGCGAATCGGCTTGGACTTCAGAATAAAGACGATCCCTGCCGTGGGAAGCCGTGCTTGCCTTCTGGAACGGTGCTTCGCAGCCATGATTTTCTCACCGGATTCTTGGTTCAGTAATGCCGGTGCACCATTCTAATCCAGTTCCTGGCCGGGCATCCTTGCCGCCAACACGCCGGCATGACGCCGTCGATCGAGCAGCATCGAAACCACGGCGGTATTCAACACCGCCCGGCGAGAAAAGTTACGATGGATCGAGGCCTCCGCACTGCGGATCGTTAGAACGTCTGGACTGGATATGCGGCTCAATTTTTTCAGTCCGCTGCCGATGTGATTCCTATCGAACCGGGTTCCTATCAGTATGTCTGGAACACTCCGCCGTGAGACGGCACTGCGCCAAAACCGCGCACTCCAAGCGAGCCGCATCCGCGGGTTTGCTGGAATTCATTGGAGGAGGCCCGACTGGTTAAGTCTTTTTAAATTTTCGAAACGCCGGCGCCGCACTTCCCCTCCCCGAGATACCGCTGTCAACCGCATGAAACAAATCCCGTTAGGAACGTTAGAGACGGAGCGCCGGGCGCAACAAAAGCGCGACACGAGACGCAATACGGAGGCAACGGATCTCCACCCGGCGCCGTCGATAATATCGAGTGCCCGCGTTCTCCTAAGTCCGATTGGAGTTAACCGATAGCCGTGATTCATTCCCGTCCGTCTTCATACATATCCGCTTTGAGCAAATTCCCAGCCCGGCTAGCCGTTCTGGCGTTTGCTCTCCTGCTGTTTGTATTCAGCACCGCCGCGCAGCAGAGCCGCATCACCCAGCCGATCGATACCCGGCAGCGCGTGACGCTGACCGGCCATATCCATCCGAGAACGCGCGCCGCTAACGACCTGGGCCGCGTGTCGCCGGGCATGGAATTGTCCACCGTCATGCTGAATTTGTCGCCGGGAGCCGCGCAGAAGACCGCGCTGACTCAGCTCTTAAAGGACCAACAGACTCGGGGCTCGGCGAACTATCATGGCTGGCTCACGCCCGAGCAATTCTCCGAGCGCTTCGGCGCGAGCGATGCCGATATCGCCAAGATCTCCACGTGGCTCGAATCGCAAGGGCTGACCGTTGCGGCCGTGGCGCGAGGCCACAACTCGATCTCGGTGAACGGCACTGCCGCGCAAGTGGAAGCGGCCTTTCAGATCGAGCTTCACCAGTATTCCCTTGGCGGCGAAATGCACTTCGCCACATCCACGGAACCGAGCGTCCCGGCGGCCTTCTCCGGCATCGTCTCCAGCATCCGCGGGCTGCACGATTTCCGGATGAAAGCCAGGAATCGCGCGCCGGTTCATCCCGACGACAACTCCTCCTTATGCGGAAATCATTGCATCGCGCCGGACGATCTCGCCACGATCTACGACATCAAGCCGCTGTATGCAGCCGGCATTAATGGAACCGGACAAAAGCTGGTGATCGCCGGCCAGACCGTCGTCAATCTTGCCGACATCAATACCTTTCGCAGCAACTACGGTCTCACCGTGAACCCTCCCCAAACCCTGCTGGTTCCAGGAACCAGGAACCCCGGCGTCAGCGAAAGCGACGTGCCCGAGGCCGACCTCGATCTGGAATGGTCGGGATCGGTGGCCCGCAACGCGAACATTATTTTCGTGTATTCCTACGATGTGATGACTGCGGTGCAATACGCTATCGACCAGAATCTCGCGCCCGTGGTCAGTGTCAGCTATGGCAACTGCGAACTGGAGACGGCCCAAGTCGATATGTCCGCCTACCAGTCGTGGGGGCAGCAAGCCAACGCTCAGGGAATCACCTGGTTCGCCGCCTCGGGTGACGCCGGCGGCGCCGATTGCGACGATACCCAGAACCCGGGATTATCGGTGGACGCTCCGGGGAGCGTTCCGGAAGTGACCAGCGTCGGCGGCACGCAGTTGAGCGAAGGAACGGGCAATTACTGGGCCGCCGCCAATACCGCCACTGGCGGGTCCGCGTTGTCGTATATCCCGGAAATCGTCTGGAACACCAGCGTCGAAGACGGTTCGCCATCATCCTCGGGCGGCGGAGCCAGTGTCGTTTTCTCGAAGCCTTCCTGGCAGGTGGGAAACGGCGTGCCCAGCGATAACGCGCGGCATGTTCCCGACGTGTCGCTGGCCGCCTCGCCCGATCACGACGGCTATCTGGTATTCACCGGCGGCAGTTTGCAGGTGTACGGCGGAACCTCGGTCCCCACGCCGAGCTTCGCCGGAATCGCCGCGCTGATCAATCAGTACCTGGTTTCCAACGGCGGCACGGCCGGACTGGGGAATATAAACCCGAATCTTTATTCGCTCGCACAGTCGAATTACGCGGGCTTTTTCCACGACATCACCATAGGAAACAATGTCGTCACGGTGCCCTGCTCCGGCATTCGCCGCGGCAACTGCGGCGATTTGCCGGTGGGATACACCGCGACTCCCTACTACGATCAGACCACCGGACTCGGCTCGGTCGACGTGAACAATCTGGTCACCGGATGGGATGGCGGAGCGATTGTCACGCCCCCCCCGCCGCCGCCGCCCACCCCCACCATCACGCTGCTTTCTAACGTCGACACCCTGTTCAGCAACAGCATCGCCTACCTTACCGCGACGCTCGTAAGCCCGGACGGGATCACCACGCCCACCGGGAGCGTTTCGTTTGAAGACAACGGCGTCATCCTGGGCTCGGCGACTCTCGCGGGCGAGGCCGGATCGGCGCGCGCCACTCTGGCCGTCACCGGCTCGCAGTTGCCCATCGGCAGCAGCACCATTCAAGCGGATTTTCCGGGCGCCACCGCGTCCATCAACGTAAATCTAACCTCGCCCGGATCGGACGTGGCTCCGCCGCCGGTCGTCTCCCAGGTCACCGACGCGGCTCAGTTTCAGCAGGTCTTTTCGCCCGGCGGAATCATGTCGATTTTCGGATCGCAACTCGCCTCCTCCGCCGCGCAATCGGCCGCCTCCGTGCCCCTGCCGATTTCGATGTCCGGCGTCGAGGTGCTGGTCAACGGAGTGCCCGCGCCCCTGTACTACGCCTCCCCCACGCAGCTCAATGTGCAGATTCCTTACGAAACCTCGACCGGCACCGCCGTCATCAGCGTCAACAACAACGGCAAAGTCGCCACCCACAACATCACCGTGAGCCCCACCGGCCCCGGCATTTTCACCGACGCGAATGATTTCCTGGTCCCCGCCAACTCCGCGGCGCGCGGGCAGGAAGTCGCGTTTTATATCACCGGCGTGGGCGCCGTGACGCCCGCGTTGTTCACCGGCTCGGCCCCCGACGCGGCAACGCTCGCCGGTCTGCCCACACCTGCGGCAACGCCTCTGGTGGTGAACATTGGCGGCGTGCCCGCGACCATCGATTTCGCGGGCATTCCCAACGGACTGGTCGGCGTATTGCAGATCAACGTCACCATCCCCACCAGCATTTCCGTGGGGATTCAATCGGTGGTCGTCTCGGTGGGCGGCCGCTCCAGCGGCAACGTATTCCTGACGATTACGAACTGACCGGTCGAGGCGCCCAAAGGCTTGCCTTTCAAGCTCCTGCGTTATAAGCTCTTCTGAGGGCGGGCGGCGCGAAAGCAATTGGCTTCTCTCCACCGCACAGGAGAAATATATGAGGTGGACGAACGGCATCCTCTTTGTCGCGTGTCTTGGTTCCGCGCAGGCGTCGACACTGTACGTTTCCAGCATTGACAGTTCTGAGGTATTGACATATGACGGAACCACCGGAGCGTCCGTCAACAACCCTTTTGTGAGCAGCGGCAGTGGCGGCCTGGATGAGCCCTCGGGCTTGGCGCTCGCCCCGAACGGCAATCTGCTAGTCGCCGACGTGGGCAACAACGACGTGCTGGAATACAACGCCAGTACCGGGGCGCTCGTCACCACTTTCGTGAGCAGCGGAAGCGGCGGGCTGGACCACCCGTATGGCATTGCCTACGGTCCGAACGGCAACCTGTTCGTGGTCGGTGAATTCAACGATCAGGTGCTTGAATACGATGGAAGCACCGGCGCGTTCGTCACCGCTTTCGCGAGCGGCGGGTTGAGCTTCCCGGTCGGCCTGACCTTCGGCCCGAACGGCAACCTGTTCGTGTCCAGTCAAGGCAACAATGAGGTGCTGGAATACAACGGGAGCACCGGCGCGCCTGTATCCACCTTCGTGAGCAGCGGCAGCGGCGGGTTGGACGGCCCGAACGGCCTGACTTTCGGCTCGAACGGCAACCTGTTCGTGGTCAGTCAGGACAACAGCGAAGTGCTGGAATACGACGGCACCACCGGCGCGTTGGTCACCACTTTCGTGAGCAGCGGCAGCGGGGGCTTGTCCAACGCGTTCGGCCTGACCTTCGGCCCGAACGGCAACCTGTTCGTGTCCAGCGTCAACAACGAGGAGGTGTTGGAATACGACGGCAGCACCGGGGCATTCGTCACCACTTTCGTGAGCAGCGGCAGCGCCGGGCTTGACGGCCCTACCTTCCTGCTGTTCTCTTCGTCCACTCCCGAGCCAGGGACCTGGCTGCTGGTAGCATGCGGCCTGGCGATTCTGATTGCCGCCGGACGCAAGACCCGCCGCTTCGAACGCTGAGCGCGGTGGGGCGGACGCCCTCGTCCGTGCCGGACCCCCGGTCCGGCTATTACCACTCAACTCAAGATGGAGGCCGACGTGGGCGTCGGCCGCGGGCTCCCGCCCCACATTACTACTTCCCGCCCTTCGCGAAACACCACAACGCCTCCCGCGTCCGCACGTAAATCCGACCGTCCACAATCGCCGGCGTCGCGAAAATCTCCTCGTCCAGATTGTTGATCGCCAGGATCTCCCAATTCCCTTCCGCGCTGACCACGACAACTTTCCCCTCTTCGCTCGCCAGAAAAATCTTGCGATCCGCCTCGACCGGCGACGCCCAATAATTCCCCAACGCCCCCGTCAGCCGAGCCTGCTTCATCACCTCCCCCGTCTCCGCATTCAGGCTGGTGAAAATTCCGTCTCGAACCAGGTACAGCACGCCTTCATAGAACAGCGGCGACGCCGTATTCGGCAGCGCCTTACGATAGCGCCACAACACCCGGCTCTTGGTGATGTCCCCATGGGGCACGTCGCCACGCCCGCCCGCGCGAATCGCCACCAGGCAGTTTTCCGCCGCGCTGCGGATCTGATAGAAACGCCACTCGCGCTCGTCGAGATATCCGTTTTCATCCAGATCGCTATCGGCAAACGACTGCGGCGAAAGCAGAGCCGCCGCCTCCGCGCGCGAAAGCCTGCCATCGTGATCCCGATCGAGATCGGCCAGGACTTTCGAAAACTCCGGCACGCTCGTGCGACGCTCCTGATCGCCGCCGATTTCCCAGCCGTTCACATAAATGCGATCGCCGTCAATCACCGGCACCGACTTGTTCTGCCACGCCATCCCCCGCACCCACCACAGCTTTTCTCCGGTGTCGAGCCGGTACGACGCGACTTCGAACGATCCCGGCACGATCAGCTCGGCTGCTCCGTTTTTTGGGCGATACACCCCCGGCGTCGCATAGCCGCGCGTGTATTCCGGCCGCGCCGTTTTCCAGATCACCTTCCCGGTTCCGGGATCGATCGCAATAAGATACGACCCTGTGTCCTGATCGCAAATCAGCACCAGCTTTCCATCCGCGAGAATCGGCGACGAGCCGTGTCCGTTGGCATTATTAAACGGACCCAGCGGCACCCGCCACCGCTCATTCCCATCCGGACCGTAGGAGAGCAGGCCGAAATCGCCGAAGAAAACGTACACGTTTCTCCCGTCGGTCACCGGCGATGGCGACGCGGGACCGTTGGTCGGTTGATACGATTCCTCTCGATCCCTTGGCGCCGGCCGCCGCCACAGAATTTTGCCGGACGCCCGATCGAGGCATATCGTCAGCAGCGTCTTGCCTTCGAACGCCGTCAGGAAAATGCGATCGTCCGTCAGCACCGGCGAGGAATGCCCCGGGGGCAGCGCCGTTCTCCACGCCAGATTCCGGTCTGCATCAAAGCGATCCGGAAGATTCTTCGACGCCGAAATTCCGGAACCGTTCGGCCCGCGAAACTGCGTCCAGTCGGCAGCCGACAACACGAAGGGAATCAGCACCGCCAGCCGTCTCATTCAAAGCCAGTGTAAACCAACCCTCTTGCGAGCCGCGACCAAAGGGAGCGGTTACAAAAAAAAGCGGTTACAAGAAAGAGCGGTTATAAGAATTCCGCGATGTTTGTGGGGCGGGGCCACCTTGCCCGTGGAGGCTAAGCCGACCGCGTGCCCTGCCAATTGACGCGCGCCAGTATGGAGCGCTGGCCAATCTCAGACTCAGGACACTCAAACACAGGTTCCACGAGACGGAAAAATGGGCGTGAGTATTTTCTGGTCGGATAAGCCGAACTGAAGGGACACCAACGGATTTAACCCGCCATTTCGGCACTCACGCACATTGCGGGTTCGTGACTCGCTGGGACTTTCGGGACAGAGTGCGCCAAGCCAAGAGGAGCCCGATCGTTGCGAGTCCCAGACCGAGCACCGCGGCACTCCCCGGCTCCGGCACGGTCGCACTATAGGTGACCCATTGAACATTTGCGTCGATATTGTTGGTGTTTTGATAATTCAGAATCTCAACTTTGGCGTAATTTCCACCGTTGGTCAGAACGGCGAAAACATCGCCCGCCGGTAGGGAGGTCTGGGGAATCGGAGTCGTGCCGTAGGTGAGGCCCATGAGTTGCGCGGGCGTCACGCTCGCGAAATTCGTGATTCCGATGTTCACCAGTTCCGCCAGCCCTAGAGGAACGAATTGGAGATCCGGAGTTGCCGCGTTGGTGAGGTTCTCCCACCAGATATCATTTCCCCCTACCGTTCCGGTATCGAGAGAAAACGTGAAAGTATCCGGGATCACGATCGTCCCCGAAGAAACCACACCTGCGATAGCCGCGCACGGCACCGCCAGGAGCAGCACGCCCAATCGTTTATGCATTTTTCCTCCGAATAGATCCACTCTATCTCCGAATAGATGCACTCTATCAGGGATGGAGACTCAGCGTCGAGAGGGGTCGCCTCGACCTTAGACCCGGCTGAGGCGCAACCGACAGGGAGTGCGTGTTCTTCAAACCCCACACGTAAGGGTGGGGATGTGTCCACCACGCGCTCCCGCTCAGCGATGACCTCTTCAGTCAGGTATCCGAGCGTCCTCACCCAGGCCTGGTAGCCCGGTCTTTAAATAATCACTCAAAGAGATACACGATCCTGAGCAGAGACGAGCGGTAGATCGGCTTCTCCGGGCGCTCGGTAGTGATGAACTCGTCGGCTCCCGAGAGGTGCGCAGCCGCCAGGTGCAGCGCATCCATCGCAGCAAGGCCCGATTTCGCTGCCTCTGTCCGCGCCGCGGCCTCTATTTTGTCGAGATCGCGAAACCACTCGGCGGCGTTGAAGTACTCGTCGTAAAACGCCTTTTCCAAATGCTTCTTATGGAAGATGGCCTTGGGAACAAGCTCAAGATGAACGAACGGACTGGTCAGAAATATGCGGTCTGAATCTTCAAGAATCTGTAGTGCCCGCTCTCTGTCACGACTGATCGACCTCGCAGCGGTTATGAGCACGCCGCTATCGAGGAATGTCCGAACCATGCGGACTTATCGAATCCCGCCGCGGCGCTCAGCCAGTTCTCGTTCGAGTTCGCGGCGCGTGAACAATTTCTCACCCGACGCAACGATCCTCTCGCTGATCCGCCGCAGCTTCCGTCCCAATTCAGACGCGGCTGGCTTGTCTTTACGGCCGTTCTTGGCCGTGGCGGGCCTTTCGGCAACTCTTGCCATAGCTCCATCTTAATCGATACCTCAGCGAATTGAATCGCTTCACCCGTTCCAGCCCCACCCGTCAGGGTGGGGGACACATTCTCAATCCAGCCCCACCCGTCAGGGTGGGGGACACATTCTCAATCCAGCCCCACCCGTCAGGGTGGGGGACACATTCTCAATCCAGCCCC
>Ga0182024_10016306_pt1 | contig 14107 bp, 8 predicted proteins | sample P32metaG_FD_120480 | JGI IMG/M metagenome (GOLD analysis project Ga0182024, IMG submission 120480) | Permafrost microbial communities from Stordalen Mire, Sweden - P3-2 metaG (Illumina Assembly) | ecosystem: Environmental > Terrestrial > Soil > Wetlands > Permafrost | place: Sweden: Stordalen... | reverse complement strand
GGGCCCGAACGCGTTCGTCCGCCGGCGCCCGCATCGGATGCGCCGCGTTCCAGATTTTGAAGATCGACCAGGAGTTCCCGCGCGGATTGATACCGGCGTTCGCGATCCTTCTCCAGGCACTTTCGAATCACGCGCTCGAATTCCTCGGGAAGCTCATAATTCAGCCGGCTGATCGCATCCGGCTGGGATTGCAGGATGCGAGCCAGGGTCTCCTGCGCGGTCGCGCCGGCGAACGGCAGGCGCCCGGTCGCCATGCGGTAAAGCACCACGCCGAGGCTGAAGATATCGGTGCGATAGTCCACCTCGCGCCCCAGCGCCTGCTCGGGGCTCATGTAGGAAACCGTTCCCAGCACCACGCCTCCGCTGGTCAGGAACTGAGTGGCGATCTGGCTGCCGGAGGAGGTTTGCGCCGACGGCGCGGGAAACAGTTTCGCCAATCCGAAATCGAGGACCGTGACGTGTCCGCGGGCCCCAATCATCAGGTTGGCCGGCTTGATATCGCGATGCACCACGCCGCGCGCGTGCGCGGCATCCAGTGCGTCAGCGACTTGCGCGCCTATCGAAATGATCTCGGCCGTAGGCAGGGAATCTCCGGACTTGGCCGGGCCGCCGGTTGTGGCCGGGTCGGCCGTGAGCCGCGACTCGAGCGTCTCGCCTTCGATGTATTCCATCGCCAGGTAATGCGCGCCGTCGGCTTCGCCGATCTCGTAAATGTGCGCCGCATTGGGATGGCTGAGCGCGGAGGCGGCGCGAGCTTCCTGAACGAAGCGCGCCATGCGATCCGGATCGGATGCAACCTCCGGTAATAAAACCTTCAGCGCGACGTTGCGATGGAGCCTCAAGTCCTCGGCGAGAAACACCTCGCCCATGCCGCCGGCGCCCAGGCGCTTCATGACGCGGTAATGATTGAGCATTGCTCCCGGCTGCGCCTGCATGTCAATCCGTCCTGTCCGCTCGCCTGCAAGGCATGCTCATCTCCGCGCGGAAGCGATTGTCGCTCGCGTGCGCCGACAAATGCGCGACGCCGCCAAAACGCGTCGCCAGGCGGCTGCGCACGTTTCGCAACCCGAGGCCGCTGCGGCGCGGCGAGGGCGAGTCCGGATCGAATCCGTTCTCGACGCTTACTTCCAACAGGCCGCCGTTGACGCGTCCCTCCACTTTGATTGTCCCGCCTTCGACCAGCGTCGCGATCCCGTGTTTCACCGCGTTCTCGATCAGCGGTTGCAGCACCAGCGGCGGCACCATGCAGTCCGAGCACGCTTCCTCCACGTCCATCTCCACGTTCAATCGCGCGCCGAAGCGCACCCGCTCCACTTCGAGATAGGTCCGCGCGAGAGCCAGCTCTTCGCGCCACGAAATGCTTTCGCGCTCCCCCAGGCCGAGCGTGTTGCGCAAAAAATCCGAGAGCCGGATGCACATTTCCCGCGCGCGGGACGGATCGGTCGACGTGAGCGCGGTGATCGAGTTCAGACTGTTGAACAGAAAATGCGGATTGATCTGCGCCTTGAGCGCCCGCAGCTCCGCGTCGCGCGCCTGAAGCTCCATTTCTCTCGATTGCTCGACAGCGAGCAGCATGTAATGCAGCGCGACGGAGAGCAGATAGAGCAGCAGCCCGACCACGATAAGGTGCGGCAGTTCCGGCCGGAGAACCGGCGTGACATTGAGGAGATAGGCGATCAGGCGCGCCATTTCGGCCCAGATCGCGCTGGCGAGGATGGCCGCGCCGCCATGATTCACACCCAGCTTGAACGGATTGGTCGATCGAAGCGGCAGTTGCCTGCACACATACCATGGCGTCAGACAGACGAACGCGTAAAACAGGCACAACGGTTCTGAAATGATCAGCGTATCGCGCCAGGAAAGCGACCCGCTATGCAGCAGCGCCGCGAGCATTGCCGCGAAGAACGTCCAGGCGGCCAGATAGCTCGCGAGATAGGTTTTTCTCGAGAAAATCGGATGCATGCTGGGTGGTTAGTTCTTCACGTCGGTTCTTGGCTTCAGTTTTTGACGGCCAGGCCGCCGAAAATCACCGCTCCGGTGACCACCAGCAAGGGCGGCTTGACCGCGCCCGGCGGCGGAGCGTGCGTCTTGTCATCATAACCGCCGAAAATGGAGGTCACGCGCATGCTGACTGCCCAGGTTTCCGGCACCCGGATTTCCGCGCCACCGAACGCGGCGGTCACATCCACCACCATCTCGTCGAGTTTGGTTTCGGCCTCGCGCAGGTCGAGCTGCACGCCTCCGAACAGCGCCACGATATCGCCGCCCTCGAACTCCTTCGAATCGACACGCCGGTGTCCACCGCCAAAGATGCCGAATTCATGTACGCGATGGATGGAGGGTCCGGGCGTTGCACCGGCCCCGCCGCCGGCGCCGGGACCGGATGGCCGATTGCCGCCCCACCACTGGTCGAGATAGTGGTTCCGCTCGAGCCCGCGCACCAGCATCAGCGCTCCTATGCCGATCAGCACCACCGGCCAGAAAAACGTCCAGATATCGTGGTGAATATAGCCGAGGTTGGCCAGCAGGATGACGATTCCGGCCAGCGCCATCACGCCGCCCCACATCCGCCCGGTCGGCCCGTAGCTCGAGGCCGCGCGCGAAGCTCCCGCCACGATCAGGATCACCGGCCAGAAATCCCACAGGTCCTGGTCCGGAATGATACCCAGATTCTGGAGCAGCAGCACTGCGCCGATACCCGCCAGGATCAACCCGATGAACAGGCCGCCCGACGAGCGGATGATCCCACCGCCGCCTCCTCGACTCCAGCGTTGGCGGTGGCGTTCCATGCGGGCCTCCCGTCGCGCTCTGCGCTCATCCCACTTCGAATTGATCTGGTCGTGCACGTCTTGCCGGATGCGATCGCCGAGGTTTCTTGCGAAGTCGCCCGGCTGGTCCTTTGGCCCGGGTTGCTCTATAGGATCTTTGTCTGACATCGCATTTCCCTCGTAATGCGATGGTAACAGGCCATCTGACGCGAGCCTGCCTCAATTCGGCGAGCGGCGGCGTAGAATCGGCGAACGGCGGGTCAGCGGTCCGTCGGGTTCGAAAACACGAAGGGCGGGACTCCTTGACTGGACGTCCCGCCCTCCGATTTCTAACGCCTTAGAAGCTGAACCGTGCGCCGAATTGGAACGCGCGCGGTCCGCCCGACCCGAAGGTCTGGACGACGCGCTGCGTCGGCACGCCGAATACCGGCGTGGCCGTGCCGGCTGCGTCGAGCGAGTACGACTGGCCCGTCTCATTTCCGATATTCAGGATATTGAAGGACTCGGCCAGAATCGAAAAGCGATAGCGCTCCTTCACGACGAAGGTCTTGGTGATACGCACGTCCGTCGAAGTGACCGGATTGCTGAGCGAGTAGTTTTGCGGAACCTGGAGCGCTCCAATCGTGCTGCCGTTGGCATTCTTGGTTCCGGCGTAGGTGGTGTTAAACGCGTTCACTGCGGCGGTGAGAGCGCTGTTGCTGCATCCGCCGGAGTTAAGGCAGTTATAGGCGAGGCCAGGGAGCGGTTCCGAGCCACCCACCGGGTCCGTGCCTGGCAGATCCAGGCTGCTGACCGTCGGTTCAACCGGCGATCGGCTGATGTAGGATGCATTCATCGAAATGTCGAAGCCCCAGGGGAGTTGATAGAGCGCGGCGAAGTTGAAGTTGTGGTGCGGTAGGATCTGGCTGTAGCCCTGGGAGAAGTTGAGCACGTTCCAGACGTTATTAAAGGTTTCCCGTTGCAGCGCGTAAGAGGCCGTGAACTGGAAGTGATTGCTGAGCCGCTTTTGCAGCTTCACGAGCATGCCTTCATAAATCGAGCGGCCTTCGTCCGTCCAGAAGGTGATCGCTCCGGCCGAGCATTCCTGACCGGGCACGAAAAGCTGTGAGGAGGAGCAGACCGGAATCACCGGACTCTGGACGCCGTTGACGTAGTAGTTGAAGTGATTGTAGTCCTGTTCGCCCAAACTAACGTTTTCCCCTTGGCGGCGCGCCCAATCGGCCGTCAGAACCATTCCATGACCGAAGTCATGCTGGACGCCGAGGGACGTCTGGTAGGTGCGGGCCAGCGGGAAGTGCGTGGGATAAATTTCGACGCCCTGCTTGGCAACATCGATACCAGTAGTGGTGTACGGCCCGCTGCGCGGAACGTTGCCCGGGAAGAGTTGCGCCTGAATCGCGGGCAGTTCCGCATTCACGATGCTTTGGAATTCGCCAATCGTGAGATTCGTAAAGGCGTTCAGCGGGATCGGCGCACCCTTTGCAAGGAACCCTCCGGTATTGAAATCGAATATGGTGTTGGCAGAGGGGACGGTGAACGTGCTCGCGGCGAGCGTAACGCGTCCATCACCCAAAGGCCCGATCACTGGCGCCTCACGCAGTTTGTAATATCCAGGCGTGCTGTCCCAGTAAATTCCGCCGCCGCCACGGAACACGGTCCGGTTGTTCTTGAACGGGCTCCAGGCGAATCCGAAGACCGGCTGGAATTCATGAGTATTGTTCACGGTCGCGCCAAGATTGTTGGAGCCCGTCCCGAGGATGGGGGCGAGATACTGCGGTTTCGCGAGATCGGAATTGTAGAAGCCAGTCTGCGCATTCCATGCGATGCCGTAGTTAAGAGTGAACGTCTTCGTTACTTTCCACGTGTCGCCGAAATAGGCGCGATATTGATTGTAATTCCGGTTCTGGTTGTAATCGTAGGGAGAGGGAGTCGAGGGACTGCCGACGCCGACTCCGATGCCGAGACTTTGGGCAACGTTATAGATCGGCAGATTCAAGACACCGAGGTCGTTCTTGAGTGGGATCGCGGTCAAGGGCTGCTGCGAATTTGCGGGGTTAAAGTTAAACACGCCGGGCAGCAAGGCATTGATGGTCGCAGCCGCCGCCACCGTTCCTCCAAGGGCCCCCGCGTAGATCGGAACGAACGTATTTGCGAAGAACTGCGGTTCCACCGCGCCCGCGCAGAACGGGGTACAGAATCCCCAGAGACCGGCCGAATTGGTCGGATTCAGATCGCCGCCGAACTTGAACCGGTGCGATCCCTTCTGCCAGCTCAACCCGTCGATAAACTCATACCGGCGCGTGTTCCGGGCCTGGGGAGAAATGTTGTCTCCGCCCACTCCGGCAAGATTTGTTCCGACGAAGAAGTCGATGGAGGGCAGCACGCCGCCGAAGCATGGCGCTGAACACTCCGAGGCGTTGGCCTGGAAATTGTGGTTATTCCAGTAGTTGTACTGCACACGCAGATCGTTCACAATATTGGGCGTGATGGTGCTGGTCCAGCCGACGATGCCCTGATCCGCCCAGTTGGTGTTGCGCACCCACGTTGACGGATCGCCCAACGTCAGGCCCGTCGAGAAGCCCGAGTTGCCGTCATGAGAATAACGGAGGAAGAAATTGTTCTTGTCGTTCAGATGATAGTCGAGTCGGCCGCTGATCAAGTCCTGATTGTAGGGACTGCCGTAAGTACCGCCCAGCGCAAACAGCGACGGCGAGGTCGGCGCCACCGATAATGCCTGGACTTGATTGGTTCGTTCGTAGTCGAAAAAGAAGAACAGCTTGTTCTTGGTGATCGGTCCGCCGAGCCAGCCGCCGGGATTCTTGCGAACAAAATACGGATTCAGGTCCGATGCACTACGAACCAGGTTGGGATATGCCGCGGTATTGTGGTCGCGATAAAAGAAGAGGGCGCTGCCATGCCAGTCATTGCTTCCCGAGCGCGTGATTACGTTGAGAGCGCCGCCCGCGGCGATGTCCGTCGAAATGTCGAAATTCAAACTCGAGAGCTGGAACTCCTGCACGACCTCCTGCGAGAAGTTCATCGACGAAATGCCGCCGCCGACGTCGATGTTGTCGGAGACGTTTCCGCCGTCGATGCTGTACACCGTGCGGTTGCCCGACCCGAGCACGCTGATGGTGAACAGCGCGTTGAACTGCGCCGTGCTGCCGGTGCCGATGGTCACGCCCGGTTCGAGCTGCGCGAGTTGAATGTAGCTGCGGCCGTTGAGCGGCAACTCCTGAATCGTGTTGCGCTCGACCACCCCCTGCACCTGGTTGCTTTCATAGTTGATCTGCGTGGTGGCCCCTTCGACGGTGACGACGTCTTTGGTGCCCCCGAGAGTCATCGACATGTTGACCGTAACGTCGCCGCCAACCAGCAAGGTAGCCGGGCGCACCAGCGTCTTGAAGCCCTGGATTTCAACGCGCATTTCGTAGTCCCCTGCCGCCAGCGCCGGAGCGCTGTACAAACCTTCGGCGTTGGTGGTAGCCGTGCGCGCGATACCAGTAGCCTTATTCGTGATGGTTACGGTGGCGTTGGGAATCACAGCGCCGGATTCATCGGTAACCGTGCCTTCGATAATGCCCGTGGGCGCCTGTGCGATGGCGATCAGGCTCACGCACAGCAGCAGCGCAAGCAAACTCAGCATGGACTTACGAGTCAGCATTGACCCTCTCCTTCATGGCTTCGCAACATTTCGAGACCGTTTCGGCGACTCAAAACATTCGATCGCCGCCCTGCTTCCGACTGTACGGTAGAAAAACCTACTGAGCGGAAGTGTATCGCTATTGTCAAGGCTTGTCAATCAATTTTCACGTTAAGCTGGGTCGCGCTAACTCCGTCCAAACGCTGCGGTTGCGCGAGCCACAAGTTAGGCTTGGGTCTGTGACATTTGGAAGCCGTATCCAGAAATCGAAATAATTCGAGCCGGCCCAAATATTTGAAATCCAAGGGGCCACGGACCTTAGGTTTGTGACGAGCTTTGTGAAGAGCTTCGGGCCGGGCTTCGACCCTTAGCCGCCGATCCGCAGGGGTCCGCGGTTGCGCGCGCGCAGTCCGGTCGCCCGCCCCATGCCGGGACGGTTCACGGTTTCCGCCCGCGCGAGCTTGGAACCGGACGGACGCGCCTTCATAACGCCGTTCAGCGCCACTTCGGCCAGCTCCGACGCGGCCTGCTCCGGGGTGAGCTTTCCCTCCCGCCGGTACCATCGCGCGGGCCACAGGAGCATCCCGAACAGGCTGAACGCCGCAACGGTGGGATCCACGCCGCGCAGCCTGCCTTGGCGCGAAAGCTCTTCAAGCGTACTTCGCAACATCTCGAAGTAAGCCCGTTTCCGCCGGCGGATGACGCGCCGGTGCGCCGCAGACAAAGCCTGCATCTCTTCGAGCAGGATGGTGACCGCGCCGCCCTGCTCCATGATCCGCCGGGCGTGCCGCTCGACGATGGCCCGCAGGCGTTCCCCGGGGTCGGCGATCCGCTGCGCCGGCGCCATCACGTCCTGGTCCACCATGTCCATGCCGAAGCTCATAATCTCGAACAGCAGATCTTCCTTGCCGCGGATGTAGTGATAGATGCCGGCCTTGGTCAGTCCGACGGCGTCCGCGATTTCATTCATCGAGGTCGCTTCAAAGCCCCTCCGGCACATGATTTCTGCCGCGACCCGGTAAATATGGCCGGTGCGGTCTTCCTTGCGCCAGATCGGGACGGCGTGTGTGACTTTCAGCCGGGACATTTGGGTGGCCAAGCGGAAATGTACGCCATCGCACGGTGCTTGTCAATAGTTTATTAGCCTGAGCGTATGCGAAGCCGCCCGGCCGGTCGATCTACCGGGTGGACGGCGCACGCTCTAAGTTTTTTCCTGCTCGCCTCGCCGCAGGTACGAATCGTCCTTGTTGATCCAGTCCATTCGCAACGGCGAGAACACATCCACGTCCAGGGTGTCTTCGAGCGCGACCGCGCGGTGCGGCACGTTCGAGGGGATGTAGAGGACCTGACCGGGATTGACGACCACCTCTTTGCCCTCCAGCTCAAACTTCAGCGAGCCCTCGAGAATGTAGGTGATCTGCTCGGCGTCATGCTGATGCAGGGGCACCACGGCGCCTTTTTTCAAGAAAATCTGCGCAATCATGGCCTTTTCGCCCACCACCATCTTGCGGGAAATGAGATCGCTCATCTGCTCGAGCGGCACCGCGTCCCAGCTACACAATTTGTGAGTCATTTGGGACCTATTCTAACGCGGCGGCGAGCCGGTTAGGCCAGTTTCATGGATATCGTAATGTGCCGTGGACGCGTAATCCATTGAGAACACTGTTACGAGCCGAGTGAAACTGGCCGACGCAAAATCAAGAAATGGGTTAGAACGCGTTGAGCCGGCCGGCCCAGACGCGATCGTAGTTGTAGCCGACGCCGGCGAGCGCGCCGGGAAGCGTCTTTCCGCTCGCGGCGAATCGCCGGCTGCGGAGCACGATCCAATCGTGGAGAATCCGCTCCGGAATCCAGTGCCAGTGGCGCAGCGCGATTCCGTTTTCGCGGCGCACGCGAACGCACTCGGGATGATCCCGCACGTTCCCCAGCCGCACTGTCAGCGATTCGGGATGCTTGCGAAACGCGCCCAGAAAGCGGTTCACGCGGGCGGTGTGCGCGCGCGCCATGAACCGGACGAACAGATCGTAGTCGACCCCGAAACCGTGCGCCTTCGGGTCCATGCCGCCGGCCGCGTCATACAGGCTGCGCCGCCAGAAACAGGTTTCCTGCGGAATGTAGTCCCATCGGCGCATCGCCCAGTTCGAATGCGGCGGCAGAATCCAGTACGATTCGACGGTGTTGTCCGTCGTGATAAATACGCGGTGGCTATATAGGAAATCGACGCGAGGATTTTCGGCGAAATATCGCGCCGCGAACTCGAGCGCGCCCGGCGCAAGCACATCGTCGCTGTTGAGGAAAGCCATGATTTCGCCGGTTGTGTGCTCGAATCCGCGCTTCACAGCATCGGCGTGGCCCGCGTCCTTCGCCGATTCCCAATGCTTGAACGATCCCTGATAACGCCCGAGAATTTCGAGCGTCTGGTCCGTGCTGCCTCCGTCCATCACCACGTACTCGAGCTTCGGATACGCCTGGAGGATCACGCTGCGCAGCGTCCACTCGAGGAAGGCCCCGTGTTGATAGGACGGCGTGACGATCGAAATCGTGGGCCAGTCCTTCATGCCGGCAGAATCAGCCTCGCCTCGCAGCCCTTGGCTTCGCCATCCGGCCCATTGGGCCGATTGCGCAGATCGAGCGAGCCACCATGCGCCTCCGCGATCTGCCGGCTCAACACCAGCCCGATACCCGATCCGCCCGGCTTGGTGGTGAAGAAGGGCACGAACAGGTTCGACGTGTTGGATAACCCCGGTCCCTCATCCTGAATCAATACCTCCAGCACGGTGCCCAGACGGTTCCACGCGATGGTGACGCCGCCCCGGTTTTCAAGCGATGCGTCGACGGCGTTGCGCAACAGGTTGATGAGGAGCTGATCGAGCTGATCGCGATCGCCCTCAATGATCATGTCGGGCCCGGCGCGCAATTCCGGCGCGATGCGTTGTTCCAGACCCGCCGCCTGACGGATCCACGCGCCCACATCGACCGGCGCGAGATGGGGGCGCGGCAGCTTGGCGAGACGCGCGTAAGCGCCTAGGAAGCGGCTCAGGCCTTCGCTGCGCGAGGCGATGATGGAGAGGCCGCGGCGCGTGTCTTCGCGCCAGTCGCCGGGCAGCGGATCGCGATGCAGCAGCATTTCGAGGCTCCCCGCGATGGATTTGATGGGCGCGAGCGAATTATTGAGCTCGTGCCCCAGCACGCGCACCAGCCTCTGCCACGCTTGCAATTCTTCTTCGCGCAGCGCGCGCGTCAAATCGGTGACCACCAGAAGCTGATGCGGCAGCCCGCCTTCGCGAAACGTCGCCCGATGAATCCCCCAGCGTCCCGCCCCGGAGGGAAACGTGCGCTGGATGTTCTGCGTTTCCGCTCCCTCTAGAAATTCGGCGAGACCCAGCGATTCCGCGTCGCCGTTCATGATGCGCTCGGCCGGTTGCGCCACCAGGCGCTCGCCCGCGCGATTCACCAGCTTCAGCTTGCGATCGCCGTCGAAGGCGAAGATCGCGACGTCGATCTCCTCCATCACCTTGCGCAGCAGCGTGGTCGCTTCGAGGGCGCCCAGCCGCTGCGCGCGCAGCGTCGCCGCCATTTCATTCACCTGCGCCATCACGTCGCCGAGCGCTTCTTCGCCGTGCGCGCGCCGCGCGCGAATGGAATAGTCGCCTTCGCGCATGGCTTCGAGCAGATTCGCCAGCGTGCGCAGCGGCGAGGCCACCCGCTCCCGCACCGCCGCCGCGAAGCCCCACCACGCGCCCACGATGATCACGCTGAGCGTCCATTGCACCTTCGGCGTGTAATTTCCCGCCCACCACAAAATGATCATCGAAGTGAGCACCGCCGGAAAGCCCGCGGCGAGCGCGAGCAGGAGGATGCGTCCTTCATGCACGGGTTTTATTCGCGAGAAATCCATAGCGCAGGGCCAGTGGTCATTGTCCAGTGGCCAGTTTAAACCTCGGCTCTCACAGACCGTAGCGTTGCAGTCTGCGATACAGCGCGCTCCGGCTCAATCCCAGCGCGTTGGCGGCGTGGCTGACGTTGCCGTTGTAACGCGCCAGGGCTTTCTTGATCAGGAACGCCTCGACATCCTCCAGGCTCATATCCTCCAGGCGCAGCGACCCCGGCGAGCCGGCGCGCAGCGCCAGATCGCCCTGCCGCACCAGGTTCTCCTGCGCCATCAGAACCGCGCGCTCGATCACGTGATTCAGCTCGCGGACGTTGCCCTGCCACGGATTTTCGAGCAGCCCCTGCATCGCCGCCGGATCGAAGCCTTGCAGGTTTTTGCGATAACGCCGCGCGTGCACTCCCAGGAAATGCGACGCGAGCAGCGGAATATCTTCGCGGCGCTCGCGCAGCGGAGGCAGATGAATCTCGATGGTGTTCAACCGGAACAGCAGATCCTGGCGGAAGCGCCCCGAGGAAATCTCGTCGGCCAGAATCGCGTTGGTGGCGGAAATCACGCGCGCGTCCACGCGCCGCGTTTTCGAAGACCCCACCCGTTCCATCTCGCCGATTTCGAGCACGCGCAGGAGTTTGGCCTGAAGATTCAGCGGAAGGTTGGCGATTTCGTCGAGAAACAGCGTGCCGCCGTCGGCCAGCTCAAAGCGCCCCACACGATCCATCTTGGCGTCGGTAAACGCGCCCTTCACGTGTCCGAACAGCTCGCTCTCAAACAGGCCCTCGGCCAGGCCGGCCGCGTTCACGGCAACCATGGGACGATTGAAGCGCGCCGAAACCGCGTGCAGCGTCCGCGCGACCACGTCTTTCCCGGTTCCCGGCTCGCCCGTGATCAGTACGTTCGCGTCGGAGGGACCCACGCGCGAGATCAATTGCAGGACCGGCTGCATCGCGGGAGATTCGGCCAGCAGCGACGGCCGCCCTTCGGTCCGCAACAAGCGATTCTCGGCTTCCAGGCGCTGCCCGCGCCGCAGCGCCGCGCTCAATTCGGCCTGCGTTTTGACGATGGTCAGCAGCCGCGCGTTGTCCCACGGCTTCTGCACGAAATCGCGTGCGCCGCGGCGCATGGCTTCAACCGCGAGATCGACGCTGCCCCACGCCGTCATCACCACGACAGGAACCATCGCGTCGATACTCTGAATGCGCGTCAACAGGTCCAGCCCTTCCTGGCCGGAGGTGGTGTCGCGCGTGTAGTTCAGGTCCATCAGCACCACGTCGAAATCGCGCGTCTCAAGCGCGGCCAGAATTCCGGTGGGCGAAGTCGCGGATTCGATCTCGAAACCTTCGCCCTTGAGCATCAGACGCAGCGCCTCAAGCACGTCGGCCTGATCGTCGGCGATGAGCACACGTCCGCTGCCGCCTGCTCCCGCGCCGCCCTTCAAGCCAATTTCTCCGGATTCATAAAACGGACTGTGAGTAAATTGTATCGAAGTGTTCCGGCAATCTTCGGGCCGCGGCTAAATCGCGGCTAAGTCATGACGCGCTGGAATGGTGAGGTGCGCCGGATGTTCGATTATGGGAATCGGCTGTTCGCTGAGCTCTGGTTCAATCGCACCGCAGCGCTTCGAGTGGATCGACACGCAGCGCGCGCCGCAAGGGCAGCCAGCACGCGGTCAGCGCGGCCGACGCGGTCGCGATCGCCACCGCAGCGAGCACCCATGGATCTGCCGGCTGGACCTGAAAGAGCAGCGCCGCTACGAATCGGCCGAGCAGCAGCGCGGCCGCGAGGCCGATCGCCAGGCCCGCGATTACCGGACGGAAGCTTTCATCGAGCACCAGTCCGATCACCTCAGCGCGCGACGCGCCGATCGCCACTCGAATCCCGATCTCGCGTGTCCGGCGTCCCACGGCGAACGAAATCACGCCGTACAATCCAACCGTCGAAAGCAGCAGCGCCAGCGCCGCGAACACGGCGAGCAGCGCCGTCGCCTGTTCCTGTCTCCAGGTGTTGTTTTCGACGAAGTGCTCCATGGTGCCGACCTCTGCCACCACTCCGCCCAACTCACGAACCACGCCGGTCACCGCCAGCGCTACGCCGAGCGGATCGCCGGCCGTGCGTACCGCGAGCTGCGCAGCGCCTCCGTCGCGAAGCGGACGGTAAACCGCCGGATCGGGATCGCGGAACACCGTCGGCCGGGTGTCGGCGACGACGCCGATAATTTCAAGCGGCGCGCCATCGAGCAGGATCGACCGGCCCACCGGATCGTCATTCGGCCAGTAACGGCGCGCCATGCTCTCATTCAAAATCGCGCGATGCGTGTCCCGATCGTCGAAATAACGGCCGCGCCGCAGCGGAATGCGAAACGTTTCGAAATAGCCCGGCTGCACGATATATTCAATCGCGGAAAACTTATCCGCGGCGCCCGGGATCTGAAATCCATCGCGCCCGCGGCCGGTGAGCGAGCTGTAGAGCGCCGCCGATCGCACGCCGGGAAGCGCAGCGACGCGCGCGCTCAGCTCCGAATAATAGGATGGCGATATCTCGCCTCGCGGCGCCGGCACGCGCAGCACCAGCAATCGATCCGGGCGGAAACCGAGGTCGATCGCACGAATCCGTTCGAGCGTCTTCATCAGCAATCCCGCGCCTGCGAGCAGCATGACGGAAAGCGCGACCTCGGCCGTCACCAGCGCCTTTCCGGCGCGCCGCGATTCGGGTGAACCGGAATCCTTGAGCGCGCCGGTCAATTCCGGCGATCGAGCCTGCATTGCCGGCCACAACCCGGCGAAAAGACACGCCACCATCGCCGTTACCGCCGCGAAACCCAGCGCTGCCGGATCGACTGCTACGCGATCGAGTCCGGGCAACAGCCGCGTCATCTCGATATCCGCCGGCAGCAGCGCCATCATCGTTTTCACGCCCCACCACGCCAGGGCCGCGCCCAAAATCGCCGCCGCGACCGCCACGCGCGCCGATTCCGCGAGCAGCAGCCGCATTAATCTTGACGGGCTCGCGCCGAGCGCCGAGCGAATCGCCATCTCGCGTCGCCGCGCCTGCGCGCGAACCAGGAGCAGACCGGCGACGTTCGCCGATGCGATCAACAGCAGCAATCCGGCGGCGCCGGCGAGAAGCAGCAGTTCCGGGCGAACCGGCTGCGTCGCCGATTGCTCCCAGGCGTGGGCTATCACGCCCCATCCGGGCTCGATCGGAATCGCCGCCAGCGCCGATTGGGCCTCCAGAAGGCTCGCGCCGGGCGCGCGTCTGCCGATGACCGTCAATCCTCGCGCCTTACGATCTTCACGAATGAAGCGGCGCTCCAGCGGCACGAAGACCTCGAAATTTCCGTAGTACATCCAGAAATCCGGCGGCATCACGCCGACCACCGTGTAACGCTCGACCTCTTTGGTCCGCGCGAAATCGAGCGCGATATTGCGGCCCAGGATATTGGGATCGCCGCCGAAACGCTTCTTCCACGCGGCATCGGTCAGAATAACCGACCGCTCGTCTCCTTGAAAATCGGGGCCGTCGCGAAAATCGCGGCCGAGCGCGGGCGCGACGCCCAACACGCGAAATAAATTCGTCGTCACCAGCGCGCCGGGAATTTCTTCGGGATTGTCGACGCCGGTCAATTCGAAAAATCCGATGTCGAACGCCGCGAGGCCCGAGAGAACACCGCGCTGCGACGACCAGTCTCGAAAATCGGGATAGGAAACCGGATTCGCGACGCCCTTGGGATCGCGCTCTTCAATGAGCACGAGCTCGCTCGATCTCGGAAACAAAAAAGGATGCAGCAGCAGCGGACGAATCAGGCTGAAG
>Ga0182024_10016305_pt1 | contig 14108 bp, 13 predicted proteins | sample P32metaG_FD_120480 | JGI IMG/M metagenome (GOLD analysis project Ga0182024, IMG submission 120480) | Permafrost microbial communities from Stordalen Mire, Sweden - P3-2 metaG (Illumina Assembly) | ecosystem: Environmental > Terrestrial > Soil > Wetlands > Permafrost | place: Sweden: Stordalen... | reverse complement strand
GCGCTGCAACAGATCCTCGCTGGCCTGCCGGCCGGCTCCCCGATCAGGTTCAGCGAGCACATGGAGGTGGACGGGCCGACCATGCTGGAGCACTCCTGCCGCTTCGGCCTCGAAGGCATCGTCTCCAAGCGCAAGGACCAGCCCTACCGGTCCGGCCGCGGCGATCATTGGCTCAAATCCAAGTGCATCGACCGCCAGGAATTCGTGCTGCTCGGTTATATCCCCTCGAGCGCGGACAGCCGATCGGTGGGAGCGCTCGCGCTCGGCTATCACGAAGCCGGACACCTCACCTATGCGGGCCGGGTCGGAACCGGATGGTCCGCCGATCAGGCCCGCGAGCTGCGCGACGAGCTCGAGGCGATCATCGCCAAGAAGCCGCAACTGGCCAACCGCCTGCCGGCCGGCGCCGAGAAGGGCGTCCGCTGGGTCGAGCCGCGCCTGGTCGGCGAGATCGAGTTTCGCGGCTGGACCCAGGACCGCATGCTGCGCGCGGCATCGTACAAGGGATTGCGGGAGGACAAGCCGGCCGCCGACGTCGTGCTCGAGACTGTGGTGAAGACCTCGAAGACGCCCGGTGCGCGCGATCTCGCCCAGGTGCGGCTCACCCATCCGGAGCGCATCCTGTGGCCGCAGCCGGGCATCACCAAGCAGGGGCTCGCCGAGTTCTATTCGGAGATCGCCGACTGGATTCTGCCCCACGTCACCGGCCGCCCATTGAGCCTGCTGCGCTGCCCCTCCGGCACCGGCGCCAAGTGCTTCTTCGCCAAGCATCCCTGGCAGGGCCTGGACGACAGCGTGGGACGCGTCGATGTCGGCGAGAAGGAGCCCATGATGGTGATCGACGATCTATCCGGCTTGCTCAACATGGTGCAGGCCGGCGTGGTCGAAATCCATCCCTGGGGATCGCGCGTGACGCATCTCGAAGAGCCGGACCGGCTGATCTTCGATCTCGATCCCGGCGAGGACGTGCCCTGGAGCGCCACCATCGCGGCCGCCCGCGAGGTGCGCAGCCGGCTCGTCGACCTCGGCCTGGCGAGCTTCCTCAAGACCTCGGGCGGGAAGGGGCTCCATGTCGTGGTGCCGCTCGAGCCGCAGGCCGCGTGGGAGGAAGCCAAGGCTTTCACGCAATCGATTGCGTCGGAAATGGCCAAGGACCATCCCGACAAATATGTCGCCACCGCCGTCAAGCGCGCGCGCGCCGGGCGGATATTCATCGACTATCTGCGCAACGGCCGCGGCGCGACCGCGGTCGCCCCCTATTCGACGCGCTCGCACCCGCAGGCCACCGTCTCGACCCCGATCGATTGGGAGGAAATCTCCGAGGGCCTCAAGGCCGACCACTACACGGTCGACAATATCGGGCACCGGCTGAGATTCTTGAAGCGCGATCCCTGGGAGGGGTTCTTCAAGCTGCGGCAACGACTGCCGGCGCGGGCGGCCCGCAAGCGCTAGCGTCCGCGCCCGACTCTGGGCTGTAGGGTGGGCGAAATCGCCTGCCGCTGCAGAAAGGCGCGCGCAGGCGTCGCGTGCGATTCTGCCCACGCGGCATGCCGAGAGGTCCGGGCGCGTGGGCATTGCGTCCGAACCGCCGAGCAAGTCGCAAGGCCCAGCGGACGCAATGCCCACCCTACACGCGGCTCGTTCAATCATTGGCCTGCTTTGCGACGCGTGAAAGCCGCTTGCCGAGATACACCGTCCCGGGCACCGGGTTGTGGTAGTAGGCCGGTATCTGCAAAAAGCCGAAGCGCTCATAGAGCGCAAAGGCCTTCGACATCGAGGGGAGGGTGTCGAGCCGCATCTCCGCATAACCGAGCTCCTGCGCGGATGTGATGATGGCGCCGACCAGGGCGGCCCCGATGCCGAGACCACGAGCCACTGGTCGCACATAGAGCCGCTTCATCTCGCAGATCGTAGGTCCGTCGAGCGGCCGCACCGCCACGCAGCCGAGCGTATCGCCGGCAGGCGAGCACGCGAGCATCAGCTCGCCCAAGGGCGGCGCGTATTTTCCCGGCAGGCTGGCGAGCTCGGCCTCGAAACCCTGAAAGCTCAAATCGATGCCGAGCCAGTCCGCATATTCGCGGAACAGGCTCGCCGCCGCGGCGATCTCGTCCGCGTGTCGGACCTTGGCGAGACGGAATGGCGACATGGGCCTGATGAACGCTCAGCGTTCCAAGTTGGCGAGATCGACGCCGTAACGAGCGGCATTGCGTTGCATGTAAACCTGCCTTGGCTCGGCCGGCTCGCCGCGCACCGCCGCATCCAGCATGTCGAGGAACGTGTGCCAGCCCATGGCATTCTGCTTCTCGAAGCGATCGAGCACCGGCAAATGCGTGAGTGTGAGACTAACTTCGTTGCCGCGCGGCGCAAGCTCGATGGTCAGATAGGACTCCGGATAGGGCGACTCCTCCTCGCCGGGGCCGAATACGTTCCAGGTATAGGTGAGGCGCCGCGGCGGTTGCCATCGGGTGACGATGCCGCGAACGTGGCCGCCCATGAGGTTCACGGCGCCGCCCGCACGCGGCTCGATGCTACCGTCTCCGAACCAGCCCGGCAGTTTTTTCGGGTCCGTGAGAAACGCCCACACGCGCTCGATCGGGCCCGGAAGCAGGCGCTCGAATTGCACCATCGCGACCTTCTTGAGCTGACCATCGGGGCTCATCGCGGCGTCCTCTTTCGCGCTGCCGACTTGCGTGGCGGCGCAATCCGGTCGCTCTGCGCGGCGGCGCGCAGCTCGCGCTCCAGGGCGTCGAGCCGGCCGCGCCAGAATTGCTTGATGCCGCCGAGCCATTGCTCGAGCTCGGCGAACCCGGCCGGATCGAGCTCGTAGATGCGGCGCTGCGCCTCCACCCGCGCCCGCACCAGATGCGCCCGTTTGAGCGTGCTCAAGTGCTGCGATACCGCCGGCGGGCTCATGTCGAACCGCTTGGCGATGTCTCCGGCCCGCAATTGGCCTTCCGCCAGGATTTCCACGATGCGGCGGCGGGTCGGGTCGGCGAGGGCGGCCAGGCTGTGCATCGCGGATTCGTGACGTAGCTACTTAATTAAGTCAATTCTTAAATAGAACGCCCGTTTGACACCCGCGGGTTCCATCGTCTTAGAACCGGCAGGTCGCGGCGGCGGCATCGGCGCCGCATTTTTTCAAGGCGCCGTGTCGGCAGGCGCCCGCGTCATTCGTCCTCGGCAACAGGAGAGCCTCGCATGCTTTACGCCATCTTCTGCTACAACGACGAGGACGTCGTCTTTTCCTGGAGCAAGGAACAGGACGATGCGGTCATGGCCAAGCTCGGCGTGGTGCACCAGAAGCTCGCCCGCAACGGCAAGCTCGGTCCCGCCGTGCGCCTCATGCCCACGACCGCCGCCACCACCATCCGCAAGGACCAGGACCCGCCACTCGTCATCGACGGTCCTTTTGCCGAGACCAAGGAGCAGCTGCTCGGCTTCTATGTGGTCGACTGCGCGACGCTCGATGAGGCGGTCGAGTTTGCCCGCGATCTCGCCCGCGCCAATCCGGGCGGCGCCTATGAGATTCGGCCGGTCCGCCTGTACCTGCCGGGAAGCGAGATGAAGTGACCGATCCCCAGTTGGACTGGATCGATGCGGCGCTGACCTCGGCCCGTCCCCAGGCCGTCGGCGCGCTGCTGCGCTACTTTCGCAACCTGGACGTTGCCGAGGAGGCTTTCCAAGAGGCCTGCCTGCGCGCCCTCAAGCACTGGCGGCAGAATGGTCCGCCACGCGATCCCGCCGCGTGGCTGATCTTCGTCGGGCGCAACGTCGGCATCGACGCGGCGCGCCGCCGCGGCCGCGAGCAGGAATTGCCGCCCGACGAGGTGCTCTCGGACCTGGACGATGCCGAAGCCGCGCTCGCGCAGCGGCTCGAGGACGAGCACTACCGCGACGACATTCTGCGCCTCCTGTTCGTCTGCTGTCATCCCGATCTGCCGGCCACCCAGCAGGTCGCGGTCGCGCTGCGCATCGTCTCCGGCCTCTCGGTCCAGCAGATCGCGCGCGCCTTCCTGGTGAGCGAGAGCGCCATGGAGCAGCGCATCACCCGGGCCAAGCGCAGCATCGGCGAAGCCGGCGTCCCGTTCGAGACCCCGGACGCGGTGGAGCGGGCCGAGCGGGTCGGCGCGGTCGCGGCCATGATCTACCTCATCTTCAATGAGGGCTATTCGGCGCGCAGCGGCGAGGCGCCGCTGCGCGCGCCCCTATGCGAGGAGGCGATCCGGCTCGCCCGGCTGCTGCTGCGGCTGTTTCCGGGCGAGCCCGAGGTCATGGGGCTGACCGCGCTCCTGCTGCTGCAGCATGCGCGCGCCGCCGCGCGCTTCGATCCGGACGGTCAGATCGTGCTGCTGGAGGATCAGGATCGCGGCCTGTGGAACCGCGACCTGATCGCCCAGGCCCTCGCTCTCATCGACAAGGCGATGCGGCACGATCGCCCCGGCCCTTATCAGGTCCAGGCCGCGATCGCGGCGCTCCATGCCCGGGCGGCGCGGCCGCAGGAGACCGATTGGGCGCAAATCGATCGGCTCTATGCCGCGCTCGAACGGATGCAGCCCTCGCCGGTCATCACCCTCAATCGCGCGGTCGCGGTCGCCAAGGTGCGCGGACCGGCGGCGGCGCTGGAGATGATCGAGCCGCTGGCGCCACGGCTATCGGGCTACTTCCACTTCTTCGGGGTCAAGGGCGCGCTCATGATGCAGCTCGGCCGCGCCGAGGAGGCCCGTCTCGCCTTCGACCGGGCGATCGCGCTCGCCAATACGGCCGCGGAAGCCGCCCATATCCGCATGCATCTCGACCGGCTGATGCGCGACAGCAAGCCGGAGGGCCAAGCCCGCGCCACGCCGTGAGCCTCGAAAAAAGTTCCGCCGCCGGGTGTCGGAATGGCGTTTGGCCATCCGTCCTTGGGGCGCGGGCTCGGGAGCATGTTCGGGACACGCAGGCCCGCGCGAGGCCGGGAAAGAAACCGGTTTTCCGTCTGATCATCCGACCGTGCAAGCCAAAGCATTTTCAGGAAAATGCCCGCCCCCGCGGAGGCGGGGGTGGACACCGGTTTTCCGTCCGAAAATGCGACAACGCAATAAGGAGGTATCGATGTGGGAGATTGTCGCCATCGCGGTGGTGGTCTTGATCGCCGCCGTGCTCGTCTTTGCGGCCGTGCGGCCCGACACGTTCAGCGTCCAGCGCACGACGTCGATCAACGCGGCGCCGGACAAGATCTTCCCGTTCATCGAGGACTTCAACCGGTGGCGCCTGTGGTCGCCCTACGAGAACAAGGATCCCGCGATGAAGCGCACCGTCAGCGGCGCGGGAAGCGGCAAGGGTGCGGTCTACGAGTGGGACGGCAACAGCAAGGTCGGCAAGGGCCGCATCGAGATCACCGACGCGTCGGCGCCCGCGCGGGTCACGATCAAGCTCGACATGATCAAGCCGATGGAAGGCCACAACATCGTGAATTTCACGCTGGAGCCACGCGGCGGCGCCACGCAGGTGACTACGCAGGTCACTTGGGCCATGCGCGGTTCCTGCGCCTACATGGCCAAGGTCATGGGCCTGTTCCTCGACATGGACAAGATGATCGGCAAGGATTTCGAGATCGGCCTCGCCAATCTCAAGACGCAGGCCGAGAGATAGGAACCTTCGCGGCCTCTCGGCGGCCTCCCGGTCGTCAGCCGCGAGGGCGCGGCTGCAGCGGGCGATGCCGCGCGCTCATTTGCATTTCGGCAGGTTGCGAATGATGTCGCGCAAAGCGGATTCCCGCACCACCCTGGCGGCCTTGGCGCGCGAGAACCATTGAATTTCGCGCTCCCCGCGTTCCGGCCAGCTCTTCTGCTGGCGTTTCACCTTCAGCGGGAAGACCCGCACCTCGCAGGCGACGACGGCTCCGCTCTTGAGGCGCTTCTTGTATGAATAGGAGCCGATCGAGGCCCGGCCGACCTTGCCGACGACGCCTGCCTCCTCGAGCGCTTCGCACGCCGCCGTGGCGGATGGCGTCTTGCGCTTCTGTGGCCAGCCTTTCGGAATGACCCAGCGACCGCTCTCGCGCGAGGTCACCAGCATGACCTGGGTTCGGGAATCGCCGCTGCGACGATAGGGCAAAGCCGCGTATTGGACGCGGCCCTTGGCGGCAGCCTTTTTCCGTGGACTGGTCATGGATTATGACCACGCCGATTTGTACCTACCATTTCTTTTGCATCACCGGATGTGTCAGCCGACTCGGGAAGATCAATGAAAGTCGCACGCCTTTGAGGCGATATTGTGCGGGACAAAGCGCGGGCGCGGCGCTGTCGGGCAATGCGCGCCGATGCGCGCTGCCGCCCGGCCTCGTCAACCTCCTCGATCACCACACGGCATCTTCCGTTCCATCGCACTGCCGCGACCTTGTGGGTGGCGTGCGGGGCCGCACGCGAGCAAGTGATCGCCCGAGCGACGCCGTGGGGCGTGGAATCCGGACTGTCGAAGCAGGTTGTCAGGATCAGTCGTCCTTCGAGCTGATGCCAAGGGCCATTGGCGAGGCATTGCGGCCCGACAGCACCGGATCACCCGCAAGCGGATGTGAAACGCGCTGCCAACGATACTGCGAGTACAGCAAGACGGCGACGATTCCCATCGTTTTCTACGCGCCGCTCCCGATGTGGAAAAGGCGACGTCGAGACGATGCGCTATCGGATCACCTCGTCGGCGCCGGCGAGCAGATTGGGCGGCACGTCGAGGCCGAGCGCCGCGGCGGTCTTGAGGTTGACGACCAGCTCGATCTTGGATGACTGCAGGACCGGCAGGTCGGCCGGCTTGGCGCCCTTGAGAATCCAGCCGGCGTAGACGCCGGCCCGCCGAAAGGCATCCGACGCGCTGGAACCGTAGCTCGCCAAGCCGCCGTCGGCCGCCATCTCGTCGGCCGCATAGATCGCCGGAACCAAATGACGCGCCGCCAGCTCGATCAGCTGCTGGCGCTGGCCGGCAAAGAAGGCGCTGGTGCCGACCACGACGCCACCGACCTGCTGCGCCAGCAGGGTCGCGAACGCCGCCTCGATCTCGCCAGTGTTGCCGGCCCGCGCCACCACGAGCTTCAGCCCGCTCGCCGCGGCGGCGGCTTGCACCTCCGGCAGCGATGCGGCGCCGGCGAGAGTCGAATCCAACAGCAGCCCGAGCACCGTGGCTTTGGGCACGAGCTGGTGCAGCAATGTGAGCCGCGCCGGCGCCAGATCGGCACCGGACCAGCTCAAGCCGGTGACATTTCCGCGCGGCCGATCCGCAGCCGCGGCAAGACCGGTCTTGACCGGATCGCCGGCGCTCAGGAACACGATCGGAACGGTGGACGTCGCCGTCTCGGCCGCGACGGTGGCGAGATCGCTGGTGGTGACGATGACCGCGACGCGGCGGGCGATCAGATCGGCCGCCAGCGCCGGCAACCGGTTGGGCTGGCGCCCCGCCGCGCGCCAGTCGATCGTGACGTTGCGGCCCTCGACATAGCCGATCTCGTCGAGGCCCCGGCGGAAGGCCGTGACCCGCGACGCCATCGATTCCGGCGCGGCTTCGGCGAGAAATCCGATGATCGGCGATGCCGGCTCGAGCGCGCGCGCGATCTGCGGCCAGGTCGCCGCCGCAGCAAGGAGCGTGATGAATTTGCGCCGCTGCATCGATATGGAAGTCCGAATCGCGCTTGTGCCCGGCGCCGGGAATGTGGACCCGGCCGTGACTGGAACGCAAGCATCGCCATCTCATCCTTTGGTCACTGCCGCCGCCGACGATGACGCGCACACCACCAACAGATTGCAGGCAGCGTGAGCGGCTTCATTTTCGGCGCGCAAGAAACCGGGCGAACGCCTCCAACGTCGCCTCCGAGGCATAGTGCTCCATGCCTTCCGCGTCGGCTTCCGCGGCTTCGAGCGGAACCCCGATGGCCAGCAAGAGCTCGACCATGAGGCGATGGCGCGCGCGCACGCGCTCGGCAAGCGCATGGCCCATCTCGGTCAGGAAGATGCCGCGGTAGGGCCGCGCCGTCGCCAGGCCTTCGCGCTTGAGGCGGGCGATGCTCTTGAGCACGGTCGGATGCGTGACGCCCAGACGCTTGGCGACGTCGGTCGCACGCGCCTCGCCATGAGCCGCCAGAAGGTCGGCGATGAGCTCGACATAGTCCTCCAGCAAGGTGGCCGATCGTGCCGTGCGGGCCTTGCCGAAGCGCAGCGCCTGGGTGGGCTCCTCTGGCATCTCGACCGCCGTGGCGGGCCGGGCGGCCGTGGCGCGTGTCACCGGTTTTCTCCTCACCTGATCCGCCTCGCCGCGTTCATCTCCGGCCGACCGCTCACCCGCAGGCCGGACGCCCTTTTTGCGCACGGGGGAGGGTTGCCAGACCCCGTCGCACCACGCCCCGAAGGCCCTATAGCACAAAATTGAGCAGTCACGCCATTGAATACCCTGCTGCTCTAAATCCACCCTCTGCATTTTAAAGATGCTTATTGACCGAGATGTAGCTTTGGCTATATTCGGGCCGATCAGGTCGCAAAGCGGCGCAAACCAGCCGCTGCGGAGCCCGGAGGCACGTGTGAGCCAGGACGCCCTGAACCTCGGGTTTTCGCCGGTCCCCGAAGCCTCGGAGGCCGTCAGCCGCGAGGATGTGCTGCGGGCGCGGGATCGCCTGCGGGTCCTGCAGACGCGCTCCGCCAAACGCGGGCTGAAGCTGCTGTGGCTTCTGGCCGGCCCCGGCGTGCTGGTCATGCTGGCGGAGAACGACGGTCCCAGCATGGTCTCCTATGCCACCACCGGCGCGACCTATGGGGTCGGCTTCTTCGTCCCGTTCATCCTGCTCACCTTCCTCATGGCGTTCGTGGTGCAGGAGATGACGGTGCGGCTCGGCGCCGCGACGCATCGCGGCCATGCCGAGCTCATCTTCCAGCGTTTCGGCCCGTTCTGGGGCTATTTCGCGATGGGCGACCTCGTGTTCGGCAATGTATTGACGCTGGTCACCGAGTTCATCGCGATCCAGGCTGGCGGTCTGTACTTCGGACTGCCGTCCTGGCTCTCGGTCGCGATCGGGGTGGTGCTGGTCATCGGCTCGCTGGCCTTGCGGCGATACGCGACCTGGGAGCGCGTGCTCGTGGCGCTGGCGGTGTTCAACCTCTTGTTCATTCCGGCGGCGCTGCTCGCGCATCCGAGCGGCGCGGCGCTGGCCCATGCGGTCGCCACCTGGGGGCCGCTGCCGGGCGGCTTCGGCACCGCATTCGTCACCCTGATCCTCGCCAATATCGGCGCGACCGTGACGCCGTGGATGATCTTCTTTCAGCAGAGCGCGGTCGTGGACAAGGGCCTGACGCGGGCGGACGTGCCGCAAGGCCGGATGGACACCGCGATCGGCGCCGCCCTGGCCGCCGTGGCCGCGGTAGCGACGGTCGTCGCGACCGCGCCGCTCTTCGCCGCGCAAGTCGACGTGTCGCAGTTCGCGAGCGGCGCCGATTTCGCCACCGCACTGCGTCCGCTGATCGGCACCACCGGCGCCACGCTGTTCGCGCTCGGCATCGTGGAGGCGGGCCTCGTCGCCGCCATGACGATCTCCACCAGCTCGTCCTATTCGCTGGCCGAGACGGTCTCGGCGCGGCACAGCTTGAACCTCGACTTCGCCCACGGCCGGCTGTTCTACGGGGTGGCGATCGTCTCGACGCTTGCGGCGGCGGGGATCGTGCTGATCCCGGGCGCGCCTCTGCTTGCCATGACCCTGACGGTCAACGTCATTGCCACCCTGCTGATGGCGCCGGCGCTGCTGCTCCTGCTCCTGCTGGTCAACGACCGCGAGATCATGCGGGATATGGCGAATGGCTGGCAGGCCAATCTGGCCGGAGGAACCATCGTGGTCGCGATCTCCCTGGTGGGCGCGTTCTACGGCGTGATCACGGTCTTCCCGGACCTGTTGGGCAAATAGGAGGCGCTGCATGCCATACGATCCCGCGCTGATCGGCGCGCTTGAACCAGGCCAGCTCACGGCGGCGACGCAACGACCGCTCCCGCGCCGCATACTGGGACGGGGGACTCTGGCCCTGCTGATCCTGCTGCGCGTCTATGTCGTGATCGCGATCCCGATCGTCGTGTATGCCTTCGTCCACGCACTGCTCGTCCCTCAGCGATAGTGAAGGCGGGGTCGCGCCGGCGGAACGCCGGCAAATCCGACCTGTACGTTCAAGCCGCCGGAGGTGAACGGGTTCTATCGCCACACCGACAGGAGACCGGCGTACCGGCCTGCTGGTTGCCGTTCACCGAGGTCTTCACCTTCACGTATCCGCGGAAGTAGGCCGCGCATCGGGCCTTCGCGGCGCCGCTCGGGCATGCCGCGTCGTCCCGATCCATGGCGGGTCGAAGGCGCGCATAAGCGCCCTTATGGCGCCGGGATGTACGCTCAGCCGGCCACGCCAAGCTCCTTGAGCGCCGCTTCGATCTGCTTCTTGACCGGCTCGTCGATTTTCAGCGTAAGCGCCTTGCGAAAGTCCGCAATGGCTTGCGCATATTGTCCAGTGATCCGGAAAGCGTTGCCCCGATTCTTGAGATACAGGCCATTGTTGGGGTCAAGCCGCAGCGCTTCGTCGTAATCCTTGATGGCGCGATCGTACTGCCGCAGATTCACCAAGATCACGGCCCGGTTGTGGAAGGCTGCACCATTTTTCGGATTGAGGCGAATGACCTCGTCATAATCCGCCATGGCCAGGTTCTCGTAACGTCCCTCGTTCAAATAGGCATCGAAATCCCATTGCGCCTTTTCCTCGTAGGCGAGCCCCCGGCCGAAAAGCGCTGCGGCATAATTGGGGTTGATCTCGATGGCCCGGTTGAAGTCCGCGATGGCGCTGTCGTACCGCCCTTTGGTCCGCAATGCATTGCCGCGATTCGTGAAGATGTTGGCGTTCTTGGCATTGAGCGTGATTGCCTGGTCGAAATCCTGGATGGCGCGGTCGTTTTGGCCCTTGAACCCATAGACAAGGCCGCGAAGGTTGAACGCAAAGGCATATTGGGGATCGAGCCGGATCGCTTCGTCGTAGTCCGCGATGGCACGATCGTAGTCCTTCTGATTGAGGTGGCTGTTGCCCTGATTGAAGAAGCCGACGGCGTTTGTGGGCGTGGGCCCGATCGGCTGGCCGTTTGATCGGAGAGGATCGGATGGAAGAGGAGCGCCGGACTGCGGGGAAGCGACCGTCTGGCCTTTGCTCTGGCGGGCAAGATTGCGACTTGCGATCGCCGCGGCGTAGCCGGGACGCAACGCGATGGCTCGATCGTAGTCGGCAATGGCGCGATCGAGCTCGCTCTTGCCCTGATAGGCATCGCCTCGGTTGTTGAACGCGATGGCGTAGTTGGGATTGAGCCCGATGGCTTGGTTGTAGTCGGCGATGGCGCGGTCGAACTCGCCCTTTGTCCGATAGGAATCGCCACGGGCGTTGAAGGCGAACGCGTCCTTGGGATCGAGATTGATCGCCTGGTCGAAATCCTGGATGGCGCGGTCGTGCTGACCCTTGTTCTGGTAGGCCAGCCCGCGGTCGGTGAATGCGGCGGCGTAGCCGGGGCGCAACGCGATGGCCTGGTCATAGTCGGCGATGGCGCGATCCTGTTGGCCCTTGCCGCGATAGGCATTGCCGCGATTGTTGAAGGCGACGGCGAATTTCGGATTGAGCTCGATGGCCTGGTCGAAGTCGGCGATGGCGCGGTCGTAGTCCGCTTGGTTGAAATAGACGAGGCCGCGGCTGTGGCGGGCGATCGCGAGATTCGGCGGCGTTTCTGCCGCGGCCTCGATCACCGAACTGCAGCTCGCGAGCTTCTGCTCGGGCGATGCGCCGGCGGTCGCCGTGCACAGGCGCAGCTCATCGGATTGCTGGGCGCGCGCTACGACCACGGGCGCCATCATGGCCGCACCCGACACCACACCCATGATGAGGACGCGCATCGATGTCCTGCGGGGCATCGGCTCGCTGGTGCCCATGCTCTTTCTCGCCGATCCGGTTACGATGAAAATCCAGTGAATTCGCTTAAGCTCGATCCCGTTACTCCGGTCTTGCCGCCCGGCGGCGGGCGAGCCGAAGCTAGGGGACGAACGGCGTCGGCTGCAAGGGGGGTCTGGGCGCATTCGGCTTGAACTCGGCGGTCACTTCAACTATGACGGGTTGGCTTCCGTCGCCGAGTTTCCTTCATGTACATCGATCGCAAATCGCGCGTGGATCGCGCTTGGGTGACTCGCATGTGCTCCGGGATCGCGCTTGCTGGCGCGCTCCTGGCCGCAACTGGCGCCGGCGCCGAAATTTTCAAGAAAGAAGACTTGTTGCGCGGTATCACGATCACCCACTCGCAGTGCGACGCTACCGCGCAAACGCTGTGGCTCAGCCTGCATGGGCACGAGTTTTGCGTCCGCTACTATCTTTCGACGGCCGGCGGCGAGGGCCCGCGCCCAGTTGTTTTCCTCCAAGGCGACCAGCTAGGAAAGTTCAACCCGAAATCCTGGACGTGGACGGACACATCCGAGGCCAAGGACGTCGATACCGACGATATTATGAAGATGGCGGACGGATTTTCGAAGGTGGCGAAGACCACCGCGATCTATCTGGCGCGGATCGGCGTCGATGGGACCTCTGGCAACCATATGTCCCGCAAGACTCTGCTTGAGCTCGATCTCATGAACGCTGCGCTCGATGCGATCAAGCAGCGTTATGGATTCGAAGGTTTTCATCTCGCCGGCCAATCGGGCGGTTCGAAGATAGTGGCCGGTCTCATCGGGCTGCGCCGCGATGTCGCCTGCGCGGTGATTGGTTCGGGGCCGCTGGTCGCCCCCGACCCCCGCAAGTCCCCCGATCCCGGCCGAACCGCCTTCGACGCAACCGAAAATATCTCGCAGGTGGCGCAGAATCGTGCGCTACGACCGATCTTGGTGACCGACAAGGCGGACAAGACGGTTCCGGTCGGGCAACAGACCGGATACGCCGACCGATTGCGCAAAGCCGGCCGCCAGGTGCCTGAGCTGTTCGTCGAGGCACCCGAGACGACCGACGACAAGCATCATGGTGTCGTGGCCTACACCGAACTGATCACCGCGGGTTGCGTTCTCGATCGGTCCGATGAGGAGATTTCCCGCGCCGTCAGCACCCTCGTCAAGCGCAACGCCGAGTACAACGAGCGAAGACACAAGGAAGCGGGCGCCAAGGCGAGCATCCTGGCCGCCGCGCGACAGCCGGCGGCAGAGTCCTCCGTGGCGACGGCCGGAAAGAAATAGCTCGTTGATCTGTCCCGCGCACGGCCGGACCGACGAGCGCGTCCGCCCGGCTCAGCCGGCCGCGCCGAGCTCCTTGAGCGCGGTCTCGATCTGCATCTTGACCGGCTCGTCGAGCTTGAGGGTCAGCGCCTTGCGGTAATCCGCGACGGCGCGGTCGTACTGACCGATGACCCGGAAGGCGTTGCCCCGGTTCTTGACATACATGGCTTCATTGGGATCGAGCCGGACGGCCTCGTCGTAGTCCTTGATGGTGCGGTCGTACTGCCGCTTGCTCATATAGACATTGCCACGGTTATTGTAGGCGGCGCGGTTTCCCGGCGCGAGCCGGATGGCTTCGTCGTAATCCTTGATGGCGCGATCCTGGTAGCGCTCTTCGTCCAGATAGGCGTCGAAGTCCCATTGCATCTTGTCCTGGTAGGCGAGCGCCCGGCCGAAGAATGCGGCGGCGTAGCCGGGGCTGAGCCCGATGGCCTGATCGAAGTCCTGGATGGCACGGTCGTAGCGCCCCTTGCTCCGATAGGCATTGCCGCGAAAGTTGAAGGCCACGGCGTTCTTCGGATTGAGCGCGATGGCTTGGTCGAAATCCTGGATGGCGCGGTCGTACTGGCTCTTGTTGGTGAAGGCCAAGCCTCTGCCGTTGAGCGGGAAGACGTATTTGGGGTCGAGCCGGATCGCTTCGTCGAAGTCCGCGATGGCGTGATCGAGGTCCCGCTTGCTCAGATAGGCGTTGCCGCGATTGGTGAAGGCGATGGCGAGATCCTGCGGCGTCTCCGGGCCGGCCGCGATCACGGCGGTGCAGCTCGATAGCTTCTGCTCGGGCGAGACTCCGGTGCCGGCCGCGCATTGGCGCTGGTCGTCCGATGGCTCGGCACCCGCGGCG
>Ga0182024_10016304_pt1 | contig 14108 bp, 12 predicted proteins | sample P32metaG_FD_120480 | JGI IMG/M metagenome (GOLD analysis project Ga0182024, IMG submission 120480) | Permafrost microbial communities from Stordalen Mire, Sweden - P3-2 metaG (Illumina Assembly) | ecosystem: Environmental > Terrestrial > Soil > Wetlands > Permafrost | place: Sweden: Stordalen... | reverse complement strand
GAACACACGCCGGCGTTTAGACGCAATCGTCCGTCAGCCGCTTGATTTGCCGGTCAAGATTGGACGCAAAGGCTTGCCCACCACCCTGGCGGGACTGCTGATCCATGCCGCGGAGCACACCCAGCGACACGTAGGACAGGCGATTACAACGGCAAAGGTGATTCTGGCGCAGCGCGGTCCACAATGTGGCCCATCTTCTCCTGCTTGACCTGGACGTAGCGCTCGAAACTGTCCAGCGGCTCGACCTCGGCAGAGATGCGTTCCACCACCCGTATCCCGACGGATTCCAGGGCCTCCACCTTTTCCGGATTATTGGTGATGAGGCGTACGGAACTTACATTGAGTAACTTCAAAATCTCCGCCGGCAATTCAAATTCACGGCAGTCAGGCTTGTAGCCCAACCTGAGATTAGCTTCAACCGTATCCAGGCCCTGGTCCTGCAGTTCGTATGCGCGCAACTTCGCCATCAGACCTATGCCGCGGCCCTCTTGCTGTTCATAGAGCAGAATGCCGGCGCCGGCTTGGGCAATCGCCCGCAGCGCCAGTTCCAATTGCAGCCGGCAGTCGCAGCGCAGCGAGCCGAAAACATCACCCGTAAGGCATTGGGAGTGAATACGCACCACCGGCGGCCCACTATGGATATCGCCGAGCACCAGCGCGATCGCACCTTCGATCTTCCGGTGCACGGTCGGGGTTCCCGGGCTGCAGGGTTCGAGATCAATCCGGGTACCTTCGAAGCCCAGAATGCGGAAATGACCCCAGCGAGTCGGAAAGTCCGCATCCGCCACCTTCTTCACACTTTCTAATGGCATAGCTCAATTAGAGCCTGTCTACCAGCCTCATGTCCAGCCGGCGTAAAGTAAGAGTGTGAATGAGCCTAAGCTCGTCCTCATCTCACTGTTGATCAAGCTGGGCGTGGCCGCCGCGGTGTCGGCGGTGACTGCCAGGGCGCTCACTTTCCAGCGCCTGTTGTTTGCCGAGCGGCGCACCACCGGTCAAACAATCGGCCTGCTGGCCTTTCTTTGTATCCCGCTGACGTTGGGCGTGTGGATCCGTTTTATCGTGCCCAACTTTTTCGCGGCCGATATCGGCTTTGAAACGGTCATCATTCTCGGCGTCTTGTTAGGACCGCTCTCCGCGCTCCTGGGCGGAGCTGTGCTCTCTCTGCCCGCCATGATGCATGGCGAGTATCTGACCTTGCCCTTCTTCCTCGCCGTGGCTATCGTTTCCGGCTTATATGGGCGGGCGGTGGAGCCGGAAGAGGTGTGGTCGTTCTCCCCGTTCGTCGACCTCAGCATCTATCGCTGGGTACGGCGGAACCTGCGTAAACCGCGCTTCGATCGCCAGGTGCTGCTGCTGATGCTGATCGTCGGTATGCAGATGGTCCGCATGTGGCTGGCGCGGCTTTACCCGGGGTGGTTGTTCAGCCTGGATTCCTCCAGTTTTGCGGTTAAAGTATGTATCTGGGTCTGCCCCGCGGTGGTGGTGGCCATCCCCCTCAAAATCTGGAATTCCAGCCGCATCGAGATCAAGCTCAAGGAACAGAAACGGCTGGTGCTGGAAGCGCGCTTTGACGCCCTACAGCGGCAGATCAATCCGCACTTTCTTTTCAACACGCTCAATTCCATCGCCTCGCTGGTCCGCTTCCGGCCGGAGATGGCGCGGGAGATGATTGTGCAGTTGGGCAACATCTTGCGCGCGCTGCTTAAGGATCACGATTCGTATGTGCCGTTCCGCGAAGAGTTGACGTTTACTGACGACTACCTGGGCATCGAAGTGGTGCGGTTTGGCGCGGAAAAGCTGCGGGTGGTAAAGGAGATCGACCCCAGTACGCTGGAGCTGCTGGTGCCCTGCATGCTGCTGCAGCCCTTGATTGAGAACAGCATCAAGCATGGCCTGGAGCCGCGCCTGCAGGGAGGAACCATCACTCTGCGCAGCCGCATCCAGGGCGCCAAGCTGGTGGTCGAGGTGGAGGACGATGGAGTGGGCATGGCCGAGGGGCGGGCGCGGGAAGTAGGCTTTATCAGCCGTGGGGCGGGGATCGGGATGCGCAATGTGCGTGAGCGCCTGGAGGTGCTGTACGGCAACAGTGCGCGCTTTGAAGTTTTCAGCCGCCCCGGACGGGGAACCCGCGTGACCCTGGAGATTCCGATCGCCCCGAATGTACTGGTGCTGGCGGATCAGACCTCGGAACGCGCCAGCACCCTGTCGTAGTACTGCTCGTATACGGGGATGATGCGCGAAGAACAGTAGTGGTCCTGGGCTGTCCGTCTGCCGGCGTCCGCCATGGCGATCAGGCGGGCATCATCGGTGAGTAATTCGATGGCCGCGGCGGCCATGGCAGCGACATCGCCCACGGCGAAGAGCCGGCCGGTCACGCCGTCCTCGATTAACTCCGGCACGCCCCCGACGCGGGTGGCGATGGTGGGGACCTTGCAGGCCATAGCTTCGAGCGCCGCCAGGCCGAAGGATTCCAGTTCGCTGGGCATGAGCATCAGGTCGGCGACCGGCAACAGCTCATGGACCCGTTCCTGTTTGCCCAGGAACTGGACCCGGTTCTGGATGCCTTTGCTATTAGCCAGCCACTCCGCTGAGGAGCGGTCCGGTCCGTCGCCTACCATCAACAGCCTTGCCGGCATCACTTGCGCGATGCGGGAAAAAACCTCGATCACGTCAAGGATGCGCTTTACCGGCCGGAAGTTCGAAAGGTGGAGCAGGATTTTTTCTCCGGGATCGGCGTAACGCGCGCGGGCATCTTCTCGCCGGTCACCCAGGGGTTTGTATTCGTCGCAGTTAACGAAATTGGGAATGACTTCGATGTGCCGCAGGATGCCGAAATCGTGCACGGTTTTCTCTCGCAGGTAATTAGATATCGAGGTGACACCATCGCTCTCTTCGATGCCGAAGCGGGTAATGGGCAGATACGAGCGGTCCAGCCCCACCAGGGTGATGTCGGTGCCGTGCAGCGTGGTGACGAAGGGCATATACCTGCGTTTGGCGAGCATCTGGCGGGCAAGGAGTGCGCATACCGAGTGAGGGATGGCGTAGTGGACGTGGAGCAGGTCGAGCTCGTAGTACTCGGCCACTTCAGACATGCGTGTGGCCAGGGCCAGATCGTAGGGCGGGTATTCGAAAAGGGGATAATTGGAGACCGGCACCTCGTGGTAGAAGATGCCTTCTTCGCGCCCGGTCAGGCGGAACGGTTGCGAATAGGTGATGAAGTGCACCTGGTGACCCCGTGCAGCGAGTTCAATACCGAGTTCCGTTGCAACCACGCCACTGCCGCCATAGGTCGGATAACAGGTGATGCCGATTTTCATTTTGAAGCTCCGCAACCAATGTACGTTCGTTACCACTCGGAAGAAACTGGAGGCCCCTCATTACCCCACGCGGTCAAACTGCTTTGCTTACCAGAGCCTTGGTTTGGGGTGGAGTGAAACTGCAGATCCCTCGGCTGCGCTCGGGATGACAAAGGGGAGGGCGGCGCTGACCTCATCAGTACCCGACCCTCATCAGTACCCGACCCAACAAATCGATGGGTGCCCCAGGTCTCGCTTTTGAGACCTGGGATCCGTGCAACCGAGCTGTAGTGGAAACCCCACCCTCCCCTTTGTCATCCCGAGCGCAGCCGAGGGATCTGCAGTTCAGCGGACCTTTCTTGGGAATGTTTTTATGTCGCGGCAAGCTGATGAAAGTCGATGAGGGCCAAACCGGAGTCATTCTTGAGCGCCTGAGGAATCACGTCGAGCAACGCGCTGCGTTCTATTTCGCGCGAGGCCCGCAGCCGCGTACGTGCCTGATCGAGAGCACTGTCGCTATACCCCGGATGGCAAACCAGCTCCCATGTTCCTGGAGGCATGGCATGAAGGAGAGAACGCAAAACCGAGTCGTCAAGGATTCCAGTAGCCAGCAGGCCGATCGAACCATCGGCGGTGGTGATGCCGTGTTCGGTGGTCAGCCTGGAAAACGATCGTTGCTGGGTTCGCATGGCATGCACTTGCGTCCGTCGCCACGTGCTGCCGGTCCGGGTGGCGCGCAGGCTCCACCATGGTTCGAATGGGTTGCGGACACAGCTGACGCCGCAGTGGCGCGCGGCGCGGAGCAGGGGAGCCAGCACCGGGGGAAACGCGTGAACATGTTTGTGCGAGTCGATATGGCTGACGGTGAGACCGCTCGATTGAATGCGCTGTATCTGGGCGATGGCCTCGGCCTCAATCTCCTGCTCGCGGACGCGACCGCGCAGCAAATCGCTCAAGAAGCTACCCACAGTATTACGGAACGAAAAGGATTGCGGACGACGAGGGTCGAGCAGCGAAGGAACTTCACTGGGGCGCAGGCGGGGTGAGCCGTCGACCAGTACCACGTGGCAGCCGACCGCCAGCGTCGGTTGCGCAAAGGCCAAAAAAACTGCGGGAGAGAAGTAGGCAGCGGTTGCCATCAGGGTGGTAGAACTGAGGGCGCCTGCCTGCTGCAGCTCAACGATGGCTTGGTTGACGCCTGGCGCGAGACCAAAGTCGTCCGCGTTGATGATTAGGCGTTTCACTCCCGCCAGTTTATCAAGACCCCTTTTTTCTTTTAGCGCATCGAAAACGCAGTCAGCAAATGTGCCCCGAGGAGTGGGAGCGGTCTCGAATGCGAGCCAAGCTTTGCGGAGAACTATTCACACGGTCTGCCAATGGAGGGCGCTACAATAGGTTTTCCTTTAGCGGGGGAGGATCCGGCACGATGTCTCGACGATGGCTGCAAGCGTCTGAGCCCCGGCAAGCCGCCTATGCGTTGCTGCTCCTGCTGAGCTGCGCCGGTCATGCAGCCTGGGGAGCGCCCACCGACCAGGTCGTCTATCAAACGCCAAGCATTTACCAGACCCACTCCGGCCCGGCGCGGATGATTGAGCACTTGTCCTTTTTTGTGATTGAACTCACAGCCGCGATTTTTATCGTGGTTGCTTCGCTTTTGGTGTATGTTATCGTCCGCTACCGGCAGCGTGATCCCAACGACGACAGCGAGCCGCCCCAGATCTACGGCAGTACCCAGATCGAATTGGCCTGGACGGTGATACCCATTCTCATCGTGGTAGTCCTATTCCTCACGACGGCCCGCATTCTTTTTGCCATCCAGGATCAGAAGATGCCGGCGGCGGCGATCGATGCCGATGTCATAGGCCATCAGTACTGGTGGGAGTTTCGCTATTCAAAATTCGGCTTTACGACCGCCAATGAGCTGCACGTTCCGCTGAGCAGCGAGCAGGCTCCCATGATCACTTCGCTGAACTTGCTTTCCGCCGATGTGGATCACAGCTTCTGGGTTCCTGCCTTGTTCGGCAAAATCGACTCCATTCCAAACCAGGTAAACCACATGTGGTTCAACCCGGATAAAGCCGGTTTGTACGTAGGCCAATGTGCCCAGTTCTGCGGTGTGCAACATGCCAAGATGCTGCTGCGCGTCTACGTGCAGACCCCGGAAGAATTTGCCGCCTGGGTAAAGAATCAACGGCAGCCGTCGGTTCAGGATCCGGCAGTTGCCGATGGCAGGCAGCTGTTCGAGTCGCAGGCCTGCATCAGCTGCCATGTGGTACGCGGCACCGCCGCCCAGGGAAAGTTTGGGCCCGACCTTACTCACTTTATGAGCCGGGATACGCTTGCTTCTGGAGCGGCCGACAATACTCCGGCGAATCTCAGGCTCTGGATCAAGGATCCGGACTATGTCAAGCCAGGAAGCCTCATGCCGGCCATGCAATTGAGCGATGAGCAGATCGACAAGATCGCCGCTTACCTCACCACCTTGAAGTAACTGGGACACGGGCCAGAACAACAGGAGTTTTGCGCTATGGCTGATTCGACTTTACCGATCGGGAGCGCCATCGATCTCACTCCGCCCGGTGAGACGTATGGAACCTGGCTGGAACAGGTTCACAGTTGGGTGGTCACGGTCGACCACAAAAAGCTCGGCATGATGTACATGGCCTACGCGCTGGTCTTCTTGTTGGTCGGCGGCTTCGAAGCAATTTTGCTGCGCATTCAGCTGGCCGTACCGCACAACAATTTCCTTTCCCCGGAGGTCTTCAATCGTATCTTCACCATGCACGGCACCACCATGGTGTTCCTCATGGGGATGCCGTTAATCATTGGATTTGCCAATTACCTGGTCCCGTTGATGGTCGGTGCCAGGGATATGGCCTTTCCCCGCTTGAATGCCTTTAGCTTCTGGATGACCGCACTCGGCGGACTGTTCCTTTACTACAGCTTTATCGGTGGAGTGGGATTACAGGGGGCGGGAAGCGCCCCGGATTTTACCTGGTGGGGATATGCGCCGTATACAGAACGCGCATTCTCGCGCGGACACAGCGCCGACTATTGGGCGCTGGCCTTGATCGTCTCTGGGTTTGGCACCATCGGCGCTGCGGTGAACATAATCGCCACCACCCTGTGCATGCGCTGCAAGGGAATGACCCTGTTCCGCATGCCGCTTTTGGTGTGGCTAAACCTGGTTGTTGCGGGAATGATTTTGGTGACCATCAGTCCATTGACGGCCGCGCAGATCATGCTCGAGATCGACCGCTATCTTGGAGGACACTTCTTCGATTCGCAGGCAGGTGGGCAGCCGGTGTTGTGGATGCACTTCTTCTGGATCTTCGGGCATCCCGAAGTCTATGTCCTGGTCTTGCCGGCGTTCGCAATTGCCAACGAGGTCATTCCCGTCTTCTCTCGTAAAGCCATCTTTGGCTATCCAGCCATGGTAGCGGCCTCGGCGGGAATTGGATTGATCAGCTTGAGCGTGTGGGCCCATCACATGTTCACCGTAGGCATGCCTTCCGCGGCAAATGCCTTCTTTGTGCTTTCCACCGGGCTGGTTGGGGTTCCCACCGGGATCAAAATCTTCAACTGGATAGCGACCATGTGGGGAGGCAAGATACGCTTTGCCACGCCCATGCTGTTCTGCACCGCCTTCGTGGTTCAGTTTCTGTTCGCGGGCCTCACCGGCATTATGCTTTCCGTCGCCCCTTGGAACTGGCAGCTGCACAACTCCTACTTCGTCATCGCCCACTTTCACTATGTACTCGTGGGGGCCATCGTCTTCTGCTTTCTCGGGGGGTTCTACTACTGGTATCCAAAAATGATCGGCAGGATGCTCGACGAGCGTCTTGGCAAGTGGCATTTTTGGCTGTTCGTGCTCGGTTTCCATATGACCTTCGACTTTATGCATATTCCAGGGCTGCTTGGTATGCCGAGGTGGATATACACCTATGAGCCTGGCCGCGGCTGGGAAATTTGGAACATGATCGTGTCTGTCGGAGGCATCATTCAGGCTGTGGCCACGCTGATTTTTGTCTACAACCTGGTGTACTCATACTTCAAAGGCCCAGAGGCCGGCCCGGATCCCTGGGATGCGTGGACCCTGGAGTGGGCAACCTCATCACCTCCGCCCGAGTACAACTTTGCCAGCGAACCGGTGGTGGCCAGCCGCAGACCGCTGTGGGACCTGAAGCACCCGGAAGACCCGGACTCCCGTTACGAATGAGTTTGATAGTCGAGGATAGAGGATGAGCGCCACCACCATTCCGCTGGCTCACGGAGCAGCACACGAAGACTGGGTTTTGCCCTATCACGGCACCGTCGGCATGCTTGCGCTGATCGTTGCCGAGATCGCGATCTTCACGATATTTGTTGTTGCCTATGTCTTTTACATAGGCAAAAGCATCTCCGGGCCTCAGCCCCGCCAGGTTTTGGAACTTCCCATCTTCAACACGGTATGCCTGCTGTCGAGCAGTTTCACCATCTGGATTGCGGAACGGGGCCTGAAGCGTGGCGCGATGGGGGCCTTCAGCCTATGGTGGGCGGTGACCGTGGTTTTGGGCGCGATCTTTCTTGGCGGCACCGGCCTGGAATGGAAGAAGTTGATTTATCACGATGGGCTGACCATCAGCACCAACCTCTTTGGCACCACGTTCTACTCGCTGGTCGGTTTGCATGCCAGCCACGTGATCATCGGTCTGACCATGCTTTTGATCGTGCTGATTTTTTCGCTCACTGGAAAGCTCAAGAGTGAACACTCGAGACAACTCGAGGTGCTCTCGCTCTATTGGCACTTTGTCGATGCGGTCTGGGTGGTGGTTTTTACCGTGGTCTACATCATTGGCCGCTGAGGAGAAAGAGAAGCAAATGGAAGACCAACAGGGACACAACGGCGTTTCCGATGAAGTGGTGCAACTGCCGGCCCCCACTGCGCTTCCCCTGGTGTTGGCTCTCGGCCTGACGTTTGCCTTTGCTGGGCTGGTGACCAACGTGGGCATCAGCATCCTCGGGTTAGTGCTGACCGTCTGCGGGTGCGTGGGCTGGTTCCGTCAAGTGTGGCCGCATGCGCAGCATGTGGCCGTGCCGGTCAGAGTCCAGAAGTTCCGATACACCAGCGTGCGCACCAAGGTCGCTCATATCGAGATCGATGAAAGCCATCGCGCACGCCTGCCGGTACATACGCCATCGGTTCTGGCCGGGGTGAAAGGCGGTATTGCAGGAGGCGCCGCGATGATCGTGCCGGCGGTACTCTATGGCCTGATCCGTTACCACAGCTTGTGGTACACGATCAATCTGTTGGGAGGAGCGGGAGTAGCCGGTTGGACCAATCCTACGACGGCGGAGATCGCCCATTTCCGCCTGAGCGCTCTCATCACTGCCACTATCATCCATGCCGTAGGCTCGCTGCTGATCGGCCTGCTGTATGGGGCTATGCTGCCCATGTTGCCGCGCCGTCCCATGCTCCTGGGGGGCATCATCGCCCCGGTCTTGTGGACCGGCGTGCTCCATTCATCGCTTCCCCTGATCAACCCCTTTTTCGCTGAACGGATTGACTGGGGTTGGTTTGTCGTATCCCAGGTGACGTTCGGGCTGGTCGCCGGTTGGGTTGTGTCGCATCAGATCGACATCCGCACCGAGCAATACATGCCCTTCGCCGTGCGCGTGGGATTGGAAACGCCGGGAATGATGGAGGAGCACCATCGCGAGGACGGACCGAAGTGATGGCGCGCCTCCTATTACTGGCTTTCTGCCTAACTGTGCTCGGATGCCGAGAGCTTCCCGGGCATCCCAAGCCCGGACCGGAGGTGCCGAATCCCGAGTCGGTGCTGGACTTTGCGACGCTCTACAACCAGAACTGCTCCGGTTGTCACGGCTCCCAGGGAATGAACGGGCCGTCTTATCCACTGGCGAATCCTGCTTATCAGGCGCTGGTCGATGAACAGATCCTGCACCAGATCGTGGTCAATGGCGAACCGGGTACACACATGCCCCCCTTTGCTGTCAGTGCCGGGGGCACCTTGACTGACCAGCAGGTGGACTCGCTGGTGAGCGGCATGCGCGCTGCCTGGTACAAACCCGGGACTCTCGATGGCGCGAATCCGCCCCCCTACAAGGCCGCCAAGCCCGCGGATTCGGGTCACGGCCAGCAGGTTTACACCACCTACTGCGCTTCCTGTCACGGGGCTGCCGGAGCCTCCGGCAAGAGCAACGCCGGATCGATTACCGACCCGGCGTTCTTAGCGCTGTTGAGCGACCAGGTTTTGCGCACCGTGGTGATTGCCGGACGCCCCGACATCGGCCAGCCAGACTGGAGAAACGATCTGCCTGGGCACCCGATGAGCGATCAGGAAGTGACCGACGTGGTGGGCTGGCTCTCCAGCCAGCGCCCCGGTGCACAAAACAATGCTGGAGGAGGCTCCCGATGAGCGACCAGAATGCAGTCAGCAGGCGATGGATATTGGTATCGATCGGCGCACTGCTCAATGGCGCGGTTGCGCTGTTAGTCGCCGTCCCGGTCGTAGGCTACCTGCTGGGACCCATTCGCAAGAATGGCGGTTACGATTCGTGGATCGACCTGGGCGACGTGGGGCAATTTCCCCTGGGAGAGACGCGGCTGGCCAGCTTCGTCAATCCTCAGAGCATGCCGTGGGATGGCGCGACCAGCAAGGCCGCCTGCTGGGTTCGCCGCATGCAGGAACAGAAGTTCCAGGTTTTTGCTATCAACTGCGCCCACCTCGGCTGTCCGGTGCGCTGGTTTCCGCAGTCGGAACTGTTTATGTGCCCCTGCCACGGCGGGGTCTATTACGCGGATGGCTCGCGAGCCGCGGGGCCGCCACCGCGAGGTCTTTTTGAGTACGCCTACAAAGTGCAAAACGGCAAGCTGATGATTGACGGCGGCCAGATGCCCACGCTCGCCACCAGCGCGTCGCTGCGGAAAGAGAGCTCCCAATGCACTGGCTGAAGCGGACTTACGACTGGTTCGAGTTCCGGTTGAAGCTGGAAGGGCCGATCAAGGATACGGTTCTCCACCCAGTGCCCAGGAATACCGCCAGTTGGTGGTATGTGTTTGGGAGCGCCAGTTTCGTTCTGTTGCTGTTACAGATTGTCACCGGCATCCTGTTGGCGATTGTCTATGTTCCTTCCGCGGGTGAAGCCTGGAACAGCCTGCAGGTGCTGAACCAGCAGCTCCCGCTGGGATGGTTCCTGCGCGCCATGCACGGCTGGGGATCGAACTTCATGGTTGCGGTGGTGCTGATCCACATGGCGCAGGTCTTTTTGTTTGGCGCTTACAAGTTTCCTCGCGAGCTGACCTGGATCCTGGGCGTGTTTCTGCTGTTGATGACGTTGGGCATGGCATTCACCGGGCAGGTGATGCGCTTCGACCAGGATGCCTACTGGGGACTGGGCATTGGTGCATCCATCGTCGCCAGGGTTCCCTTGATAGGCGGGGCGCTGGTCAACCTGCTGCTGGGTGGCCCAATTATTGCCGGTCCCACGTTGACCCGCTTCTTTGCCCTGCATGTGTTTGTGATCCCGGGAATGATGCTGGGTTTTGCCGCGCTGCACATCTGGATGGTCGTGGGATTGGGCATCAACGATTGGCCGATGCCGGGGCGAATTGTCCGCCGCAGCACCTATATCGAGCAATACCATGAGATGACCAAGAAGGACGGCATCCCTTTCGTACCCGGGGGGATCTGGAAAGACATGATGTTTTCCGCGGCCATCCTGTTTGCGGTGGCGCTTTGCGCGGTGTTTTTGGGGCCATTTGGGCCGACTGGGTTTCCCGATCCGACCATTATTCAGACCGTGCCCAAGCCGGATTTCTTTTTCCTTTGGATTTATACGATTCTTTCCTTTCTGCCGGAGAACCTGGAGACTCCGTTCATATTGATTGCTCCGATCGTGGGCATTTGCTTCTTGCTGGCGCTGCCCCTGTTTGCCGGCGAGGGGGAGAAGAGCTGGCATCGGCGGCCGGTTGCGGTGCTGTCGGTCACTGCGCTGGCGGTGGGTTTTGCCGTGTGCCAGCACCTGGGGACTTATACGCCCTGGAGTCCGCAGATGCAGGCCTGGAGCGGGGATGCGGTCCCTATCCGCTATGTGCATACGGCCACGCCGCTGGGCAGGCAGGGGCAGATTGTGTTTCAGGCTAAGCAGTGCCGCAACTGCCACATGCTCGGGGGTGTAGGCGGGCAGCGTGGGCCGGCGCTCGACGGAGTGGCCACGCGGCTTACTTATGATCAGCTGGTGCGCCAGGTGCTGCAGGGCGGAGGAAACATGCCCGCCTACGGAAAGAATCTTTCCCCGCCGGAGGTGACGGCGCTGGTCAGCTTTCTTGAAACACTGCATCCCGAAGGCCAGCGGCCTGCGCACGATGCTGCGCAACAGTACATCAGCACCGGGGAGCTTGAGCCTCCGCAACCAGCTTCGCAGTAAGGCCCTTTCTCCGTGAACGGACCGACGGGTGCCCCACATCTCGCTCGTTTTTTGCGAGATGTGGGGCACCCATTGCTTTGTTGCGGGGATAGTGCCAGGTGGAAGGACCCGCGGGCGCACTATAGTAAGAGGCATGTCAGACGGAGTAGCACAGGCCGCTTGGAGTTCCTGGGCCTTTCCTTTTTGGGCCACGGCGGGATTGCTCGCGACTGCTTTGCTCTATCTCAGGGGCTGGCGCAGGATCCGCCGTACCCGGCCGCTTATCTTTCCTCCCTGGCGCGCATGGTGCTTCGTCGGCGGCCTGATTTCCCTGTGGATCGCCGTTGCCTCGCCCCTCGACACTCTGGACGGCCTGCTGCTGGTCGCCCATATGACACAACACCTGATACTGATGTCGGTGGCACCACCGCTGCTGCTGCTGGGTGCGCCGGCTGTCCCGCTGCTGCGCGGGTTACCGCGCTCTGTGCTTCGCGATGGTCTGGGCCCTTTCTTCCGTAGCCTGGCCCTGCACCGCGTGGCCCGCGTGCTGACCCATCCCGTATTCGCATGGCTGGCCATGAATATTGCCTATCTCGGCTGGCATGTGCCGCAGGCCTATGAATTGGCGCTGCGCTCTCCTGGCTGGCACGAGGTGGAGCATGCCTGCTTCCTGGGTACATCCTTGCTCTTCTGGTTTCCTGTGATCCAGCCGTGGCCCAGCGTGAGCCGTGGGTCGCGTTGGGCCATGTTGCCCTACCTGGTCGGCGCAGACCTGGTGAACACCGCCCTGGCCGCGTTCCTGACTTTTGCCGGACGGGTGCTCTACCCCAGCTATGCCGCCGGACCACGAGTCTTTGGCTTATCTGCACTCAGCGATCAGGTGGCGGCCGGCGCTTTCATGTGGGTGATCGGCTCTATCTTCTACCTTGTGCCACTGGGCGCGATTGCGATCCATCTGCTCTCACCGCAAACTCGCCGTATTTCGTCTGCGCCTTCGCTTGCAGGACGCGTGTTGATCCCGCAGCCAGGGCGTTTCGATTTGTTGCAGCTGCCCGTGATCGGTAGCTTGTTGCACTGGCGCTATGGACGGATGGCACTGCAGAGCGTTGCCTTTGTACTTGCGGTGCTGGTGATTGCGGACGGGTTTCTGGGCCGTCCTATGGGCGCGATGAACCTGGCCGGAATATTGCCCTGGACCTACGTCCGGGCTTTTGGAGTGATCGCACTGCTGGTGGTGGGCAATATTTTTTGCATGTCATGCCCCTTCATGTTGCCGCGGGAGCTGGGGCACAGGCTGGGTCTGGCCAAGCTTAGGTGGCCCCGCTGGCTGCGCAGCAAGTGGATCGCGATTGCGCTCATGATTCTGTTCTTCTGGGCTTACGAGGCTTTTGATCTCTGGGACCATCCCCAGCGCACCGCGTGGCTTCTGATCGCCTACTTCGCCGCGGCCTTCGTGGTGGACACATTCTTTCGCGGAGCCAGCTTTTGTAAATATGTTTGTCCGCTGGGGCAGTTCAACTTTGCTGGTTCGCTGCTTTCGCCCTTCACTCTTGAGGCGCGCAGTGAGGCAACCTGCGATCGTTGCACGACCCATGACTGCATTCGAGGAAACCAGCAACAGCGCGGCTGCGAGCTGCAACTTTATATGCCACAGAAGGCCGGCAACATGGACTGCACGCTGTGCATGGATTGCGTCAAGGCTTGCCCCCATGACAACATTGGCCTCTTCGCCGTTGCTCCGGTCCGGGATGTTCTGCGCGATCCGGTGCGCTCTTCGATTGGCCGGTTCTCGTCGCGCATTGATCTTGCGGCGCTCGTTCTGGTGGTGGTGGTGGCTGCCTTCGTGAATGCCGGGTTGATGGTGGTTCCAACGGCTTTGGGAAAATACCTGGCACTGGTGGTCGCTTTAGCGGCGGTGGCGACGGCCCTGCTGGTGGAAGCCAACCCGTCAAAAAGGGAACTCTTTTGCCGATTCTCGCAGGCCCTGCTGCCTTTGGGGCTGGCCATGTGGGCTGCCCATCTGCTGTTTCATCTGTTCAGCGGCTGGGCAACGCTGCCGCCCGCTCTCCATCAGGCCGGAACAGACTTTGGCGTGCATCTGCTGGCGCCGGCTCAATGGGGAAGAGAGCTGCCCCTGCTGCCCGCCAATGCAGTGCTCTCCGTACAGCTTTTGCTGCTGGATGCCGGCTTGCTACTGACGCTGTACCTGGGGTGGAGACTGGCGCAGCAGTGGTCCGCAAGCGCCGGCCGCGCCGTGCTGCTGCTTTTGCCCTGGGCAAGCGTGGTCACCCTAGGTTATGCGGCAGGTGTGTGGGTCTTGCTCCAACCCATGCAGATGCGCGGCGTCATAATGAATCCATGAAGGGTTTCGCTCCCCTGGCCGCAGTGCTGATGCTCGGG
>Ga0182024_10016303_pt1 | contig 14109 bp, 13 predicted proteins | sample P32metaG_FD_120480 | JGI IMG/M metagenome (GOLD analysis project Ga0182024, IMG submission 120480) | Permafrost microbial communities from Stordalen Mire, Sweden - P3-2 metaG (Illumina Assembly) | ecosystem: Environmental > Terrestrial > Soil > Wetlands > Permafrost | place: Sweden: Stordalen... | reverse complement strand
TTGGCCGCGCGCGATGCGGACCCGCGTGAGCAACAGGCCGACATACAGGCACACGAACGCCGTCACGCAGTACCACAGCGGGCGGGCCATCGATCCCGGCAGCGACGGCAACACGTTCGTCGTCGGGTGCATCGTTCGCCACAAGTTGACGGACCAATAGACGAAGGGCGACACGGCCATGCCGAAGAGGCCGACGGCCGCGGCTAGGAGCTCGGCGCCCGCGCCGCCGAATCGACGCAACAACAGGTAGGCGACGAAGATCATCCACATCACGAGCGCCATGACGAGCCGGGCTTCCCACACCCACCACACGCCCCACGCCTTCCGAGCCCAGAGCGGTCCCGTGATGAGCATGATGAGACCGAAGACGACCACGAGTTCGGCGGCGGCGAGGGCGACGTGGTCCGCTCCGCGGCGGCGGCGCGCGAGATACAGCACGCTGGCCAGACCGCACACGATGCTCGACGAGAGCGTCAGCATGGCCGCGGGCACGTGGAAATAGAAGATCTTGGAGACGATGCCCATGCTCGCCTCGGCGGGCGCCTGGGCCACGACGAACGGGGCGCCCCCTAGCATCACGAGCGCGGCGACCATGAAGACCGGGGCAATTCGATCGGCGCGCGACGTCCTCTCCGGGGTCACTGGGCCTCACTCGCTCATGACGGCGCCGAAGGTCCACAGCGCGAGCGTCACGAACACCACATCAAAGAATACCAGCATCGTCAGCCACATCCGCGCGAGCGCCAGATTCGGTTCGACGGCAAAGATGGCGGCCGTCCCACGCACGCCGGCGATCACCACCGGCACGGTGATCGGATAGAGCAGCACCGGCAACAGGACGTCGCGCGAATGCGCGCGGATGAGCATCGCCGCGAAGAGGGTGCCGACGGCCGCGAAGCCGACGGTGCCAGCCGCGATCAAGGCCGCGACGAGGCCTGGCGCCCGCCCGATCGGCGCATCGAACAGCAGCACCACCACCGGCACGATGACGACCTCCACGCATGTCATGAGCGCGACGAGTGCGACGAGCTTGCCGAGGTAAATGGCGCCGCGCTCGACCGGCGCCAACAGGAGCGCGCGGAGGGTCTCGGCTTCCCGCTCGCGCTCGAACGCGCGGCCGAGTGCGAGCGTGCCCGAGAACGCGAGCGCGACCCACAGGATGCCGGCGGCCGTGCCTTCGATCGGCCGTCCCTCCTGGACGAAGCCAAACGCAAAAATCAGGATGACGGCGAGCGAGAAGAAGAGCGTCGTGTAGACGAGCTCGCGACTCCGTGCCTCAACGACGAGGTCCTTGCGCGCCACGAGCCACGCCGCGCGCAGGGCTTCGATCATGCCTTCGCCTGGCGAATCGCGGCACGGTACCGTTCGCGAAGCGTGCCGCCCGTTTCCGACAAGGCGCTGGCGCGTCCGTCGCGCAGGTACCACGCCCGACTGATGACGCCCTCCGCGCTGTCGAAGTCGTGGGTGGCCATCACGACGATGGCGCCGGCGGCGCGCACGGCGCTCAAGCGCGCCGCGAGGGCGACCGACGAGGCGTCGTCGAGACCGGTGAAGGGCTCATCGAGGAGGACGAGGCGCGGACGGTGAAGAATCGCGCGCTCCAGGGCGAGCCGCTGGCGCATGCCGCGCGAGAAGCCCGACACGCGATCGTGGGCGCGATCGTCGAGACGAGCCGCGGCGAGCGCCGCGCGCGCGCGGCCCGGCACGTCGTCCAGTCCGTACAGGCGTCCGAAGAACTCCAGGTTCTCGAGCGCGGTGAGGTCGCCGTACAGAAAGAGGTCGTGACCGAGCATGCCGATGCGTCCGCGCAAGACGTCGCCGACGTCGCGACCGAGCCGTCCCCCGTACGTGACGGCACCGCCCGTGGGCATCATCAGCGTCGACAGGACGCTGAGGAGGGTCGACTTCCCTGCTCCGTTTGGACCGAAGAGGCCCGTGAGCTCGCCGGCGCGAAGGTCCATCGTGACGTGCGCCAGCGCGCGTCGACGGCCGAAGTGGCGCGAGACGTCACGCACTTCGACGCGATCGAAGTCGAAGGTCGCCGAGCTCATGGGGTCAGGCGTGACGCGGGCGCGGCGCGGGAAACACAGCCGCCCACAGGCCGATCGAGAGGATGACGCCGGCCAGCGTGAGCGCGACCTCGCGCGGCCACACCGGGTGGTGCGGCAGACCCGAGATGTCGAGCGAGAGTTCGGCGTTGGCGGCCAGGGCCGGTCCGGTCGCGACGAGCAGCGGCTGCCCCTGGTCGGAGGCGATCCGGCGCGCGGTCAGTGCGGGTGACGCGACGTCAATTCCACTGGTCTGGGGGACCAGCACGAGCACTTGCTGCAAGGCCGCCGGCCAGCGCTGACTGAGCCGCACACTGCCGCCGGAGAACGGCAGCTCAAACCCGACGCTGACCGTCGTCGCGCCGGGCGCAAACGGCCCGGTCAGGGTCAGGCGCGACCCGGTGAGGGTCGCGTCCTTCGGCGTGGGGTCCATCAACCCGGCGCCCCTCGCTTCCGCCGGCAGGTCGAAGATCAGCGGCCCGCCGATATCGACGGGCGTCCGTGCCGAGTTCAGGACTTGAAGCACATAGAACACGTCAAGGCGGTCGTCGGTCAGCTGGGTGATGATTCGCGATTCGGGGCCGAGGACGACGAGGCCCCGGGTCGCCGGACCGGCCGCCAGACGCGTATCCTCCGCCGCGCGCTTCTCTGCTTCAGGGTCGATGCCGACCAGCACCACGCGCAGTCCGGTATCCGCGATGGTGATGTCCTGCGACTCGAGGCGCTTGCCATCGAGCACGGTCGCGGCCTTGAGGTGCGCGCCGGTCGCGAGGCCAGTCATCAGGGCGCGGCCGTTCTCGTCGGTCTTGAGCGTCCGGGTCTTGCCGTCGACGATGAACTCGACCGGCTCACCGGCGACGTTGTTCGCGAAGCTACCGCGGATCACGCGGACCGATACGCTGCCCGTCGCGACATCCGGCGCCGGAAGGGGCACGCCCGAGATTTGCTTCGGGTCGGGCATGTTGATCTGCGCTGAGGCGCTGACGCTGCTCAGCACCAGCAAGAGCGCGCATTGAAAGGCTTGGGCTCGGGTCATTGACGATTGATTGACGATTGAGAATTGACGAGTGAGGATTGAGGGACTACAAGCGCCGCCCACAGTGTTTGCAGAACTTGGAGTCGGCGTCGTTGCGGGTGCCGCACGATGGGCACGCAGGGACCGCCGGCGCGGCGGCTGCCGGCCGGATCTTCATCGGCGCCGGCGCGGTCCCGCGCTCCAGCGCCTCCATCAGGGACAGCGCGCGAGCCCGAAGGCGTCCATTCATCTCGCGAAAGTCCGCGTCGCTCACTTTCCCTGTTGCGCGATCGAACTCCAGCTCCTTGATCGACCTCAGGAGCAGGGTCTTGTCACGAAGCAGGGCCTCGCGCTGACGGTCGCCGACGGCGGCGGCCGAGTCCTGGACGCCGCCGGCAAAGCCGGTCAAGGCGCGGTGAATGGTCAGGCCGACAAGTCCGGAGGCGATGACGGCGCCGCTCAAAACGAGGAGTGCGACGGGATGCGTTTGTTTGGACACGATGACGGCCGCCGTAGCGGCCACCATCGACAGCAGCACGTACAGGTGCCAGGGGCGAAAACCGGTATCCGCCGCTGGCGCCGGTGCCGGTGAACTAGTCGAGGTCCTCGAGCTCATGATCGAGTCGCGATTCGAGGGCCGGGTCGCTTGCCGACGGCGCCGGCTCGCGGGCTGCGCCCGCCGGTCGACGCGACCAGCGCATCGCCGTGCCGCCGACCACCAAGATGCCGCACAGCCCAGCCGCATACGGGAAGAGCCAGGCCAAGCGATTGAAGCCGCGGTCGATCGGCTGCGACAGCACTTCCTGGCTGCCGTATTCGTCGATGAAATGCTGGATGATCTCGTCCCGGGTCTTGCCCGCCGCGACGAGCTGTGCGATCTCGTCGCGCATTTGGGCGGCTTTCTCGCACGTACACTCGCCCACCTTCTTGCGGCCGCAGGTTCCGCACATGCAGATGATCGAGTTCTGCATGGTCTTCTCGAGCGGGGACTTCGGAGGCACGAGCACTGTGTTCGGCATCTCGATGTGCTGCGCGCGCAGGGTCGTCGTGCCGCCAATCAGGAGCGCCAGGAGGAGCACGGACGTCGTCGCCGCGCCGGCCGGCACGGCCGCCGTGGCAAACGCAAACGTCCGCTCCGGCAGGAAGGCAATGAAGGTCCCGAAGATCATCACGCCGACGCCCAGCCAGATCCAGTTCACCAACGGGTTGATGAACATCTTGAATTCGGCGACCTGTGTCTGTACGTCGTATCCGGCCATGACCAGGTAGAGGTCGCCGGCGAGGCCACGCCGCATGGCCACCTGGCTCGTGGGCTCCGACTCGTGGTTGCGAAAGAACCACTTGGCCGGATAGAGATCGGCGACGGCCTGACTGTCGCGGGTGACGTCCAGATGTGACGTCACCATCTGCTTCTGTCCGTCGTCGGCGACGCTGAGGCTCACGTAGCGAATCGTGTACGGCGCGAGCACGACCTGCTGACCCGGCTTCAGGGTGACCTGGACATCGCGCTTGGATCCATTCCCTGCAAATCCGAGAAAGGCCAGGACGATGCCGACGTGCACGATGTAGCCACCGTAGCGTCGGCGAGAGCGGGCCACGAGACCGACGAGTGCCGTGAAGGTGTCCGTGCCCGTCGCCGACTGCCGCACCCGGGCGCCTCGCCAGAACTCCTGGAGGATGGTGACGGTCACAAAGGTGCAGAGCGCAAAGCAGAGCCCGGAGGACCAGACACCGATGCCGATCGCCGCCAGGCCGCCAGCGACGGCGATGCCGGACGCCGCTGGCCACAGGAACTGCCGGAACAGGTTGCCAACGGTGGATTTCCGCCATGCGAGCAGCGGCCCCACGCCGGTCAGGAACAAGAGGACGAGGCCGACCGGCGTCATCCATTTGTTATAGAAATCCGAGCCGACGGTCAGGCGCTCGCCGCGCAGCGCTTCGCTCAGCGTCGGGAACATCGTGGCGAACAGGACGAAGAATGCGGCAAACAGCAGCACCCAGTTATTCGCCAGGAACGCCGCCTCGCGCGATACCCAGGAATCCAACTCGTTGCGCGAGCGCAACAACGGCAAGCGATAGATCACGAGGCCGAAGCTCAGGATGAGCGTCACGATCATGAAGGTCGTGAACATCAGCGCCAGCTGCCGATCTTCGCCGAACGCGTGAACGGACTGCACGACGCCGGACCGGGTCATGAACGTTCCGAAAATGGTCAGGAAGAAGGTCACGATGACCAGCGAGACGTTCCAGACCTTGAGCATGCTGCGCCGCTCCTGCACCATCACGGAGTGCAGGAAGGCGGTGGCCGTGAACCACGGCAGCAGGCCCGCGTTCTCGACCGGATCCCAGCCCCAGTACCCGCCCCAGCCCAGCGTCTCGTACGCCCACAGCGCGCCGAGCGTCAGTCCGACCGTCAGGAACAGCCAGGCGACCATCGTCCACCGGCGCACGGCACGGAGCCAGGAGTCGTCGAGTTGGCCGGTCGCTAACGCCGCGATGCCGAAGGCGTACGGGATCGTCATGCCCACGAAGCCGAGGTACAGCATCGGCGGGTGGATCGCCATGTAGTAGTTCTGGAGGAGCGGGTTCAGCCCCTGCCCCGTCGACGGCGCGGTCGTGAGAAACGTCTCGAAGGGGTTGTTGTGGATGACCATCAGGAAGAGGAAGAACATCTCCACGACGCTGATGACCGACACGACCCACGGAATCAGGAGCCGATAGCGCTCGCGATTGATGTACACGGCCGCGCTGCCGAAGATCGACAGCAGCGTGACCCAGAACATGATCGAGCCATCGAGCCCACCCCAGTACGACGCCAGCTTGTAGAACATCGGCTGGACATCGTCCGAGTAGTGCTGAACGTATTTGATCCGGTAGTCGGCGGTGACGAAGGCATGCACGATGACCGCGGAGGCCACGAGCATCATGGCGGTGACGGCGTGGAACAGTCCGATGCCGCCCTCGACGAGCGACGACTTCGCGCGCCGGGCGCCCGCCAGGCACGCCGCGCACGCACCGCTCGCCGTGACGAACGCCGCGAGAATCAGAAATGTCCCGAGTGACGCCATGTGGATTCGAGGCGCCGGCCTTCGCCCGGCGTGGTGCTAATCGCCGCCCGCGCGGGTGATCGGTAAACCGTCGGTCGGCTGATACTTCGAGGGGCACTTGGCCATGATGCTGTCGGCATGGAAGCCGTCCGGCTCCAACCGTCCTGTGAGCACCACTTCCGATCCGGTCTTGAACGTGTCCGGCACGACGCCGGTGTAGATCGCCGGCACGACCGCGTCGCCCCTCTTGATGCTGAACCGATAGTCGAGCGTGTCTGGCCTCTGCCTGACGGTGCCATCGACGAACCCGTGCAGCTGCAGGCTCTTGCCGTACCACTGCTTCGGGCTGGCCATCACCTCGTCCACGTGCTTGTAGAACTGCGCATCGTTCTGGGCCATCGCGAAAAACAGCATCGAGAACGCGCCGGTGAGCACGATGGCCGAGATCACGATGCGGACCGCTCGTTGGCGAGAGGTGACCATGCTTCTGTCTGCCAAGGATACGGCCGGAAGAGGCGGCTGTCCAGCAACGAGGCCTAGGCCTTGACGCCCATCTCCTGGAGCAAGGCCCGCACTCGGTCGACCGGCAGGCCGATCACGGTGTCGAGGGCGCCATCAATCTGTTCAATGAACGCCTCTGCGCCGCCTTGGATGGCGTACGCGCCAGCCTTGTCGAGCGGCTCGCCCGTGGATACGTACGCGCGGATCTCGTCCTCGGTGACCCGACGCATCCGCACGGTCGTTCGGTCGACGGCCACGCGAACGACGCCGTCTCGGGCGACCGCCACGGCCGTCATCACGACGTGCGCCCGGCCCGAGAGCGCCCGCAGCATCGCCGCAGCGTCGGCCGCGTCGGTGGGTTTGCCGAGCACGCGGTCGCCAACCACGACAATCGTGTCGGCGGCGAGCACCACCCGCGTGGAGTGCCGCCTGGCGGCCGCAGTCGCCTTCTCTCGAGCCATCCGTTCGACATAGGCCTCGGCCGCCTCAGTCGGCTTTCGCGTTTCGTCGACCGCCGGCGGCTCGACCTCGAACGAGATTCCGGCGGCGGCGAGCAGGTCGCGACGTCGAGGCGAGGCCGACGCGAGCAGGATGGGCACGGCGCGGATGATACACTTTTGGAATCTAGAATCTGGAACCCAGAAACCAAAACCAAGAATCTAGAATCTAAGCTCTGGACGCTGGATGCCCTGGACGGATAGCTTGATGCATTCCTTGCAACAGACCTCGATGACTGTCGTCCGTCGGCTGCTCTCCGAGCAGCCGACGACCGCGGCGAAAGTCGCGTTCGCATGGCAGGTCGCAGCCGGTCCGGCACTCGCGCGGAACGGATCACCAGAGTGGCGGGGCGATGGCACGTTGCGGGTGCGTGCGAAGAGCGGGGCCTGGCATCGCGAACTCGCCCACAGTCGCAGCGCGGTCCTCGAGCGCATGGCCGAGATCCTGGGCCGCGGCGTCGTGACGCACATCGTCATCAGGGAACCGTTCGATCAGGGCTGACCCCCGCGTGCTCGGTTCCGGCTTGTCATTTCTCCGAGGGACTTCATGCGTGAGACCGTGATCGTCAGCGCTGTTCGCACGCCGACCGGCAAGTTTCTGGGCGGGCTCAAGGACTTCAAGGCGACCGACCTTGGCGCCATGGCCGTGCGAGAGGCCGTGCGTCGCGCGGGCATCGATCCGGAGAGCGTCGACGAATGCATCATGGGCAACGTCGTCAGCGCCGGTCTGGGTCAGGCGCCGGCTCGTCAGGCTGCCCTTCGCGGCGGCCTCTCGAACCGTGTCGGCGCCCTCACGATCAACAAGGTCTGCGGTTCGGGACTCAAGGCCGTTATGCTCGCGGCTCAGGGCATCGCGACGGGCGACATCGACATCGCCGTCGCCGGCGGCATGGAGTCCATGAGCAATTGTCCTTACCTCCTCACGCGGGTGCGGGAAGGCCTGCGCATGGGCGACGGCACGGTCATCGACTCGATGATCCACGACGGTCTATGGGATTCGTTTCACAACATCCACATGGGGCTTACCGGCGAGCACGTGTCGGAGACCTATCACGTCACGCGAGAGCAGCAAGATCAGTACGCCGTCGCCAGCCACAAGAAAGCGGCCCACGCGACGCGTGAGGGCTGGTTCAAGGCAGAGATCTTGTCTGTCTCCATTCCGCAGAAGAAGGGCGAGGCCCTGGTCATCGACAAAGACGAGTCGATTCGCGAGGACACGACCGTCGAGACGCTGGCGAAACTGAAGCCCGCGTTCAAGAAAGACGGCACGGTCACGGCCGGGAACGCGCCGGGCGTGAACGACGCCGGCGCAGCCCTCGTCGTCATGGGCGCCGACGTCGCCGCGAAGCTCAATCTTCGGCCGATGGCGCGCGTCGTCGGCCAGGCCACCGCGGGTCTCGAGCCGATGCTGGTGATGATGACGCCAGTGGAGGCGGTGCGAAAAGTCCTGAAGAAGACGGGATGGACCATCGCTGACGTCGATCTGTTCGAGCTGAACGAGGCGTTCGCGGTCCAGGGTGTCGCCGTCATACGCGAACTCGGCCTCGATCCGGCGCGCGTCAATGTTCAAGGTGGTGCAGTGGCGCTCGGCCATCCAATCGGCGCGAGCGGCGCTCGCGTGCTGACGACGCTGATCTATGCCCTTCAGCGCACCGGTCAGAAGCGCGGCATCGCCACGCTGTGCCTCGGCGGCGGCAACGGCGTGGCACTCGCGATCGAGGTCCTATGAGATGACCGTCAAGACCATCGGCGTCATCGGGGCCGGGACGATGGGCCACGGGATCGCGCAGGTCTTTGCGCAGGCGGGCTTCGGCGTCCGGCTCCACGACGCGGCGCCGGCCGCGATCGAACGCGCGCGAACGGCGATCGACAAGAGTCTCGCCAAGTTCGTCGAGAAGGGCAAGCTGTCGGCGGAGGCACGCGACGCCGCCGTCGCGCGGATTCAAACCGCTCCCACGCTCGACGCCCTTGGCGACGTCGATTACGTCGTCGAAGCCATCGTCGAGAATCTGTCGGTGAAGCGAGACCTGTTCGCGGCGCTGGACGCTGCGACCCGGCCGGACGCGATCCTGACCTCCAACACGTCATCCATTTCCATCACCACGCTCGCGGCCGTCACCGCACGACCGGACAAGGTGCTAGGCATGCACTTCATGAATCCCGTGCCGCTGATGACGCTCGTGGAACTGGTGCGCGGGCAAGCCACGTCGGACGCCTCGATGGATGAGGCGACCGATCTCTGCAAAGCGCTCGGCAAGACGCCGGTCGAAGCCGCCGACTACCCCGGCTTCATCGCGAACCGCATCCTGATGCCCATGATCAACGAGGCCGTGTTTGCCGTGATGGAAGGCGTGGGCACGCCTGAAGCGATCGACCAGGTGATGAAACTCGGGATGAATCATCCGATGGGGCCGCTCACGCTGGCTGACCTTATCGGCCTCGACGTGTGCCTGGCGATTCTCGAAGTCCTCCATGGCGGCCTCGGCGATCCGAAATACCGTCCCTGCCCCCTGCTCAGGCGGATGGTGAATGCGGGCCAGTTGGGTCGGAAGAGCGGGCGCGGGTTCTATCCCTACCCGTCCTGATCCACCAGACGAACACGACGACAGGCACGAGGATCAACGCCTCACGCACGGCGGCCTGCGCGTCGAGCCAACGTGCAGCGGACGACCTCCAGTCGCGGTCAATCGGCAGGAACCACTCGAGGCCCGTGATGAAGAAGCCTCGGCTGAACGGCCAGAACGCCATCACGCCGATCGGCGGCCAGTGGTCTGGCGCCAGCATGTCGAGGAGCGGATGCGTGGCCCAGGCGGCGCACGCGGCCCAGAAGGTCTGCGCTCGGGTCGGCGCGACCGGCCAGCGCATGAGCGCGGCGACCGCGCCGGCAATCACGGCCGCGCCGATGCTGTGCGTCTCATATCGATGGCGGCCCACCAGCAGGTCCAGGTCTGGGGCGGCGCCCAGCGCCATGAACAGGGCGGCCTGGATGACGAGCGGGCGGCGGCCTTGGGCTGGAGGAGTCACCGCCCAACCGGCCGCGAGTCCCGCCAGGCTGTGGCCGAGCGGCGATGGCATCTCAGTCCTTCGTCTTAAGGGCCAAGCCGATCGTGACGATCAGGAGGGCGCCGAGCGGCAAGAGGCTCGGTAAGCCGGTCAGGCCCATCTTTTCTCCCAGATTCCATTGGGCGTGTTCGACGCCCACGTCCCGGAGACCCGCTGCTTCACCTGGGGGCCGTACATCAAAGTACGACTGCCGGTTGAGCGACAACTGGCCGTCACGAAACGCAGGCCACAGTAGGTCGCGCATCGGATGCTGTGGGTCGGGTGCCGGCGGCTGCGCGGTGGTCGACACGCCGATCAGAGAGAAAGCCGAACCGGCGACCGCCAGCGCGACGACGAGCGCGCGGAGCGCGCGCCCGCCCTTGATCCAGACGGGCACGAGGCCGACCGCCGCGAATCCGAGCACAGGGCCCAGTTGGCGGGGACCGAACGACCATCCACCTTCCCAGTGATCGTACGACGCGTTCAGCGCGAAGCCCACAAGAAACATCGCGGCGGCGACAAGGCCGGCGCGCCGCCACTCGCGCGAGCCTGTCGCCATGACCCAGCCAATCGGAACGAGGGCCAGCACGGGAGCCAGCGGGAGCAGGCCGCGAAATGCTCCCCAGAGCAGCTGCCCCATGATCGCCGGCTTCGGAAACGTGATGCCGAAGAAGCCGTGTCGCAGGAGCGTCGAATCCTCCTCGCTTGCATAGCCGACGTGGAAGGGCGAGCCGAACGCCGCATAGTGGTACGCCCCGAGCACGATCGCGCAGGCGCCGCCGGCGATCGCGAGCGACGCGGCGACGCGGCCGAGCCGACCGACGTCGTCGCGCCACGCTTGCCACAACGCAAAGATGGCGACGATCGCCCCCGGAACCACCGTCGGAAACTCGGTTACCACGGCCCATCCCACCAGCAATCCGACGGCTCCGCCCAATCGAATGTCGCGGCCCGGCCTCGACGATGGGCCGCCCAGGTGGACCGCGGCGACGAATGCACCGAGGAGACACGCGGCCGACAAGGTATGGCTATAGAAGACGGTTGCCCACGCCCAGAACGGCGTGCCAAGGCCAAAGGTGAGTGCTACGACCGTCGCCCCTCGGCTCGAAGCGCCCATGCCGCGCGCGAGATGCCACACACACATCACCGCCAGCGCCGCCGGGAACGCCGCGGCGGAGAGCGACGCCAGGTAGGACAGGCGCATCAGGTTTGCGTGTGACTTGGTGTTCGCGTGGACGAGCCGCATGGCCGCTCGGGCGAGGGCGACCACCGGAGCGGCCGTAAAGCTCGCGCCCGGCGCCTTGTCGGCGTAGTAATGCGACTCGAAGACTGCCCTGTCGCCGGTGTTGTCCTGATAGTCGTCGATGCGGATGCCGCGCTGCTCTACGAGCGCGCGAACGAGATCGAACCTCGTATTTTGATTCCAGCCGCCGGCTTCGTAGAAATAGGCGTACGCGAAAAACGCCGCGACACCGCATAGCAGCATCGCTCGATGGCGCCGCAGCATGCGCCATTCTACATGTGGCGCAAAGCCGTCACGGGCTGCACGCGGAGAGCTCGGCGCGCCGGTACGTAGCACGCGAGCGCCGCGGCCGCGAGAAGCGCGACTGGCGCCAGGCCGATGGCGACCAGCGCATCCCTCGTCGACGCCTCGAAGAGCTGGGCTTGCAGCACGCGCGCCGCCCATAGCGTCGCAACGGCACCGCAGGCGACACCGGTGGCGGTCAGGCCGAGTCCCTGCCAAAGAACGAGCGCGAGCACACTCGACTCTCGGGCTCCCAAGGCCATGCGTATGCCGATCTCTTGTGTCCGCTGCGCGACGGCGAACGCGACGAGCCCGTAGACGCCGATGGCGGCGAGCAGCAACGCGATACCCGCGAACCCTCCGAGCAGCGTCGTCGTGAATCGCTGTGAGCCGGTCGACGCCTCCACGTACGAGTTGAGCGTGCGCGCGGTCGTGATCGGCAGATTCGGGTCAATGTCGTGCAAGGCGCCGCGGACCGACGTCGTGAGCGCTTCGGCGTCAGCCGAGGATCGCACGACCATCGTCAGGGAAGAAAAGTAGGCGTGCTGGCGCGCCGGCTCATAGACCTGCAGCGTCGTCTCTGCGTCAAGGCCGTACTGCTTCACGTCCCCGACAACGCCGACAATTTCGGCCTCACCGCTGCCGGGTCCCTGATGCACCGTGATGCGCTTCCCGATCGGCGTGACGTTGCCAAAGTACCGATCGGCGAGGGTTTTGGAGACCACGGCGACGGCTTGTGAGCTGCTGCGGTCGGACGGCGCGATGCCGCGCCCTCGCAGCAACGGAATGCCCATCGCTTTGAAGTAGTCGGCCGTGACCGCGTAGAAGTTCGTACTTGGGATCTGCGACTCGTCCGTCGAGGTGACGCCCGCGACTTCGAAACCGGTGACGAAGTCGCCGATAAACGGCACCGACTGCGTGAGCGCAACGGCTTCGACCTCCGACACCTGTGACATCCGCTCGAGGAGCGCCGTCCAGAATTGATCGCGATGGGCGTCGTCGGGGTATCGCGAGGCCGGCAGCGACAAGGGCACGACGAGCTCGTGCGCGACATCGAATCCTGTCGGCACGGCGGTCAGACGCGCGAAGCTGCGGAGCAGCAGCGTGGAACTGGCGACCAGGACCACCGCGAGCGCCACCTCCGCGATAATCAGCGCGGCCCGTGTGCGAGCGCGCATGGCATGCGCGCCACCGCGGCCCCCCTGTGCGAGCGCGTTCTGCAACTCGGTTTTCGAGACCTGCAGAGCCGGTAGCAAGCCAAAGACCACAGGTGTGAGGACGGCGAGGCTCAGGGCGAAGATGAGCGTTGGCGCGTCCAGGCCGATTGTCTGCAGTCGAGGCAGCGTCACCGAGGTCGACGTCGTGACGATGCGCAGCATGGCTGCGGCGACAGCCAGCCCAGCTGCGCTGCCCGCCACACCCAGCACGAGGTTCTCCGACAGCATCTGGCGCACGAGTCGTCCCCTGGACGCGCCGAGCGCCGCCCGGACGGCCAACTCGCGCTGGCGGCCGAGGCCCCGCGCGAGGAGCAGGTTCGCGACGTTCGCACACGCGATGAGCAGCACGACGCCGACGGCGCCGGCCAGGACGAAGAGCCCGGATTTCACGGCCCGCACCGTGTACCCCAGATACGGAAACACGAGGGTGGTCCAGCCTTTGTTGCCCGGGAGGGACTCGATCTCGCGAGCGGCCCGCTTGAGGTCGGCCCCGGCCGCCTCGACGGTCATGCCCGGCTTCAGCCGCGCGATGACGGCGATGTAGTGGCTGCCGTAGCGCGTCTGCTCCTCAGCGGTGAAGGCCATCGGCCGCCAGAATTCCGAGAGGACGCTCGGGAAGGCAAATGACGACGGCATAACCCCGATGATCGTGACCGGATGATCGTCGAGCAGAATCTTGCGGCCGAGGATGTTGGGGTCGGCGGCGAAGCGAGCGCGCCAGGCAGTCTCCGACAGGATTACCTCGCCGTCCGAGCCCGGGCGATCTTCGTCGGCGGTGAATGTGCGGCCAAGGAGGGGTGTGATTCCGAGCATCGGAAAGGCGGTTGCCGACACGAGGTAGCCGCGCATCCTCACGGGATCGCCGGTGCCGGTCAGATTCGCCGTCACGGCCTGGAATGCGGCCATCGCCTCGAACGATCGATTCCGTTTCTGCCACTCGACGAATCGTCCCGGCGCCACCGAGAACTCCGGGAACCTCGGCGGCGCGGCGTCACGAATCACGACGAGCCTGTCCGAGTCCGCGTACGGCAGCGGTCGGAGCACCACGGCGTTCAAGACGCTGAAGATGGCCGTTGCCGCGCCGGCGCCGATCGCTAGAGCCTGTTATGTACTTTCGCTTGTACTGGGCGCCGGAATTTGGCACAAGAGGGGATGCCCAAGCGAGTCCCCCGTCCGCGTGCGCCCGGCTATCCCAGTGATGTGACCGACGAGGAGTG
>Ga0182024_10016302_pt1 | contig 14109 bp, 11 predicted proteins | sample P32metaG_FD_120480 | JGI IMG/M metagenome (GOLD analysis project Ga0182024, IMG submission 120480) | Permafrost microbial communities from Stordalen Mire, Sweden - P3-2 metaG (Illumina Assembly) | ecosystem: Environmental > Terrestrial > Soil > Wetlands > Permafrost | place: Sweden: Stordalen... | reverse complement strand
CATCTCCGCCGCCAGCAGGGGCCGCCCCTGGGTGACCGCGTAGCTGTCGAGCTCGCGCCCGTACTCGGCGCGCAGCACGCGCACGAGCTGTCCGTCGTTCATCTCGGCGACCAGCACGCGCTTGAAGCGCGCGAGCACCTCGCCGGTGTTGGCGGGTAGCGGGTTGAGGTTGTGGAACTGGGCGTGTGCGATCGGGCGGCCGTCCTGGCGCAGGCGCCGCACGGCGGCGCGCAGCGTCCCGAAGCTCGAGCCCCAGCCGAGCACGAGCAGCTCGGCATCCTCGTCGGCATCGAGCAGCAGCGGCGCGACGTCGATCCCGGCGATGCGCTCACGGCGCTGATCGGTCATGAACTGGTGGTTGGCGGGCTCGTAGGAGATGCCGCCGCTGGGCTGGGACTTCTCGATGCCACCGATGCGGTGCTCGAGCCCCGGGGTGCCGGGCACCGCCCAGGGACGGGCGCCGTCGACGTTGCGCGAGTAGGCCTCGAACGCGTGGCCGTTGGCCGCGGCGAAGGCCGGGTCGATCGGCGGCAGCAGCGTGACGTCGGGGATCCGCCAGGGCTCCGAGGAGTTGGCGAGGAAGAGGTCGGTCAGCAGGATCACGGGCGTGCGGTAGCGAACGGCGATGCGGGTCGCGTCGAGCACCGCCGAGAAGCACTGCGCCGGTGTCGTCGCGCAGACGATCGGCAGCGGGGACTCGCCATGGCGCCCGTAGAGCGCCATCAGCAGGTCAGACTGCTCGGTCTTGGTCGGCATGCCCGTCGAGGGGCCGGCGCGCTGGACGTCGATGATCAGCATCGGCAGCTCGAGCATCACCGCCAGCCCGACGGTCTCGGCCTTGAGGTCCATGCCCGGCCCGCTCGTCGCCGTGACTCCGAGCGCGCCCCCGAAGGCAGCCCCGAGCGCCATCCCGGCGGCGGCGATCTCATCCTCTGCCTGGATCGTTCGCACGCCTGCCTTGCGGTGACGGGCGAGCTCGTGCAGAAGCTCGGACGCCGGCGTGATCGGGTAGGAGGCGAAGACCACCTGCAGGCCGCTCTGCACGCTCGCCGCGATCAGCCCGAGCGCCGTAGCGGTCGTGCCGTTCACCGTCCGGTAGGTGCCGGGCTCCATGTCATGGGCGGCCGGCACGCGAATCTGGACGTCGATCAGCTCGGTCGTCTCACCGAACGACCAGCCTGCCCGGAAGGCGGCGAGATTGGCCTCAAGCGATGCCTTGCGGCTCGCGAACTTCTTCTCCATCCAGGCCTCGGTGACGGCCGTCGGGCGGTCATACAGCCACGACAGCAGGCCCAGCGCGAAGAGGTTCTTGGCGCGCAGCGCGTCGCGCGTCGAGACCTCCTCCATGCCCTCGACCGAGCGCTGGGTGAGCGTGTTCATCGGGATGCGGTGAACGACGAAGCCACTGAGCGAGCCGTCCTCCAGCGGATTGGCGTCGTAGCCCGCCTTCTGCAGGTTGCGCGTGGTGAAGGCGTCCTCATTGGCGATGATCGTCGCGCCGCGCTCGAGCTCGTCGATGTTGGCCTTGAGCGCCGCCGGGTTCATCGCGACGAGCACATTCGGGGTGTCACCCGGTGTGACGATGTCGCGCGCGGCGAAGTGGATCTGGAAGCTCGACACGCCGGCGAGCGTGCCGGCCGGCGCGCGGATCTCAGCCGGGAAGTTGGGCAGCGTCGCGAGGTCGTTGCCGAGCGCGGCGGTCGCGTCGGTGAAGCGGCCACCGGCCAGCTGCATGCCGTCGCCGGAGTCCCCGGCGAAGCGTACGATGACCCGCTCCCGCTCCTCTACGCCCTTCGTCCCGGCAGTCACGTTCGATCCGTCTCCGTCACCGGGCGGCGGCGCCACCCGTTCCTTCCGTCGACACAGAGGATAACGGCCGCCCCGACAGGACGACGCAGCGCGCGCCTGAGTGAGCGCGCGCCTGCGTGAGTCCCGGCCCCTCAGAACGCGATCGCCTCGGGTTCCTCCTCGAGAGCGTCCCCCTCAGCGCCGTCGGATCCCTCGCGCGCCGCGAGGAACTGAACGCTGTCGGCAACGATCCCCACGGCCTGCCGGCGCTCGCCGTCGGGGGTTGCCCATTCGTGCCACTCGAGCCGCCCGTCGACGGCGACCGGCCGCCCCTTGACGAGGAATCGCGCGCACGCCTCGCCGCTCGCGCCGAACACGGTCACGTCGAAATAGTTCGAGCGCTGGTCGATCTCACCAGTGTCCTTGTTGCGCCAGCTCGTATTGCAGGCGACGCGCAGACGGCACACGCTCGTGCCGCCCGGCGTCTCGCGCAACTCCGGATCGCGGGTCAGATTGCCTACCAATACGACCCTGTTTATGGTTGCCATCAGGCCTCCTCGACGTTTGTGAGCGATGCCGCGGCGACGCTACGCACAGCTTGGGTTGGAACTCATCGAGCGAAACGCCGGCAGCTCGCCTGAGTGCTCGAGTGCCACGATCGCGACCGCCTCGTGGGCGCTCTCGATGCGCACCGCCGCGCTCAGCGCCCGCGCCGCCGGCGCGGTTGCGTAGTAGACGACCCCCTCGATCAGGCGGCTGCGCGCCCAGCCGCGGACGATCGTCCGCAGCCGCTGCGGCGCCTTGACGGTCAGCTCGACCTCGATCGCAAGCGGTGCTCCACCGGCACGCCAGCAGACCAGGTCGGGGCGGTGCCAGGCGGTCCGGCCGTCGCGCGCGAGGCCGAGCGGGATGCTGGCGAGCGCTGTGCCCTCGATCCGCTCGAACGCGCGCAGCTCGCGCTCCCCGCCGACGCTCTCGCCCGCGGCGCGCAGCGCCAGCGCCACTCTGGCGACGGCCAGGCAGTGGCCGAAGGACGAGGCGCTGATCGCGATCGGATCGAGCTCGGGGCGCCCGGCGGCGCGCAGCCCGCGGCGGGTGAGCGCGTGGAGCGCGGGTTCTCCGCGCAGCAGCTCCGTCGAGCTGACGAGGCCTGACTGCTCGAGCGCGCGCAGGCGCCTGCGGGTGGTGGCGCTGCCGAGGGCGGCGACGGCCGCGAGCTCGGGCGCCGAGGCGGCGCCGGTCGCTGCCAGCCAATCCAGCATCGCCGTGGTGGATGTCAGTTGTGCGCCCATCGTGAAGTGCTCCTCTCCTGCTTCAGGGGTGGATGATCCGAGCGACCGCGCACTGCCCCGAGCTGCCGACGCAGACGGCGGCGGTGCCGCGTTCGAGGGTCCGGATCACGTCGGGGTGGATTGCGAACTCGCGCGAGCGGCTGCGGCTGCCCTGGCCGGTCGGGATCGCGTGCGAGATCTGCTCGGTCGAGCTCCAGGCCGGGCGGGTACCCGCGATGCGGGCGATCAGCTCCGCCGAGTCGGGCACGCTCTGGCGGTGCGCCACGACGGTCTCGACGTTGCCGAGGACCTGCTCGAGCAGCTCGGGGGCCGCGGCGCGCAGATCGGCCAGCTCCTGCGTCGCGAGCACCAGACTGAAGCCGGCGGCGCGGGCGCGTCCGAACAGCCGCGCGACGCCGTCCGGCGCGATCGCCGAGAACTCGTCGATCGCGACGACCGTCGGCACCGGGTGCGCCTGGCAGCCCGCAGCGACAGCCAGCAGATCCCCGACGATTGCGGCTGCGAGCATCCGCGAGAGCAGCGGCAGGCGGTCCGCCTCGAGCCCGAAGTAGGTGACCGCTCCGCCGCGCACCGCCTCCAGCAGATCGAGCGCCGGCACGCCGTCGCTCGGATGCAGCCACGGCGCAAGCTCGGACTCCGCGAGGATGGCAAGGCGGTCACGGGTGCCGGCGAGGCCGCTTCGCTGGCGCGCATCGAGCGTGTCGAGGTAGTCGAACACGAGTTGCGCACGCGCCTGGTCTGGGACCGCGCGGGCGAGCAGCTCGAGCCGCCGCGGGTCCATCAGCTCGAGCAGCCTGGCCGGGGTGGCGCACTGCCCGGCGGCGGCGAGCGCGCGAGCCGCGTGGCCCAGATAGCGCTGTGCCTGGCGCAGGTAGTGGGGCTCGGTGTAGCGCTCGCCGGCCAGTGCCTTGTCGGCGATCTCGCCCGGGCTGCCGTGCGCATAGGGGTTGTAGGCGCTTGGGCCTGAAGGCGTCCACTCGATGAACGGCCGTCCTGCCAGCGCCGCCGCGTCGCGAGCACGCTCTCGCAGGAGGCGATCGCCCTTGGGGTCGACGATCACCGCGCCGAGGCCTCGCTCGATCGCGCGAGCGACGATCAGCGCCTGCGTGACCGTCTTGCCGGAGCCCGTGGCACCGACGATCAGGGCGTGGCTCCCGCTCGTCGTGCCCAGCGGGATGGCGACCGGCCGGCGCTGGGAGTCCGCTCCGATCACGAGCACGCCGGCACCATCGGCCGGTCGCCGGTGAACTCGCGTGGCCAGCAGCGCGCCGAGCGCGCAGCCGATCGCCGGCGGCGCTGCGAAGGGCAGCACGAGCAGCGCGGCGGCGAGCGCGCTGCTCGGCGCCAGGCGGGTGAGACGCAGGAACGACAGAACCGCGAGCCCGCAAGCGGGCACGCTCCAGTAGCTGAGCACGGTGGCTCCTTTCGTGTGTGAGTGGCCGCAGCGACTCGCGCCGCGGAAGATCAGGCCGGCTCGTCGAGCCGGAAACCGACGCCCCAGACCGTCACGAGCATCGGGGCGCGGTGGTCGAGACGACGGCGCAGGCGCGCCGCGTGCGCTTCGAGCGTGCGGCTCGCCGGGGGCGTCGAACCCCAGCAGCTGGCGAGCAGCTCGGCCTTGGTGAACGCCCGGCCCGGGGCGGCGGCCAGGCAGCAGAGGAGGGCGAATTCGCGCCGCGGCAATGGCAGCTCGGCGCCGTCGAGCAACGCGCGGCGCGCGGCCGGCTCGAGCGTCAGCGGGCCCACCGTGAGGCGGTCGCCGCGGCGAGCGAGCGCACGCACGCGGGCGCGAAGCTCGGCAGGCCGCAGCGCGCCGACGAGCACGGCGTCAGCACCGCCATCGAGGGCGGCGGCGATCGCGGAGCGTCGCAGGCAGACGACCACGAGGGACGCCAGCGGGTTGCCTGCCCGCAGCGCCGCCACGTCGGCGGCAGCGGTGGCCACGATCAGGGCCCCGTGGGGTTGGCGCTCGAGCGCGCGCACGATCTGCTCGCGCAGCCACGGCTCGGCCCCGACCACGCGCACAGGCGACGCCGCGGCGGCGTCAGCTTCGCCGCTCAGGGCAGCTCAACCTCACGCGGAGCGATGCCGAGGCCGTCACGCGCGATCAGCGCGAGGGTCGCGCTGTGAACCCATGGATTGGGCGTGGCGCCCGCGCTCGGCGGCAGGATCCCGACGCGGCGCGCAAGCCAGCTCGTTTCGCCGGAGCCGTTGCCGCGGCGGTCGAGCTTGACGCGCCCGCACGCCATCGCGATCGCGCTGAAGCTGACGCCGCGTTCCGCGACCGCCTCGAGCACGGCCTCGCGCAGGCGGCGGTTGAGCACGATCGGGCTCGACTCGACCCGCCGCAACTCGACCGCGAGCGTGGCAACCGAAACGCGCCGGTCGAGGCGGAACCGCGCGACGGCCGCGCGGGTGAGCTCGCAGACCGGCTCGTAGGCCTCGAGCGCTCCGACCACGTCGCGCGCGCTGAGGCAGCGCGGCGGGCCACCGCGGCCCCTCGACTCGCGATGCCAGCGCAGTTCCCCCGCTGTTCCGCACAGCCGCAGCGAGTAGCGCCGCCCGCTGGCGTCGGTGAGGACGGCCGGATGAAACGTCTCCTCCAGCGACGCTTCGCGCGCGCCCTCCGGCGCTGCGCCGAAGTCGCCCTGGCGCAGGCGGCGGGCGCCACGCCATGAGTCGGCGAGGTACTCGCGGCAGACGTGCCGGGCATTGGCGTCGGGCTCGTCGGCGGCGAGGTGCGCCAGCAGACGGGGATCGCCGCCGTCGCCTTCGCGGCGGTCGACAAGCAGGCGCGAGCCGTCCGTGCCGCCGAGCAGCACGAGCTCCCGAAAGCCGTCGGCGCTCGGGTAGCGCTCGTAGCGGGTTGTGGTCGTCATGTCCCCCTCCTCGGGTGGCTCGTTGGGTTGGTGGTGCGTTCCGACGGCCCGTCGAGTGACAGGACTGCGGGCGGCGAGGAGGCGCGTTGTGTTGTGCTGGGCGCGGCTGGGGCGGCGCTGGTGCGCACGCGAGGTGACAGGGGATCGAGTGAGGCGAGGCGAAGGCCGGAGTGAGGCAGGCCGCGAAGGCTTCAGTGGCGAGAGGCGGGCGACGGGGGAGCGATGGGCGAGCAGGCGGTGCGAAGCGAGGGGTGGCGAAAACGGGGGCAGCGACGATGGCTTGATACGAGCGAGAGGCGGCGAGCGCGAGGAGGGGTGGTGCGGGATGGGAGGCGGAGAGAAAGGTGGGCGACGAGGCTAGGGGCGCGATGCGTCACGGAGCGGCCGCGTACGCGGGCGACGGCACTCAGAGCCAGGGTGGCTTCACCGCGGAAGCGGCGGCTGCGCCACGCGACTGCAGCAGCGGCCCACGCGACGGCGGCGCGTGATCGTCGGCGCGCAGCCCGCGTGGCAGCGCCGGGACCCGCCAGGCGTCGAGCAGCCCGCGGTGAGCGTCGGCCTCGGCGGCGAAGTGGATCCCGGCACGTCCGGGGCGCGCCCACGCGGCCGGGCTCGCGCCGATCTCGGCAAGGCAGGCGGTCAGCAGCGCATCGCCAGCCCGGGCGCGCGCCAACGCCGAGGCCTCGTCGGCGCAGACGAACACGACCTCGGGTGGAGCCCCGACTCGGCGGTATCGCGCAACGGTTCGCCACCAGCCGCTGACGAGATGGTCGTAGGCCTCGATCAGCGCCGGGGCAGCTGCCGCGCCGGGGTCGTGCGCGATCAGCAGGTCCGCGCCTGCGGCGCTGACGACGGCGTCGGGGCGAAGCGGTGCGAAGCGCTCGAGCACGACCCGCTCCCCGTCGCGCCGGGTGAGGAGGAAGTCGCGCGCTCGGAGACCGTGCTCGAGCTCGAGCGCCGCCGGCTCCGCCCGCCCGGGGACAATCGCTGCGCGGCCGGGCCCGAGCACCTCCGTGATCGCGGCGCCGGCATGCCGCTCGAGCGACAGCAGCCAGCCGGCGAGGTGCACGTCGGCGCGCAGAGCGGGGAGCTGCGCCTCCCCGAGCGCCGGTGCGCGCCGGGCCGAGATCTCGATCAGCTCCAGCGCGCGCTCGGTCACCGCGCAGCAGAGCGGGATGCCGCCGCCGTCGTCGCGGTAGAGCTGGAAGCGGGCGATCAGCCCGCGGTCGGCGAGTCGCTTGAGCTGTCGCTGCGTGACGGTCAGCGAACGCTCGGCGTGAAAGCGGCGGTGAATCTGCGTGCTGAGCGCGCAGCGAGCGCCGGCCAGCCAGGCGAGCAGCTCGCGGTCGGCGAGGGACAGGCGCCGCGTGCCCGAACCGACCGCCACCGCGAGCGAGCGCATGCTGTGCGCGCCGTCGAGCTCGAGCAGCTCGAGATAGCTGGAGGGCGGCGGGCCGGCCGGCGACGGCGCCTGCGCCCCGGCCGAGGGCGACTGCACGACGTGCGCCGCACGCGCCTCGCCCGTCGCGCGCTCCTCCCCCAGGCCGCGCGACCGCGGCGCCCCCGGCGCCCGCTGCGGCTGCGCCCCCGCGAGGGGCGACAGCGACGAGCCGGCTCGCTGCGCGCCGCGCGCTGGCGATGGCAGCGGCCCGGCCAGCGCAGGCGGCTTCACCCCCGTCGGGGGCGACTGCAAAGCGGGGCGCGCGCCCTCCTCGACAGGCGCGCGTGAGGCCGCTGGGGCGCCCGCCGGCATTGGCGTCGGCGTTGGCGTCGGCGTCGGCGTCGGCGTCGGTGTCCGCGAAGCCGTCGCGCCCCGCCGCCCGACGATCACGCTCGCAGGGGGCGCTGGCTCGTGCAGCTCGCGCCCGCCGCGTGCCTCCTGCGCGCGCGCGTGCCACTCGATGCGGTCGCGGTCGAGTGACAGCGGCAGCGTCGTCGCGAGGAACGGGCGCTCGCGCCCGGCGGGCGTGGTCCAGCTGGCGAGCGCGGTGTGGCGCGGCAGGTGCAGGCGCACGTCGGGGGAGGCGAGCGTCGCGAGCTGCTCGTCGCCGGCGCGGATCTGGTCTGAGAAGTCCGCCATCAAAAGCGCCGAGGCGCTGCGCGCGTCGGCCGCCGATGCGGTCGCGAACAGCACGCGGTGCGCGAACAGCGCGTCGAGTTGCTCGCGCAGCTCGACGTCCCATTGCGCGTCGGTCTGCCAGCAGGCGACGGTCTCCAGGCCGGCCGAGCGCTTCAGGGCGAGCGTCTGGGCGAAGGCGGCGTTGATCGCGAGTGGGGCCTCGTCGACCTTCAGCGCCACCGCTCGCGGCGGTGCGCCGCCGCCGCGGTCCTGGATGCGGCTGAGCGCCGCGTCCAGCATCCCGAGCAGCAGCTGCATCAGCACAGCGACGTTGCCCGGCCCGATCTCGCCGAGCGCGCCGCGCACGACGAGCACCTCCGAGCGCGCGATCAGGCGGTCGAGGTCGATCCGCAGCGAGTCGTTCAGCAGCACCCGCTTGACCGCCGGCGAGTTGAGGACGCGAGCCAGCTTGTTCGCAGGCGCATCCAATTTCGCGGTGGTGGTCGCGCGGGCGTCGGCGAGCTGCGCCGGCAGCTCGTGGGCGAAGAAGCGCGCGAGCTCCGCGTAGCTGGGCAGCTCGACTAGGCGCTCGGCGACCTGCGCACGAAACAGACGGCCCTCCTCGCCCACCTCGAGCAGTCGCGCGGCGTCCCACAGCGTCGCGCCGCCGCCGCAGGCGAGCGCCGCGATCACGGCATTTCGCAGGTAGCGGTCGGAGCTGCCGCGGACCTCGCCCTCGCTGAAGAGGCCGCGCAGCGACGCCACGACCTGGTCGGCGATCGCGTCTGGCGGCGCCTCGACCGCGAGCGGGTTGAAGCCGGCGCGCGGCGCCGCCATGTCGAGCAGCGTCACGGTCCGTGTGGCGGGCACGATGCTCATCACAGAAGCCGCCGCGTCGCCCTTGGGGTCGAGCACGATCACGGCGCAGTCCTCGCGCAGCAGGTCCGCTCGCACGCTCGAAACTAGAAAGGACGTCTTGCCCTGATCGACGGCGCCCACGACGGCGGTGTGCTGGCGGCGCAGCGCCGTGGCGATCGTCACCGCCCCGTGCTCGTCGCGCAGCAGCCCGCCGCCGTCGGCACGCTCGATCCGCGGCGGCGCGGGCGCGAGCGGCAACGCCCGGCGCAGGCACGGCAGCGCGGCGAACTCGGGCGTCGGCAGGCTCCAGAGGCCGGCGAGCTCGGCGGGGCGGTAAAGGCGGCGCGGCGAGCGGCGCACGCGCGGGCGCTCACTCCAGCCGCCGGCGCGCGCAAGCGTCTGCGCCCGCAGCCGCGGCGGCCCCGCGGCCAGTGCGCTCGCGATCGCCCGGCTGCTCGCGCGGTCGCCCGCCGCAACCAGCGGCGCCCCCCACCACAGCGGGCCGATCCGCTCCGCCGCGCAGGAGCAGAGGTGCTCGACGGCGCGCGAGGCCGGCCGCAGCGCCAGGCGGACCGTGACCGGGGCGCCGGCGGCCGCCATCGCCGCGAGCAGCCGCTCGATCCCCGCAACCGGCTCATCCAGTGCGTCCTCGACGCGCGGCGGGCTCCGCCGCCACAGCGCCACCGCGACCGCCGGCGCGGCGACATCGGCGGCCAGCGGCCGGATCCGCACGTTCGGGTAGGCGCCGCGCAGCGCCGCCTGCACCTGTTGCTGCAGCCCGCGCGGGCAGAGCACCGCGAACCAGACCAGCGGCGCCCCGCCCGAGCGTCGGTCGAGGTGCACCTCGAGCACGAGCGTGCGCCGCGTCCCGACCAGCGCGTGCAGCGCCGTGAACGCCGCGGCCAGCGCCTGCGCGCCGGCGCGGTCGTTGCGGTAGGGCTCGATCAGCAGGCGGACCGCGTCCGCCGGGCGCCGGCGCGCGGCGGCGAGGGCGACTGCGGCGAGCAGCGCGAGCGCCGCCAGTACCTCCAACCCAACCCGCACTCCCAGCCCCTTGCAGTTGACGGGGCCTGATCCGACGCGCCCGCCACGAGGCGGACGGCCGCGCCACGCCCGCGCCGAAGATCAGCTCGCCGAGGCGGCCGGCGGCTCAGGCTCGGCCGGAGGCCGCCCGCGAGCGCCGCAGATACGTGCGGTACTCGCTGCGGTCCGGTCGCAGGCAGGCCGCAATCGCGAGCGGGCGGCAGGCCTCGCGGTGGCGGCCGAGCTGCTGCAGCGCGCGGCCGAGACAGAAGTGCGCGTAGTCGTTGGTCGGCGCGGCTGCGGCGACGGCGCGGAACTCCTCGGCCGCCTCGCCGTAGCGCTGGCTGTGGAAGAGCGCGCGGCCGAGCGCCTCGCGGATCGACGCCTTGTCGGGCTCGAAGCGGCGCGCGCGCGAGAGCGGCACGACCGCCGCCGCGTAGTCGCGCGCCTCCAGCAGCGCCGTGCCGCGCTGGTAGAGGTCATAGACCTCGCTGGACCCGCCGTAGACGTCGCGGGCTCCGCTCGCTTCACTCATGCTCTTCAAGATACCCGCGCGGCGCGTTCGCGACGCCTCAGGCGAGCGTCAGCGGGCGCCCGAAGGCCCTGCGGAAGAGGTCGGATTGGCGCTCGGCGCCCCACCGCGCGAGCGCGGCGTCGCCGTCGACGGCGAGCTCGAGCTCGAGCTCGTCGCCGCGCTCGTGCAGGCGCGCGCGCGTGACGGCGCCGTCGCGGCCGCGGTCGAGGTGCTCGGCCAGGCGCAGCAGCGCCGACATCGCCGTCAGTAGGCGCACGTCGCGCGTGTGGCACAGCGGCGCGAGCTCGCCGAGCTCGGGCGTGCCCTTGCGGTGGAAGCGGACGGTCTGAGCGATCAGCGCCAGCTCGCGCTGGCTGAAGCCGGGCAGGCCCGCCGCCAGCACGAGGTAGCGCGAGTGCTTGTGGTGGTCGTCGTAGTCGACCGAGACGCCGATGTCGTGGAGCATCCCGGCCGCCCACACCAGCTGGGCGACGTTGAGGCCGGGCGCCCGCGGCAGCACGCCGTTGAGCGATTCGAGCAGCTGCAGGGCGAGCTCGGCGACGTGCTCGGAGTGCGTGATGTCGTCCTGGTACTGGCGCGCGAGGTTGAAGACGCTCGCCAGGCGCACGTCGGCAAACAGCGGCGGCTCGGCGGGCGCCAGGTAGCCTGAGAAGTAGACGCCCTCGCGCAGGCCCGCGTGGGTGACGTCGATGCGCTCGCTGCCGAGCTCCTCCATCGTCGCGGCGATCACGACGGCGCCGGCGAGGATCAGCCCCGCGCGGCCGGGCTTGATGCCGTCGATCGACGCGCGCTCGCCGACCGAGCGCGAGGCCAGCCGCTTGATCAGCGCCTCGAGCGGCTCGCGCTCGATCACCGCGCCCTGGACGCCGATCGACGGCAGCCCGGCGGCCGCCGCGAGCGCGGCGGCGAGGTTGCGCACGGTGCCGCCGATGCCGACGACACGCGCCGGGCGCTCGCGCAGCCAGCTCGCGCTGGCGAGCTCGTCGTGGACATGGGCGCGCAGCGCGTCGCGCTGCTTGGCGCCCGAGGGGCGGCCCTCGAAGAAGCGCTCGGTCATGCGTACCGTGCCGAGCGGCCAGGAGTCGCTTGCGACCGCGCGGCGCTCGCGCACGTCGACCAGCTGGAGGCTGCCGCCGCCGAGGTCGAGCACGGCGCCGTCGCGCAGCGTCGTCGAGTTGACCGCGGCGAGGTAGGCGAAATATGCCTCCTCGGCGGTGCTCAGCAGTCGCACCGAAAGCCCGGTCGCCGCCCGCACGCGCTCGAGCAGCTCGCCGCCGTTGTCGGCGTCGCGGATCGCGCTTGTGGCGACGGCGTTGACGTCCTCGCGCGCGATCCCGCTGGCGGCGCAGAAGTGCGCGTAGACCTCCATCGCCTCGACCGCCGCGTCCATCCGCTCCGTCGCGAGGCGACCGCTCGCGAGCAGGCCGGCGCCGAGGCGCACGGTGTCGTAGATCTCATCCGTGCGCCGCCACCAGCGCCCGCGCTCATAGCTGAAAGCGACGAGGCGGAACGAATTCGAGCCCATGTCGATGACCACGGTGCGAGCCACCTCGCCAGCGTAGTTTCCCGTCCGGCTGGGTGCATGCACCCAGCCGCCGGGCGGCGCATGCGCCGCCCGGCGGATCGGCGCATGCGCCGATCCGCGCCGGCCCACGCGACGGGCTTTGTAAGCTCGCAGCGATGTTCTCCTTCCCCAACCCGGTCAACGAGAAGGCGGCGCGCCTCGTCGCCGGCGCCGTCTGCGTGCTCTCGATCGTGACGCTCGCAAACGGCGCCTACTGGATCGCCGCCGTGCTCGCCTACGGCTTCGCCGCGCGCGTGCTCGCGGGGCCGACGCTGAGCCCGCTCGGGCAGCTGGCGACGCGTGTGCTGGCGCCGCGGCTGGGGCCCGCGAAGCTCGTGCCGGGCCCGCCCAAGCGTTTCGCGCAGGCGATCGGGCTGGTGATCACGACGGCGGTTGCGCTGCTCGCGCTGGTGGCGGGCGAGCACACACTCGCCGACGTCGGCCTCGCGCTGATGATCGCGGGCTCCGCGCTCGAGTCGCTGGCGGCCTACTGCGTCGGCTGCAAGGTGTTCGCGCTGCTGATGCGCGCGGGCGTGATCCCGGCGGCGATCTGCGCCGAATGCACAGACGTCAGCCTGCGGCGGGCGGCGGCGTAGCGGCGAGCGGGCGCCGGCGCTGCGTCCACGCGAACCAGACCAGCCCGATCAGCGTCAGCAGCGCGGCGACGTAGAGGTTCAACCGCAGGCCGAAGAGATATTTGGAGGGGTCGATCCGCAGCGTCTCCTCCCAGATCCGAAAGCCGCTGTAGAGCGCGACGTAGAGCGCAAACAGGCCCGGCGGGCGGATCCGCGTGCGGCGCCCGAGCCAGACGAGCGCCGCGGCCGCGAGCAGGTCGAAGATCATCTCGTAGAGGAAGGTCGGCTGGAAGGTCGCGTACTGCAGGTAGCCGGGCGGGCGGTGCGACGGCGAGATCTCAAGCCCCCACGGCAGCGTCGTCGGCCCGCCGAAGAGCTCCTGGTTGAAGTAGTTGCCGATCCGCCCGATCGCCTGGGCGACCAGCAGCGCGGGCGCGCCGACGTCCATGAACAGCGCCATGCTGGCGCCGGCGCGGCGGATCCGCCACAGCCCGACGAGCGTGCCGAGCGCGACCCCGCCCCAGATCCCGAGGCCCCCCTTCCAGATCGCAAACGGGCCCCACCAGTGCGGCGGGACCTGGTTCCAGCTGGTCGCCAGGAAGTACAGGCGGCCGCCGATCAGCCCGGCCGGGAAGCCCCACAGCGCGACCTCGTAGACGAGCTCGCGGTCGCCGCCCTTGGCCTCCCAGCGGATCCGGGCGATGATCACCGCGGCGGTCACGGCGACGACGTAGGCGAGGCCGTAGGCGTGGATGAAGAGCGGCCCGATATGGAAGCCGTTGGCCGACGGGCTCGGGATCGAGGCGAGCATGATTGCGCTGGAGCCTATTGGCGCGCGGAGCGGCGGCGCGGGAAGGATTCGCGCGGGCGCGGAGTCTGGTTAGCAGGACTCAACCACAGCGACCCCACCGAAAGGTCAGCATGAAAAGATTCAAGCTCCTGTTCCTCCTCTCAGGCGTGGCGCTGCTCGCGGCGGGTGCGGCGACGGCGTTCGGCCACACCGCGCACGTCGCCGGATCGGCCACGACGGTGAACACCAAGAACACCTCGCTGGGCACGATCCTCGTGACCAGCTCCGGCAAGACGCTCTACCTGGACGTCGGCGACAAGTCCGGGCACTTCGCCTGCACCGGCGGCTGCCTGAAGGTCTGGCCCCCGCTCACGACCTCCGGCAAGCCGAAGGCTGCGGGCAAGGTCAAGGCTTCGATGCTCGGCACCGTCAAGAACGGCAAGGTCACGCAGGTCACCTACAACGGTCACCCGCTGTACACCTTCGCCTCGGACACCTCGAGCAACCCGACCAGCGGTGAAGGCGTCAACGGCTTCGACGTCGTCAGCGCCACCGGCGCCAAGATCACGCACGCGCCGTCGAAGACCACCACCACCTCCTCGACGACCTCCTCGAGCGGCGGCTACAAGTACTAAGGGCCTATCCCGGAAGGGTTATGTAGAGCTGGGTCGAATTGTCTGATCGGCCGGCCTTGTGCCACTCGATCAGGAGGTTCGTCATGGGACTCGTTTGTCGAGATGACGGCT
>Ga0182024_10016301_pt1 | contig 14110 bp, 12 predicted proteins | sample P32metaG_FD_120480 | JGI IMG/M metagenome (GOLD analysis project Ga0182024, IMG submission 120480) | Permafrost microbial communities from Stordalen Mire, Sweden - P3-2 metaG (Illumina Assembly) | ecosystem: Environmental > Terrestrial > Soil > Wetlands > Permafrost | place: Sweden: Stordalen... | reverse complement strand
TGCGCGCTTGACCGCGGGGACCAATCTCACGGTGCTGAAAACCACGGTGGGCTCGGCGCAGAGCGTCGCGGTCGCCATCGACATTGCGCGTTGGCCGGAAGTCGTTGGCACGATTTCCGGCGATGACACCATTTTCATCGCCACCGCGGGTGCGCAAGCACAACGCAAATTGAGCGAACGTCTGCTCGCCATCTTCGGACGCTGAACTCCCATGACATCCACTTCTGGCCAGGGCGCCGAGCCCATTCTTTTGGCATTTTCCGGCGGTCTCGACACCTCGTTCTGCGTGCCGTGGCTGAAGGACACCTACCAACGGCCGGTCATCACCGTCACCGTGGATACGGGCGGCATCGATACGGAAGCCGCGAAATCGCTGGCGCAGCGCTCCGCGCTGTTGGGTGCCGTGGCGCATCATCAAATCGACGCACGCCAGGCTTATTTTGACCAGGTGCTGAAGTTCTTGATCATGGGCAACGTGCGCCGCGGCAACCTCTACCCGCTATGTGTGGGCGCGGAACGCGTGCTGCAGGCGCAGACCATTGCTCAAATGGCGTTATCGCTGCACGCGAAGTCGGTGGCGCATGGCTGCACGGCCGCGGGCAACGATCAGGTGCGCTTCGAGGTGGCGTTGCGGACCTTGGCGCCCGATCTGGAAATCATAGCGCCGGTTCGCGACCGCGCCTTCAGGCGGCCGGAACAATTGAAGTATCTCGAGGAACACCGCTTACCCATACCGCCTTTCGGCGGCGCCTACTCGGTCAATCGCGGCCTGTGGGGTGTCACCATCGGCGGCAAGGAAACCTTGATCTCGCAAGGCAGCATTCCCGAGGATGCCTGGGTGCTGTCCAAGGATGCCTTCAGCAACCCGCGCAGCGCCGCGCGCCACAGCCTAGGATTCGAACAGGGCATACCGGCCAGCCTGGACGGCACGCCGCTGTCGGCCGTCGCAGTGATCGAGAAACTCGAGGCGCTGGCCGGCCCCTTCGGTATCGGACGCGGCATTCATTTGGGCGACACCGTCATCGGCACCAAGGGCCGCGTGGCCTTCGAAGCACCGGCCGCGGAGGTATTGCTCACCGCGCATCGCGAACTCGAAAAGCTCGTGATGACCGGCAAGCAGCAACGCATCAAGGAATTGGTCGCGCAGCCCTACGGCGACTTGGTACATGAAGGCCAGCACCTCGACCCCGCGTGCCGCGACATAGAAGCATTACTGCTCTCTTCGCAATCCAGAGTCAGCGGCGAGGTTCGTATGATATTGCGCCCCGGATCGATGTTCGTTGAGGGAGTTTCGTCGCGCTACTCGCTGATGGCGGCCTCGAAGGGCGTATACGGCGAAAGCGCCGGAGAGTGGACGCCGGCCGATGCATTGGGGTACTCGAAAATGTTGGCCCTGACGGGTGTGTTCTATAAGCGGGCAGGAGAACAGCAATGAGCGGTATGCGCACCGTCGTGGTCGACAAGATCGCCTCCGTGACCCAGGCCTGCGGCCTTTCGCACGAAATCCGCATCGCGCCGGAGATTCCCTGCCAGGAGGGTTTGGTATTGGTGGTCGAGATTCTCAACAACAAGGCCAATTACAACACCTTGGAGCTCACCAGCGGGCGCATGGCGAAAGTCGTGCGCGGCGACATCGTGGTCGGCGCGCTCGGTCACCGCAAGGCTCTGTTCGGCTACTCGGGGCACATTCCCGACAAGCTGGCACCCGGCGACGTGATTCAAATGCTGAACATCGGCGGCGTACTCGGCATTTGCGACTCGGCCACACCCGACAAGGGCAAGCCGTTCGACTGCAAGGTGCTGGGCACCGTGCTGACTTTTCCTTATCTCGGCGAGCGCATCGGTGTACCCGCCAAGGTCGGCTATAAGCCGCTGCAGTACGATGCGCCTCTGGATGCGCGCGGCGTACCCGTGGTTGCGCTCGCGGGCACGTGCATGGAAGCGGGCAAGACGGCCGCGGCTTCCGCCATCATCTCGCGCATGCGTCATCGCGGCCTGATCGTGGACGCCTTCAAAGCCACCGGCGTGTCGTTGCGCCGTGACATCATGGCTTTCGAGGACTCCGGTGCGCGCCGCACGATGCTGTTCACCGACCTGGGGATAGTCACGACCACGGGCAAATGCGGGCCCGCATTGACTCGAACCATGCTCACGGAGATGGCGTCCGGTCAGCCCGATGCAATCGTGTTCGAGTTGGGCGATGGACTGCTCGGTACTTACGGCGTCGAGTCGATTCTGCGCGAGCCCGACATCAAACAAGCTCTCACCGCGGTGGTGTTGTCGGCCAACGATCCGGTGGCCGCGTGGGGCGGCGTCAAACTGCTGCGCGAGCGCTTCGGCATCGAGCCCTGTGCGGTCACCGGGCCGGCGACCGATAACCAGGTGGGCGTGGAAATCATCCGCGAGCAGATGCAGGTCGAGGCCTTCAATGCGATCAGTGCTCCGGCGCAACTAGGGGATTACATCATCGCGGCGCTCGGGCTGCGCAACGTGCGCGATTCCAAGGTCGCCGGCGAATGAACGGCGCCGCTCCGGCAGTCGTTCTCGGCGGCACCGGCTATGTTGCCGGCGAGTTGCTGCGCCTGCTCGCGGCACATCCGCGCATGAGCGTCGCGGCGGTGCTCTCCGACAGTCAGCCGGGCGCGGCCGTCGGCGGTGCTTTCCCGCATTTGCGCGATGCCTATCCGGAATTGAAGTTCTCCGCCGCCGAGGACCTCGAAGCGCTGCTTCGACGCAATGCCGTCACGGCGCTGTTCTCCGCCGCGCCGCACGGAGTTTCGGCGGGCATCGTCGATCGTTTGCTGCACGCTGCCGAGCAGGCCGGTACGCGCGTGCACTGCGTGGATATCTCCGCGGATTTCCGCTATTCCAGCCAGGAGGCATACGAGGCGGTGTACAAGCACCCGCACGGCGCCCCCGCGAGAATCCGCGAGTTCACCTGCGCCGTGCCCGAGCACCTGCAGCGTTCGCCCACCGCGCATGTCGCACATCCAGGCTGTTTCGCCACCGCGACCCTGTTGGCGAGCGTACCGTTGCTGGCTCTGGGCCTCACCGATGCGCGGCTGTTCGTCACCGGCATCACCGGCAGCACCGGCTCAGGCCGCAAGCCGGTCGAGGGCACGCACCACCCCTTGAGGCACGGCGATCTTTATACCTATGGCGCCCTCACGCACCGGCACGTTCCGGAGATCACCGCCTGCGCGAAGCAGGCGACGGGCGTCGAGGCGGAATTCAACTTCGTGCCGCACTCCGGCCCTTTCGCGCGCGGCATCCACGTCACCGTGCAGGCGAGCCTGAAGAGGCCCCTCAGCAGCGCACAGGCCCAGGAGGCGCTGCGCACCTTCTACAAGGACTGCCCATTCGTTCGGGTGCTGGACGGCGCGCCGCGGGTCAAGGACGTGGCCGCCAGTAATTATTCGAACTTAAGCGCGGTGACCAACGGCAAGACGATTGCCGTGATGTCGGTGCTCGACAATTTGAACAAGGGCGCGGCCGGCGGCGCCATTCAATGGATGAATCGTTTGTTGGGATTCCCCGAAACGGCCGGTCTCACCGCGCCGCCACCCGGATGGACTTGAGGTACTCATGGCAGCGACGAGCATAGCGACGGCACACGCCGGCCACCTGGCCAACGTGTTTGCCCAATATCCGGTCGAAGTGGCCCACGGCGAGGGCGTGTGGCTGCACGCACGCGACGGGCGCAAGATCCTGGACTTCTACGGCGGTCACGCGGTGGCGGGATTGGGATACGCGCATCCGCGCTGGCTGGCCGCGCTCGAGCGTCAGGCACGCCAGATGGCGTTCCAGACCAACGCGCTGCCGATGCTGATACGCGAGCGAGCCGCGGTGAAACTGACCAAGTTCGCGGCGTTGGGGTTGGAGACGGTGTTCTGGCTCAACAGCGGCGCCGAGGCGAATGAAAACGCACTGAAACTGGCATTCAAGATCACCGGGCGAGGCAAGGCTGTCGCGCTCGAGCAGAGTTTTCATGGGCGCACCGCAGCGGCCGGCGCGGTGACCTGGGGAGCGCTGAAAAAATGGTACGGCTTCCCGCGAACGCCGTTCGAGGTGGCATTCACGCCGCGGGACGACGCAGCCGCGCTGGAACGCAATATCGACAGCGACACCGCGGCCGTCATCGTCGAACCCGTGCAGGGCGTCGGCGGCGCCTATCCGATCGGCAAGCCGATGCTGCAAGCGTTGCGGCAGCGCTGCGATGACGTCGGCGCGATTCTGATTTTCGACGAAGTGCAGTGCGGGGTGGGCCGCTCCGGCAGCCCCTTCGCCGCGAATTTCTATGGAGTGACACCCGACATCCTCACCGCAGCCAAGGCGCTCGGCAACGGCTTTCCGGTCTCGGCGTTGTTGTTGTCGCCCCGCATTGCCGCGCAGCTTAAAGTTGACGACATGGGCACCACCTTCGGCGGCGGTCCCATGGCCTGCGCCATCGCGGAAGCGGTGATCGACACCATCGAGTCCGAATCGCTGCTGGCCAACGTCCGGCAGGTATCGAACTACATTCGATCGAGCTGCATCTTAGGTCCGATCACAGGCGTACAGGGATTGGGATTCCTATTGGGGTTGAAAACCTCGCGGCCGGCCAAGGAGGTTCAAGCAGCGCTGCTCGATAAGAACATCCTGGCAGGCACCAGCGCCGATCCGAACATTCTGCGCTTGCTGCCTGCCTACATCATGAACGAAGGGCATGTCGATCAACTGAGCGACGCGCTCGCGAAAATTCCCGCATGAACCGCTTTCTCGACCTGGCCGACTTCAGCCGCGAACAAGTCATGGAGTTGTTGTCGCTGGCGCAGTCGCTGCAGGACAGGCCGGACCGGAGCGCGCTCGCCGGCAAGGTGCTCGGCATGGTGTTCTTGAATCCCTCGCTGCGCACTCTGGCGTCGTTTCAATCCGGCATGGCCAAGCTGGGAGGGAGCTCGTTCGTCATCGTACCGGGACAGGGAACGTGGCAGCTCGAGACTCAAGTCGGCGCCATCATGAAGGGCGCCGCCGCCGAGCACATCCGCGAAGGCATACCTGCGCTTGCCTCCTACTGCGACGCGTTGGGCGTGCGCGCGTTCGCCGAAGGCAAGAACCTGGACAATGATCTGCGCGAGACGTTGTTCTGCATGATCGACGAACTTTGCGACAAGCCGCTCATCAACCTGGAATCGGCCATGAACCATCCCTGCCAGGCCTTGGCTGATTGGCGCACGATGGATGAGACGAACATTCCACAGCGGGCCAAATTCGTCCTGAGTTGGGTGTACCACCCCAAGGCTCTGCCGCTGGCGGTGCCCGCGGCAGCATTGCACATGGCCGCCATGCGCGGCATGGAGGTCGTGGTGCTGCGCCCGGAAGGTTTCGCGCTGCCGCGGCAGATCATGGAGAAGGCGCGGTCGGCCGCGGCCGCGTCCGGCGGTTCGGTCACCGAGACCGCGGATCGGAGCGCCGCGCTGGCGGACGCAAGCGTGCTCTACGCGAAGGAGTGGGGCACCACCACGTATTACGGCGATGTGGAAGCGGACGGCAAACTGCGCGCCGATCTTTCCGATTGGTGCGTGCGCGAGCGGTGGTTCGCGGGTGCGCGGCCCGATGCAAAATTCATGCACTGCCTGCCGGTGCGGCGCAACGTCGCGGTTGCCGATGAAGTTCTCGATGGCCCGCGCGCGTTGGTCAAGCGCGAGGCTCACAATCGACTGACCGTGCAGATGGCTGTTCTGCACCGCATGCTGGCCGGTTGACCTAGGAGTTACCTGAATATGATCATGAGTAGACCTGACCCTTCCGTCGCGGTGCGCGCGTTGCGCAGCGCGGCGCCCTACATCCGCATGTACAAGAACAAGGTGTTCATCATCAAGGCGGGTGGCGCGGTGTTCAGCGATGAAGCTTCCACCCGCGGCCTCATCGAGCAGGTCGCGATACTGCATCAGGTCGGCATCAAGACGGTGCTGGTGCATGGCGGCGGCCCGCAATTGGACAACCTGCAGGCGGCGCTTGGAATCGACACCAAGATGGTCAACGGGCGGCGCGTCACCGATCAGAAATCGATCGACGTCACCGCAATGGCCCTCAACGGATTGATCAACACGCGCATTCTCGCGATCTGCCGCGCCTTGGACGTGGAGGCGATCGGCCTGAGCGGCGTCGATGCCGGACTGATCCGCGCGCACAAGCGCAAGCCGGTGGCGATCTCGCCGGGCTCCAGCGAAACCGTGGATTACGGTTTCGTGGGCGACATCGATGCCGTCAATTCATCGGTGCTGCTGAAACTGTTGGACAATGGGCTCATGCCCGTCGTCAGCCCTCTGTCGGCGGATTCCAGCGGTACCTTGCTCAACATCAATGCCGATACCGTGGCCGCGGCGATCGGCGGCGCGCTGCACGCCGAGAAGCTGGTGCTCTGCACCGGAGCGCACGGAATTCTGGAGCGTCCCGAGGAGCCGGGCTCGGTGATCTCCTACACCGACATCCAGGGACTCAAGCGGCTGCGCGAACAGGGCAGCCTCAAAGACGGCATGCTGCCCAAAGCTGCCGCGATCGAGCACGCGATCTTAAGCGGCGTGCGCCGCGTGCACGTGATCAGCTACAAATCCGCGGACAGCTTGTTGGCTGAAATCTTCACCAATGAGGGCACCGGTACACTGGTCATCGCGGACTTGAACGCCTTGAGCGATGCCGAACAGCTCGCCGCGACGCCCGAGGGCGGATGAGCTCGCGGGCACCACGGTCATGACGCGACTCTGGGACAAGGGAGGATCGCTCGACACGCGCGTGCTCGAATACACCGCGGGCGACGACTACCTGCTCGATAACCGCCTGGTTCCCTACGATATCCGCGCCTCGATCGCGCACGCGGAGATGCTCGGCGAACAAGGGCTGATCTCGCCCGAGGATACCACGCTCATCCGCGACGCCCTGTCTGACATCGGCGCGGAACATGCGCTTGGGCGTTGGCGAGTGACGCTCGAACAGGAGGATTGCCAGACCGCGATCGAGAATCTGCTCACTGCGCGCGTCGGCGCCGCCGGCGGGCGCTTGCATGCGGGCAGATCGCGCAACGATCAAGTGCTGGCGGCACTGCGGCTTTATATGAGCGACGCCGCGCGCAGCCTGAGCGCGGGCGCGATCGCCGTGGCCGAGGCGCTCGATGCACTGGCCGCGCGCGACGGCGAGGTTGCCCTGCCTGGCTATACGCACATGCAGCAGGCGATGCCGAGCAGCGTGGCTCTATGGGCGGGCGGCTATGCCGCGGAAATACGCGACGACGCCGCGGGTCTGGAGCAGACGCAGCGGCGCATCAGCAAGAACCCGCTGGGATCGGCCGCGGGCTTCGGCACGCCGAATCTGCCCGTGAATCGCGAGGCCACGCGACGCACACTGCAGTTCGCCGCGACGCACGAACCGGTGACCGCGGTGCAGCTGTCGCGCGGCAAGGCCGAAGCGCAGCTGTTGTTCGAAATCACGCTGTTGACCCAGGACATCGCCAGATTGGCCGCCGATCTGACGCTCTTTTACACGCAGGAATACGGCTTCGTCAGCTTGCCGGAGACCTTCACCACCGGCTCTTCCATCATGCCGCAAAAGCGCAATCCAGATGTCTTCGAACTGATGCGCGGACGCAGCGCCGTGGCGCAAGCGGCGCTCGGCGAGGTGCTGGCGATTACGCAAAAACTCACATCCGGATACCACCGCGACCTGCAGTTGATCAAACCGCCCCTGTTTCGCGGCATCGATTCCTGCCTGCAGACCTTGAGCATTCTGCCGGGTGCTCTTCAGGGAGTGCGGTTCTTGCCGGAGAACATTCGGCTCGACCCCGCCATCCATGCCGCGGCTGCTGCGAATGCGCTGGTGGCGGAGGAAGGCATTCCCTTCAGAGAAGCCTATCGGCGCATCGCGGCGAAACTCAAGGAGTCCCAATGAGCATCTGGCGCAGCCTGAAAACGCTGGAGGAAATCAACGCGCCCAGCGCGACGCTGATATCGCATCTCGGCATCAGGGTCATCGAAATCGGTCCCGACTTTCTGCGCGGCACGATGCCGGTGGACGCACGCACGGCGCAACCCTACGGCTTACTGCACGGCGGCGCGTCGGTGGCGTTGGCCGAAACCTTGGGCAGCGCCGGGGCGGCAATGTGCGTGGACGCGGAGTACCAAGTCGTGGGCCAGGAAATCAACGCCAACCACGTGCGCGCCGTGCGCAGCGGTCTGGTGACGGGCACCACCAGGCCGGTACATATCGGCGGACGCACGCATGTATGGACCATCGACATCGTCAACGATTCCGGCAAGCTTGTCTGCATCTCGCGACTGACCATGGCCGTCATCAAGCGCGGCGCGTTGCCGTAGGCCAAGCTCCTTAGGTGGCGTTTGCCACGGCAACTGGCGTATCGTGCGCGCCATGAAACAAAGCAAACTACTCCTGTGCCGCTGGACGGCCATTGGGATAATGGCCGCGACTTCGCCTCTGCTGTTTGCACAGCCGCCGGCTGCGCCGCCGAAGACGGCGGCGGGCGCCGATCCGGGCCCTGCGCCTTCCATCGATCAAACCAGCTATATGTTCGGCGTGACGCTCGGCACGCAGCTGCACAGCATCGGCATCACCAATGAATTGTCCGATGATGCGCTGGCACGCGGCATCAAGGACGGATTGAAGGGCAGAGAGCCCACGAACGGCGAAATGCAGCAGCTGCAAGCCTACATACGCAGCCTGGCGGAGGCCGTTGCCACCCGCAATCGCGCCGCGGCGGCGGATTACCTGGCGCGCAACGCTCATGAGAAGGGCGTGATCGCAACCGCCTCAGGACTGCAATACAAGGTCAATGTCGCCGGCGACAAGAAGGCGCCGCCGATCACCGCCTCGGATCAAGTGACCGTCCAGTATCGCGGCCAGTTGCTCGACGGCACCGAATTCGACAGCTCTTATACGCGCGGCGTTCCGGCAACCTTTCCGGTCAGCGGCGTCATCAAGGGTTGGCAGGAAGCCTTGGTGCTGATGAAGCCCGGCGCCAAGTATCGGTTGTTCATACCCCCGGATCTGGCTTACGGCTCCGTGCCCAAGCCGAAAATACCCGCCGGCTCGCTGCTGATATTCGATGTGGAACTGGTCAGCGCTCAGGCGCCGGGCACTCCCGCGCCGAAGCCGCCGAGCGCCCCGCACTAGACTGCGCCTCAAATCGCGGGCGTTAGAACGTCCACAGCGCGCTGACGGTAAAAGCATCCGGGTCGCCGAACGGCGAGGCGATGCGCTCGTATTCCGCGCGCACGGTGAATCCGAACGGCAGCTTGGAACTGACGCCGGCTCCATAGGCGAACTTGGTCTGCGTGATATTGCTGCGCCCGGCTATGGCGTATAGCGGACAGGGGCTGCCGGTAGTGCAGGGTTCGGAAACATAGTCGTTCGCCGTGAGCCTCAGACGCGCCACGCCCGCCTTCGCGTAAATATCGATGAAGGGGACGGGGATCGGCAAATAACCGACGCCGAACAAAATGGGCGCGGTCGGGTGCGAATCGTAGCCGTAGTAATTCACGTCGTAATAACCGTTGTGATGCCCGGGCTGACCGAAGTCGATGTATTCCACCTCGGCGCCCACGAAGGATATCGGCCTGATGCCAATGATGCCCTTCCACGCCGTTTCGTGGTCGTTGTAATAAGCAGGCAATCCATAGCCGGGATCATCGCTTCTGATCGTCGACTCACCCACTCCGGCGCCGAAATACAAGCCCACCGGATTGTAGAAACCGAAAGGATCATCCGCCGCCAAAGCGGCCGTCGACGCCCCACACGCCGCAATCGCCACGAGTGCGCCAATGGCCTTGGTAAACCTCTTCATCTACATCTCCGATATAAGTTACTGATGTCATGGACCTACCGCCGCCGATAGAAGTTCCAGCCGGTCCGTTAAGGCTGGCGCGGGTATACTTAACATTATGAAATGTTTGGCGCGCTCGTGGGTAATCGTGTATGTGGCCGCTGCATTGACCGCCTGCGGACAAAAAGGCCCGTTGGTGATGCCGGACGCGGTCAAGCGCAAGCACCCCATACCGACGTTGCCTGCCCCGGCTGCACCTAAGAGTACCGGGGATAATCCCCCCGCGCCCGCAGGTGGGAATCCTGCGACCACGCCGGCGCCCCCGGCGCCGCCGACCAGCCCGGCGCCTCAGCCCAATCCAACTCCGCCACAGTCCTAAAGCGGTCAGATCCGCATGAGTCAAAAACCTTCGCGCAAGCTCATTCTCGTCGATGGTTCGGGTTATCTGTATCGGGCATTTCACGCCCTGCCGCCGCTCACCAACTCCAAGGGCGAGCCCACAGGCGCGGTGTTGGGCGTGCTCAACATGCTGAACAAGATGATCAAGGAGGAGGCGCCCGAGCGGATTGCCGTGGTATTCGACGCGCCGGGCCGGACATTTCGCGACGATTTGTTCGACCAGTACAAGGCGCATCGTGCACCGATGCCGGATGACCTGCGCTCGCAAGTGCAGCCGCTGTACGACACCGTTGCCGCCATGGGGGTACCGCTGCTGCGCGTGGCCGGCGTGGAAGCGGATGACGTCATCGGCACGCTCGCGCTACAAGCGGCCGAAGCCGGCTACAACGTGCTGATCTCGACCGGCGACAAAGACATGGCGCAGCTGGTCGGTCCGAGCATCGAGTTGCTGAACACCATGAGCAACACGCGTCTCGACCGCGCGGGCGTCAAGACGAAGTTCGATGTGTTTCCGGAACAGATCGCCGATTATCTGGCGTTGGTCGGCGATACCTCGGACAACATCCCCGGCATTACCGGGGTCGGCCCGAAGACCGCGGCCAAGTGGCTCAATCAATATCAGACGTTGAACGAGCTGGTTGCGCGCGCCGCGGACATCGGCGGCAAGGTGGGCGAGAATCTGCGCAACGAGTTACCGAAGCTGGAGCTGTCGCGCAAGCTCGCAACCATCGATACCGCGCTCAAGCTCGAGGTCGCTCCGGAACAACTCAAGCCCGGCGCGCCCGATGTCGCGCGGCTGCGCGAGTTGTATTCGCGCCTGGAGTTGCGCACGCTGCTCAAATCTCTCGGCGCCGAGACGCCGGCGACCTTTCGCGCCGAGGTCGACGTGCTCGTGGCTGAAACCACGGCGGCGGACGGTACTGAGGTCGCGGCTCTGGCAATTGTCAGCACACCCGCGCGCGATTATCAAAAAATATTGTCGCCGGAGAGCTTCGCCGCGTGGCTCGCAAAGCTCAAGGCGGCCGCGCTCATTTCATTCAACATCGAAACCGACGGCGCGAATTATATGCAGGCGCGCATCGTCGGCGTGGCCTTCGCGGTAGTCGCGGGCGAAGCCGCCTATGTGCCGGTCGGACATGACTGCCCAGGCGCGCCGCATCAGCTGGATCGCGACAAGGTCTTGGCCGAACTGAAGCCGCTGCTCGAGGATATGACCAAGGCGAAGCTCGGCCATCATCTGAAGACCGATGCGCATGTGCTCGCCAACTACGGCATCGCGCTCAACGGGCCGCGATTTGACACCATGCTGGAATCCTACGTGCTCAACAGCGTCGCGACACGCCACGACATGGACTCTACGGCGGCGAAATATCTAGGCATGAAGACCATTCAATTCGAGGATGTCGCCGGCAAGGGTGCGAAGCAGATCGCGTTCAACCAAGTCGACGTGGATCGCGCCGCCGAGTATTCCGCGGAAGATGCCGACGTCACGCTGCGCCTGCATGAAGCGCTGTGGCGGCAACTCGAGGCGCAACCGCGCCTGCGCGAGGTCTACGAGACCATCGAGCAGCCGCTGGCGCCGGTTTTGTTCCGCATGGAGCGCTGCGGCGTGTTGGTGGACCGCGAACTGCTCGAAAACCAGAGCGCGGAGTTGGCGGCGCGCATGCTGGAGCTGCAGCAGCAGGCCCACGCCGAAGCCGGCGGTGAGTTCAACGTGGATTCACCCAAGCAGCTGCAGGAAATATTGTTCGGTAAACTGGGTATTCCGGTCACGCGCAAGACGCCCACCGGCCAACCCTCGACCGCGGAGGATGTCCTGGAGGAATTGGCGGCGACCTATCCGCTGCCCAAACTGATTCTGGAATATCGCGGCGTCGCGAAACTCAAATCGACCTATACGGACAAGCTGCCTCTGCAAATCGACCGGGAGACAGGGCGCATTCACACTTCTTATCATCAGGCCGTTGCCGCGACCGGCCGTCTCTCCTCGACCGATCCGAATTTGCAAAATATCCCGATTCGCACGCCTGAGGGGCGCCGCATTCGGCAGGCCTTCATCGCGGCGCCCGGGCACTCGCTCATCGCCGCCGACTATTCGCAGATCGAACTGCGCATCATGGCGCACCTGTCCGCGGACCAGAACCTGTTGCGGGCCTTCGCCGAGGATAGGGACGTGCACCAAGCGACCGCAGCCGAAGTTTTCAGCGTCCCGCTGGACGCGGTCAGCGCGGACCAGCGCCGCTCCGCCAAGGCCATCAACTTCGGCTTGATGTATGGCATGTCGGCCTTCGGCTTAGGCCGTCAATTGGGCATATCGCGCGGCGAAGCACAGAAATACATGGATCTCTACTTCGAGCGCTACCCAGGCGTTCGGCGCTACATGGAGGAGACGCGGCGCCAGGCGCGCGAGGTTGGGTTCGTCGAGACCGTGTTCGGCCGCCGGCTTTATCTGCCGGAAATCCAATCGCGAAATCAGGCGTTGCGCCAATACGCGGAGCGCAGCGCCATCAATGCGCCCATGCAAGGCACCGCGGCCGACATCATCAAGCGCGCCATGATCGAGGTCGATGCATGGCTGCAAAGTTCAGGCGCGCCTGCGCGGCTCATCATGCAGGTTCACGACGAACTGATTCTGGAAGTCGAGGACTCTGCGACGCAAACTCTTGTAGGACAATTACTGACACACATGTCCCGCGCGGCGCAACTCGCGGTTCCGCTGAAGGTCGATGTAGGGGTTGGCCGTAACTGGGATGAAGCACATTAGTAGCTGCGCATTCGCCCAAATTAGTGCAAAATCAGCTCACATGTAGAGTTCGCAGAGAGTTTGCAGCCTGCGAATCCGGCGGCACAAAAGAATTTGGAAAAGCGCTTCAAAGGGACTGGAACTTTCGCACAGCATCCCCATCTAACCAAATGAGCGTTAACGACGCTCCCCGCTCTTCTCCCTGAGCGGGCAAGACCCGGTTTGTCATCCCCATGCCGGGTTGGTCTGCCCCGATGGCTGCCACAAGCAACCATCGGGGCTTTTTTATGCGGGCTTTATGCAGCGCTCTCGAGCCATCCTTGCATTTTCCGACGCGCCTCTTCGATCCCGTCTTTGGCATGGGCTGAAAACAGTTGCGCGGTTACCGCAGTGTCGCTGCATGCCGACAGCGTTTCCTTAAGTACACGCTGCGAATCGCGCCGATTGAGCTTGTCTGCTTTCGTCAACAACACGTGCGCCGATCGCTGCCTGGAGAGTACCCATTCGAGCATGGCCGCATCCTGCGCGCCGAGGCCACGCCGGCTGTCGACGATCAACATCAAACCGACCAAGGATTCGCGCACGTTGAAGTAATGCTCCAGCAAGCTCATCCAGTGCAGCCGTATTTTTTCGGGCACCTTCGCGAATCCATACCCCGGCAGATCCACCAGGCGGCGCTCCTCGGCCAGTTCGAAGAAGTTGATCAGCTGTGTTCGACCCGGCGTGCGGCTGACGCGTGCCAGACCACTGCGCTGCGTGATGGCGTTGATGGCTGTCGATTTGCCTGAGTTGGACCTGCCCGCAAAGGCCACCTCTCGGCCCGTGTCCGGCGCCAGCTGGTGAGGCTCGGCCGCGCTGGTTACGAATCTGACGGACGGATAGATCGACATGACCGCGGCTTCAAACGCAAATTATTGACTCTAGTGTACAATTTAGGGCTGACATCAGTTCGTCTAGATAAGGGGTATCAGGGGATCATGAAGCGGATTTGGATTCTTGCGGCAACAATTTCCGGCGCCATTTTCAATACCTCTGCTCTTCCCGCCGGCAGTGTCGAGGCCGGCGCCACCAAGGCCGTTACCTGCGGGGCCTGCCACGGTGCCAACGGCAACAGCGCCAACCCGGAATGGCCCAGTTTGGCCGGCCTGGGCGCTGAT
>Ga0182024_10016300_pt1 | contig 14111 bp, 17 predicted proteins | sample P32metaG_FD_120480 | JGI IMG/M metagenome (GOLD analysis project Ga0182024, IMG submission 120480) | Permafrost microbial communities from Stordalen Mire, Sweden - P3-2 metaG (Illumina Assembly) | ecosystem: Environmental > Terrestrial > Soil > Wetlands > Permafrost | place: Sweden: Stordalen... | reverse complement strand
TCAAGCTGTGGGACGCGGCGACGGGCAAGGAGCTGGCCACCCTCAAGGGACATAGCGGCCCCGTGCAATCCGTGGCTTTCAGCCCCGACGGCAAAACGTTGGCCACGGCGAGCGATGACAAGACGATTAAGCTGTGGGACCTGGCGACGGGCAAACAAGAGGACAAGTGAGGGATTTGCTCAAAAGGAGATTCCCCGATGGAAACCTGGCTGATCGTCGCCCTCGCCGCCTGGCCGTGGTGCTGGTGCTCGCCGTCGTGATGATCTACAACGGCCTGGTGGGCAAGAAGGTCGAAACCGAAAACGCCTGGTCGCAGATCGACGTACAGCTCAAACGGCGCCACGACCTCATCCCCAACCTCGTGGAAACCGTCAAGGGCTACGCCACCCACGAGAAGGAGACGCTGGAGCGCGTGATTCAGGCGCGCAACACGGCGATGGGCGCCCGTGGGGCGGCCGAGCAGGCCGCCGCGGAGAACGCGTTGACGGGGACGCTGCGGTCGCTGTTCGCGGTGGCGGAGGCGTATCCCGACCTCAAAGCAAACCAGAACTTCTTGAACCTCCAGGAGGAACTGACGGCGACGGAGAACCGCATCGGCTTCGCGCGGCAGCATTACAACGACGTGGTCGGCCAGTACGACGCCGGCCTGATGCGCTTCCCCGCGAACCTCGTCGGCAGTCTGTTCGGCTTCCGCCAGGTCGAGTTCTTCCAGCTCGACGCCGCCGAGGCCGCGGTCGTGCGCCAGGCCCCCGGGGTGAAATTCTGAGCCGCCGGGGGCGTCATGCAGCCGACTTTCCGCGACCTGATCGCCGCCAATAAGCGCAACACCGTCCTGCTGGTCTTGCTCTTCTGCCTGTTCGTGACGGCGCTGGCGCTGGTGCTGTCCGCGGCCGTCGTCGCCCTGATCAGCCCCGACGCCCTGTACGCCCTGGACTGGCGCGAGGCCGCCCTGGTCGGCGGCGGGGCGGCGCTGCTGTCCTTGCTGCTGTCCGCGGCCGCCTACTACGGCGGGGCCGACATGGTGCTGGCGGTGAGCGGCGGCCGCCGCATTGAACATAAAGACGACCCGGAATTGTTCAACGTGGTCGAGGAGATGGCGATCGCCGCGGGCGTGCCGGCGCCGGCCGTCTACCTGATCGACGACCCGGCGCCGAACGCCTTCGCCACCGGCCGCGACCCGCGACACGCGGCGGTCGCCGTCACGACCGGCCTGCGGCGCAAACTGACGCGGGACGAGCTTCAGGGCGTGATCGCCCATGAGGTCTCTCATATCCGCAATTACGACGTCCGCCTGATGCTGCTGCTGGCGGTGCTGGTCGGGACGGTGGCCATGCTCTGCGACCTGTTCTGGCAGCTGCTGCGCTTCGCGCCCTCCGACTCCTCGCGCTCCCGGCGGGACGACAAGGGCGGGGGGGGCGGGGGAATCATCGTGATTGTGCTGGTGGTAATCGCGGTGGTGCTGGCGATCCTGGCGCCGCTGCTGGCGCAGATCATTCAGCTGGCCGTCAGCCGCCAGCGCGAGTTCCTGGCCGACGCCTCGGCCGTGGAACTGACGCGCTACCCGCAGGGACTGGCCCACGCCCTCCGCAAGATCGACGACGACCCCGACGTGCTGCGGACGGCGAACCGCGGCACGGCCCACCTCTTCATCGCCAACCCGATCGAGAAGTACGAGGCGAGGGCCCACAGCCCGTTCGCCAGCCATCCGCCCATCAAGGAGCGGATTCGTCGGCTGGAAGCGCTGGTGCGGTGAGGGCGTCGGTGCAGTCCGCCGCCGTGGGGGAAAGGCCCGTCTGCTTCGAAGAGGGTATTGATCGACGGCCCGGTCGAGCTACGAACCACGCGTGAGCTGGCGTGCATGCGTTCCTGCCGTCATGTCGCAAAGGGAACGAAGAGGGGTCCCTTTCGGGGGGCGTCCACCCGGATTACGGATTGCCTTGGCCCCGTGGCGGCGGAAGCAGTATCGCGGCCGACGGACGGGTGAAGCAAGATCCCCGGGTCCTCGTTCCACTGTACGGGGAGGTTGACGCGGATGAATGCTCCACGGGTAACGATCCTACCGCTTGGGTAGAGGGCCGCAGTAGTGTCGCCGACCACGCGCCAAAAGGAAAGGTCTATCCGCCGGCTACGATCTCTGCCGAGACGGCATTTTCAGGAGGGACGCTTCTGCGCGCCGGGCGTGGGGCTGTAAGCGACGGCCCCTGGGGACGGAGGGGGCCGAAGGTTTGCGAGGGCCGTGGGCAAACCGGTAGCCGTCCACCGCCCTTTCCAGATCCTTTAATTGATAACGAAAGGGCGAGGTGCTCGGGGCCGCGGAATCACCGCGACCCCTGCACCTTTATCAACCGGGGTGCCGCGCTTCTCGGACAACCCTGCGCCGGCGTCGCTGGACTGGCCTTCCACTGTCGTGCGGCCAAGGTACGGGGCCGGTTCCACCGCCCATTAAGCGGCGCCGTTCGCGCACATGAGCGGCGCCCGCCTGCGCCGCGGCGGCGTAGGCATGGTGACGGGGTCCGCCTTTGCCCGCACCTCGATGGTCAGGGAAGTCGCCGCCTTGTAGACGTCGGCGCCCAGCAGCGAGAACTGGTTGACGGACGATACGACGGGGGCGGCCAGTCCGCCGGCCGCCTCGGCCAGCGCCCCGCGGGCGTCGCCCCGGGCCAGCCGGGATGCCCCGCGGACCAGTCCCCGCGCCACCAGCGCCCCCGCCGACGCCGCGCCGGCTGCTGCCAGGTACAGTCCGAACACTTGAAGCATCGCAGACCTCCTATGGAACATTGGGATCAGGGAACAAGGCCCACGCGCCGCGGCCGACGCCGTGGCGCGTGGGCGGCTCGGCCGCTAGGCCGCGTCGCGGTGGGGCGGCCCCTCGCCGGCCGCCTCCAGGGCGGGGCCGGCCAGCTCGCGGGCCGCGTCGACGGCGTCCAGGACCAGCGAGGCCGTGGCCCCGTAGCTCATCAGCGCCGGGGCGGCCAGGGCCGCCAGCGCCTCCACGGCCGCCTCGTCGTAGCGGCCCTGGACCGCACGGCAGGCCGAGCGGAACAGGCCGCGGCCGATCACCGCCGTGTTGGTCACGCAGCCGGAGCCGGCCAGGTAGGCCAGCGCCGTCGCCCCCAGGATGTTCAGCATCAGTACTCTCCTCTGCCTGATAGAAGTGGAAGCCCTCCGCCGCCAGGCCGAGGCGAAGGGCCGTCGGAACCATGCCTACCCCGCCGGGGTGTCCTGGAAACGCTTCCAGGAGTCATGAAACTGCGTCCTCATTTGCGAGACGCGGCCGGCGCTCAGGGCGTACTTTTCGGACACGTCCATCGTCCGCTCGCCGACCATCAGATCCAGGGCGATGCGGCGGTCGCGGTCGGAGTAAGTGGACAGCCATTGGGGGAAGTCCAGCCGGAACGCGACCTGCTCGTCCACCGGCGTGACCGTGTTGTCGGCCGGCGCATCGTCGAAGACGCCGTCGTTCGTGTCGGCACCCTCCGGCGGCGGTCTCACGACAAGGCAGGGCCGCTGCCGGGACGGCGGATAGGGCGCGTCCTTGGCCTTCTTCCGCCGGCCACAAAGGCGGAGCCCGCTGCGGACGGCCCGAGTGGCGAAGGCGGCCGCCGCGCCGGGCAACCGCCGGACACCCCAGCCGCGTTCCATCAGGCGGAACGACAACATCCAGGCCATGGCGACCATCTCGGCGAGGCGCTCTTCCTTTTTCATCGGATCTTTGGCGCGGCAGAAGTAGACGCGGCCAGGCAGCACGATACGTGGAAGTATGGCCGGGAGATCCTGCTTAAGCTGATGCACGGCGCCTTCGCACCGGCCCACGGTCGGGTATGTGGTCATTGGGAAGGGCCTCCTGGAACAAGGGACCGTCCCCGGACCATGCCCGGGGGCGATCCGGTGAGCAGCGAACCGCCCCGGCCAAGGCGGCCGGGGCGGAGAAAAGCTGACAGGACGGCGGGCGCGATAGGCCCGTAGCCTCGCAGCAAGGCTCTCGGGCCTCGAAGCCGCGATCGGAGTGACGTCACACCGATGTTCACCTCCAGTAGCGGGCGGCCGGCGCCTTAACAGCGACTCCATTCATCACTTATCCGCGCTTCCAAAGAGCCGCCTTAACGATCTCAAAACCAGGTCCGCCAAGAACGTGAAGCCCCGCTCAACCTGTCGGCGGCTCCTTTTCTCCCTTCGCTTCCGATCCCTTCGTTCGGGAATTCGTCGCCTCTCCTTTCACACGCGTGGGCGCGGAAGACGTGCGCCCCTCGCGGACGGCTTGCCATCGCCAAGCCAGACGCCGCGCGATCAACTCCGCCAACTCGTGCCACCATTCTCGCATTGCTTGTCTCCTTTGTCTGTAAAGGTACTTGACCTAAAGACGGTTGCCCGTGGATTGCCCTCCCCGGCGGCCCCTTGAAAACAAAAGAGGCCCGGCACACGGGCCGGGCCTCCTATTCGTCCAGGTCGTTCAACTACGCATCAGGACGCGCCTGCCCCCCCGGACTGTGACGTGGTGAAGCGCTTCCAGGCGATATGGGCCCGATTCAGGTCGAGCCCGGTGCGGCTTACGATCTCCTTCCACAGGACGCCTTGCGCCCGCCAGGCCGCGATCTGCGGCGCCCATCGATCCATGTCCGTCGGCTCGCCCAGGTCCACGACGAACTCGGGGGAAGCGTCCAATTCACCCTCGGAGGCGTTGGCAGCCGCCTGCCAGCATTCGGACATCCGGTCGCCCATGACGGCGCGCAAAGCCTCCCAGGCCCTGATGCGGAACCGCAATCGCGCGTAGCCCCGTCGCTTGCCGGGCGCCACGACGGGCTGCACCGTCACCGGGCCGACGGCCTGGCGCAAAAGCGCCGCCGCCCGCGGCGCGTCCTCATTCAGCGCGGCGGCCCACACCTGGAGCTGCTCGGCCAGCCACGCGTCGTCCGGCAACGCCGCCTCGTCGCGCCGCAGCGAGTCGAAGCCCTCGAGCCGTTTCTGGAGACGCTCGGAGTCCCCCTCCAGTTCGGCCAGTGTGTTGCGTACCGCCGCGCTGATGACGGCGCCGTCAGCCAACGCTGTCACCAGGTTAGTGATCCGCCGCTTGACCTCGGCCAAGCGCTCGCTTTCCTCCCTGTACTGGTCCGGAACCCGCGCTGCGGCCTTTTGCACCAACTCGCGGGTGCGCTGGTAGACCGCCCCGAGCCAGTCCGGCCAGTCGCGCAAGCCGTTGGCTAGGAAATGGGTCAGCTCCTGCTCGGCGCGGTCGGCCGGGACCTGAACCGCCAGGTCGCACAGGCCCTTGTCGTGACCCGGGCACGAGTAATATCGTCGTTGCCCGCTCTGGCGAAGCCAGAGGTTGGCGCCGCACCGCCCGCACACCAGCACGCCGCCGAGCAGGCTGCGCGGGTACAAGCCGGCGGGGTTCTGCTTCGGCCCGCGCCTATTTTGCCCCTCCTTTAGTCCGAATTGCTCCCGCAGTTCGTCGAGCCGGCGCCGCGCTTTTTCCCACGTCTCCGCGTCGATGATGCGCAGCTCCGGGCGGTCGCGCACGACGCGCTCGTCGGGGGCCGTCGGAACCTGCTTCTTGCAGCCCTCGGAGTTCCGCACGGTGGTGGTCGTCCCCCAGGGCCAGCGGCCGGCGTATTTCTCGTTGGCCAGTATGCGGCGGACCTGCTGGTGGTGCCATCCGGGTGTGCTCGCCCTCCGCCCCTTGGATACGCCCCGGCGCGTCAATTCCTTGGCGATCCAGGCGATCGACCGGCCTTCCAGAAACCAGCCGAAGACCTGGTGAACCCAACGCCCCTCCTCCTCGCACACTCGCAGACCCTTCTTAGGTTTGGGCCCGCGCCGCTCCAGCTGCCGTGCCCGGTCCGGGTCGAGGTAGTACGACTCGTACCCGAAGGGGAAGTCGCCGGCGCTGCCGTCGTCCAGCACGCGCCCCTCCTGGCCCCGGCGGACTAAGTGGCTGAGATTGCGGATGGCAACCCCGCATCGGGCGTGCCGCGATTGACCGTGGAGTGCGGCAGCCTGGCTTCGACCGACGCCAAGGCGCTGGAGGGCGAGCTGGCCGGTCAGCACGAGCAGTTGTCGCGCAAGCCCGACGGCGAAGCGGGCCTGCTGCGCGGCAAGGCCTATCGACTTCAGGAGCTGCTGCGCGAGACGCGCATGCTGGAGCTATTACTGGAACAATTCGCGGCGGAGAGCGGCGGCCCGGCGCCGTCGCGGGCTGCAATCCGCCCCGTGTGGGTCGATGGTTTTCTGGCCGCGCTGGACCCGCTGACCAGCCAGCCTCCCGACCCGCGCGACCCGCACGCCCACGCCAGCGCCGCCTTCTGCCTCACCCTGGACGAACTGCGCGCCCTGGGCCGCACGTCGCCGGACTGGCTGGCCTTCATGCTGACGGGCGGCTACCCGCTTTTGCGCCAGGACTACGGCCAGGACCACGACCCGTCGCGCGGCAATTTCTACGCCCTGGCGCTGGGCGAACTCGGCCGGCCCTGGAATCGCGCGGCGCCGACGACCCGTCCCTGCCGGCCAACGGCAAGATCGACCGGCGCGACCGGCCGCTGTAGGAATCGGCCGGCGCCTTGGCCTGGTTGAGGCGTTCCTTCCAGCGGCTTTTTCCCGGCCCACCGTAACGCTTCCGGTCGGAGTTGGCGCTCGCTCGCTCGCGCCGCCTGTTAACCGAACTGTCGCAAGTTCGCGGCAACGGAAAAACCGACAAACCGGTTTACAGCCCGCGCGAGTGCGCGATTCCGAAGAGCGTCACGATCGGCGGCGCGTCAGGCTTGTGGGGGCCGCCCCCCTTCGCTGGCGCGTCAGGCTTGTGTGCGTATCCTTCTTGCCGGACTAATAAGGCGGCTCGCGGGCTACGCGACTCCGACGGCGTCGCGTCCCGTTAACGGACCATTCAGGCCCGTGAACGCGCCATAACCGCCAGCGCCATCGCCGCCGTTTCCACGCGAAGAATACGCGGCCCCAGCCCGACCACTTCCCATCCCGCCGCCCGCGCGGAATCCACTTCCTCTTCGGTAAACCCGCCCTCCGGACCTACCGCGGCCACAACGTCCGCGCCGCCGACGCCCCACCCGTTGGCCGCGCCGCCCGGATGGGCCAACACCTTGCGGCCCCGCAAGTCGTCGCGCCGCGGAAAGGCCGCCCAATCGGTCAGCGGCCCGATCTCCATCAGCACGTTGCGGCCACACTGCTTGCTGGCCTCGATAACATATCGTTGCAGCTTATCCAGCTTCGTTTCGCGCGGGAGGACCACGCCGCGCGCCGTCCGCAAGGGCGTGAACGAGGCCACGCCCAACTCGGTCAACTTTTCGATCAGGAATTGGGCGCGGTCACCCTTCGGCAGCGGCGCGGCGATTTCGAGGCGGAATGGGTGTTCGCGCACCGGCGCCTCGACGGCGCGCACCTCCAGCACCACGACACGCCGGCCGACCGCGCGCACCTCGGCCGGGTATTGTCGGCCGTCGCCGTTGAACAGGCAAACCGCGTCGCCGGGGCGGAGTCGGCAGACCACGGCGAGATGATGCGCCTCCGATCCATCGACCGCGACCGGACCTGGCGCCAGGGGGCAATTGATGTAGAATCGGTCGGCCATCTCTGCTAGAGACCCTTTCCTCTGCGTCCGTCGCATCGCGGCGGCGCCGATTTCGCGGACCCAGTGCGAGAGTTCCAGGTGCGAAGGCCGACTTCGCGCTTCCTCGCTCGGAAGGAAACGGGCCATGTCCACTTCGGTTTCGCGTCGGTCGTCGGCGCCGGTCCACCCCACGCGGCAGCAACTCGAGGAACTCGACGCGCTGCTCAAGCGGATGCTCGAATTGCCGGTCAACCCGCTTGAGGAGGCGGCCGAGGCCGAGGAGGCCGCGCCGCCAACCGCGACGGTACGGAGTGAGGGTCCGCCGGCCGTCACGCCTCCAGAACCGATGCGCGGCCCCCACCGTCCCGCGCTTACCCAGACCGCCGAAACCACGGCGCCCGCCGTTAACTACCAGACGCCCGATGCGGAGGAAGCGGACCTGCACCCGCGCGTCGTTGCCGCCGCGCCCGCGGCCGTGCGACAAGAAACGATTCCGGCCGCGCCGCCGCAACCGACGGCCGAAAATCCCACGGCCGCCGCGGGCGACTGGATACCGCTCACCTCGTCCTGGCGACCGTCGGCCCGGACCTGGAAGCCTCTGAGCGAGGCCTGGCGGCAGGCCCAGACCGGGACCGGCGCTCCGCCCGTGGCGCCCCCGTGGGTGCGCGACGTTTCGCCGACGATGCCGCCGGAACCGGAACCCGCGCCGCTGCCGCCGCCCGCGCCTCCGCGTGTGGAAGCGCCCGCGCCCACGCCGAAATCCAACCCGGTGGAGGCGCCCGCCCCGCCGGACAAATCCGCACCGCCGCGACTCAGCCCCCGCGCGCTTCGACGCGCCCGCCACTGGAAGCCGACGACGCCCTCCACGCAACGCCGGACGCCTTGGTTCGTCTGGCCGCTGGTCGGCTTCAACGCGGTCTTCGACGCCTGCCTGCTGCCGTGGGGGCCGCTCGGCCGTTGGCTCCGCGGGCCGACCGGCCGGGCGTTCCTCGGCATCCTCGGCCTCTTGTTCCTGACGGCCGCCGCCGCCTGGGCCGCCGCCGAATGGATCGGTTGGACCCTATGAACCCTCTCCGCTAGAATAACGGCTGTCGCGCGTCCCGGCGACTCCCGCACGGAGGCGGGACGCGAGCATGCACCGTCCACCGATTGCCGCCGTTCTAACGGTTTGCCGTTCGACGGCTGGAGAGGAACACCATGTTTTATATTATCCGTATACTCATGGCCTTCTTGGGCCACGCGATCAAGACCGCGAATGATCCAAACCCGCCTTCCCCGCGCGAAGTCCAACCGCTGTGCGGCCTCCTGAGCTTTCTCGTCCCCGGCCTCGGCCAGATCTACCAGGGCCGCGTCGGCAAGGGCGTCCTGTTCCTCGTCTGCATCTACGCCCTGTTCTTCTACGGAATGTACCTCGGCAGCGGCACCGTGCAGGCCGGCAGTCCTCCCGCGACCTACACCGTATCGGGAAATGTTTACTTACCGCAGGCGCCCAAGCAGAACGCCCCGCTGCCGAACTTGCCGCAACTCCTTAACGACCTGTACAACCGGCCGCAGTACCTCGGCCAGTTTTGGGTCGGCGTCGTCGCCTGGCCGGCCCTCTGGCAGTACCTCACCTACGACGAGAACAAGGAGGCCAACCCGATTTTCGGCCGGTTCGAGCGGACGCCGTCCGACGAGGCGCTCAACGCCATCCACACCTACGGCGACAAGCTCACGGAACTCGGCTGGGTCTACACCGTGATCGCCGGCGTGCTCAACATCATGGTGATTTACGACGCCTTCGCCGGGCCGGCGTTCCTGGCTCGTAAAACCGACCACCCACGGAAAGCGACGGCCTGACATGCTTCCCCCCGCGCCGCTCTTCGCCTACAATATCTATCTGGTTCACCTGCCCATCCTGATCGTCATCGTCAGCCTGGTCTACAGCGCCACGCGCTTCGACCAGTGGCGGGCGATCTTCCGCGAGGCCGTGCGCTGGGGCCTGCGGCTGGTCGGCTTCCTCGCCGCCGTCGCCGGCGTCCTCTACGTGGTCAACCTCTTCTGACAAATGGTGGAGGGTGGAGGGTGGAGGGTGGAGGGAAAAGACGACGAATGTTTCTTGTCTTTTCCCTCCACCCTCCACCCTCCACCCTCCACCCGGATTCTGAGCGCCCCGCCATGACCGAGCCGTCGGCCCCTGTGCCGGACCCCATCCCCGCCGAGGCGGGGGCGCCGGCCGGGGGCAAGCCGTTGGCCGCGACGTTCCGCTGGCAAGCGTTCTTCGGCCGCACCGCCGACCCGGTTTTCGTCCTCGACCGCCGCCGCCGACTCCTGTTCGTCAACGCGGCCTGGGAATCCCTCACGGGCGTCCCCGCCGGCGACGCCCACCGACTGGTCTGCCGCCGCCCGCGCCCCGCCGGCCCCGGCGACCCTCCCCATGCCATCGTCGAACACGCCCTGACGCCGCCGCCCGAGGTCCAGCAGGGGGCGATGATGCGCGTGCGCCGACTGCTGCCCGGACGCGATCCGGCCGGGCGCTGGTGGGACGTGGATTTCTTTCCGCTGCGCGCGACGGGCGAAAAGGCGGCCCTGTTCATTCTCGGCCGGATCACGCCCGCCGCGGCCGAGGAAGCCGCCCCCGCCGTGCCGCTGCCGGAACGGCTCGTCGCGCTCCGCGAACGGACGACGCAACGCTTCGGCCCGGAACTGTTGAGCGATACTTCGCCGGCCCTTCGCCGCCTCGCGGAACAGGTCCGGCTGGCCGGCCGGACGACGGCCCCGGTCCTGCTGGTCGGCGAACCGGGCGTGGGAAAACGGACCCTCGCCCGCCTCATCCACTACCAGGGCCAACTCCGGGAACGGCCCTTCGCCGCCCTCGATTGCGACCGTCTTCCGGCCGGCGCGCTGGCGGACGTGCTGTTCGGCGGCGCCCGCCCGGCCCTCGGGGCGATCTACCTTCACGAGCCGTCGCGCCTGCCGCGCGACCTGCAATTACGACTCTGCGAACTCGTTCATGCCGCGGCCGAAGAAGACGCCGGCGCGTCGGCGCCGCGTTTCCTGGCCGGCTGCAGCATGGACCCGGAGGAAGAGGTCCGCGCCGGCCGGCTGCTCGACGAACTCTACTCCGCCCTGGCCGTGCTAACCGTCCACGTTCCGCCGCTGCGGGAGCGTCGCGCCGACTTGCCGGTTTTGGTGGACCGTCTGCTGCAACGCTGCAACGCCGAGGGCGGGCCGCAAATCCACGGCCTGTCCGCCGACGCCTGGGAAGTGGTGCGCGAATACGCCTGGCCGGGCAACCTTCGTGAATTATACGCCGTCCTGTCGTCGGCCCGGCGGCGCGCCCGGACGGACCGCATCACCGCGGCGGACCTGCCGGCCGCGTTCAAACTGTTGCGGCGGATGGAGGAGACGCCCGGCCGTCGGCCGGAACGCCCGCTGCCTCTGGACGCCTTGCTGGAACAGGCGGAGCGCAGGCTGATCGACATGGCGCTGCGGCGGGCGCGGGGAAAGAAATACCGCGCGGCAGAAATCCTGGAAATATGGCGCACGCGGCTGATGCGGCGAATGAAGGCGTTGGGTATCGGCGACGCCGAGGCCGACGACGCGGGCGGGGAGTGAGGGACCGATGCGTCTGCCTCAAATCGTGGTACACGAAAAGGACGGTCGGCTGAAGTCGCAGCTGGAGGCGTTGGCCGAGCGGTGCCGGTGGGTGTTGCGTGGGGCCAGCCAGGCGGAGACGTGCCTGCGGCTGCTCAAGCCGGGTGGACCCGCCGTGTTGATCGTCAAGGCGGGCCGCGACCTGGAGGGCGAACTGGCCCTGCTGGAGCGGGCGACGTGGCTGTACCCGGACGTGCCGGCGGTGCTGGTCGGCGACGGCAACCAACCCGAGTTGGCCGGCCTGGCCTGGGACCTGGGCGCCGCCTGCGTCCTTTTGCCTCCACAGCCGCGCGAACGCCTGGCGGAGATCGTCGCCGGCTTGATGGGGGAGAAAGAGGAGTCTGTAAAAGGGTGAGCGCCGAACTGCCCGTACTGGACGAGACGCGCTGCACCGGCTGCGCCGACTGCGTGGCGGTCTGCCCGACCGGCTGCCTGGCGATGGACGGATCGGCGCCGTGGATGCCGCGGCCGCTGGACTGCGTGTCGTGTACCCTGTGCGTCCGCGTCTGCCCCACGGAGGCGCTTCGGATGAACGCCTTGGAAGAGAGTTAATAGAAATAATACCAACCCGAAGCGCCAGCGAGGGATTCTGTCAAAAACCTCGCTCGCGCTTCGGGTTGGTGTGGGAGACGCCTTATTTCGCCTTGGCGGTAACGGTGGCGTCCATGTCGTTGAAGTCGGCGCGAACTTCCTGCCCGGCTTTGAGCAGCACGCGCTTGGTCGTGCTGAGCGTCTTGCCGTCGCGCTCCACCTCGACGCGCACTTCGTAGAAGTACGTCTGTCCCGGCTCCAGCACCGGCGTCTGGAAGGTGCGGCGCTCCGACTGTGTTTTCATCTTGTGGTCGTCGATGTAGAGATTGGCGCCCGCGGGCACGGCCACGATCAGCCGCGCGTTGGTCGGCGCCAGACCTTCCGGTTCGCCCTTCTTCGGCGCCGGAATCGGTTCACTCTTTACCGGCGGCTCGACGGGCGTGCCGGTCGGCGGCCCGTAGACGGGCGGCGTGGCGAAGTACGGGGAGCCTCCGCCGTAGCCTTCGCAGCCGCAGCAGCCGCTGCTGCTGTAGTCCCACGGGTAATAGCCGCCGTAGCAGCCGTATCCCGCGCCCCAGCAGCCGCCGCCGCAGGTGTAGGAATTGCCCCAGCAGGAGCCGTAGCCCGCTCCCCAGCAGCTGCCGTAGCAACCGCCGCTGCAAGTGTAGGAATTGCCGCAGCAGGAGTTGCAGCCGCCGCCGTAGCCTTCCAGGCCGTAGTTGCCGTAACAGCTGCCGTAGCAGCCGCCGTAACTGGCATGGCACCCATGACAGTTCGGCGTCTGGCCGCCCGCCGCCAGGGCGGCCATCAGAACCACGCTGTACATGCTCTCACACCTCCATCCCTTGATCCCTTCACCCCGACCGGCCCCCGCGGGACCGTTTCACGCCGCCACCGAGAAAGGGGCGACGCGGAAAGATGGGTAATCTAGGATAGATAGTAAGCTGCGGCCGGGAGGCGCGTCAATCGCTTTCGCGGCAAAGTGGAAACAAGACTTGATCCGCCGCCCGCACAACTGAACCGATCCGCCTCACAGCGGCGCCTCCGGGAAGGGGGGGGTTTCGTTGTACTTGCCCATGACGCGGGCCACCATCCAGTCCGGCATCCATTGCGTCGCCTTCATCATCAAGGCGGTCTGCCACGGGAAGTTATACACCTTCCGCCGCCGCCGCAGCGCCCACACGATCCGCCGGGCCGCCTCGTCGGCGTCCAGTAGAAACGGCATTTTGAAGTCGTTGATGTCCGTCATGGGCGTCTTGACGAAGCCCGGACAGACCGTCGTGACGGCTACGCCCTTGTCGCGGAGTTGGATGCGCAATCCTTCCATGTAGACGTTGACCGCCGCCTTGCTGGCGCAGTACGCGGACTCACCCGGCAGACCCTTGTACGACCCCAGGCTCGACACCGCCGCCAGATGGCCGCAGCCGCGTTTCAGCATTTCCGGCAGCACCGCCTCGATGGCGTAGATCACGCCGAGGGTGTTCACCTGGAACATCTTCACCACGTCGCCGATGTTCACCGGGTCGAGGTTCGTGGGCGCCCCGACGCCAGCGTTGGCGACCAACAGGTCCACCGGACCCAGCTTATCGGCGACTTCATGGATCGCCTGAAGCGTCTGATCGCGGTCGGCCACGTCCGCGGGGGCGAACGCCGCCGCGCCGCCGGCCCGCGTGATCTCGTCGGCCAGCTTTTCCAGCTGCTCCCGCCGCCGCGCCACAAGACCGACCTTGCAGCCCTCGGCGGCGAGACGTTTGGCCAGCGCCAGGCCGATGCCGCTGGACGCGCCGGTGACCACCGCGACTTGATTGGCGAACGACATGGCACACCTCGTTCCGTGAGGATTCTCCCCCGGCAAGGCGTTATCCTATGGAACCCGCCCCGGCGGCCGAGCCGGGCACACTCTGGCGCGCCGATTGTCGGATTCTGGGCGAATATGCTTGACAAACGCCCTCCCGCTCCTCTAACCTCATTCCATCACCCATCCGCCAGCGAGGCGCGGGAACCGAGGGTCCGTCATGCTTCACTGGAAAAAGTTGGTCGGCCTGACGGACGAGCAACTCGCGACGCTGGACATTGCGCTGGTGAACCTGGCCTGCGCCGCCGATCTACCCAAGTCCGCCGGCATCGACCAAGACGCCTGTGTCGTCAAACTGGACTACTGGGCCCGGCGCGTGCGGCAGTACACCGAGCCGAGGATGCCGATCTTCCGCCGCAAGCGCTGGGACTACCGCAACTCCGAGGGCTACTTCCGCGCCATGGCCCTGGTTGACGGTGTTGCAGCGCGACTGCGGCCTGCGCTACAACCCGGCCAAGATTCCCGTCGAGGCGCCGCTCGATCTCGCGGACACCTTCGTCCACGGCGCCATTCTTGGTGAAGGGGGAACGTGCG
>Ga0182024_10016299_pt1 | contig 14111 bp, 14 predicted proteins | sample P32metaG_FD_120480 | JGI IMG/M metagenome (GOLD analysis project Ga0182024, IMG submission 120480) | Permafrost microbial communities from Stordalen Mire, Sweden - P3-2 metaG (Illumina Assembly) | ecosystem: Environmental > Terrestrial > Soil > Wetlands > Permafrost | place: Sweden: Stordalen... | reverse complement strand
CCGGCGTCGATCATCGCGCAGGTTGAGCCTTTGCCGTTGGTGCCCGCGACGTGCACGACGCGAAACGCGCGCTGCGGATTGCCCAAGGCTTCGAGCACCGCGCAAATCCGGTCGAGGCCGAATTTCACGCTCTTGATTTCATTGCCGAGCGCGTAGAGGAAACGAACGGAATCGGGATAGCTCGACATCAGGCCAAATATCAAGAAAGATCAGGACGCTTATTCCGACGGTACAACAACCACGCGGACGCGACCATCGCCGCGGTCCCCAGCGCGAGCTTCGATTCGAACAGCCAGACGTTGTGGATCTCAGAAGTCGGCACCACCGAGCAGGTGAGCGCGATCGCCGTCACCGCCCAACCGCACATGGCGCTCAGGCGCCGCGCCGCTTTCCACGCGCTGCCGAAAATGTAGATGTAGGGAAGGAACCCCGCAATCACCATGAGCGAAACCAGCGTGTCATAGGCCGCGCGCAGCGTATCGCCCAATTGAAATACGGTCAGCAAAAACGACGCCACCACGCCGAGCATGAGGATCGATATATACGGCGTGTGCCAGCGCGGATGAACGCGGCTGACCGCGGCGGGAAGCAGGCGGTCGACTCCCACGGCAAAAGGCAGCCGCGAAACTGACGATCCGATGCCGCCGAATTGTCCGAGTCCCGTGAACAGCACCATGAGCGCGATCACCGCGGTGAGCCAGGGTGCGCCTGTCAGCCGCGCGGCGCTTTCGGCGCCCTGCGCGAAACCATAGCGCTCGTCGATCGCGGCCGGCGCGAGCACGACCAGCAGCGCGACGGTCATGCCGGCGTAAAATACGGTCGCGAATCCGGACGCGATCCATCCCGCGCGCGGCAGCGTCCGCTCGGGATCCCGAATTTCCGCGCCCATGAGCGCGGTGAGCTCGAGCCCGGTCATCGCGTAGGCGATGCTCGCCGCGCCGAGATTGATCGTGCTCCAACTCCACTTGGGAACGATATCGAGATGGGTTGCTGAACCGCGCTTCGCCCACACGATCGCCGCGAGCGCAAGGAATACCGCGAACAATCCCCAGGTGGCCGCGCCGCCCAAATTCTCGGTCCATTTCCCGATTCGCATTCCCACGAGATTAGTGCCAAGCGCGATCCAGATCGCGGCGAGCGACGCGAGGATCAGGAACGCGCGGTTATCGGCGAGATACGCGTAGGAGGGGCCGAGCGTGAAGGCGCCGACGCTCATGTAGAACATCGCGGCAGTCGGAAACCAGAACGCGAGGCCGAGCCAGTAAACCCAGAAACACAGGAATCCATGCCACGGGCCGAAATCGTTTCGAGTCCAGTAGTAAAGGCCGCCCGAGCCGGGATACTTCGCGCTGAGCGCGCCCACGGCGACCGCCATCGGAGCGACGAAGAACACCGCGGCGAGCAGCCACAGCGTCACCGATCCCGGCCCCGCGTGCGCGGCCATCGGGACCCAACGCACGCCCACGATGCAGGTGATCGCGAAGAATGTGAGATCGCGCAGGCCGAGCTCGCGCTTGAGTTTCGATTCCGCCTGCGCGGCGGATTCAGCCATGCGAAGCGTGATCGCAGCCGAAGCTGGCCGGCACGCGGCCGCCTTTGTTCAGCTCCCGGTATCCGATTTCGGTCGAGTAATAAATCCTCGAGGTGAGCGACTTGAGCTGCCGGAAAAAGGCATGGCCGGGACCGCTCCCTTCATCGAGCGCCTTCAGCATCTCGATCTGATCGGCCGGCGCGCATTTTACGAACGCGTGCGTGTGTTCGCGAATCGCGTAGTGGTCGAGCCAGGCAAGACCGCCGATGAATCGCTCGCGCTGGTCGAGGGGGCCGTCGCGCAGCAGCAGATCGATATAACGATTGACGCGCGCGGCTTGCGCGCCGGGAGTGTCGGTGGCAGGGATGATGAGGTCGGTGAGCGCGATGACGGTATCGTTTTCGCGGGCGCTCAGGACCGCCGGGCGCCAATTCGGCTTCGCGGCCTGCTTCGCCGCTTCCTGAGCCCAGGCGGTGGGGATGACTGCAAATGTCGCGCCGAGCTTCAGAAGATCGCGGCGATGCATGGTGAGTCTCATCGTACATCAGGAGGCACTTCAAAGCCAACGCTCAAATGCCGGGTGACTTCATTCAACCTAGCTTGGGGCTCCGCGGACAGCGCTTCCGCGATCTGGGCGTTACACGTCAAAGTGCGATAACTCGCGGGTGCGGCGTAATGCAGGAGCTAAGCGTTTCCTGATCGGCTACACTTAACCGAAATCAAGCACATGCCGCTTTCTGCAGGCGACAAACTCGGTCCGTACGAAATCGTCGCTCCCGTCGGTGCGGGCGGTATGGGAGACGTCTACAAGGCAAGCGACGCTCGCCTTGATCGTATTGTCGCGATCAAGGTTTCCAAGGCTGAGTTCAACAAACGCTTCGAGCGCGAAGTCAAAGCTATCGCGGCGCTGAATCATCCCCATATCTGCCAGATTTACGATGTTGGCCCCAATTACCTTGTCATGGAGTACGTCGAGGGAACTCTGCTTAAGGGTCCGTTGCCCGTGGAGAAGGCACTCGAATACGCCGGCCAGATCGCTGCTGCGCTGGACGCGGCGCACACGAAGAAGATCACGCATCGCGATCTAAAGCCTGCGAACATCCTGGTTTCAAAGCACGGCGTGAAGCTGCTCGATTTCGGACTGGCGAAGGTTGAGCAGCCCGTGGCGGCTGATCAAGAGTCCATGACCATGGGCCTCACCAAGGAGGGACAGATTCTCGGCACGCTGCTGTACATGTCGCCCGAACAGCTCAACGGGTACGAGGCAGATGCACGCAGCGACATTTTCTCCTTTGGTTTGGTGCTGTACGAAATGCTCACGGGCAAGTGCGCGTTTGAGGGCCCGACACCCGCAAGCGTGATGAGGGCGATTCTTGAGCGGCCTGCACCGTCGATTTCCGATTTCGTACCTGAGGCGCTTGATCGTGTGTTGAGGCGCTGTCTGGAGAAAGATCCCGCGAATCGCTGGCAGTCGGCGCGGGATTTGAAGGCCGCATTGGAATCGATCACTGCCATGTCGGCCAACACGGCACAAGTCCCCAAGCCCGTTGAAGTCCGCTCCCAAGTCAACGCAAAAAGGAAGTGGAGGCATTTGGGAGTCAGCGCGATCCTTGCGATCGCCAGCGCATTAGCTGCTTCGTCGTTGAGTGATTTTCGTTTCTTCCAAATCCTCAGTCTGAAGGCGTATGACGCCCATTTCGTGCTCCGGACCTGGTTGAGCGGGCAACCCACGATCTCTAACATTGTCCTTTTGCTGACCGATGAGAAAGCCCTGGAGAGCTTTCCCGACCTGCGGTTGTTCTGGCACCAGCACTATGCAAACGTGATCCGCGCCGCAGGCGCGGCCGGCGCGAAGACGATCGGCCTGGACATAATTTTTAGCAGCCCAGTCGTAAAATGGCAGCCCGATGATGACCTCCTGCTCGCTGAAGCAGTGATCACCTCGCCCGTGCCGGTGGTTTGCGCATTCGTCGTAGGCAACGGCAACGCGCAGAAGATTCCGGTTCCGATCAACATGCTGTCGGCCGCGCTCGGTTGGGACGCCTTCGCTAGTCTTACGGTGGATGCTGATGATGTGGTCCGCCATCAGGAGTTGCTAGCGGTTCCGTCGCCAAACCCCGCTGATCCGCCCCCGCTTCGCTCGGTCGCGCTGCGCATCGTTGATAAGTACTTGCGCCGAGACGCGGAATTCCAGAACGGCAAGCTTCTCCTCCAAGGACGCGCCGTCCCGCTCTCGTCGGGGAGGGCCATAGCGATCAATTTCGCTGGCCCGCCCGGTACATTCCCGGTCGTGTCGCTGGCGGAATTCGAAGCTGCCGCCAAAGCTGGCTATACGGAGCAGTTGCGCAAATGGGTAGACGGCAAGATCGTGTTGATTGGTAGTGGTTTGAGCGATGACCGCTATCGAACGCCGTTCTATACGATGTTTTCTCCAGACGAATCGAGCATGCCCGGAGTCGAGATCCAGGCCAACATTATCCGCACGATCCTGGAAGGGAAGTATCTGGTGCCCGTTGCAGCGTGGGTACGGCTGCTCGCCCTCATCCTGGTCACTACGGTTACGGCGCGAATTGCCACAGAGCCGGCAAGCTCGCGTATCGCCGTGTTTATGTTGCTCAACGTCGCCGGAATTACCGCAGCCACTCACCTTCTGTTTGAGCGTGGCTTTATCCTATCGACTTCGGAGCTCTTGGTCGCCGCATCGATTTGCTTCGTTGTTTCGCTCGTCTATCGCTTGCGTGCTGGCGGCCGGCCAGCGGATCGTTAATCTCTGCCAGAACTGGGGCAACCCCGAGTAGGCAACAGAGTGTCGGGAGATGCTGCATAAGAACCACGGTGCCGATTCTTCGGAAAACCCTAGCAGCGCCGTCGCGGGGTCATGCCCTTCCGAGTATCGATCCTGCGTGGTCGACTAGTCGGAAGTTATTCTTTTGTGCGATCTTTCCAGTTGGAGGAAAGTCGGCATCCCGTTGACGTGAACCCTAAGACGGCGCTCTTAAGAGTTGGCCAACGATCCGAGGGGCGGCGCGCCGCAAGACGCGCGTTACTTCCAGCGGCCTTCGACCAGCACCCATCCGCCGTTGCGCTTTACCCACTTATGCGCCACCCAGCGATCACGAGGATGTGGCGGCCGCTCCCAGCGTCCCGGCACCCACACATACGCGCGGCCGTCCCACTTGTGATAGCCGTCAATCCAGACGAACCCCGCCTCTGGCGCCGGCCCGCGGCGTTCCACAATGGCGTGCGGCGGTGCGATTTTCACCACCACTTCCTGCGCACCCGCCTGAAAGGCGAAGCCAGCCGCCAGCGTCAAACTCAATAACGTTCGCCGAATCATAATGGTCGTTATTGCCTCCTACTTCGTTGTAGCACACCGCGTGCCACTTCCCAGCAGTTAAATTAGGACTAGTCAGACTTTTTTCGCCAACCCGGCGTCTTTACGAACGGAGTCAACAATTGATCTTCCGAGAGGTCGAAGATCGCGACCTGATCGCCAAAGCGCGGCGCGGGGACGTCGAGGCTTTTAACCTCCTCGTATCGCGCTGGGAGAAACGTGTCTTCAATTATCTGCTGCGGCTGGTTTCAAATCGCGAGGATGCGCTCGACCTCAGCCAGGACGTGTTCTTGAAAGCCTACCAGAACCTGCCCAAGCTCGACGACGCGGCGCGATTCTCCGGATGGCTGTTCCGCATCGCGCACAACGAGGCGTTTTCGATGCTGCGCCGGCGGCGGCCGGAGACTGAGCTTGCCGATGAGCCGCGCGGCGCCCATTTCGATCCCGGCCGGGGACTCCTGCCGGTGGAGCTGTCGCTCGCGGTCGAAAGCGCGCTGGGACGATTGAATGAAGATCAGCGGGAAGCGGTCCTGCTGAAGATTTATCAGGGTTTCAAGTTCGAAGAGATGGCCGAGATTCTCGGCTGCCCGGTATCGACCGTCAAGTCACGTTTGTATACGGCGCTCGATTTGTTGAAAGCTACACTTGCTCCGACGCTAATGCGAGGTGAATCATGAGTTGTTCGAATTTCGACTGGAAAGGCTATGCGCTGGGCGAACTGGACTCGAACGCGCGCTCGCAGGCCGAGGCTCACGCCGCCACTTGCGCGGCCTGCCGTGAAGAGCTCGCCACGACGCGCCTGACGCTTGACGCGCTATCGACGCTGCGCGAGGAAGAAGTCCCGCGCCGCATTGCCTTCGTCTCCGATAAAATTTTCGAGCCGAGCCCTTGGCAGCAATGGTGGCGGAAGCTGTGGAACCCCACCTTCGCCGCGGCCTGCGTGGTCGCCGCCGCCATCCTGGTGCACGGCTTCGCGAGCTATGCGCGCGCTTCCGCCAGTCCCGCCGAAATTCAGGCCCAAGTCAATCAGGCGGTGACCAAAGCGGTCGCCGACTCGGAACAGCGGCAATCGCAACAGCTTGAAGAAGTGCTCAATTACGTGGCAAAGCAAAACCAGCTGACCTACAAGAGCGCATTCTATCGTCAATAGAGGACCCCCATGCAAAAAATGAACAAAAAAATCAATCTGACCTTGCTTCTCCTTGTGGCCGTTATCACCCTGGCTGCCGCAAACGCGCCGCGCGTGGGTCGCGCAACGCTGGTATCTGTCGAAAAAAATCTCGACGGGCGCATTCGCACGCTCTGGGACGACAATCCATATCTGTTGCTGGGCTCGACGCGCGGCGTTTATTTGGAGGGTTACGGCGCCGTCTTTACGGCTGAAGTCGACCTGGTGGTGAACCCGACCTCGCTGATGAACGCCAATATCAAAAAGGACGAGATCGTCAAGTTCCATCAGAAGAAGCTCGAGCGCATTCCGCTTTTGAAGAAGGCGCTGTGCGAGGCGATGGTCTCGGTCGCCACTTCGCTCGACTCGGTTCCGCCCGATGAGCAGATCACCATCGTCGCCTTCCTTCCGAACCATAGCTGGGAAGACATGACCGGAATCCCGACCCAGCTCACGTTGCAGGCGACGCGCCGGAAACTGCTGGACGCGCAGCGCGCGGGCGGCGCGGGACATCTTCAGGCGCCATTCAACACGCAGGTGTGGGGCGCCCTGGACTCCGCCATCCGTGTCACGGAAAACTAAAGAATCGTGCGTCTGGGCGAGATCCTCATCGAGCGGCGAATGATCACCCAGGAGGATCTCGACCGCGCGCTCGAACTCCAGCGCGAGCGCGCCGTTAATCAAAGTGACAAACTCGGCAAGATTCTGGTCGATCTCGGATTCATTTCCGCGCGCGACGTGCTGAGTGCGCTCGCCGAACAGTTGCAGGTCCCGCTGCTGGTTATCGACGGTCCGCCCGCGGTTTCGCCCGAGACCGAAACGCTTTCCGCGAAATTTTTGCGCCAGTCGCGCTGCCTGCCGGTGATGCTGCACGATCACACGGTGACGCTCGCGATGGCGGATCCGCTGGATTTCGAGACGCGGTCGACGGTCGCCGCCTGCACCGGCCTCACCGTGCGCGCGGGCATCGCCAGCGAGCAGGAAATCCTCGACGCGATCGACCGCTACTACGCGTCGTCCGCGAAAGAAGACACCGAGCTTGCGACACCCGCCGGCGATTCTGAAGATCTCGAGCATCTGCGCGACATGGCCAGCGAAGCGCCGGTGATCCGGCTGGTCAACGCGATGATCGCGCAGGCCGTCGAAAAGCGCGCGAGCGATATTCACATCGAGCCGTTTGAAAAAGAATTCCGTATCCGCTATCGCATCGACGGCGTGCTGGTCAGCCAGGACTCGCCGCCGCGCGAGTTCAAAGCCGCGATCATTTCGCGCGTGAAGCTGATGGCGAAGCTCAATATCGCCGAGCGGCGCCTGCCCCAGGACGGACGCATCAAGGTGAAGACCATCGGCCGCGAAGTGGATCTGCGCGTGTCGACGCTCCCGACGCTTTACGGCGAATCCGTGGTCATGCGCCTGCTCGACCGCTCCGCCGGCGATTTCTACGATCTCGAGCGCCTGGGCTTTGACCAGCACATGCTCTCGCGCCTGGAGTATTACACCTCGCTGCCGCACGGAATTTTTATGGTGACCGGTCCCACCGGCAGCGGCAAATCGACCACGCTCTATTCCGCGCTCAAGCGCATCAATCAGACCGACAAGAAAATCATCACTATCGAGGACCCGGTCGAATATCAGATGGACGGCATCAACCAGATCCACGTGAATCCGCAGATCGGGCTGAGCTTCGCCGCCGGTCTTCGCCACATCGTGCGCCAGGACCCGGACGTGATCATGGTCGGGGAAATCCGCGACCGCGAGACCGCCGACATCGCCATTCGCGCCGCGCTCACCGGCCACTTTGTGTATTCGACGCTGCACACCAACGACGCTCCCAGCGCGATCACCCGTTTGACCGACATGGGCGTCGAAAATTATCTGATTACGTCCTCGCTGGTCGCCGTGCTCGCGCAGAGACTGGTGCGCGTGATCTGCGAATCGTGCAAGCGTCCGGCCGGAACCGCGATCGCGCCTGACGGCGCCGGCGTCGAATGTTTTCGGGGCGCGGGCTGCGAGCGCTGCTTCGGCACCGGATTTCATGGCCGCGTCGGCATCTTCGAGCTGATGGAGCTCGAAGAGGAGCTGCGCGCCTCGATCATGCGTAACGAGGATGCGAGCAAGATTACCGCGATCTCCCGCCGTAACGGCATGCGCAATCTGCGAGAGGATGGCTGGTTGAAGGTCCAGCGCGGGGTCACCACCGCGGAAGAAGTGACGAGAGTGACTCAGGAGTTCTAGAAGGGCCGTTAATGAACGTGAATGAACATAAATCGGATTCATGTTTATTGACGTTTATTAACGGCTGATTCGAAAATGGCTACGACTTTTCACTTTCGCGCCGTCGCTTCCGACGGAAAGCTCCGCACCGGAACGCTCTCCGCTGAAACCGACAAATCCGTCGCGGCCGAGCTGCGCCGCCAGGGCCTGATCCCGGTCTACGTCGGCGTGGACCAAAAGAAAAAAGGATTCGAGCTGGCCATCCCTTCGTTCCATCGCGGCCGTCGCAAGGACGTCTTGTTTTTTACACAGGAGCTGTCGACGCTGCTCAATGCCGGCGTTCCGCTCGATCGCGCGCTTTCGATTACCGCCGAGCTGACCGATCGCGGGCCGTTCCGCGGGCTGGTGCTCGACGTGGTGCGCGTGTTGAAAGGCGGCAAATCGCTGGCCGATAGCTTGGCCACCCATCCGTCGCATTTCTCCGAGCTGTACGTGAACATGGTCCGCGCCGGCGAGGCTTCGGGCTCGCTCGCGCAGATTTTCGAGCGTCTCGCGGAATTTGAGCGCACCCGCGACGACCTGCGCGGCTACATCATCAGCGCGATGATCTATCCCGCGCTGCTGTCGCTGGTCGGCCTCGGATCGATCTTCATCCTGCTCGAATTCGTGGTGCCGCGTTTTGCGCAGATCTTCTCGGACCCGAGGATGAAAATCCCCGCGCCGACTTTGATCCTGATGCAGGTGAGCAGCACCGTTCAATCGTATTGGGCGCCCGCCGCGATCTCGCTGGCCGCGCTGATCATCGTTTTTCAGAGCTACATTCGAACCGCGGCCGGAAGATTATGGTGGGATGGATTCCGCCTGCGCATTCCGCTGCTGGGCGATGCGTTGCGCAAGGCCGAGACCGCGCGATTCGCGCGCGCTATGTCCACCCTGGTCGCCGCCAGCGTACCGCTGGTCCAATCGCTCGGCATTGCGCGCGGGATTCTGAACAACCGGCGGATCGCGGCGTCGCTTGAAGCCGTGGCGCAAGGCGTCAAGCGCGGCGAAGGCATCGCGCAGCCGCTCACGAAAGCCGGCGAGTTTCCGCCGCTCGCCGGGCACTTGCTCGCGGTGGGCGAAGAAACCGGCCATCTCGATGCGATGTTCAACCGCATGGCCGATATCTACGACACCGAAACCCGCAGTTCCATCCGCCGCTTCACCTCGCTGTTTGAGCCGTTGATCATTCTGGTGATGGGCGTGATGGTCGGGACACTGATTATCAGCCTGATGCTCGCCATCACGGGCATCAATGACGTCGCCCTATGAAAACAGACAGGAGCCTGGAATGAGGAAGACAATTCGTCGCGGCCAACGTGGTATCACGCTCATCGAGATGCTGGTGGTGGTGACCATCATCGCGCTGTTTGCCTCCGTGGTCGGAATCAGCGTGTTCAAGTATCTGGACGATTCCAAACGCAAGGCCGCGCGCGTGCAGATCACCAACTTCCGCCAGGTGCTCCTGCTCTACAAGGCCAGCAACGGCGCCTATCCGTCCACCGAGATGGGGTTGACCGCGCTGCGCGTCAAGCCCGAAAATGCCGAGCGGTGGGACGGCCCGTACCTCGACGGCGACGTTCCGCTCGATCCCTGGGGCCATCCGTACCTCTATAAATTTCCCGGCGATCATGGCGAGGAGCCCGACGTGGTCTCGCTCGGCGCCGACGGCCAGCCGGGCGGGGAAGGGAATAATGCCGACATTGTCAGTTGGAGCAATAAATAGCGGCGGGGGCCGGTGCGGCATTAGGCGCTTCCGGAATGATTCGGGCATCACCCTCATCGAGATGATGATCGTCGTCACGATCATCGCGCTGATCGCCGGCGTAAGCTATCCATCCATCACCTCCGGGCTCGATTCGCTGCGGCTTCGCTCGGCTTCAAACGAGATCCTCTCGCTGCTCAATACCGCGCTCGATCGCGCCGACCGCCGCCAGCAAGCCGTCGAAATCCTCATCTCGCCCAAGCAAGACGCGATCCTCGCGCGATCCGTCGATGCCGGCTTCAGCCGCCGCGTCGATTTCGAGGACTCCATCCACATCACCTCCATCCTGCCCGCCGCCGAAGTCGATCCGGCCGAGCCGCGCCGGTTCATGCTCTATCCCGGCGGCGCGGTGCCGCGCATCGCCATCGAAATCTCTAGCGGCAACGGCCACAAACGGCTGGTCAGCATCGATCCGGTTACCGGAGTGCCGCAGGCGAAATGACGCGTCGTTCCACACGGGTGCCTGCGCGTTCACGAAATCAACGCGGATTCACGCTGCTCGAAGTCCTGGTCGCCACCCTGATCATGGGCATCGCGGTCGCAAGCGTCTTCGGCGCGCTTTCCACTTCCACGCGTATCGCCACGCGCCTTACCGACTACGATCGCGCCACCTTGCTCGCCAAATCGAAAATGGATGAGCTGCTCGCCGATCAAACCATCCCGCGCAAGGTTCCGATCGAGGGCGCTTTCGATCCGGCGCGTTCGGGCGGCGCGACCGCCGGATGGCGCGCGCTGGTTACGCCCTTTGAGACCGCGCCCGGCGCAGGCCCGGGCCGCTGGGTACTCGATCGAATCGAGCTCCAGATCTGGTGGTTCACGGGCCCCACGCAAGCGCCCACGCGCCACGAATTCACGCTCGAAGGCTATCGCCGCGGCTTGCTTCAGCCGGGGGATTTATGATGCGGGAGCGTGGATTTACGCTCATCGAGCTGATGGTCTCCATCACGCTCGTCGCCGCCATCTCGGTCGGGATGTTGATGACGATGCGCACCAGTCTCACCACGCTCGATAGGGTCGACTCGCGGCTCCAATCCAACCGTCGCGTGATGAGCGTCGAGCAGATTCTTTCGCGCGAGCTCTCGGGCGTCATGCCGGTTTTGGGCGATTGCCGCACTTCAGACGGCGGAATCAGGCCGCGCGTTCCGATCTTCAACGGCACCGGCCAGGCGCTGCTGCTGGTTTCCTCCTATTCGCTCGCCGAAGGCGCGCGCGGCTATGCGCGCCTGCTGGCCCTCGAAGTGATTCCCTCCGATCGCGGCGGCGTCCGCCTCATCGTGAACGAATCGCTCTACACAGGCCCTGCGAGCACCGCGCCGTTCTGCTTCGATGGCGCTGCGGCGCCCGGCCCGCCCACGCCCGAATCCTTCGTGCTCGCCGATCGCCTGGCATTCTGCCGTATCTCTTATCAGGAATATCTGCCGCAGACCCCCCACCTTCAAAAATGGCTGGAGGTCTGGAACAAACCGGATCTGCCGTCGGCCGTGCACGTCGAAATGACCCCGCTCATTGCCGATCCCGCGAGCCTTCCCCTGGTCAGCGTCACGGTTCCGATTCACGTCACGCGGGAGGTGCTCAGTCCCTATGCCGACACGCCATAGGAGCTTGTTGAAAAACGCTATGAACCTGCCACGCTGGCAGGGCATGGCCCTGCCCCACGACCGGAAGCCAATGACTTCGAAGCCGAGTGGCGCGGGGCCATGCCCTGCGGAGTGCATTTTTCAACAAGCTCCTAGGAACCCGCCCGCAAAAGGCGGTGCGCTGCTGGCCGTCCTCTGGTTCTCGGCCGCCCTCGCCGCGATCGCGTTCTCCGTCGCCGCTTCGGTGCGCGCCGAAACCGACCGCGCCGCTACCTCCGCCGAGGGTCTGCGCGCCTACTATCTCGCCACCGGAGCCGTCGACCGCGCCATTCAATGGATGATGTGGGGGCCTTCCTTCCGCAATCCCGACGGCTCGGCGCGATTCTGGCAGCCCAACCTCCCGCGCATGTACATGTCGTTTCCGAGCGGCGACGCTGTGGTCGAGCTGACCCCGGAATCGGCCAAGCTCAACATCAATACCGCGTCGCCCGACGATCTGCTGCGCGTCGTGGCCATCGTTACCGGAGACGCGGTCACCGGAAATCTGGAACGCTCCCGCGAAATCGTCGCCGCCATCCTCGACTGGCGCTCCCCCGCCGCCCAGGCCTCCAGCTTTGATCAGTTCTATTTTTCGATCGCTCCGACTTTTCGCGCCCGCCACGCGTCCTTTGAGGAGATTGAAGAACTATTGCTGGTCCGCGGCATGACCCCCGAAGTGTTCTACGGCAACTATATCCCGAATCCCAACGGCGACCCCGATGGCCCCCTGGTTCCAACCGGCGGCCTTCGCGATTGCCTCTCGGTGTGGGGCAGCGCCGGACCTTTTGATGTCAATACGGCCAGTCCCGCGCTCATCGAAGCGATGGGCGTGCCTCGGCAGGGCGTTGATGCCATCGTCGCGCACCGCGCCGTGCGCCCGTTCCTCAATATGGGAGAAGTCGCTGCGCTTGGATTTCCCACATCGCGCCTGACGCTCGGCGGAAACTGGATCTGGACCCTGCGCGCGAGCGCCCGCCTCAGGCGTCCGGATGGCGCGCCCTCCGAATTCGTGCGCACCGCCGCGGCCGTCGTCAAGCTGGTCGATCGCGAGCGATTCTTCATCGCGCCGGTTCACGTGCTGCGCTGGTATGACGATGCCTGGTCCCAAACGGCGCTCGTTCCGCCCGCGTTCTCGAGTGGAGCTCCGCCGGCGACCTCCACCGGAGCGCCGCTTCCGTGACCGCCATGAGGTTTCCGGCGGAGTTGCGAAAATGGCTCGCCATCGGCAGCGGGATCGGAATCGAGATCTCCGGCCCGCATGGATCCGAGTCTCTTCACATCACCGCGGTTCGCGTTCGCCCCCACGGCGCCCGCACGCTCGCGCGCCTCGATATCCCGGATTTCCCGCATCAACCCGCCGGCGTCTGGGGCGCCGATTACGCGCAGTTCACCCGAAAAGCTTCTCTGCGCCACGTCGCCGCCGCCGTGATCCTCCCGCGTCAGGATGTCATCGTCCGCCAGCTCCATCTTCCCGGTGTTTCAAACACAGATCTCGCGGCCGCCGTCCAGTTCCAGATGGAGGGCCTGCATCCCTATCCTGACGACGAAGTCGTCGCGAGCTGGTCGCGGCTCGGCCATTCGCCCGCGGTGCTGGTCGCCATCGCCCGTCGCGCCGCGGTCGAGCGCTACGCGACGTGGTTCGCCGAAGCCGGCATCAAGATCGGCTGCTTCACCTGTTCCGCCGCCACAATCTACTCCGCGCTGCGGCTGTTCCATCCGGCGCCGCCTTCTGAGATTCTCGCGGCATCCTCCAGCCCTGATCCCGGCGGGCACCTGGAATTGTATGGCGAAAGTCCCGCGCGGCCGCTCTTCTCGGCGAGCTTTGACGCCGCTGTCGATGCCTCTCGCGCCGCCGCGCTCGCCTGCGCCGAACTCCGCATCGATCCCAACAATGGCCCCCCCATCGAGCCTCGACCGCTCGACGAGTTGCTGGGCGCCGCGCCCGCGCTCCCCTACGCCGCCGCACTCGCTTCCGCCTGCCCGCGTCTTTCGCTCGCGCTGAATCTTCTCCCCACCAGCCAGCGCCAGGCAAGTTCGCGCGCCCTGTGGATTCCCTCGGCCGCGCTCGGCGCGATGGTCCTGATGCTCGCCGGCGCACTGGCCGCTTTTCCGAGCTACGAGAACCGGAAATACGTTCGATCGCTTCAGGCCGAGATCGCCAAGATTCAGCCCCTCGCCAGGCGCGCCGCGACGCTCGATCACGACGCCGGGATCGCCCGCCGCCGCACCTCCCAGCTCGACGACTTCCGCCGCCGCGCGAAGTCCGACATGGACGTGCTCGCGGAAATGACCCGGATTCTTCCGCCGCCCACCTGGCTCAACCTGCTCGAGATCAATCGCAGCCAGGTGTATATCGGCGGCGATACCGATCAGGCCGCCCCGCTGCTCAAGACCATCGACGCTTCGCCTTTATTCGAATCGTCGGAATTCAGCATGCCTCCCAT
>Ga0182024_10016298_pt1 | contig 14112 bp, 12 predicted proteins | sample P32metaG_FD_120480 | JGI IMG/M metagenome (GOLD analysis project Ga0182024, IMG submission 120480) | Permafrost microbial communities from Stordalen Mire, Sweden - P3-2 metaG (Illumina Assembly) | ecosystem: Environmental > Terrestrial > Soil > Wetlands > Permafrost | place: Sweden: Stordalen... | reverse complement strand
TGAACTGAATAATTCGGGCGCGTTGGAAATGGTCGGCAAGACTTTCTATCCGCTGGAAATCCCGCAACAGCCGCAGGATTTCAAGCCTCCCACAACAGCCGCGCCCTTGCGCCGGGGCGATCCGCCGCGCGCGGTGAAGAACGGTCCCTGGCTGACCGATTGGTCCGGTCCGCCGACCGGTGCGAACTATCTGACATTTGGGTATACGGCGGTGCAGGACGGGCGATTGCTGCTGCGCGGGTTCCTGTTCAACGTCGGCCAGCCCGATGTCGCCAGCGCGGGGTTGATCGGCAAGTTGTACTTTGGTTCGCTGGACGACGACGGCGCACGGAAAGTCGCTCGCGAATTCGCCGCCGACATTCTGCAACAGTTCGGACAAAAGAGTCTTTCGGGCACGAAAATTTACTTCGTGTCGGACCGGTCGGGTAACAAGGAAATCTGGTCCATGGATTACGACGGGTCGAATCAGAAGCAGATGACGAATTACAAAACCATCTCCAAGGACCCGGCCGTTTCCCCCGATGGAAAAATGTTCGCCTTCCATACGCTGACGAAAACCGGCTGGCAGATTATGGTGCATTCCGTGGAAACCGGGAAAAAACTGCCGTTCTACAACATGGTGACGTCGACGATTGAGACCCCCGAGTTCGCGCCCGACGGACAACACATGCTGTTTTCCGCCACTGTCGACGGCTGGCTGCAAATCTGCATGACGGATTTGAACGGAGGCAATCTCGTCCGCCTATCACACGTGCGCGCCCTGGAAGTTTCACCCAAGGTAAATCCGAAAACCGGCCGCGACGTGCTGTTCATTTCCGGTCGCAGCGGGATTGAACAACTTTGGAAAATGTCCATTGACGGGTCCGATGTGGAGAGGATTACCAACGGCGAAGGCTACGTCGCCAATCCGTCCTGGAATCCGAATGGACAGTCGATCGCCTTCGCCTGGACGCGCGGGTTTGAGCCCGGCGCGTACAACATCTTCGTCATGAATCTGGCCACGAAGGATCTCGGACAGCTTACTACGAATGCGGGGAAGAATGAGAGTCCGTTCTGGGCTCCGGATGGAGCCCACCTGGTCTTTCAATCCACGCCCACCCATGGGCGGACAGCGCAGATTTACACCATGCTCGCCGACGGAAAAAATCAGCAGAAGTTGACCACCCAGGGCGATAATACGCAGCCGGTGTGGTCGAACGCGATAAACTAATCTAAGATACGGGAAAGGAAGACAATGCGTAATCTTTCGAGAACACTGGTTTTGACCAAATTTGGTGTAGCAGTGTTCGCGGCGGCTTTGATGATATCTGCCGCGGGATGTAAGAAGAAGGCTCCGATCGTGAACAACCCTCCGCCGACGACGGCGGGGCCCACGAGGACCGCAGAGCCTCCGCCGCCCGCGCCTCTGGCGGTGCGCATTAACAGCTTTACGGGAGAGCCGCGTTCCATCGAGCGAGGGCAATCCGCCACGCTGCGGTGGTCGGTGGGCAACTCCACGGACATTTCCATCGATCAGAATCTGGGCCCGGTGGCCGCCAATGGCACCCGCCAAGTGTTCCCCAGCCAAACGACCACCTATACATTGACGGCAAAGGGCGGCGGCGCGCAGGACACGCGCTCGGTGACCATTGAAGTGTCCAGCAGCGTTCCGCCTCCGCCTCCTCGTCCCACCGGCCAGAGGGTCTCCGGCGCGGACATGTTGCGCGCCGCGCAGGACGTGTACTTCGACTATGACAAGAACGATATCCGCGCGGAGGGCCGCGACACGTTGACCAAGGATGCCGACGTCATCAAGGGCATCCTGCAAGCCGATCCCGGTTTCACCATCGTGATCGAGGGCCACTGCGACGAGCGCGGATCGGAAGAGTACAACCTGGCGCTGGGCGATCGCCGCGCCATCGCCGTGAAGGAATTCCTGGTGCAGTTGGGCGTGCCGGACGATCGCTTGAAGACGATCAGCTTCGGCAAGGAGCGTCCGGTTTGCACGGATCAGGACGAGGGCTGCTATCAAAAGAACCGGCGCGGCCACCTTGCGCCGGCCCAGTAATCACCTTAGTAAACGTCAGGAGGACTTGAATGAAATCTTCACGATTACTTCTGCTCTCGATGGCTCTTTCGCCGGCGATTCTGCTGGGCCAAAAGCACGACGAACTGGTCTCCATCCAGCGCGATGTGGCGCAGCTCGAGGATCAGGTGAAGCAGATTCAGAAGGCGCTCGATGAAAAGACGGCGGCTCTGACGGCTTTGCTCCAGCAATCGATCGACGCGTCGAACAAGACCGCCGCGCTTCTGGCCGCGATGCAGCGCGGCGTCGATCAGAAACTGGCGGAACAGCAGACCAAGCTGGTGACGCCTCTGGCGACCATGGGCGCGAAGGTCGACGAGATGTCCGGCGATTTTCGATCGGTCCAAACCAATGTGGCCGAGTTGGTTCGCCACCTGAACACTCTGGACGATAAGGTCAAGGAAATTTCGGAGGCCGTGCGGTCCTTGCAAGCGCCACCGGTGGCGCCTCCTCCAGCGCCGGGCACTGCGGCACAACAGGCACCCGATGCCTGTGCCGGCACATCCGCCGAGTTGTCGTATACGGCCGCGCTCGGCGATTACAACGGCAAGAAGGACGATCTCGCCCTCCAGGAATTTCATCAATACGTAAACTGTTTCCCGCAGAGCGCGAACGCGCCCAACGCGTCCTATTACATGGGACAAATTTTCTATCGCGCCCAGGACTGGCCCAGCGCCGTGAAGGCGTTTGACGAGGTGATGGAGAAGTATCCACCAAATCCAAAAACACCGGAGGCGGCTTATTACAAGGCCTGCGCACTGATGAACAACAAGGAAAAGACGGCCGCCGGGAAAGAGTTCAAGAATTTCATCGCCAAATACCCCGACAATCCCAAGGTGACGGAAGCGCACAAGCACCTGCGCGAGCTCGGCCTCGAAGCGGCCCCGGCGCGACGCAAGAACTAAACTATGCCGGCACCAGCCGAGCCACGACTCTCCTACCAGGACATCGCCGGGATGATGGAACATCCGGTGCTTCGGCCGGAGTTTGCGGAAGAAGATGTGCGCACCGGCTGCGAAATCGCCCGCCAGTATGCCATCGCCGCCGTGACCGTGCGTCCGTCCGACGTGGATCTCGCCATGGAATGGATGAAGGGCAGCGGCGTTGCCGTGGCGAGTGTGGTCGGCTACCCTCACGGATGCTCGACCACCTCCGTGAAGCTCTATGAAACGCGCGATCTGCTGCGCCGGGGCGTCACCGAAATCGACACCGTGATCAATGTCGGCAAACTGATCTCGCGCCAGTTCCAATACGTGGAGATGGAGCTCGAACAGATGGCCGCCGCGTGTCATGAAGGCGGCGCGATTCTGAAGGTCGCCTTCGAAAACGGATATCTGACCGAGGATTTGAAAACCATCGCCTGCAAGATCGTGAAACGCTCCGCCGCGGATTACGCACGCACCTCCACTCCGTTCGGACCTTCGCCCTACTCGCTGCCCCACGTTATAAAAGACGTGGCGCTGATGAAGCGGCTGCTGGGCGACCGCGCGAAAATCAAAGCCAGCGGCGGCGTGCGGACCATCAGCGACGTGCTGGAACTGCGAGAGGCCGGATGCGCGCGGATCGGCACCATAGCCACCGTGGCGATTCTCGAGGACTGGAAAGCGCAGCTAAAAAGCGCCGCGGCATCTTAAACGTCACGTGATCGCCGCGGCCGTCCCGGCCAGTCCCAGGCCGGCGGCGCGCGCCTGCATCGCCTGAATGCAAAACTCGATGTGCTGGTCTAAATCCACGCCCATTTCGGCCGCTCCATTTACGATGTCGTCGCGATTCACGGCGCGCGCGAACGCTTTATCCTTCATCTTCTTGCGCACCGATTTCGTCTCAACTTCCTGAATGCTCCGCCCCGGTTTCACATAAGCGCACGCGGTCAGGAATCCAGCCAGTTCGTCGCACGCGAACAGCGTTTTTTCCAGTGGAGAAACGCGCGGAACCCCAGTAAAGTCGGCATGCGAGAGGATCGCGCGGCGAATCTCCTCGCTCACGCCGCGTCCGGCAAGAATCGGCTCGCCCTTGGTCGGATGGTCGGGCAGATTGGGATGAATCTCCCAATCGAAATCGTGCAGAAGGGCCGTCACCGCCCACATTTCCTCATCCTCGCCGAACTTCCGCGCATAGGCGGCGAGGCAAGCCTCGACAGCCAGCATGTGCTTGCGCAAGCTCTCCGATTTCACGAATTCACAAACGATTTCCCAGGCTTGTTGGCGGTCCATTCACCCAGTGTATGTTAAACTGAAAACGTACTTAACGTGGGCCTGTGGCGCAGTTGGGAGCGCGCTTCCATGGCATGGAAGAGGTCGACGGTTCGAACCCGTCCAGGTCCACCAAAACGTTTCAAACAGTTAGCGTCCCCTTCCCGATCAATAACCGACCGTCCGGAGTCCAACTGGAGTCCAAACTGGACACAGGGCCTTGCGGGCGCGCTAAATGCGGCCGTCCCAGAAAACGCGCTTTTCATTCCTAGGAGCTCTCTCCACCAATAAAAACCCGACAAACCCGACATTTGGCATGTAAATCGTTGATCCAACTCCGTCGGTCCATGTCGGGTCGCGCCAAAAACCCGACATCGTACCCGACAGAGGACCCGACAAATTCGACTTAGCAGTCACCTTGCCCAGGGGGAGCACGTCGAAAGTCGATGGATTCCTCGCTCACTTTGGGCTCAGCGCAGTGGCGTCCGTGGTAGCCATTCTGACGATTTCGTTGTTGTCTCGCGATTGAGGAGACAAAACACGGTTGGGCGCCACTTCCCGGCGGGACTTCAAGGACGCTCCTCGGCCGATGAAGTACCCTAATAAGGGGATTGTGCGGACGAGCCTGCAACCGACGTCTTTACCGGCTCCATGTACTCCTCATCGAACTCTTGCGCGTATTTGAGCAGCACACCGAATTGGTGCTGGAGGAAAAACACAAAAATACGACTGCTTTTCCCATTTAGCGTGCTTGCCGGGTCGCCATCGATGTATTTCTTGTACTCGGCCAGCGGATACTCGGCGTCCTCCACGTCGTGCGCAACGTGACTGTACGCCGGGATAATCCCGCGTTCGGTCAGGGCAGCACGGAATGCGACGAGAATGTCATTGAGCAGATCCACGTGGATGGACGTGAATTCCTTGCTATCCTCGCGTCTGCAGCCCTCGAACAGCTTCTCGAAATAGTAGTCAATCGTCGCCGGGAACAGAGCTGCCAACTTTTTATCCTTGTACTTCATTCGGTGTTCTTCCTCGCGCGCCTGTAAATGCTCAAGCGCAGCCCGCAATATTCCCGCGATGCCACGCTCCTGTTTGTCAATCAGCTCCGCTATAGCAACGCCGGTCATCTCTGTCTGGCCGCTTTCCGCATTAGACATCAGCATGAAGCCGTTTTGCCCCATCGAATTCCGCGCGATGACGTGAGACGTCTGGGGGATGTTCTTCTTCGGACGCGCCTCGCGCCGCGTCGGGTGCCCGATGGCACTGTTTCGAATCTCCCGAACATAGAAAAGGTCGTCTTTCGACTCGGTGCAGGTCAGGTCGAGAGTTTCCAAAATATGCTGAGCCGCGTCTTGTTGAATAAAGAACGCCTGCAGAAGCCCGTAGAGCCGCAGGTACCGCTCTCCGTGGCTGGCTGCTTCTTGCAGGCCGCGATACGCATCAATTGCCAGCGTGGTATCGCCAATCGCATCGAGGGCACTGCAAACAACAAAGAAGCCCTTCAGGTCATTGCTGTAAAGAGCATGATGGACGCGGGGCCGGTTAATGCACTCTCGGACCCGTGTCTCAAGCGCCCCAACCGTCGCCATACCTCATTATAGAAAGTCCCCCTGAGTTGGTTGGTGCAGGCAAACGCCGCTGGCAGAAACCACCTCAGCGAAATGTCGGCATTAGGACTGGGGAGGCACAATCTTTCGCGAAACGGCGTTCGAGTACACTTGCCTGACTCCGTCGCTCACTTTTCTGTTGACGACTGAAATCGCGGAGTGCTAACAAGGGGTTGAACGCTAGCGAAGCGTTCCGTGCGGGCATACCCGCAATCCCACCTGGGCGCTTCACCAGAACTATGCGCAAGAACATCCGAATCGAAAACCCGGTGTCCGGGTGCGGGTTCACGTCGAAGAATCGCGCCCAACGTTTCGTAAAGCAGGGACGGGCCGAGTGGGTCCAGGCCGGAGTCTCGATCCGGTTTGTTCAATCAGATCATCGGCACAACTCCGCACAGAAGACTGTGGACCAGACGCGCTATTGGTACGAGCGGGCGGCGGGCACCGGCTTGGCGCAACTTGTGGAGATGGCGAACTTGCCCATGGTCGCGCCAGCCGTCGCCCTGGGAATCGGGCGACGGAAGGGCGCCGGCAGACACACGTTCTTGGCGACTCAGGGGCCACGATGATTGGTTGTGCGGCCAAGTCCACGTTTGAAAGCCGTCGCGGCCACGCGCGCCCGAGGAGCCCGGTGGCTCAACCCGCCAACCCGGAGCCGGACGGCGCGACACGGTGCGCCCGGGCGCGAAACAGTGGCGTCCCGTGCGCGACTTCGGCGGTCTCGCGTACGCCCGGCCCGGATTTCAGGGACCTGACTCGCGAGGTCGCGGCCGCGGGTCGAATGGCGGCGCAGTCTGCCTAGTTAGCAGTCGATTTTCGGGTTGTCACCCTGCATTTAAATCATTGATTCTTCTAGACTGGGCCTGATTTTTCCCGGTTGTCACCCCCATTCGAGTTGTCACCCATGCGCAGCGCCAAACAAATCAAACCGCAGTCCCCGTCCTTCGCCGTCGAGTGGTGGCTGATTGGCCGCGTCACGCCGTATCCGAACAACGCCCGGGTGATTCCTGCGTCGGCAGTTGAGAAGGTCGCGTCCTCAATTCGGGCCTTCGGGTGGCGTCAGCCCATCGTGGTCGATGCCGCTGGCGTGATCATCGTTGGGCACGTTCGTCTACTGGCTGCACAGTCGATGGCGATGACCGAAGTTCCCGTTCACGTCGCGCTCGATCTCACGCCCGGCCAGGTGAAGGCGTACCGACTGATGGACAATCGGTCCCACGATGAGGCGACGTGGGATTTGGATCTGATTGGGCCGGAGCTTCAGAGCATCCAGGAACTGGACAGCGATTTCGATTTGGCGTTAACCGGGTTCGATCAGGATGAGTTGAACGCCTATCTGTTCCCGGAGGAGGAAACCAGCGGGGAAGAGGATCTGGTTTCTCTGCCGCCGGTCGTGCCGGTCACTCGGCCCGGCGACTTGTGGCTCTGCGGTGAGCACCGCGTGCTCTGCGCGGATTCAACCAGCCCTGAGGCGGTCGCTCGGTTACTCGGGGATCGCAAACCGTTTCTGATGATCACGGACCCACCGTACGGAATCGAGCTGGATTCAGAGTGGCGGGATCGAGCCGGGCTGAACGGCTGCGGACCCGCTGAGGCGAGCTACATGAAGCACCGCACCGAAGGCCACACTCAAACGGAAATCTCGGGCGACACGCGCGCGGACTGGTCGGAAGCCTTCGCGCTGGTGCCAAGCCTTGAAGTGGGGTATATCTGGCACGCATCGAAGTTCACGCGCGAGGTCCTCGACGGCTTGCTGCGAATCGGTTTTCTGCATCACCAGCAGATCATCTGGAACAAGGGGCGCACGGTGCTCACGCGTACACACTACTGGTTCCAGCATGAGCCTTGTTGGTACGTCCGAAAAAAGAACGCGCCATGGTATGGGAAGCCCGGCGAGAACTCCACCATCTGGGATTCGCCGTCGCCGAAATTCATCATGGGTGGATCAGATGAGGAGAAGCTCGATCATCCAACTCAGAAGCCCGTCGCATTGATGCGGCGCCCGATTCTGAATCACACCAAGCTTGGCGAACTGGTTTACGAGCCATTTCTTGGCAGCGGCACGACGCTGGCCGCGGCTGAGTTGACTGAGCGCGTCTGCTGCGGCATTGAACTCGATCCGAAGTACGTCGATGTCGTCGTCGAACGATGGCAGCGGCTCACGGGGCTGGAGGCGACGCTTGATGGCGACGGGCGGACGTTCGAGCAGATGAAGGCCGAGCGTGTGGGGATCGCTGCATGAATTGCCCGCTGCCACCGCGAGATCGTGGAAATAGAATCGCTGATCCTGTCTGGGCATCCCGATCTGCAGGGCTTGTGCCTCGCGCTCTCGGACTGGTCGGCTGAGCTGAGGATTCTGAAAGCAGAACCGCCGCCGGATCGTTGAACCCGGCGGCGGCTTGGTGAGGCAAGTGGAAGGCTCTACTTGGCGACGCGGTATACGCGGTCGCCTGCTTCGTTTTTCGAGGACTCGATATTGATGCTGTGCTTCTTGGCGGCGATGGAAATGAAACCCCTGACGCTGTGGGCCTGCCAGTCGGTAGCCTTCATGATCTCGGCAAGGGTCGCGCCCTTGGCGCGGGCGATCATGTCCAGGATCTTCGCGCCCTTGCTCTCGGCGCGGGGGGCGGCGGCCTTGCGTTCGGGCTTGGCGGCTTTCTTCGCGGCCTTGGCTGCCTTCTTCGGCGCGGCGGCTTTGGCTTTGGCACCCTTGGCGGTTTCCTGGCCCTTGGGCGCGCCTTTCTTCTGAGTGGCAGCCTTCTTCGAGGCGGCCTTGGCGGGCGCAACGGGCGCGCCCTGTTCCGCAACGGCGGCGGATTGGGTGGTTTCGGTAACTTCGTGGTTCTTCATGGTGGTTATCCCTTTCTGTTCAATCGCTTGCGCGTCTCTGCGCACCACGATTCATCACTCCGTTTGAACCGGAAAGCAAGGCAATTGTTAGTCGAATGGGAATCTCTTTACGGGCTTACGCAAAGGCGCGCGGATGCAGCCTGACCGCTGTTCAGAAGGCGATCGCCACCAAACGGATCACGAGGCTCCCGGATGGAAGTATCGATGCGGAGCGCGCCAACCGGGAGTGGTCGAAGAACACGTTCGCCGGCCAGACGATCCGTGAAGCTACCCCACCAGAGCGGCTTCCGATGCACGAGTCCCCGGCTCCCACGGGCGATCCCGTCACTGCTTACTTGCGGGCACGTGCGGTCAAGGAGAGTTTCCAGGCACGGACGGCTGAGCTGGATTACAAGGAGCGCGCCGGGAAGCTGATCGACGCAGCGCGGGCTTCCGAGTACGCGGCTACGTTCTCCGCGATCGTCAAGGACGGACTGATGGCTATGCCGGATCGCCTGGCTCCGATGCTGGCGGCGGTGGACGACGAGAAGACGATTCATCGAATGCTGGGAGCTGAGATTACAGCCTTGTTACGGAAGGTGAGTAAGTCGGTCGCGGACGCGGGTCTTTGAAGATGCAGCCGTTCTCGATTCACGAAGTGGGCGCCGCGGCGATGCTGCCACCACGCGACATCACGGTCGCGAAGTGGGCAGACGAGAATCGTGTCCTCACCGGCGGCGCGGCGGCCGAGCGTGGACAGTGGCACACGCGTCCTTACCAACGCGAGCCGATGGAGGTGCTCAGCCCGGCGCATCCGTGCCGGCAGGTCGTGCTGCTTTCGGCGGCGCAGCTTCTGAAGACCGAAGTGCTGCTGAATTTCATCGGCTTCATTGCCGACGTCGATCCGGGGCCGGTGCTGGTGGTCGAGCCGCGCGCCGAGGACGCGAAGGCTCTGTCGAAGGACCGCGTAGCTCCCATGTTTCGTGCGACGCCTGCACTGCGCGGGAAGATCGCGCCCGCGAAGTCGCGCGACTCGAACAATACGACGCTGCATAAAGTTCTCGCCAACGGCGAAGGGCACATCACTTTTACTGGGGCGATCTCACCGTCCGGTCTTGCGATGCGGCCGATCAGGTATGCGTTACTCGACGAGATCGATCGTTATCCTGCGAGCGCAGGCACGGAGGGCGATCCGGTATCGCTGGCCATCCAACGCACCTCCGAGTTCGCGCACAACAAGAAGATCGTCATGGCGTCGACGCCGACGATCAAAGGCATCAGCCGGATCGAACTGGCGTGGCTTGAAAGCGATCAGCGCGATTACTTTGTGCCCTGCCCGAAGTGCGGTGAGTATCAGGTGCTGGTGCTGGGCGACGGCACTGGGCCGGGACTGGTGTGGCCGGAGGGGAAACCGGACGAAGCGGCATATCGCTGCGTCGGATGCCGCGAGCTGGTCCCGAACCACGAGAAAGCGCGGATGGTCGAGAGCGGCGAGTATCGCGCGCAGAATCCTTTGTCGCCGATTCCGGGATTCCGTGTCTCGCAGTTGATCTCGCCCAAACGGAGTTGGGGATCGATTGCGGTGGAGTTCCTCGCGGCCAAGAAATCGCCCGAGACACTCAAGGCGTTCGTGAACACGGTGCTCGCAGAACTGTGGGAGGAGAAGCATGAGACTCCCATGGACGAGCGCGCATTGTGGAACCGATGCGAGCCCTTCGAGTCCGAGGCACCGGATGGTGCGGCGCTGATCACCGCCGGAGTGGACGTACAGGCCGACCGGCTCGAGGTGGAGATCGTTGGATGGGGTCGCGACGAGGAGTCGTGGTCGATCGCCTATCACGTGATCCCCGGCGACATCATGCGCAACGAAGTGTGGGATCACCTGGAGAGCCTGCTCACTTCCGAGTGTATGCACGAATCCGGTCTGGGCATGCGCGTGGTAGCGGTGGCGATCGATTGCGGATTCAAGGACGCGCTGGTCCTTCGGTTCACGCGCGACCGCTACGCCCGCCGCGTTTACGCCGTTAAAGGACGCCCGGGGCAGACTCCGATCTGGCCGCGCAAGCCGAGCCGTAAGAATCAGACGCCATTCTTCATGGTCGGGGTCGACGCCGCGAAGACGGCGATCTATGACCGGCTGAAGATCCAGGAGCCGGGACCGGGATTCTGTCATTTCCCGCTTGGGCGCGAGCTGGAGTATTTCGAGCAGTTGACGGCGGAGAAGAAATTCACGCGCTACCACAACGGGTTCCCGAAGCAGGAATGGAAGAAGGCCGCCGGCGCGCGCAACGAGGCGCTCGATTGCCGGGTGTACGCCTACGCGGCGCTGTATGCGCTGTACGCGAGCGGCTTGCGTCTGAGTGCGCACTGCGACAAGTTCGCTCAGATGGCGGGCGGTCGACGCGCCGAGTCAAAGACGGTGATGCCTCAACAGGAGCAGCGCTCGCAGCCGCCGACTGAAAGCGTGCCACCCGCGCTCATCGAGCGGACGGCTCCCGGGCCGTGGGTCCCACGAAGGAACTGGTTCTGATGGCGCTCACGACTCTGACCGTCGCGCAACTGACGGCGAACCTGAACGCGCTGTACATGGCGTTAGGTAATCCGCTGCTCCGCGCTCGCTTTCCCGATGGACGCGAGGTGCAGTATCGAATTGTTGACGATATTCGGAAGGCCATCGCGGAAACTGAGGATGCTATCCGAGAGGCCAGCGCGCAGAAGACTAGCAAATCGACGCTCGCGGAACACCGGCGCGGGGATGGCCCGTACGTGGCGGGGTTCCCGCCGTGGGAGCAGTGGTGATGCGAATCAATCCAACCGTTATCCAATGCGACTGCGGGTCGCCGGTACTCGTGTTGAATGAGCATGGCCTGTTTACCTGCTCGAATCCGCAGTGCGTGAACTTCGAGAAGGTGTTCAAACCTATCGAGGTGAAGGCGGTCCGCTCGCAGAAGACGTATCGGGAAACTGTTTACACGGCGGCCGAATGAACGTTCTCGATCGAGCGATCAACTTCGTTGCGCCGCGCTACGGGCTGCGGCGGACGCAGGCTCGCATGGCGCTGGAGTTGACCGCGGGTTACCTCGACCGGCACGCTTCGCGCTTCTCCTACGACGGGGCGAGCGCGGGGCGGCGCGCGTACGGCTGGTACGCTCCGTCGACCGACGCCAACGTCGAGTTGATGGGATCACTGGTATGGCTCCGCAACCGGAGCCGGGATCTGATCCGCAATAATCCGTATGCGTCGAAGGCGATTGAGGAGTTGGCAGGCAACACGGTCGGGACCGGCATCGTGCCGCAAGCGAAGACGGGAGACGCGGGGCTCGACCGTATCATCGATGCCGAGTGGCCGTACTTCGTCGAGAACTGCGATACGCCGCAGCGGCTGGATTTTTATGGGATGCAGTCCCTGATCATGCGCACTGCCGCCGAGAGCGGCGAGGCGATCCTGCGATTCAGGCCGCGCCTGGCGAAGGACAACCTGCGCGTGCCGCTTCAGCTTCAGATCCTGGAGGCCGACTTTCTCGATCAGACCAAAACGATGGGCACGGTCAACGGCCACATCATGCAGGGCGTCGAGTTCGATCTACTTGGTCGGCGCTCGGCGTACTGGCTCTATACGTATCATCCGGGCGGCGTTCTGATTTTGAATCCGCGCGGCGGAATCCTGAGCCAGCCGATTCCCGCCGAGCAGGTGCTGCACACATATCGCGTCCTGCGGCCCGGCCAGGTGCGCGGCATTCCGTGGCTGCATCCGGTGATGATGGCGCTGCGCGATCTCGACGATTACGCCGACGCGGAACGCGTGCGCAAGAAGATCGAAGCGTGCGTGGTGGCGATGGTGACACAGCCGGAGGGGATCGACGGCTCGACGCTTGGCCTTCAGGGAAAAGACCCGCTGACTCGCAATCCGGTCGAGTCGTTTCAGCCGGGAATGACCGCGTACTTGAAGCCGGGCGAGGATGTGAAGTTCAACAATCCGCCGGTCGCGGGTGGGTATCGCGAATACAAGATGACGGAGCTGCAGGGGATCGCGGCGGGCCTGGGGATTCCCTACGAGATGCTGGCGGGCGATCTATCGCTGGTCAACTATTCGAGCTGGCGCGGCGGCCAGTTGGGGTTCCGCAACACCATCGAAGGATACCGCTGGCTGACGCTGATTCCGATGTTCTGCATGCCGGTGCGAAGGCGCGTGATCGATACGCTGGTGCTCCTGGGTAAGGTTCCGGCGAAGGCCGTCACTGATCCAAAGATCAATCTGTACGGCACGCAGTGGACGGCACCTCGGTTTGAATCGGTGGATCCGGTGAAGGATGCCGAGGCCGCGCTGAAAGATATCCGCATCGGACGCGTCACCTGGTTCGAGGCGGTGGTGGCCAACGGGTTCGATCCCAACGCGCAGATCGAGCAGATCGCGCTGTTCAACAAGCTGATGGATAAGTACGAGATCATCCTCGACTGCGATCCGCGCAACATGACCCTACGCGGACAGGAGCAGCCCGCTGGGACCGAGGAACGAACGCCGACGAGCAAAGCCGTGGGGGGCGCGCCGAAGCCTGGCAATCAGTCGACGAGGCTCTCCGATGAAGACCTGGGAATGATCAAGGAACTGCTCGTGGCTGGCGCAACGAACCGCGCGCGTGGATGGGAATCTCCCACGCGGATGTACTTGACCTAACCACAAGGAGAAATCTATGAGCGAACCCCGAGGCGAGTACTTTGCCGCGAACGACGAAGAAATGTCGTTTGTTCCGACCACGCTCGACGCCGACGAGCGCACCGTCGATGTGGTCTGGTACGGCGGCGCGACCGTCCCCAGGACCGATCCCGACACCGGCGATGACTACATGCTCCAACTGGATATGGACGGCGCGCGACTGGACCGTCTAAACAACGGCGCGCCCGTCTTCGACAACCACATGAACGGAACCGATGTTCGTTCGGTGATGGCGAACAAGTCCGGGACGCGGGCGCAGATCGGAGTCGTGCAGAAGGCTTGGGCCTACGGTCCGAAGGGGATGGCGACGCTGAAGTTCCGGCCGGAAGGTCAGGACCAAACCAGCGACCTGGTCTGGTCGGGAATCCAGTCTGGAATTATTCGGAGTCTCAGCTTCGGCACGTGGCTCTATGCCAAAGAGCCGCAGGACGCGAGCAACGGCGCGACGAGCAATGTTTTTACGGCGACCGATTGGGAGCCGTTTGAGATCTCGGCGGTGAACGTACCGGCGGATTTCACCACCACTTTTTTGTCCGCGACACCTTTGTCAGCTAAAGCCGCGGATCACACTCGGGCAACACGCCCAACTAAGGAGACCATCGTTATGGAAACGACGACTCAAGCGGGCGGAGATGCCCGTAATGATCAGGTAGTGCTCGACGCGGCGCGCGCCGAGGGAACGAGGCTGGAGCGGCAGCGCGTGAG
>Ga0182024_10016297_pt1 | contig 14113 bp, 11 predicted proteins | sample P32metaG_FD_120480 | JGI IMG/M metagenome (GOLD analysis project Ga0182024, IMG submission 120480) | Permafrost microbial communities from Stordalen Mire, Sweden - P3-2 metaG (Illumina Assembly) | ecosystem: Environmental > Terrestrial > Soil > Wetlands > Permafrost | place: Sweden: Stordalen... | reverse complement strand
GGACGGGGCAGTTGAGAAAGCCGAGTTCGGAACCAGCCGGATCAAGCGCTGGTTCGGCTAGAGCCGCGCGAGCATGCATTCGCACACCCCGTGCACGCCCCGAAGGGTGTGGGTGCGCTCGGCGCTGCGCAGCGTGCCCGTGTAGCGACCGAACAGCTGGAAGTAGTCGATCGCAGCGAGCAGCAACTGGTGCCTGACGTCCTTGCGGCCGTCTGGCTCGAAGACGACGTCAAGGCGGCCGTCGGCTGACCACATGCGCCAGGGGGAGAGCGGGCCGGCGGACTGCGGCGCGAAGCTCACGTCATCCAGCGGCTCCGCTGCGTGCCGTGTCCATATGCAGGACTCCTCAGGGTCGGCGGCGGTTCCCGCCCGGCTTATGAAGTTCGCGCCGACAGGGCCGTCGAGCCCGATGTGGGCGAATGTGCCCCACAGCCAGCGAGTTTGGTAGGGGAGAAACGACCTGTGCTCGTCGAGGATCGCAAGGTCCCGCGCCGGATCGAACACGAACTCGGAGTCACCCACCCGGATCGAGCCCCTCGCCGGATAGAGCCGCTTGTGCGTGTACATCGGCCCGCCGGGCAGCCGCGAGCTAACCGAAAGCGGCGGCGGGCCGCCGCCGCCATCGAGTGACAGCTCGCCATGCATGGCCGGTGCGCGCCGAGAGGCTGCGATGTCCAACGAGATCCGGTGCGTCCCGCGCTCGGCGCCGAACGCGTACACGAGCTCGTAGCCAGGCCGGGTGTAGACGCATTCGCTGCCGAACAGCTCCGGCGGCAGCGTCGGCGAGCCCCCGCGGGCGTTGCTGGCATGCTCGTACAACTCACCCCGACGACGATCGAACGTATAGATCTCCGAGCTCGCGAGATAGTGCGCGTCCTGGATGACCAGCGAGGAGTACAGCTCCGGATGGATCAACGTGAACCCGATCCACTCCTTCAGCCGCAACTGGCGCAGCCGCTGCTCCATACCAGCGAAAGCCTCGAGCGGATTGACCAGCTGCGGCCGTGACTCAAACCGGCCGTAGGTACGCACATACTCCGACACCAGGCTTGAGGGCTGCGGCTCGATCACGCGCCGGGACCCTACAACTGTCGGGTATAGCGTGGCGGAATGGCGATCCGCCCTGTTAGGCTCGCGCCACCTATGAGCAACTACGCAAACCCCGTACTCAGCAGCACCACATTTCCGAGAACGCGTGTACTCGGCGACACGCTGCCCGGCGAGCGCGTGCGCGACGCGCTGCTCGTCGTCGCCGGCGCCGGTCTCGTCGGCGCCTTGGCCCAATTCTCGGTCCACTTGAGCGGCACGCCCGTCCCCATCACCGGCCAGACCCTCGCGGTACTGCTCGTCGGCACGTCCCTGGGCTGGCGCCGTGGCGCCGCAGCGCTCACCCTCTACGCGGCGGCCGGCCTGATCGGCGTGCCGTGGTTCGCCTACGGCAAGAGCGGCTTCCCCGGCGGCGCCAACTTCGGCTACATCCTCGGGTTCATAGCCGCGGCCGCGGTCTGCGGTTATCTCGCCGAGCTGCGGGCGGACCGCCGTCTGATCTCGGCGATCCCGGCGATGGTCGTGGGCGAGTTCGTAATGTACGTCTTCGGCGTCGTCTGGCTCGCCTTCGACCTACACGTCGGAATCGGCAAGGCGATCTCACTCGGCTTCCTGCCGTTCTGGATCGGCGACGCGATCAAGTGCGCGCTCGCGGCCGGGCTGCTGCCCAGCGCCTGGCGGCTGGTGGGCAAGCGCAGCTGATCCCCGGCGCCGCGACAGGCGCTCGCTCGAGCGGATCGCACCGTGGCCGGCTCGGCCATACTGCGAGCGTGTTGACAGGCGTTCGCAATGGCTGAGCGCTCCGTCGGAGCGTCGATGGCGCGCGGCCTCGTGCGCGGGTCGCAATGGACCGGCCGCCGGGTGCGCGGCGAGGTTGTCCAGGGTCGGAGGTGCCGCGCGGGCTCGTGTGATCGTGCTGTTCGGCCTCGTGCTGGCGCTCAACGGCGCCGACATGGCCACGATCGGCGCGATCGCGCCGCAGCTGAGGTCCTCACTGGGTATCAGCACCTTTCAGATCGGTCTGCTGAGCACCGTGTCGCTGCTGGTGGGAGCGGTCGCGACGATCCCCGTGGGGCTGTTCGTGGACCGCGTTAAGCGCATCCCGATGCTCGCCGCCAGCATCGTGCTGTGGAGCATCGCGTCGCTGCTCAGCGCGTTCGCCGGCAGCTACTCGACGCTGCTCCTGACACGTCTGCTGCTGGGCGCGGTGGTCGCGACAGCCGGCCCGGCGATCGCCTCCCTGACCGGTGACTACTTCCCCGCCAAGGAGCGCGGCAAGATCTACGCCTACATCCTCGGCGGCGAGATCGGCGGCAACGCCGTCGGCTTCATCGTCTGCGGCAGCGTCGCCAGCGCGATCGACTGGCGCGCCGCCTTCGTGCTATTGGCGATTCCCGGCTTCTTTCTCGCCCGCGAGCTCTACCGCACGGTGCCGGAGCCGCTGCGCGGCGGCCAGAGCCATCTCGAGCCCGGTGTGGAGGACCTCGTCGAGGCGGCCGCGCGAGCCCGGGCTCGGCCCCAAGGCGACTGGCTCGGAGACGACGAACAGGACGCGCCGGCGCACGACGACCTCGCGCGCGAGGCGGCACAGCGGCTCGGGGCCGAGCCCGACCCCGAGCTCGTGTTGCACCAAGACCCACGCACGCTCAGCCTGCTCGACTCGGTCCGCTACGTGCTGTCGATCCCGACCAACGTGCTGATGATCATCAGCTCGTCACTCGGCTACTTCTTCTTCACGGGCCTGACGACATTCGCGCTGCTGTTCGTGATCGGGCACTACCACGTAAGTCAGGCGACCTCTGAGCTGGTGCTCGCGCTGCTGGTCGGCGGCGCGCTGATCGGCACGCTCATCAGCGGCTGGCTGAGCGACGAACTGGTTCGCCGTGGCTTTCTCAACAGTCGCGTCTGGATACCGGCGATCTGCTATCTCGGCGCCGCGCTGCTGCTGATTCCCGGTTTCCTCTCCCACCACCTGAACCCGGCGGTGTGGTTCGATGTGGCCGGCGCGGCGCTGCTGTCGGCCGCCAACCCGCCGCTGAATGCCGCGCGGCTGGACATCATGCCTGCCGGTCTCTGGGGGCGGGCAGAGGGCGTCAGAACGTTCGTCCGCTCGCTCGCCCAGGCGCTTGCGCCGCTGGTGTTCGGCGGTCTCGGCGGCCTGATCGCCGGCTTCTATCTACCGCAGGCGCCGATCGGCACGCATCCCAAGCCCCCGAGCTCGGCAACCGCACATGGCCTCGAGATCACGTTCCTGATCCTGCTGGTCACGCTCGCGGCTGCCGGCATCGCGCTGCTGCGCGCCCGCGCCACATATCCGCGCGATGTCGCCACCGCCGGCGCCTCGCACCAGGGCTCCGGCGACCGTGGCCCCGATTATCGTGGCTCCGGCGACCGTGGCGCTGGAGAGGGAGAGGACGCGGGCCAGCGGGCCCGCGGCCAGCTGACGCGACCAGACGACTCGCGTACCCGTCGCTGGCGTCGCTGACGCCGGCCAACGCCGAGAAGCGGTCGGCTGAGTGCGAGGTGTGAACGTCGCGGTCGGGTGAAGTCACATGTTGTTCACCCCGCGGTCACAACACGCGGGCTCCGCGGGCGGAGGATGCCGATCGGGACTCGATCGCAGACTCACTCGAACAAGGAGAACACTCGTGAAGCGTTTCTTGCGTCACCGCGGGCAGACCGTCGCGGCCAGACCGTCACACGTCGGACGACCGCTCGGCCTGGCGCTGGCCGCGAGCGTGCTCGCCTCGTTGGCGTTCAGCGCGACCGCGCTGGCCGGCACCGTCACCACCGGTTCGGACCTGCCGAACCAGGTGCCGTACGGCTACAAGGCGCCGGCGAATGACGGGCTGGGCATCAAGCCCGGCAAGCTCAAGCATGTGTGGGTGATCGTGCTCGAGAACAAGGCGTTCAACGCGAGCTTCACTCCGCTGGAGGGCACACAGGGGCAGTACTTGAGCAAATTGCCGTCGCAGGGCGCGCTGCTCACCAACTACTACGGCACCGGTCACTCGAGCCTCGACAACTACCTGTCGATGGTGAGTGGCCAGGCCCCGATCAGTGACAACCAGAGTGACTGTCCCGCTTATCGGGCGTTGTCAGGCCACGTCGACACCTCGGGTTCGGTGAAGACGAACCCCGATTACGGTCAGTTCGTCTCGGCCGCCGGGCCCGACGCGCCTGCCGGGGACAACGGCTGCGTCTATCCGTCGAGCGTTCCGACGCTGTTCAACCAACTCGACCAGTCGCACGTGAGCTGGAAGGTGTATGCGCAGGACCTCGACAACGGCCTGCCGACTAGCGACGGCGGCAACGGCGACGGCCACAACGCCGGCGACGAGGACTGCGGCGCCCCTGACGCGGCCGTCGGGCCGACTCCGAGCGCGAGCCAGACGGGGAGCTACCCGAACCCGAGCAGTGCCGATGACACAGACGTGAGCGGCATCTCGACGACGGACGACCTCGGCGACCAGTACGTCGCCAAGCACAACCCGCTGGCGTGGTTCGAGTCGCTGCTGCCAGCCTCCATGGGGGGCGCCGGCGGCGGCAACTGTACACAGAACCTAGCCGCGATGTTCGGTCCCAACGATCAGCTCTACCAGGACCTGCAGAGCCCGAAGACCACACCCGAGTTCAACTACATCATTCCCGACAACTGCAGCAACGGGCATGACGCTGTCTGCGCCGCCAACAACCTGTCCGGGGGCTTCGGCACCGGCGCCAACGCGCAGACCCCGAACCCGCCGCTCAACTACACGGGCGGGACGTACGCGGAGAGCGAGTTCCTCTCCCACGTGATCCCGGAGATCGAGTCGTCGCCCGCGTTCGCAGACCACGGCCTGATCGTCGTGACCTACGACGAGGCGTATCCGCCGTTCACCTGGCAGAACAGCTTCGCCAACTCGACGCTGCTGCCGTCCACGGCATTCGGCTCGTTGATCACCGACCAGGCGGGGGAGACGCTCTACGGCCGCTCGGTCAACTGGGAGCCGACGGGCCCGAACGCGACGATCGTCGACTCGCCGACGGGACAGGTGCTCTCACCTGGCCCTGGCTACAACGAGAACATCGACCGTCCGGCGACCGCCAACGGGCCGCTCGTCGGCTGCTCGAACGGATACGCGCAGAGCAACGGCTACGCGGCGGTGTCCTCGACCAACCCCGCGACCCCCACAGCGGGTGACGGGGCCTGTCTGCTCGGTGGCGGTAACACGGCCAGCTATGCGTCGACGACGATCAGCGGGATCACAATCGCCGCGGGCTCGAGTGTCGTCAACGACGCCAAGGCGACACTGAAGAACGAAGGCCAGCAGGTGACCTTCGGCGGCACCGTATCGCTCACGGACGGCACCAACTCGAGCTACACCGGCCCGGTGTACGTCGGTGATGTCAGTGACACGGCACAGAACGCGGTCAAGGGCGGCTCGGTCGACGTCGGCGCCTTTGAGCTGGTCGACGCCGCGGGCGACCCGGTGACCGTCAACGGCAGTTACACCGGTTCGATCACGCTCGGCGCGCTGAGCACGGCGACCGACCCGTTCTACGACGCCGATGACCCGACGCTGGGCGGCGGTGACGCGGGCGCGGTGCTGATCAGCCCGTACATCAAGCCGGGCACGGTCAGCAACACCTACTACAACCACTACAGCCTGCTGCGCAGCCTGGAGGACATCTTCCGGGTCAAGCACCACAGCTCGGGACTCGACGGTGACGGCCACATTGGCTACGCCGCCCAACCCGGACTGGCTCCGTTCGGCTCCGATGTGTTCACCAACCCGCGCGGTTGGAATCACGTCCCGTACGTCGAGCGGCGCAGCTCATACGCCAAGCGGGGGCGGGGGTGATCGATGACTAGCGGCTCGCTGAGTACCGCTGGCCACGAGAGCGGTGGGGGCCGGGCCTTCAGGCCCGGTCCCCAGTCGACCTTCGCGGCGGCTGCCATTGCCGTGGTCGCTGTGGCGACGGTCCTGGTGGTGACGCTCACCTCGGGCGGCGCGCGCCGCGCGTCGCCGCCCGCCAAGGTCAGCGCCTACGGTCACCTGCCCGGGTGGCTGCCGAAGATCACCAACACCGTCAAGGTCGAGGTCGCAAAGCCGGCCAGCCCGATCCTCAGCGAGGAGCAGGGCTACACCGTTCACGCCGAGCTGCCCGGCGGCGGGACCGAGATCACGGCCGCGGGCCCGCAGATTCCGGCCTACGTCTCGAACGACGTGCAGAGGGACGCGTGGCCCGACTCAAAGCCGGTGCTGGGCACGTTCATTGTCACGTTGGCGGATGTGCGTGGCACGGTGCCCCTGTCGCCGGCGGCGTTCTCGATCCTGACCGACGCCGGCACGATCGTGCACCCGGAGGTTGCGGTCAGAGGTGGTGGCGCACTGCCGGCGACACTGCACTCCGGTCAGCGCATCAACCTCGACGTCACCGTCAACGTGACCGAAGGATCCGGCTCGATCCGGTGGGCGCCACTGGGCAAGCGGGTCCAGGTCGGCTGGATTTATCAACTGGAGCTCGATTGAGGGTTTGAGGGCGCCCCGCTGGGCGCCTCAAATCCCTTCCCTACCGGGCGGCGCGTCGAAGTCGAGCGCAGGCATAACCGCCACGATCCCGTTGGGGTTGATCGCCAGGTGGGTGCGGTAGTAGTGCGCGCGGATCTCATCGAAGGAGACGGTGCCGGCGACGCCGGGCCACTGGTAGAGGTCGCGCAGGTAGGGCCAGAGGTTGGGGTATTCGGCGAGCTTGCGCAGCGAGCACTTGAAGTGGATCTGGTAGACGGCGTCAAAGCGGATCAGCGTCGTGAACAGCCGCCAGTCGGTCTCGAGCGGCGCCGCTCCGAACAGGAAGCGACTGCCTGAAAGGCGCTCGTCGAGCTCGTCGAGCACCGTGAACAGCTCGTGCACGGCGCGCTCGTAGATGCTCTGGCGCGTGCTGAACCCCGCCTTGTAGACGCCGTTGTTGACGTGGTCGTAGATGTGCGCGCTGAGCGCGCCGATCTCCTGCGCAAGCGCCGCCGGGTAGAGCTCGACGGGATGCTCGGCGAGCGGCGCGAACACGGTCGAGAGCATCCTCAGGATGTCGGCCGACTCGTTGTTGACGATCGTCCGCCGTTCCCTGTCCCAGAGCACCGGCACGGTGACGCGATCGTGGAAGCCGGGGTCGACGGCGGCGTAGACCTCTGCGAGGAACGCGAACCCGTTGAGCGGATCCTCGTAACGGCCGGGTTCGGTGAACGCCCAGCCACGGCCGTCACGGATCGGGTCGACGAAGGAAACCGAGATCACGTCCTCGAGGCCCATCAGCACGCGGCCGATGAGCGTGCGGTGCGCCCACGGGCATGCCCGCGACACATACAGGTGGTAGCGGCTGGCTGCCGGCGCGAAGCCGCTCGAGCCGTCGGCGGTGACCCACTCCCGGAAGCGGCTCGCCTGGCGGACGAACGCGCCGTCGCGCTCCTCGGCGCTGCGGATCACGAACGCCTGGCGGGTCTCAGCCATCTTTGCTGACTATACGATCCGCGAATGGCCGCACTGCTTGCTCTGGACGACGTCGGTAGGGGGGACCCGCTGATCCTGCTGCATGGGATCGCGACCGACAGGCACATCTGGGATCTGGTCGTTCCGGAGCTCGCCACCCATCGCCGGGTCGTGACGCTCGACCTGCCGGGTTTCGGAGGCTCGGCGCCGGTCGGGGAGGACTTCGATCTGGAGCGCGTGGCCGAGCGGATCGTGCACGGCCTGACCGGCCGTGGGATCCCAGGGCCGCTCGATCTCGTCGGGCATTCGCTCGGTGGCGGCATCGCGATCACGCTCGCCGCGAACCATCCACGCCTGGTGCGGCGGCTGGTGCTTGTGGCGCCCGCCGGACTGCGGCCGTTCCCGGCAACGGTCTCCAACGTGCTCGCGGCCGCGGCCGACGCGGTGCTCGCCGCCAGGCGCGGTGCGGTGTCGCTCACGGAGGTGTGGTGGGGCAGGAAGCTGCTGCTCTCGCTGACAGCCGCCGACGGCGCCGAGCTGCCGCCGACGCTGGCGCGGCAACTGGTGGAAGCGTCGGCCACGGCGCAGCGCACCCCTGCGGCACTGGCGACGATCACGTCCACCGACCTGCGGCCGTCACTGGCGCAGCTGCAGATGCCGCTCGGTGTCATCTGGGGTGAGCTTGACCGCACTGTCCCGATCCGCGCGCTCGACGAGGTGGTCAAGGCGCGCCCCGACGCCAGGGTCACCCGCATCCCCGACGCCGGTCACGTGCCGATGGTCGAATGCCCAGAGCGGTTCGTGGCGGCGCTGCGACCGCTTATCCAAGACGTCACAAATGCGGCCGCGGAGCACACTATCTTGCAGTGAGCAGGGCTTTTCCACTGCCACGCGATGCGAACCGACACGCAAGATCGCTACCGGACGCTGACCCTATCCGACGGGCGGCGGCTCGCGTTCAGCGTCACCGGCCCGCAGGACGGCGTGCCGGTTCTCTACTGCCACGGAGCGATCGGGACCTCGATCGAGGCAACCGTCGATCTGATGCGGATCACGCGCGCGCTCGGCGTCCGCTACGTCGCCCCGTGCCGCCCGGGCGTCGGCGGCTCAGACCCGAAGCCGGGCCGGACGCTGCTCGACTTTGCCGACGACGTTGAAGAGCTCGCTGACGCCCTGGGGCTCGGCGGCTTTGCGGTCGTCGGCGTGTCGGCCGGCGGACCCTACGCGCTGGCGCTCACCCAGCGGCTGCCGCAGCGGGTGCGGCGGGTCGCGCTGTGCAGCGCGCTCGCGCCGTTCTGCCCGCCGCATCGCGCGCCGGGATTGCAGCGGCGCATCCGTGTTCCGCTGGCAACGCTGGCCGGCGCTCCGGGGATCTGCCGGCGTCTGGGCAACACCGTGCTGCCGCTCGCGGCCGCGCATCCGCAGCTGGTCACGCGCGTGATCGCGGCGCACGCGGCGCCGTCTGAGCGCGATCGTCTCGACAGCGCCAGTGAGCGCGCGGCTGCGTCCGCGAGCTTCCTCGACGCGACCTGCGCGGGCGTCGGCGGGCTGATCGACGACTTTCTGACGTATGCCTCCGGCTGGGGCTTCGAGCCGCGCGACGTCCGGCCGGAAGTGCATCTGTGGCACGGGGCGAGCGATCCGCTCGTACCTGTGGAGCACGCGCTGCAGCTCGCGGCGACACTCCCGAACTGCCGCGTCTTCATCGATCCCGACGAGGGCCACCACTTCTTCCGCTCGAGCTTGGAGCAGATCCTCGCGACGCTCGTCGACGGAGCCGGAGTTATCTCGGGCGGGTCGCGGCGCGGTCAGACTCCGGAGCGGGTGTTACCGCCCAGGAACGACTCAACGAACTCGCTGCTGGTTGCAAGTTCGGCGGGCGTGCCCTCCATCCGCACCTGCCCGCCACCGAGCACGTAGGTTCGATCGGAGATCTCGAGCACGGCGCGTGCGCGTTGCTCGACCACCAGCACCGACGCCCCGGTTGCGGCGAGCTGGCGGACGTGCTGCTGCAGAACGGCGGCGGCGACGATCGGGGCAAGATTGGCCGTCGGCTCATCGAGGACGACCAGCGCCGGGGCCAGCATCAGAGCGCGGCCCATCGCCAGCATCTTGCGTTCACCTCCGCTGAGCTTGCCCGCACGCCTGCCGGCCATCCGGCTGAGCTGGGGGAATACCGACATGACGTGGTCGATCCGGGGCGCGACCTCTCGCGACTTGAGTAGGTAGCCGCCCATCTCGAGGTTCTCGCGGACCGTCAGCGGCGCGAACACGTCGTCGATCTGCGGAACGTAGCCGACGCCGATCCGAGCGATGTTCTCCGAACGCCATCCGGTGACGTCGCGCCCACCGACTCGAATGCTGCCGCCGAGCGGCTCGAGGACGCCGACGATCGCCTTCAGCAGGGTGCTCTTGCCCGAGCCGTTGGGGCCGACGATCGAAACCACCTCGCGGGGGGCGACATTGATCGAGACCCCGTGGATCACAGGGCTGCCGTCATAGCCGACGGTCAAGTCGACCGTGTTCAGCTCGACGCCCTCGACAGAACCGGTGGGCAGGTCCGGCACGCCGAGTTCCACATCAGCCGACAAGGTAGGCCTCCACGACCTCTTCCTTGGCGCGCAGCGCCGCCATCGCGCCCTGCGCGAGCACTCGACCGTCGGCGAGCACGTACACCGGATCACAGAACTCATCCATGATCGAGAGCTCGTGCTCGACCATCACGATCGTCGTGCCCTCCTCACAGAGCCGGACGAGTTGCATCCCGATGTCGTGAGCCAGACGAGGGTGCACGCCGGCCATCGGCTCGTCGAGCAGCAACACCGCGGGCTGGGCCATCAGCGCACGCATGATCTCGACGAGGCGGCGCTGCCCGCCGCTGAGGTCGCCGGCATAGCGGTCCGCCAGGCCCAACAGACCGAACCGCTCAAGCATCGCCTGGGCGCTGTCGATCAACTCACGCTCCTGGGCACCCCAGCGTCGGCGGCCGCGCAGGGCCCCGACGAACGAATCCCCCTCCTGGTCGGGGATCGCCGTCAGCAGGTTCTCGAGCACCGTCAGGCGCTTGAACTCGCTCGCGAGCTGGAAGGTCCGGACGAGACCCATCCGGGCCCGGCGGAAGGCGGGCAGCCGGGTCACATCCTCGCCCTTGAACAGAATCTGGCCGCTCGTCGAAGGCAGGGTGCCGGCCAGCATCGCCAGCACCGTGGACTTGCCCGCGCCGTTAGGGCCGATGATGCCGGTCAGGCGCCCGCGTTGGAAGGCCATCGAGACGCCGTCAACCGCGCGTACGCCGTCGAACTCCCGGACCAGGTCCCGGCACTCGAGGATCACGTCGGAGGTCGCCGGCGGGGCGTCGGCTTGACCGTCGGCGGCACCAACGCCGACCGTCTCGGTCTCGGTGACCTCGGTCTCGGTGACGCCGACCGGCTTGGGGCCGGTCACGGGCCCGGCGAAATCTGCCAAGGGCGCCGGTGCCGAATCCATGGCACCGGGCTGCATGCCCGGCTCCGACGCGAAGCGCGTGGCGAGCTTGCGCCGACGCTCAGGCAGGATGCCCTGTGGCCTGAACCACAGGAAGACGAGGATCAGCAATCCGATCACCACCCACTGCAGGGCCGGGATCAGGTTCGGGTTGCCGGGCACGGGGGGGATGTAGCGGGTGGCCTCCTCGAAAGCGACTGGGACGAGTACCGCACCGAGCATCGCGCCGCGGTGGTTGCCGAGTCCGCCGATGATCACGGCGGCGAACAGAACGACAGTCTCCGCATATCCCCACGCCTGCGGATCCCAGAGGTTGATGAAGCCGACCAGGACCCCGCCCGATAGGCCGGCGATCGCGCCGCCAATGATCAGCGACGACGTGCGCAGCGAGCGCACGTTCTTGCCGAGCGAGTCGGCGACGGTGTCGTTGTCGCGCATCGCACGCAGGCTCCGGCCGTAGGGAGACTCGGTGATCCGGGTCACGAAGAGGTAGGTCGCGAACGCCACCAGGATGGCGACGATGCCGTAGCCCCACTGGTAGCCCGTCGACTGTGGGTTGAACGAGCCCTGCAGCGGGGAGGGGACCAGCGAGAGGCCGGCGGCTCCGTTGAACAGGGGCACGTAGTTCGTCACCAGGAGGTTGAACATGACTGCGGTGACGAGCAGTCCGATGGCCGCGAAATCGCCGCGGATCCGCTTGCCCACGATCAACGCGAACGGGATCGCAAGTAGGCCGCCAACGACTGTGGCCCCGATCCACGGAAATGGGAACGGGAGGTGCCAGCCGAGGATGTAGCTCTGAAAGCCGCCGTCGACGTGGTCGCTCGGCAGCGAAAGCGCACCGGCCACGTAGGCACCGGCGGCCTGGAAGATGATGAAGCCGAAGTTTGTGACGCCGCCGACGCCGAACTGCTGGCTCAGCCCGAGGCAGGCGATCGCGTCTACGCCTGCGTAGACGAGCAGTGTGGTGATGTAGTAGACCAACCCGATCTCTCAGGCCCGCGCCCCGAGCAACCCCGTCGGGCGAATGGTCAGCATCGCAAGCAGGATTACGAACGCGACCACATCCTTGTAGTCCGACACGATGATCGACGCGCTGACCTCGGTCGCGAGCCCGATGATGAGCGCCCCGAGCATCGCGCCGTACGGCTCGCCGGGACCACCGAGGAAGACCGCGGCGAGGATCAACACTAGAAAGATGTCCGTGCTGGTCGCCCCGAACGTCCCGGAGTTCATCGCGAACGTCAACCCCGCGAGGCCGCACAGGGCGCCGCTGATGAGCCAGGTGACCGTGATCACGCGGTCAGTCCTTATCCCGCAGTTACGCGCGAGATTGCGGTTCGCAGCAGTCGCTCGCATCGCCTTGCCCAGCCGCGTGTATCTGATCAGGCCGTGGACCAGGATCATCACGACGATGCTCAGCCCGATGATGACCAACTGGACCACGGTCAGCTCGATCGACCCCAATTTGACCGTTGCTCCCTGACTCATGATGTAGGAGACGTTGGTCGGGCCGGCAAGCGCCTGCGTGCCGAACTCGAGAATCAACGTCATCCCGAGCGCGACGATCACCATCGCGATCGGCGTCGTCCCGCGCCGCCCGAACGGTGTGTAGATCAGGTTGTTGAGCAGCACGGACAGTACCGCGCCGATCAGGATCGCCGCCGGCGCGGAGATCCAGATGTTGACTCCGCGCTCGTTGAGCGCGTACGCCGCGTACGCGGCCACGATCATGACACCCCCGTAAGCGAGGTTGAGCACATTCGTGACCGCGAACTGCAGCGTGAAGCCGACCGACGCGAGCGCCAACACCGCCGCCGTGACGAGGCCGAACCCGATCGAGGCGATGAAGACGCTCACGTCAACTCAGCTTCCCGTCAACTCAGAGCCCGAGCGACCGTAGTTCGGTGTCGGATAGGTTGCCCACAACCTTGACTCCGCCCTTGGACGTGTAGGCGTCGACCTGGAAGAGCCCGGCCGAATCGTGGTAGGCGTCGAAGTGCGTCGGTCCACCGGGTCCCTCGTACCGAATGTGCTTCCCGGCCTTCAACGCGGCAACCCCCTGGGCGAACGAATTGACTACCTTCGCGCCGGGGACGCCATCTCCAATCTTGATGATGTCCGCCTTGTAGTTAGCGGCCTTGGTGCTGTGCGCCTCGACCATCGCCAGCGCTGCGAGGTTGATCCCGTCGTAGAGGTGGACCGCCCCCGGGGCTGTGAGATACGTCGAGAAGTCGCCGGTGCTCCCGACCTTGCCCTTCTCGGCGTAGATCGCCTTTGAGAAGGCCTTGAACGCGGGCCCGCTCGTCTCGGTCACGAGGTTGTCGGCCACGAAGTTCGACGCGAGCTTGCTCGGTCCGACTGCGTCCGATACCGACTTGAACCAGGGTGGCGAGATCGTTGCCGAGGTCCCGATTATGGGAATCAGTTTGCCGCCGTTCAGCTGCTGGAGCTCGCTCAGGAACGTCGCTTCACTCGGACCAAGAGCCTCGGTCAGGATGACGTTGGGCTTGGCGGCGATGATCGCGTCGGCCTCGGTCCTGAACGTGGTCGCGCTCAGGTCAAGCGTCTCGTTGGCGACGAGCTTCATGTGGCCAGCCTTGATCGCCTTGATCGCCGGCTGTACGAACGTCTGGGAGCCGATGTCGTTGCCGAATGCCAGCGCGACCCGCTTGTAGTGATGGTTCTTCGCGATTGCCGCCATCGCGTAGGACTCCGACAGATCAGGTGGCACGAGACGGAAGAAGTATGGGTACTTCACGTGATCGAACTCCGACTGTCCTGTCATGCAGAACGAGACTGTCTTGTTCTGGGCGAAGATCGGCACGACGGAGGCCGCCTCGTCCGATGTGCAGCCGATGACGAACGCGAGGTTCGACGTCGACGCGTACATCTGGCGCACCGCCGGCACCGCGTCGGCCGGATCACCGCGGGTGTCCACCGACTTGCACGTGAAGTCTTGGCCCATAACGCCGCCGGCCTTGTTGATCGCATTCGCGGCGGCATCGCACGAAACCAGATATGTCGGGCCGAGTGCCGCATCGGTCCCGGTGAACGGTGCGACGTCGGCAATCGTCAGCGAGCTGCCGCTTGCGGCGGCCGTCGCGCGTGCT
>Ga0182024_10016296_pt1 | contig 14114 bp, 15 predicted proteins | sample P32metaG_FD_120480 | JGI IMG/M metagenome (GOLD analysis project Ga0182024, IMG submission 120480) | Permafrost microbial communities from Stordalen Mire, Sweden - P3-2 metaG (Illumina Assembly) | ecosystem: Environmental > Terrestrial > Soil > Wetlands > Permafrost | place: Sweden: Stordalen... | reverse complement strand
GTCGCCCTCGCCGGCCTCGATCGCGAACAACGAGCCAGGGGGCGAGAGCAGATAGCGCTCCCGCATCGACACGCCATCGGCCATGATCTCGGCAGCGCCCTGCACCTCAAGCCGCTTCGATCTCGGGGTGGCGCCGCCGGAGCTCGCGAAGCACCCCCTGGTGCATTTCCCGCCACGCCCACAAGGTCGTCGCGGCCGCCCGCCGGGCGCGGGCGATCTTGAGGGGCGTGTCGCAGTAATGAGCGAGGAGGCCGATGTTCGCGTCGGAGTGGCCGAGGTCGGCTCGGACATGCTCGAGGAAGTACTCGATCGTCTCGTCGTCGCAGCCGTAGTACTTGCGCAGAGCAAGTGCCGTGGCGCCGTGCACCTCCGGCAGCTGCGCCTCGTCGGCGTACCAGGAGGCGAGACCCTCCTCTGCGCTGCGCCGGCAGTAGTAGGTCATCGTGAGGGGGAACCCTGCCACCTCGACGAGCGGGTTGGCCGCCGCCTCGTCGAGCTCCGCCCTGGATGCCCCGAGCCGCAGAGCGAATTGCACCCACAGCCCCGGGTGATCGCCCTCGCCGGCAGGGCGGAGGATCTCGTCGAAGGCGTTCTCGAGCAAGTGACAAGCATCTTCTCCTTCGAGGGGGGCGACGTTGCTGATATGCATGGCAACGTCGGCCCGCGCCTGGAAGGGCCAGCGCAGGATGGCATAGTCCTTGAGCGCCGCCCTCGGAAGACGCCCGGACGTGATGAGCCGGACGAGCGGCGTATTCAGGTAGCGGTTCTCCGGCCGGAGGAGGTCTCGTTCGAGGAGCTCGTAGATGCCCTCGGCGGGTTTCTCTGACATGTGCGGGGCCTCCGAAGTCCTGGGTGCGGGCCGTCAGGCGTAGAACGCGGGCGCCTTCACCCATCCAGCGAACGACTCGGCGTCGTGGGAGAAGAAGAGCTCGGCGTCGCGGTCCTCTGCCAGCTGGCGGAGGTGGCGCATCGAGGCGATGCTCGCCACCGGATCGAGGTGGAACCCTGCGATGATCTCGCGCTCGAGGCTCCGGCTGGTGTAGATGGCGTCGCCGGTGAACAGCATCGGGCGGCGCCCCGCCAGCTCGACGAGGAGGCTCGTGTGGCCGGCAGTGTGGCCGGGCGTCTCGACGACCGTGACGCCCTTTGCGATCTCCGTCTCGGCGTCGATCAGCTCATACCGTGGTCCGATCTCATCGAAGCTCAGGTCCGAGTAACCGAGCCGCTCGAACGGCTGGCAATTGTGGCTCGCCTCGAGCTCTCGCTTGTGGGCGATGGTCGTGGCGCTCGTGCAGTGCTTGTTCCCGCCCACGTGGTCGAAGTGATAGTGCGAGTTGACGACGTGGGTGATCTCCTCGGGCGAGAGGCCGACAGTGGCGAGCTGGCCGGGGATTGTCTGGCTCGGGAGCTGGACCGGCTTCTCGAAGGGAAGCACCTTACGCACGTGCTCGAGGTCGTAGCCCGTGTCGAACAGGAACTTCCCCTCCGGGTGGTCGATGAGCACGGAGTAGCAAGGAAAGCGGACCTCACCGCCCGGGCCGGCATTCCAATAGAGGTGGTAACCGTCGATCACGAGCGTGCCACCGTCGAGCAGGTACACCCGCACGTCAGAGCCCATCGATTCCCCCAATGTCGCGATCTCATAATATGAGATCATGCTCTCGGATTGCGATAAGCCTATGTTCAGCCGCGAACGTCGTCAAGAAGACGCGGTCCCAGGCCGAGGCCGGTTCGCGCGAGTCGCCCCGTGGTGAAGCAGACGATCTCGCCGAAGACCGCTGGGCGGACTGCCAGCTCGCTTGCCGGCCCGAGCGGCACGCAGAGCTCGCGTCGCCTCCTCGCCCTCCTCGACCAGTTCACCACTGAGCACCCGACGCACACAGTCGAGTTGCTCAGCGCCGCCATCGCCGTGCCGCGCAGCACCGTCTACCGGCTCGTCAGCCTGCTCAAGGCACACGGACTATTGGAAGAGGCGGGTGAGAGCCGCTACCAGTTGGGTCCACGCGTGATCACGATGGGTTACGTCGCCCGCTCGATGGTCGATCTCGGCGACCTCTGGCGACCGGCGTTGGAGCGACTGGCGGAAGCCACCTCCGAGACGGCCCTCGTGCTCAGGCGGATCGGAGACTCCGCAGTCTGTGTGGATCGCGTCGAGTGCGACCACCCGGTCCGCCTGTCCTTCGAGGTGGGCAAGACGATGCCACTGCATACCGGCGCAGGGGCAAAGGTCCTCCTGGCGTTCTCGACGCCGGAGTACCAGGAGCGGTACATCGCGACGCTCGTCCCGAGCGGGCAACGGCGGGCGCTCCGGGCCGAGCTCGACCAGATCGTCGCGCAGGGGTGGGGAGAGAGCCAGGCCGAGGTCGACCCGGGCATCTGGGCCGCGGCAGCCTCACTCATGGCCGAACGCGACGGGCGCTCCCTCGCCATCTCAGTGGCACTCCCCGACTACCGCCTGACGCCCGGGCGCCGTGAGGAGCTCCGGTCCGCCACCATCCTGGCCGCGGCCGAGCTCCGTGATCGATTCGCGCACCTCAAGTGAGGATTGGCATTGGCTCTCGCCGAAGATCCTTTGCTCGTGCGCTCAGGCGGGCAACTCGGAGATCCCTGAGACGAACCGCTGATGGGCGCTTCGCACACTCGAGGCTGCGGCGACGCCAATGCGGCTGCGGTCTGTGGCGTTCGAGAGTGCCGAGAGTGCATCCAGCCAGGCCTCGACGGGAGCTGCGGGAGCGACAAGCCAACCGGTTACGCCATGCTCTATCTGCTCGGGGATCCCCCCGACCGCCGAGGCGATCACCGACGAGCCGAGAGCTTGCGCGAGCACCACGGCTGCACTTTGGGAGGCCCGGACATAAGGCAGCAGCGTCGCGGCTGATCCCGCCACGGTTGCGACGAGCTCCGCCGGCTCGAGGAAGCGTCCGACTGTCTCGGCGCCGTCCGACTTCTCAGGAGCTCCTTTGCCGACAAGAGCAACGCGCCAGCCCGGAACACCTCGCCGGGCGAGCTCGAGCACTACTGCCGATCCCTTGTAATTCCGGTGCAGATTCCCGAAATGCAAAGCCACGGGTTCGTCGCTCGTCGCCAGCACCGATGGTGCCAGGCCGACGAGATCGAGCAGATCGAGAGGAAGCGGCAACGGGAGGATTTCGATATCCGTCCGTCCCGCCGAAAGGGAGAGCTTGTCGCCGACGTAGGTCGAATGAGCGATCACGACGTCCGCGGATCGCACGAGCCGCATCAGCGCGCGCATGGCGCCCGGCGAACGCCGTGTGACCGAAGGCTCGTGGGCAACGAGCACCACCGGGTTGCCGACCTTTTGGGCGGCGCGGAGAACTTGCAGTTCGAACTGCGGTAGTACGGAGCCCTGCAACACCACCGTGCATCTCGCCCGATCGCGCACGGTGCGAATCGCCGCCCGCACGACGGCCGCATGGCCAATGAGCGCGCCGCCCCGCGACCCCGCGCCGATCCGGTCAGGGATGGAACGATCAAGCTCCCGTCCCGCTCGGGTCACGACGGTGGTCTCCCGTCCTTGTACCTTGCGCTCGCGTACCCATGCCTCGGTCGTGTGGGCGATCCCCCCGCGGCCGAGCCAGTCGACGATGACCATCGCCTCCGGGCCTCTCGGCGAGTCGTGCACACCGACGACGCTACGCGTTGCCGGATTGTGTGGGCGCGGTTCGCGGTCGCATTGGTGCCACGATGTGGGCGGTGAGCTACAAAGTGCCTCCATCTGCACAAGCAGGGGCTTGGGCTACCGGCTTCCCCTTCGTGATCGCCTTCAAAGACTGAGGGCGACTTGAACGACCCTCGTCCGCAGACCCGCCGCATCGCCGTCGGCACTGCGGCACGCCTCGGTGGGAGAACTCTCGGAGCAATCATCTCCCTCGTCGCCCTCCGGCAGGCGACCCGCTACTTCGGCCTCGTCCAGTGGGGCCCGATCACAGCCGCCCTCGCCTGGTTCTCCGTGTTCAGCTACATCGGGAGCCCGGGTGTGGCGACGCTCACCATGCGCGAAATCGCCCGGCCAGAGGCGGATGCCGAGTCGCTGTTCGGCCAGGCGTTGGGAGCGACGGTCGCTGTCTCGCTGGTGGCCATGCTGGCTTCGGTTGCTATTGGCATCCCGCTCTACTGGGGTAGGGAGCCCACGCTCACGATGGTGTTGATCCTCGCTCTAGGTGTCCCGCTGTTCGGGTTATTCCTCACGAGCGGCGCCGTGCTGGTCGGCCGCGGACGCAGCGGTGCACGCTCCCTGCTCGACCTGGAGTCGAGCGTGTTCCTGCTGCTCGCAACACTCCTTGTGGTCGCCCTGCATTTGCGATCGCGGGGGTACGCGGATGCCTACCTCGGTTCCGTAGCGGCGAGCGCTCTGATCGCGCTTGCCCTTGCTGTCTACTCCGTGCGCCCGCGTCTCCGGGTCGCCAGAGACCAGGTGGTGAGCGTGCTGCGCAGATCGTTTCCGCTCGGCCAGTTCGACCTGCTCGCCGTCGTCTACGCCCGTGCCGATAGCGTCATGCTGTTCTTCATCACCGGCGACCGTGCCGTTGCGCTCTACGGCGTGGCCTTTCAGGTGGCGATCTTCCTCTTCGCGCTGCCGGCCATGCTGTCGAACGTGTTGCTGCCGGATTTCATGACCGCCGACGCCGAGCAGCGTACCTTCCTGGCACGACGCGCACTCGACGTGATCCTGACTGTGGCGGTGCCACTACCCATCTTCGGAGTGCTGTTCGCCAGACCCTTCATCGTGTGGCTGACATCACCCGACTTCGCCGCCGCAGGTCCGCTCCTCGCCATATTGACGGGTGCCAGTGCCCTCGCTCTGGTGAACGGGTACCTGTTCCAGATAGCTGTCTTCGCCGGCGCAGAGAAGGGCCTCTGGCGAGCAGTCGGCGCCGCCACCGTCGCCAACCTCACGGCCAACGCCATTGCCGTGACCCTCTGGGGGGCCACCGGCGCCGCAGTGGTCATGATCTTCAGCGAGGCGCTGGGCCTGATCATGTACTGGCGGATCTACCGATCACGGATGCCAAGCCCGCTGGGTCGGCGGTACCCGTTGTCGGTCCTGGCAGCCTCCGCGGGACTGCTCGCGATCTGGTCGGGTCTCCACGCCGGAGTGGGACTCCAAACTGGAACCGGCATCGGAATCGTACCGAGGGTCATGGTGCTCATCGCTGTCTATCTGGCATTGGTCTGGTGCGTGGCCACAGCCGCCCGTCGTCTGGCTACGCAGCGGGCACCGAGTCCTCTCGGCGACTAGCTTCGAGTTGTTCGGCGTCGCGCTGGGACAGGCATCGTGGACGCGTTCGGTCGAGTGCCTTAGGATCGGCGCTCCCATGACGGTGCGACGTGACGATGCTCTGGTTCGAGCCGAACGACAGCCTGGTGATCCGACGAGCATCCATACCATGGCCGGCGACCCCGAATCGGCTCGCATCCGCCGTGACTGGACGCGACATGCCGCGAGGCATGGCTACTCATACAACTTCAGCTGGCTCGGCGTGCCTATCATTCAGTACCCAGAGGACATCGTGATCATCCAGGAGCTTTTGTGGAGGTCTCAACCAGACCTCGTGATCGAGACCGGGATCGCTCACGGTGGCTCCCTGCTGCTGTCCGCCAGCATTCTCCGGCTTCTCGAAGGAGAGCGCGAGGTGGTGGGAATCGATGTCGACATCCGACCCCACGCGAGATCGACGCTATCCACGCACCCCCTGGCATCTGCGATATCAACGATCGAAGGCAATTCGATCGCGCCCGAGATCCTCGAACGGGTTGGTGAGATCGCCAAGCGACACGACCGCGTCCTCGTCATCCTCGACTCCAATCACACCGGCGACCATGTCGCGTCTGAGCTCGCGCTCTATAGCGATCTTGTCAGTGTGGGCAGCTACCTCGCCGTCATGGACACGATCATCGAGGACCTTCCGGCGGAGGCGTCTGATGATCGACCATGGGGTCGCGGAAACAACCCATGGACGGCGGTGCAGGCGTTTCTTCGCTCTGACGCCCGATTCGAGCTCGCACGAGACGTCAATGACCGCCTGCTTGGCTCGTCGGCGCCGGGCGGCTACCTCATCCGGACGAGCTGACTATAGGATAGTTGAAAGCTAATACTGAGATGGCTGCCGCGACTCGTGGTGGGACAGCCGACGGAGGCTAAGCGCTTGCCCACAGTACCGCGATCCGACCCGAGCGTATGCATCGGTCTTCCAGTCTTCAATGGGATGCCTGATCTCCCGGTTGCGCTCGAGTCGCTACTTGCGCAGGACGCACGCGATATCGAGATCGTCATCAGCGACAACGCTTCGGGGGATGGTACGGCTGCGTACTGTGAGGCGGTCGCTGCGCGCGATCAGCGAGTCCGCTACTACCGTAACGACGTCAATCAGGGAGCTGCCGCCAACTTTCAGCGAGTAGTCGATCTCAGTGCCGCTCCATTCTTTGCTTGGGCTGCGCATGACGACCGGTATTCACCTAACTTCGTGTCCCGGTGTCATACGGCCCTAGTCGACCATCCAGACGCTGCGCTCTGCGTTCCCGCGCGCCGGCGAGTCGATGAGACAGGAACCCTGATCTCCATCCGAAGCGAGCCACTCGGACTGGCATCGCCCGATTTGGAAACTCGCCTGCGGGCCCACCTCTGGCGGAGGGGGTGGCTCACCATCTACGGGCTTTGGCGTAGGGAATGCCTCATGCGTATCGGACCCCCAATGCCGGTTTGGGGAAGTGACGTGATACTCCTTTGGCGGGCCCTTCTTCTCGCGCCAGCCCAGACACTGCCAGAGCCGCTGGCCGACTACCGCGTCGTTCGTGAGAAGACTGCAGATGCAAGCCTCTCCGCGCTCACCGGAGAACAGTCGTACGTTCATTTCCCGAACACCAAAATGCTCCGCGATCTGAAGGAGGCGTCCAGTGAACTGGGACTTTCAGCGCACGACATGAAAGTTGCCGAGCGCGTTCTCCGACGATGGATCCTGACGCATTACTACCGCGAGTTGGCCGCGACGGACCTCTTGGTTGAATCAAGGAGACTTCAGGCAAGAGGCGCCACTCTCCGAGCCATGGCGCTCCTCCCTGCGGCGGCGGTGCTCGGTCCCCGCATGGGTCTCAATCACATCAGGGCACGCCGGCGGTGATGAGGGTCCTCAGCCAGGGTTGCGCCACATCGCCTGCAGGAACTGAGTCTGGACAGGGCACGCCTCCTTGAGGATGGGCACCCATCGGGCGGGAATGGCGAAGTCGTCGAAATGAACGTCCAGGTTGTCAACGGGGTTGTGCCAGCTCATCCACTGCTTCAGATAGATCCGACCTCTCACGGTTACTTCGTCTAAGAAAGAGAGGTAACTGTCGCGGGTGCTAGGAGTCATCTCGGACAGCGTCGAAATCGAGACTGCCAGATCCACCGACGCGCGTGGAACCCGGTCAATCTGTTCGGGCGTCAGAAACGTCAGACGATCGGGATCGAATAACTGGCTGAGGTACCACCGCGAGATGGTGAGTGCCGGTTCGATGTCGACAATCGTATAGTGACAACGCTCGTGCAGGCTCAGGAGTACATAAGCGGTTCGACCATAGCCAGCACCGATCTCCAACACGTGCAGCGGCGCGCTGGCACCGCCGCGCTCCATAGCTGAGAGCTCCAATGCGGAATTCGCAAGATCCTGCGAGATGAGTCGGCCGCGAAGACTCACCGGGAGCGGCGACCCGAGAAGCGGCTCCGCCAGCCTCAATGCTGGATGCCTGCCAGTCGCGCGCTCCGCGTACCGCCAGATCAGCCGCGTCGCCGCACAGTACAGCCGCCGGTCGGCGCGAGGCCACGCCACTCCCTCCCACCTCGAGTCGTCGAGATCGGTCTTCGACAAGACAGCCGTCACCAGGTCGAACGGCGCCGAGCACCGAAGGAGGAAGCGAAACTGCTCGCTCCGCCACAGAGCGCTCCACGACCAACGCCACGTGAAGTAGCGGAGCGCCTGTTGCCGCTTCATTGTCTCGGGCCCGTACTCCCGCAGTGTCCGAAGATGCTCGGCCTGCAGTTCCTTCCAGAACTGCGAGATCACCCCAGCTGGCAGCCCGGAATCGTCATCGGGTGATTCGCGCACGCTCGCTCCGTTCGGCGACGGTCGGTACGTGAACCGACCGCGAGAACCAGCACATTCCTTTCCCCGAAGGATACAAGCCACTCGTGGGCAAGGTCGCACCCAAGCGTCCAGCCGAGGTTGGCTCCTGCGGCGAACCGCCCCCTAGCATCGGGCGACATGCCATTGAACCATCTGCGAGTTCGCGCAGCGAGCCGTTGAGCTACCACGACCAAGAGCGGTCCGATCCAAATACCAGCGGGTCTAGGGATACCAACCTACCGTTTCGCCGAGCGTTTCTTACCGGCGCGACTGGATTTCTCGGACGCCGTGTCGCTCGACAGCTCCTTGCTCGCGGTGTCGATGTCCACGCATCGCTCCATCGCAGCGCGCCACGTCAGGCTCGGGGCGTGACATGGCACGCGCTCGACATGAGGAACGCAACCAGCGTCCACGAAGTCCTCGAGACCGTGCACGCCGACGCACTTGTACATCTCGCGTGGAACGTCGGTGTGGATTACGAGAACTCTCCCGAGAATGCGGTCTGGGTGGAATGGAGTCTCGATCTTGCGCGTGAATTCGTGCGATGCGGCGGACGGCATATCCTCATGGCCGGGTCCTGCGCAGAGTACGAATGGTCGGGCGCGCCGCTCAGCGAGGAGAGCCCGTGCCGCCCGAACACTGCCTACGGGGCCGCCAAGTTGTCGCTCGGTCAAGAAGTCCGGCATCTGGCCGATGACGACGTGACGGTGGTCTGGCCGCGACTGTTCTTCCTCTTCGGTGAGGGCGAAGGTCCCCAGCGCGTGATCCCCCATATCATCAGCGATGTGGCAGCCGGTCGAAACATCGACTGGATCTCACCGGATCTCCGACGTGACTACCTTCCCTCTGACGAAGCCGCAGCCGCGATCGTGTACTTGCTCGTTGCCAGCGCCAGGGGAGCGGTCAACGTTGCGTCCGGAGCAGCGCCGACGATCCGAGAGCTCGCTCGGATCGTCGCCGCGGCACTTGGGAGAGACGGTCCTTCGATGTCTTCGGCGGCGGTGCCCGCCCCAGATCACCTGGAGATCCGCGCCGATGTCACTAAGCTCCGCCAGCTCGGGTGGGTTCCCTCACGCACGGTGGACGAGGCGCTGGCGGCATTCGCTCGGGCAAACAAACCGGATCAACGATCGACGCGAGACCAGTCGTAGCCCATGTCATTCGTGTGCGGATCGACCCGCTCGCTCCGGCTCGGATCGTGCTCGTGGGTACAGCAGTTGGCCACGATCGACACGTCGGCCATCCCTTTGAATCCGTTCCAAAGCCCTGGCGCGATGACGACAAGCGAGTAACTGTCGGGTCCGAGGAAGACCTCCTCGACCTCGCCTCGTGACGTGGAGTCCGCCCGATCATCGAGGACGACGAGTTTCACTCGTCCCCAGATACACGCGTAGTTCAGGGTCATCTCAGCGTGTCGATGCCATCCTTTGATCGCGTCGCGGTAGACCGAGCTGAAGTAAATCTCGCCGAAGCCGCGAAAGTGGGAGTCACTGGCCCGCAACATGTGAAAGACGGTTCCGCGCTCATCGGGTATGCGACGAAGCGGAAGGATCTGCAATCCCTCGATCAAGGCGCCTCCTGTGCTCGAGCGGAACGATGAGCTCGCCCCCAGCCGCGGTAAACCACTCCATCTGCGAGCGAACCTCCGCGGCAAGGTTCGAGACGAGTATGGCAAGGACATCGGGAGGTCCCTCACTCACGCGCTTGACAGGCAGCACGGGTATGTCAGTGCCCGGAATGATGCGCCCTTGCTTGGCCGGGTTCTTGTCGACGACATAGTCGACAGTTCGGATATCGATTCCGGCGAAGTTGAGGAGAACAGTGGCTTTGGCAGCAGCCCCGTAGCCGGCGAGTGACCTTTCGGAGCGGCGAATATCGCCAAACTGTTGAACAATCTCAGCACGAGACTCCGACACCTCGAGGGCGAAGTCCTTGTAGGTCAGGGGGGAGGTCAGTTCCCGGCTGGCCTCTACAGCCCTGGCGAACACCAACCGATCGGTGGGCGGTACATCGCCACGATTGCGGACCGTGATGCGCAACGATCCACCGTGCACCGCGAGGTGTTCGCAGTCGTAGAGCTGCATCCCGTGCTGGCCGAACAGCTCAGCGAGCGCTCCGAGGCAATAGTAGAAGACGTGTTCGTGATAGATCGTCTCGAACAGTCCACGATCGATGAGATCGAGCAGGTACGGCGTCTCGATGATGGCGACGCCGTCCTCGGCGAGCAGGATGTGCATCGCCTCGACGAAGCGATGGATATCCGGGACGTGGGCGAGGACGTTGTTGGCGTGGACCACGCGAGGCCGGCTTCCGCTAGCCAGCAGCTCGGATGCCACCTCAGGCGTGAAGTAGTCGACGCGGGTGTCGATGCCGGCCGTCTGCGCGAGCTGAGCAACATTGGCGGCGGGTTCGACGCCGAGAACCCGAACGCCGAGGTCCCGGTAGTGGCGAAGGAGATAGCCGTCGTTGCTCGCGACTTCCACGACGAGGTCGTCTGAACCGAGCCGGTACGTTCGAACCGTCTCCGCGGCGAGGTGCTGCATAGCGCTCAACATGGAAGTGGAGTAGGAAGAGAAGTACAGGTACTCGTCGAACATCTTCCGGGGATCGACTGTGCCGCTCAGTTGCATCGCGCCACAGCCCACGCAGCCCAGGGCAGCAAGTGGATACGTCTGCGCAGGACCGCTCCCTGGGCGCAATAAGGCGTTGGCCAACGGCTGCCGCCCGAGATCGAGGATCGGAAAGAGATCACCCGAAGCGCATATCCTGCAAGCGTAAATCGGGCTGAAAAGGTCCTTCTCATCCATGGGCTGCGTACCAAGCCACAGTCCGGGTAAGACCCTCGCGCAAGGAGACCTCCGGTTGCCATCCAAGCCGCGTGTGAGCCGCCGACGCATCGAGGTACTGCTCAGCGAGCTCACCGCATGCAGTGGACTGGATGTCCGGCTGGAGATCGCAATGCATCAGCTCAAGGATCATCTGCGTCACAGCGAGCGCCGACACGGGAGACTCGAGGGAGAAGTTGAACGGCACCCCGCCGAGCGAAGGGTCCGAGCGCATCGCTTCCGCCAGTCGGAGGTAGGCCCGCGCCGCATCCTCGACATAGATGTAGTCGCGCACGGACCGCCCGTCCGAGCGAAGCACCGGGCGACGGCCGGACATCACGTCACGGATCACTCCAGGTACGAGCCGGTTGAAGTTGCGGTCCCCGCCTCCAACAAGATTGCCACATCGGACGATGCATACATTGAGCGACCATGTGTGCGCGTACGCCTGCGCGATCAGATCGGCGCAACTCTTGCTGACGTCGTAAGGGGTTCGTCCCTGGAGAGGATAGTTCTCCAGATACGGCAGCTCGTCGCTCTGGCCATACGCCTTGTCAGACGAAGCCACGACGACCTCGCCGACGGTTCCGGTGAGCCGAGCCGCCTCGAGAACAGTCCACGAGCCAGCGATGTTGGTCTCGAACGTCGACAGGGGACTTCGATTTGCAATGGGCACGATCGTCTGAGCTGCGAGATGGAAGACTGTCTGCACCTCGTACTCTGCCATGACTCGAAGAACGAGACCCGCGTCGCAGATGCCGCCACGGCATACTGTGATGCGGTCGAACAACCCCTCCTCGTGGATGAACGTGCGCGGCACCGAGTCACGGACGATGGCTACCACTTCGGCCCCGCGATCCACCAGGTCGCGGACGAGCCAGCCTCCGAGGAGGCCGGTGGCTCCCGTGACAAGGACGCGACGCTGCTCCCAGTTCGCGTCTATTTCCACAGACGCCACGGTGCTTCTCCTCGATCCCATAGTGACCGAAGCAACCTCACGTCCTTCAACGTGTCCATTGGCTGCCAGAAATCGGAATGAGGGATCGCCATGACCTCGCCAGCGGCTGCCAACGGAGCGATGACATCGAGTTCCAGGCTCTGGTCGTCGGAAACGATACGATCGATCACCTCGCGGCGCAAGACCATGAATCCCCCATTGACCCAACCTTCGCCGACATTGGGTTTCTCGACGAAGCGGACGACGCGTTCCCCCGCCAGCTCCAGCCATCCAAACCGAGACGGGGGACGAACGGCCATAAGCGTCACCATGCGACCGTGTTGGTGGTGGAAGTCGACGATTCCGCCGATATCTGCGTTGGTAAGGCCGTCGCCATAGGTGACACAGAAGCTCTCGTCGGGCAGATGCGGAGCCAGTCGGCGCACCCGCCCGCCGGTGTTGGTCGCGTCCCCGGTGTCGATAAGGTCAACGATCCACTCGTCACCGACGCGGTCGAACAGATCCGTCGCGCCGTCGCGGGTGTTCACGCTGAGATCACCCGCCAAACTACGATAGTTGATGAAGTAGGACTTTATCTGCTCGCCTTTGTACCCTAGGGCGACCACGAAGTGCGACAGCCCGAACGAGCTGTAGAGTTTCATTATATGCCAAATGATAGGCCGGCCCCCGATCTCCACCATTGGCTTTGGTCGAGTCTCAGTTTCCTCCTGTAGTCTCGTTCCCAGCCCACCGGCGAGAACGACGACACGAATTGACTTCACGACAATCTCCTGGCTCGGTGTGCCAAGTCTATGTGCTGGCGTCCCACGGTGGCCGCAGGACGCGCGAATGCACGGGTGCCGCCGCTGCCCATCCGTTCCCTGATCGAAGAACCGAGATCGCCATGACGACCAGCCATGCGTCAACCACGCCGAGGCCGAGTCGTTGAAACAAGCCCACGTCAGACGCGAACGCCGTGGCAACAAGTGAAGCAGCTGACACGGCACCGACGGTTCCTGAGGCCGCCGCGGCACGGAAGTGTGCCAACCGGTGGAATGCGGCTGCACCGAGCATCGGCGTGAGTGCCATGCCGATGTACCCGAGGGTCGCGAAAGTGCTGTGCACGAGATCCTCAGTGCTCCCGCCCGACCGGGCCAACGGGAAGGCGGCGACACCCAGCGTAGCAAGCCCTGCGAGCGAAAGTGACCAAGTCAACGCCTTCCCGGCATCGAGCGAATCAGAGAGGACGGGCGCGAAGACAGGGACGGCGACACCGAAGGCGACGAACGCGGTCGTCATGACCGGCCGGTGAGGTGCGCCGATGCGCGCCAACTGGCTGATGGCCTCGTGCACGGGCGAATACTCTGGCCTCATCGCTCCCCCCAGGGCCCAGCCGGAGACGAAGGAGACCGGGCCGACGACCCCGGCGGACGCACGAAGCACACGCCGGCGCCGGCTCATGCTCATCTCAGAACGGCCGGCCTGAGAGCGGGAGGCCTCGCCCACCACTATCCCCCGGTCCACTCGGACGCGAGGATTGCGAAGACGAGCTCGTCTGTCCACTCGCCCTTGACGAATTCGTTCTCGCGAAAATGCGCCTCCTTGCGCATCCCGAGACGGGTCATGACGAAAGCCGAAGCAGTGTTCCGAGCGTCACAGCGACCTGTGATCCGGTGGAGACCGAGGTGCGAGAAGCCGAGGCGCAGTAGTCCCGTCGCCCCTTCTCGCGCGAAGCCTTGGCCCTGAGCGTCAGGGCGAACGACGAACCCGATCTCGCCATGGCGGTGGATGTGACTGCGGTAGAAGAACGTCAGGTTTCCGATGACATCGTCGGTGTCGCGCACGACCATCGCCAGCGTGAGAGTCTGGACGTCACCGTCGAACTCCGGGATGGCCGTGCGTTTCTGGAGGACGGCCATCCCGGTCGCAGCGTCGAAGGGGTCCGTATAGAGGAAGCGCGAGACGTCCGGGATCGCGTAGATGGCGAGGAAGGCGTCGATGTCAGCGGAGGTGAAGGGTCGGAGAAGCAGACGGTTAGTCGTGATCGGGAACGAGGGAACAGCCACGGCGGAAGCGTACCTACGAGACGGGAGGACCCGATGGATCCCAAAGATGTCGCAGGTGAGCTAGGTGCAGGCTTCGCCGATGCATGGAACCGGCACGACATGGACGCATTCGGGAGCCTCTTTCACGACGACGCCTCGTTCGTGAACGTAGTCGGCACTCACATGC
>Ga0182024_10016295_pt1 | contig 14115 bp, 7 predicted proteins | sample P32metaG_FD_120480 | JGI IMG/M metagenome (GOLD analysis project Ga0182024, IMG submission 120480) | Permafrost microbial communities from Stordalen Mire, Sweden - P3-2 metaG (Illumina Assembly) | ecosystem: Environmental > Terrestrial > Soil > Wetlands > Permafrost | place: Sweden: Stordalen... | reverse complement strand
CGCTCGCCGGGGCGTCGGGCGTGTGGTGGAGCATGCGCGGCTTTGTCTGTTAGTGCGCGCCGATCTTTTGGCGCTTGCCGTTTCTCGAAAAGTACGGGGTCTCCGATCTGAACTATCGCTGGAACTGCAGTCCGTCTGTCAAGACCCTCGATGATTTCAAGCAACGCGATTTTGAACCGAATCCAGAGCGTCGTTGTGAAGGAGTTTTTTCGTTTTTCCTTTGACCATCGAGGAAAGTCTGCATGGCGACAGACCGACGATCGGCAAGCGAACTCGCCGCTCAAAAGCGGGCGCATATTATTGCTCCCCGAGCAAGCGCCTGGTCAGAGATTTGGGTGTTGGCGTCGAGCGCGTGCGGACATAGGCGTCTGCCGCCATTTTGATTGCCTCTGCTTGCGTCGGGTAAGTATGAATGACCCTCGCTAAGGCGCGCAGGCCGATCTTCAAGCTAATTGCGAGCGAGAGTCCGTCGATCATCTCGCCGGCATGGGGCGCTACAACGGTAGCGCCCAGAATTCGATCGGTACCCTCTCTTACATGTATCTTAACAAACCCCTCCTCTTCCCCATCGGTAACCGCGCGATCAACGTCATGCATGAGAATCGTGAAGGTCTTCACGGGTATGGCGTCCTCCCGCGCGTCTCGAACATAGAGACCTACGTGAGCAATTTCCGGATCGGTGTAGGTACACCAGGGTATCGTCAGCGCGCTAAGTCTCTTGCGGCCCCGCAACAGCGCGTTTCTGACCGCGATGCGTGCGGAAGCTTCGGCGACGTGAGTGAACTTATGTTCAAGACACACGTCGCCCGCTGCGAAGATATTCGGATTGCTGGTTTGCAGGAAGTCGTCGACCCGGATTCCGGCTTCGGTGTCATACAGAACGCCGGCGGCATCGAGATTCATGCTTTCGACGTTGGGCGCCCGCCCTATGCCAGCCAGGATTTCATCGACGGAGACGCTGAGCTTTTCGTCGTCGCGCACGAGATCAACAATTTTCCGCGCACCCTCCAACCGGACGCCAACCACCGTGGTGTTGAGATGAATCTCGACTCCATCTTGCGCCAACGCATCCGAAAGAATCTGTGCGGCATCGCGCTCTTCCTTGGGCAGGAACATCGGGTCGTCTTGCGCGATTATGACGTAAGATCCGAATCGGCAAAATGCTTGCGCCAATTCGCAGCCGAGAGGGCCGCCGCCCATCACTAACAGACGGCGCGGGCATTCGGTGAGATTAAAGACATTCTCGTTGGTCAAATAGCCAGCTTCGGCGAGTCCGGGAATCAGCGGAATCAGCGGCCGCGCGCCCGTCGCGATGAGCGCCTTCCTGAAGCGTAGCACTTCACCGGCCACCGCGACCGCGGCGGATCCCGCGAAGCGCGCCTCGCCGAAATACACATCGACGCCCGCTTCGCTCAGTCGACGCGCCGAAGCGTCCCGACTGAGGCGCGCCTGGATCCGCCGCATCCGTTCCATCACTGTTGGAAAGCCGATTTCGACATTGCTTGGCGCCTGGCCGCCGAAATTTTCCGCATTTCGCATTTCCGCATAGAGCCGCGCGGTGCGAATGATTGCTTTCGAAGGCACGCAACCAACATTTAAGCGATCGCCGCCGATGAGATCGCGCTCGATGATCGCTACCTTCGCACCCAGCGCGGCCGCTTCGCGCGCTGCGGTCACGCCACCCGGCCCCGCGCCGATCACGACGAGGTTGTAGTCCGCACATTTGGGGTTGCGCCAGGCGGGCGGGTGAGCATTTCCGACGAGCGCGCGATGGAAACGATCGTCCGGCGGTCCGCTCGACCGCGATTCTTCGAACTGCATGGCATGCCCTCGCTGAGTGGAAGAATTCATCATGTCAACCAACCGCCCGTAAAGCCGGCGTGGCGCAGTCCCCTGCCGATATAAGGACACTCGCGCATCAGCCTCCAAATCAACCGCGAGCGATGATTCTCGATCATCAGGACGAGGATGCCTTGATCGAGCCCGAAATAGCCCTCGGAGACCCAGCCGGACGGGCCGCCGCCCGGCAATGTCGGATTGAACCCGCTCGGCAATCTCGAATCCCGGATCATTTCAGGATAGCACGCAATAAAATGGCGCAACGCCGATAAGGCAAGCTCGGGCGCGAATGGCAGCGACGCGAGCGCTGCGCATGGGGCGATCGTGCCATCGTCGGGCCATAGGGCACGCCGCGCGCAGCATAGCTCAGAAAACGGCGTTTGCTGCCGTCGACTTTCAACGTCCCGAAGCCAGGTCCGTCGTTCGCCGTGATGCCCCAACAATTCGGGCCATAGCCCACGTATCCATGAGGATTGCGACGTGCATATTCGCGCTGAACATAAGTAGCTCGTCGGCTGTTTTCAAAATAGTCGCTGTCTTTCTCACGCATGAAGCGATCTCGTATGCCGTCGAAATCGATCCAGGCCTGAGAAAAATGATGAATGAAGAGCGGTCCGGCATAGAGAAACTCGTAATCGTAGATGTTCTCCCACTGATAGGTCGCGGTCCACGCCCCGAAGCTGTCCTTGGGCAGGGGGTGCGAGGGCGATGCCAAGCCCAGAACATAGAGAATGGTCGCCTCGCTATAGCCCTCCCAGCCATAGTGCAAGAATCCGCTCTTTGGCTTCCATCCGTGTCGCACTGTCGCTTTGCCGCCCTGCGCCCACTGCCAATCGATGCGGCGGTAGATAGCGTCGGCGAGCTCGCGAATCTCGCGTTCGCTTGAGGTGTTTCCGCTGAAATATACGCTCGCGGTCAGCACCCCCGCGAGGAACAGCGTGGTGTCGATCAGCGACAATTCCGACTGCCAGACGCGCTCGCCGGTCTTCATGTCGAGGAAGTGGTAGTAGAAGCCATTGTAGCCGATCGCATCCGGTTGCTTGCTTTGCGGGCCGTTCCAAAAAAAACGCAACGTGACGAGCGTGCGCGCCACCGCCTCCGTGCGCGAGATCCAGCCGCGCTCTACGCCCACCGGATAGGACGACAGCGCGAACCCGACAACGGCGATGCTGGCGGGAGCGCCCGAGCGGCTCGTATCGGCCACTAGACCGTTCTCGGGATTGAATTGTTCCAAGAAATAGCCGAATGCTGCGCGCTGAAACCTATCCAGCAAATCCTCGTCCGATTGAGCGGGCTGTTCAGCCACGATCGCACACCGCAAACCGGTCGAGAATCATGTACCGTGCGCCCCGGGCGAGGTCGGCAAGACACGGCTGGCCCGCGGCTGGCCCGCGCTCACGGAAAAGCTGTGCCAACAGCCTCGACGTCCACACCTCGTGAGGATAGCCAAGGTTCTTGGCCCTGCGGCAGGCGAGATCGACAACGAAGCTACGCACCGCGTCGGTCATCACGAGCTCACGTCTTGGCCTTGAGCTGTCGTCGCGAGCTTGTTTGACGCCCAGACGCGCCGTCCGGCGCTGGCAGCGTTCGACCGGCCAATGCGTGATGCTGATATCGCGTCCAACGGCACAGAAGGATGGCGTCGCTCTGCAGGCCAGCAGCAAGCGCCCCCGCTCGACCCGACTCGTGGGTTCTGTCCGGGAACGTGCAATCGAACCGAGCTTGGCCAAGTCCTCATCCTCGATCATCAACTCGACCATCTGCCGTGGCACGGTCACGCCATTCTGCCTCTTCTAGAATCGCCAAACGATGGAATAAGCACCTCATCCCCAACCGGACTCCCTCCAAGTCGTCAGTTTTAGGGAATCGATGAACTAGAGCGAGAATATTAAAGGCGCGGACGAGGGTGTGCATGGCGAACTTCTTTCGTTCGCCGCATTGAATCAAATCCGCAACGATTTGAAAATCCCTGTTCGAATCACACTTTCAGAATTTTGGTACTTACTGGTATGCTCATTGTCTGCAGAGATCTTCGACCGACCCCAGCATTTACCAATTTTCTTACTTGCTGGTGAAGTCCCCCGCTCACAACGCTGGGAAATAATAGGAGGCTGGTGTGTCCTGGATCAGCCGAGGCGAACCAAAAGGCGATGGACGGCGCCGTCGTCCTCAAGCACGATAGAGAGCGGCCTTGCAGCGATCTTTGCGCCATCGAGCTCGGCGGCGGCGGCCCCGCGCTGCACTCCGTTCGGATTCTCGACAACGATCTCGTAGTGCGACGCACCGTGTCGAAGCCTGACTTCGAAACGGGGCCAGGACTTGGGAATGCAGGGATCGAGACGGAGCGTGTCGCCCTCGAGGCGAAGCCCGAGGATACTCTCGACGCCGGCGCGCTGCATCCAGCCTGCGGAACCAGTGTACCAAGTCCAACCGCCGCGCCCGACATGGCCGGAGGCGGCGTAGACGTCGGCGGCGACGACATAGGGCTCCACCTTGTAGCGGTGCACGTCGGTGCGGGTGCGGGCGTGGTTGATCGGGTTGAGCATCCAGAAGAGTGCCGCTGCCTTGTCGCCCTCTCCGAGGCCCGCCAAGGCCATCACAGACCAGAGAGCGGCATGGGTGTACTGCCCTCCATTTTCGCGCACGCCCGGCGGATAACCCTTGATGTAGCCGGGGTCGAGCGGACTGCGGTCAAACGGCGGCGTGAACAGCAACGCCAATCCATCCTCGGGCAGGATCAGCTCACGCTCGACGGCCATCATAGCCTGGGCGGCCCGGTCGCGCCGCGCCGCCCCGGAAATCACCGCCCAGGATTGGGCGATGGAGTCGATGCGGCACTCCTCGTTCGCGGCCGAGCCGAGGGGAGCGCCGTCGTCGAACCAGCCGCGCCGATACCATTGGCCGTCCCAGGCCTGGCCGTCGAGGGCAGCCGTCAGCGCCTCAGCGTGGGCCCGCCATTCCGCCGCCCGCGTCTGGTCGTCGCGCGCATCGGCGAGGCTGGCAAAAGCGTCGAGCGCGGCGTGCAGCAGCCAGCCGAGCCAGACACTCTCGCCGCGGCCGTCTTCGCCGACGCGGTTCATGCCGTCGTTCCAATCGCCGCCGCCAATCAACGGCAGCCCGTGGGCGCCGACCGCCAGGCTGGCGTCTAGGGCGCGGGCACAATGCTCGTAGAGGGTGGCGGTCTCGTCTGAGACGGCCGGCTGGAAGAAGCTGTCGCTCTCGCCTGGCTCAAGCGCCTGGCCTGCTAGGAAGGGAATGACCTGATCGAGCACGAGAGCGTCGGCGGTGACGCTCACATAATGCGCGACGGCGTAAGCGAGCCAGGCGCGGTCGTCCGATATGCGCGTGCGCACGCCCTGGCCCGAGTGCGGAAGCCACCAGTGCTGGACATCGCCCTCCGCGAACTGGCGGCTCGCGGCCCTGAGGAGATGTTCGCGGGTCATCGACGGGCGGACCGTGGCGAGCGCCATGCAGTCCTGCAGCTGGTCCCGAAAGCCATAGGCGCCGCTGGCCTGGTAGAAACCCGATCGCGCCCAGACGCGGCAGGCGAGGGTCTGGTAGGTGAGCCAGCCATTGAGCATGATGTCCATCGACCTGTCGGGCGTCTTCACCTGAACCGCGCCAACGATCTCGTCCCAGAACCCGCTGACATCCGACAGCACAGCGTCCAGGTCGGCCTTGCGGTAGCGGGCGATCAGTGAACGCGCCTCGGCTTCATCGGCCGCATCGCCAAGAAAGAAGACAATCTCGGCGACGCCGTTCGGTGGAATCTCGACCATTGTCTGGAGGGCGGCGCAGGGATCGAATCCGGAACCAACCCGGCCAGAGAGCGCCGCCCCTTGGGCGAGCCCCGCCGGCATGGCGAGTGCGCCGTTGCGGCCGATAAACTCATGACGGTCGCCCGTCCAACTCGTCTGGCGGCCGGCTAAGTCCGCGAAGGCGACTCGTTTCCCGAAGGCCAAGTTCCACGGGTTGCTCGCCAGCATCGCCGAGCTTGCCAGATCTATGCGCGTGGTTACCGACGGCGCGGCCGCACCGCGGGAAGCGCCGAGAACCCACTCCACGTACGCCGTCACCGACAGTCGCCTGGTGCGGTTCGAAAGATTGCGCAATCTCAGGCGCGAGATCTTCAGCGGATCGGCGAGCGGCACATACTCGATCAGTTCCGCGGCGACGTCGCGTGAGGTGTGCTCGAAACGGCTGTAGCCCCACCTATGCCGCGCCACATAGGTGGCCGTTGCGTCCCGGATCGGCAGCGCCGTGGGGCTCCACAGGTGCCCCGTCTCCTCATCCCGAACATAGAAGGCTTGGCCCGGCAGATCGGTGACGGGGTCGTTGGACCAAGGCGTCAGCTGATGCTCGCGGCTGTTCACGGACCAAGCGTAGCCACCACCTTCCGCGGACACCTGGAAACCGAAGATGGGATTGGCGACCACGTTGATCCAAGGCGCCGGCGTCGACTGGCCCGGGCCCAGGATCGTTACATATTCGCGACCGCCTTCCGCGAAGCCGCCTAGCCCATTGAAGTACTCTAGGCCGAGTGGCGGACGCGACACTTGTAATTCAGAGACGGGCGCGGCGCGCCTTGGCACGGTCCGAGGTGAGGGTTTGACCTCTGGCGCCCGCTCGAGCTGATCGGCTAATCGTCCACGTTCTCCTGAGAGGACGACACGCGCGACGGACGCGAGGAGAGTTCGCGCTTCAGGCGAGATCAGGTCGGCGCGTAGCATGAAGATGTGCCCAGGCAGTCGCTCTTCGCCAATCTCGGGCCGGGACTGGCTGGCCCTCACCAGAGTCTCCAGCGCGATCTGGAGATCTTGGACATAGGACGAGGAGCGCTCGTTCAGGATGACCAAGTCCACCGCAAGCCGTTTCATTCGCCAATATTCCACCGCCTGGAGCGCCTCGCGAGCGACGTCGAGCTGGAGGATATCGGAGATGCGGACCAGGATGATCGGCAGATCGCCGGATATGCCCAGGGTCCACAGGCCGGGCTGTCCGCCGCTCCCACGCCCAATGGTGTCCGACGGTGGGCGCAGCATTGGGGTGGCATAGACGATGTGCCCGGCCAGACGCTGATATTGACGCGCCTCGCTGCGATCGATGCCGAGGTGGTGCAACTGCACCTGGGCCTGGGTCCAGGCAAGCGCGGCGGCGCGCTCGAAGGCGCCGACGTCGTGATGCTTGTCGACCAGATCGAGGATGTCCTTGCGTGAGGAGGCGACCATCGTCCAGAAATCGATCCGCGCCATCGCACCCGGCGCGATCCGAACCCGGCGACGCAGAGCGAATATGGGATCGAGTACTGCCCCGGTCGAGCCAGAGAGCGGCCGGCCGCCCATCACTGCGCCCGGCGCGCGAATGCTGCCGCCGCGACCAAGGAACCGCGCGCGATCAGTCTCGAACTCGCGCTTGCCAACCGCCTCGCCACCGACGACCGCCAGGTGCGCGGCCCAGACCTCGGGCTCCGTCGGCGCCCGTCGCCGCCTCGTCGCGAGTATGGCGCCGAGGCCCGCGAGGTGCTCGGTCTCGACGAACAGCTTCGAGAACGCAGGGTGCGTCACGTCTGCAGCTTGGGTCGCCAAAACCAATTCGGCGTAGGACGTCACCTCGACCTCGCATGTGCGATCGCCGGAATTTGAGATGCTCACGCGGCGCACTTCCGCATCGTCTTCGGCCGAGACTAGCACCTGAAGGGTCGTCGCCAAATCACCGTCGAGGCGCGCGAACTCGACGCGATGCTCGTTGAACGTGACCTCGTACGTCTCGGGTTCGGTCTCGATCGGCTGGTAGGTCGCCGACCAGACCTCGCCGCTCGCGACATCTCTAAGGAAGACGTATGAACCCCAATCGTCGCAGGTGGCGTCCTCTCGCCAGCGGGTCACCGCCAGATCGCGCCAGGCGCTATAGCCGGACCCGGCGGCCGTGAGCATCATACTGTAGCGGCCGTTCGACAGCAGCTGCGTCGTCGGAGTGGCGCTATGCGGGCTGGCCCTTTGCCAAGCACCGGGTCCTTCCATCTCGCGGATCCTCGTGGCCGAGATCGTCTCCGAAACCGACGGCGGGGTCGCCGTGACCTCGCGCGGCACGCGCTCCTGCAGAAGCAGCTCCGTCGCTTGAACGATCGGTTCGGCGTGGAAGCGGTTTCGCATCACGCCGTCCAGCAAGGCGTCGGCGATGGCCGTGATCGTCATGCCCTGGTGGTGGGCCATGAACGCGCGCACGATGGCAACGCGCTCGCCGTCCGGGACCCGGGCCCGCGTAAAGTCCAGCGCCTCATAGAAACCGTAACGGCCGCGGGCGCCGATGGCTTCGAGGCGCTCAAAGTTCCGCGCGGCGCTCTGAGGGTCGACCATGCTCGCCAGGGCGGTGGCGTAGGGAGCGACAACTGCATTGTCCGCCAGCCCCCTCTTCAGGCCAAGGCCCGGAACGCCGAAGTTTGAGTACTGGTAGGTGGATTCGAGGTCTCTCGCGTTGTAAGCGGACTCCGATACGCCCCACGGCGCCCGCATCGTCGCTCCATACTCGATCTGGCGACGGACGATCAGCCGATTGGACTGCTCGAGCAAGCTCCCGGTCGGCGCCCTCATGACGATGGAAGGCATCAGATACTCGAACATCGAGCCCGACCAAGAGATCAATGCCGCGCCATTCCCCACCGGAGTTACTGTACGGCCCAGGCGGAACCAGTGCCGCGCCGGTATGTCCCCCTTGGCGATGGCCAAGAAGCTTGCGAGCCTCGCCTCCGAGGCGAGAAGGTCATAGCAGCTCGGATCGAGCGCGCCCACAGACACCTGATAGCCGATTGAGAGCAACAGCCGGTCGGGGTCGAGCAGAAAGTCGAACTCCATCGACAGCGCTGTCGACCGCGCGGCCGCCTCCAGCGACTTCAGAGACGCGGAGCGAGGCCCGTCAAGATCGCGCCGGTGACTCTCAAGGCAGGCGCGGACTGCATCCGCCCAAAACTGTAGGTCCGCCCCAGCGTGGTCGCTTTCTTCGAGAACGATCTGATGGACCGCGTCGGCCAAGATCGCGGCCTGTTCGAGGAGTCCCGCGAGCCGCTGTTCGATGCCGGCGCCGCCGGCGCTCGCCTGATGCAGGTCAGACGCCAGGCGTCCGATCTCGTCATCCAGCCGCCGCCAGGGCACCGCCTGCGACTTGTGCGAGTCGCGCAGCCGGCGCGCCTCGTCCCGAACCATGTCGAGAGCGTCCGACACGCCTCGGAAACGTCGCTCGTCCGCCAGGGCCCCCCCGCGCCACTCATGGCACGCATTGGCGAGCGCGATCAGGTGTCCAGCAAGGTTCCCGCTGTCGACCGATGACACATATTGCGGGTCGAGCGGGCGCAAGTCGTGCGTGCCGTACCAGTTATAGAAATGGCCGCGGTGCTTCGCCATGCGAGCCATGGTCGCGAGCGTCGCCTCCAGCCGCTCTATGGCCTCAAGCGTCCCGATCCATCCGAAGTCCCGCGCGCACGCTACCGACAACAAATAGAGGCCGATGTTGGTCGGCGATGTGCGATGGGCAGCCACCGACTCCGGAGCTTCCTGGAAATTGTCCGGCGGCAGCATGTTGTCGGCTGGCGTGACGAAGGTCTCGAAGAAGCGCCATGTCTGTCTGGCGATCAGACGCAGGGCGCAGGTGTCCGCCTCGGCGAGCGGGCGCCAGGCCAGGATCCGGGGCGATAGGCTCGCCCAAAGCGCGACCGCAGGGGACACAAACCAGGCGATGGCGAACGCCGCAGCCACCGGCCAGGTTGCCTGTCCCCAGAGCCAGGCTACGGCCATCGCCGCCGCGCCGATGACGAACGTCCCCGCCATCCGCTTGTAGAAGCGCAGAATGCCCGGACGGGAGCCGAACGCCGCATGGGCCGCAGGAACCCATTCGAGCAGGTGGCGGCGCGTCACCGTAAGCCGGACCAGTGTGCGGATGATGGCGTCGCCCATCAGCCAGGCCTGGTGCGCCAGGAACACGATCATGAGGCCGGACTGGATGAGTGCAAGACGCAGTTCCGCGCCCAGGGCGCGGGCGTGACTACGCAGCGTCACGCCGGGGCGGCGCGGCACGATCTCCGCCATCACTGGAATGAGCGGCGGCAGAACGATCGTCGACAAGATGAAACCGGTCCAGACCGCCGCGTCTTTGAGCGGCATGGCCCATCCTGCCATCAGGGCCAAGACGACGGTTGGAGCCGACAGTGACCGTCGCAGGTTGTCGAGCATCTTCCAGCGGCCGATCGCCGGAACCCCCCGGCGCGGGCGCTGAGCGGTCCCTCCGGACCAGTATCCGAAGACCCATGGAAGCAGCTGCCAATCGCCCCGCGCCCAGCGATGGTGGCGAAGGGCGGCAACGTCGTAGCGGGCCGGGAAGTCCTCGACGACCTCCACGTCGGACGCAAGACCGGCGCGCGCGAAGATCCCCTCGAACAGATCATGGCTGAGGAGGGTGGACTCTGGCACGCGTCCGTCCAGCGCCGCCTCGAAAGCGTCCACATCATAGATGCCCTTGCCTGTGTAAGTGCCTTCACCAAAGAGGTCCTGGTATACATCCGAGACCGCAGCAGCATAGGGGTCGATGCCGGTCGCGCTGGAGAACACGCGCAGGAAGAGCGAGCCTTCGCCCCCCACCGGCAGCGCTGGCGTGACACGTGGCTGCAGGATGGCATGGCCTTCAACGACTCGTCCCAAGCGGACGTCGAAGCGAGGTCGATTGAGGGGATGCGCCATCTTGCCGATGAGCCGCCCGACAGTCTCGCGCGGGAGCCGCGTGTCCGCGTCGAGCGTGATCACGTAGCGGACATTCTGGGGCACGGCGGGTGGTGTCAGGAACGTGGTGTCCTCGGCCCCTCGCAGGAGCCGGTTGAGCTCGCACAGCTTGCCGCGCTTACGCTCCCAGCCAATCCAGAGGCCTTCGCCTTCGTTCCAGACGCGCCGGCGGTGGAACAGAAGAAATCGGTTGCCCCCTGGCGCGGGTCCGTATTGCAGGTTTAGCCTAGCGATGCCTTCCTTCGTGGCGTCCAGCAGCTCTTGGTCTCCGTCCACTTGCTCGCTCGTCGAATCGCGCCAATCGGACAGCAGCGCGAAGTGAAGGTCGCCCTCAGGGCTCGCCAGATAGTGGATTTCGAGTCGTCCGATCTGCTCCTTGATGTCGTCGAGCGAGGTCAGGAGCGTCGGAACAGCGACCAGCGTGCGCAGGTCCGCAGGGACTCCGCCACGCAGCTCAAGCGCTGGCAGCAAGGTAGCGCGGAAGCCTCGGGTGACGATGAAATTGACGAACGCGACGGCCACGTCGATCGCCGGGATCAACCCCAAAATCCCAAGCAGAAGCAACCATCTCCACTCCATACCGCTCAACGCAGCGACAGACAGCGGGACGGCCATTAGACCGGCAGCGACGACCGCGCCGGAGCTGACATAGCCGCCAATCCCCAGCGCACGATAGAGCCGTCCAGGCCAAGCCTTCGCAGGCGGCCTGAAGCCGATCGCCGCTTCGAAATTGGCTCGTCCGCCGGCGATCAGATAGTAGCCCGGGTCGGTTAGACGGCTGTCAGGCTCTTCGAAGTCGACTGAAAGTGCCCGTGCAGCCGCTGCCACCGCAGCATGGGCAACCTCCAGCTCGTTGAGTTTGGACCCGCGAGCGAGTTCTTCCACAGCGCTGCGGTAGAGATTGCGCGTCGAGAAATCCATCTCCTGAAAGCGGCTACCCGCCTTGAACACCTCATCGACCAGGCTGACGCGCTCAAACAGCTCCGTCCAATCGACGTCAGAGATGAGACGCATGCTGGTGATAATGTTCCGCACCGTGACGCTGCCGCCGACCTGCCTCTGGTGCTCCTCGCGGACGACGGCGTCGGCGGTCGTCTCCTGCCTCGCCAGTTGCTCGTCAAGCCAGAACAACGCCGACGCGATACCGGGATCCTGATCGCGTAGTCGGTGGACCAGCTGCACGAGAAAACTGTCAGGAAACGGCGTCTGCGCACGCGACGGCAACACCGCCTCGGCCGATTCGGCGACGCGGCCGCCTGCGCCAAGCAACCGATCCGCCGCCTCGTCCGCGTCGCGACGCCCGGCTCGGCTGTCGGTGACTCGCTTGGCGATCCGCCGGAGGTTCTCGACAAGCACGATGCGCAGGGTGATCGCAACCGCCCACAGCTCGCCAATGGTGAGCGGCTGCATCTCCTGATAGGCGCGCAGATAGCGGCGCAGGACTTCCGGATCGAAGAGGCTGTCGGTATGCGCCACGAGCGCCCAGGCCAAGCCAAAAACGCGCGGGTACCCAACGAACGGTCCGTCGGCGAGTTTGGGGAGCTGCCGATAGTAGCCAGCGGGTAGATCGGCCCGGATGTCGCGGATCTGCTTCTCGACCAAATGGAAGTTGTCGATCAGCCATTCGGCCGCGGGGGTAATGGCCGCGCCCGTATCGACGGCCTCGGCGATATCACGATAGGCCGCAAACAACACAGCTTCGTTTTCGGCAAGCCGTTTCGCCAGGGAGGCGCCGTTCCGTTCGCCGGGCGTCACCCCTTGCGCGGCCGCGAGACTGCGCGCGTGTTCTTCCAGACGCTCGACGCTGAACAACTCCGCCCGGATGGGCGCACTGTCGTCCCATGGCGGATGAGGGCCTGTATCGCCCAGGAGGCGGCGCAACGGTGGCATCATCGCACGTGCGCGGTGAGACCTCAGGCGGCTCGCTGAAGCATCGGTCTCGATAAGCATCGCCTCACGACGCCTTCAATGCGCCTGAACGCGACATTGTCGTTGCGGGGGCCTGCCCCAGCGTCCCCGTGAGAGGGCTTGCAGTCGCGAAGAGCCCACGCCCTTGATCCTCTTGGGCGGCTCGTTCGAGTCGGCGTCCTCGACAATCACACCCGTGCACTCGCCGTGGCAGCGAATGGCGTCGGCTAGGCACTTCGCCTCACGGATCGCCAAGTCTCTAGTCCAAAAGGGTATGGTCATAGCGCTCCCCCTCCGGACGGCCCAGCCGTTCTGATCTTTGATAACATTGAAAGCGATCATAGCACGTCACCTCGAATAGTGTGCATCGGAAGGCGGACATCGCTGCGCGGAAACGAGTCGACAAGGTTTACCTTCTACGCCGTCACGCAGATCAGGGGCGTTGATTCAGGTCAATCAGAACAAGGACATTGATGAACTGATGTCCTAGAGCGTGCGGCAATTAATTTGAATCGCAGAGGGATTGAACGAAGCCGCTATCGCGGCGTGAACGGCGAGGTCGCTTAGCGCGCCTCCTGCCTGAGAGGATGGGCGGCGTGTCACGCGCCGGCTATTATCGCCATTTCGAAGCGAACGCCAGCGCGCGCAGACGCGGACTTGCGCGATTCCATCCAGAAACTCAGCCTCAACATCGCCACTACGGCTACAGGCGGATCGCCGCGCAATTGCGGCGCGAGGGCCAGATCGTCAACTCAAGGCGAATGCAAAGCATTCGTCCGGGCCAAGCGCGTGCTGCGCCTGATGCGCGAGGACAATCTCTTATGCCTGCGCGCCAGCCCCTTCGTTCCGCGCACCACCGACAGCCATCATGGCTTTGCGGTCGTCCCCAATCTGACGCGCGGTCTGAGGCCTAACGGCGTCGATCAGCTATGGGTGGCGGACATTACTTACGTCCGGCTCGGCGAAGCCTTCGTCTATCTTGCGGTGGTTCTCGACGCCTTCTCGCGCAAGGTGATCGGTTGGGCGCTCGACGATCATCTCGAGGCGCGGCTGGCGGCGGAGGCGCTGGAAATGGCGCTTGCGGCGCGCAATCCTCCCGCCCAGAGCCTGATCCACCACTCCGATTGCGGTGTGCAATACGCTAGCGGCGACTATGCCGACCGCTTGCAGGCCCGCGATATCGCCATCAGCATGAGCCGCGTCGCCAACCCTTACGACAACGCCAAGGCCGGGAGCTTCATGAAGACGCTCAAGGCCGAGGAAGTGAATGGCAAAGCCTACGCAACCCTCGATCAAGGCCGCCGCGACATCGGCGCCTTCATCGAGACCGTCTACAATACCCAGCGCCTTCACTCGGCGCTCGGCTACAAACCGCCGGTTGAGTTCGAAGCCGAGTTCAGCCAGTCCCGCAACCGCCTAACAAAAGCAGAAATCGCCTTGTCACCGAATTAGCCGTGTCTCAGCCGAGGGGTGCGGCCCAGTAGTCTCTTCCCTCAGATAAAGCCCGATGCCGGCGGTTGGATCGGCCTTGCGGCCCTTTCGTCGAGCCTGCTCGGCCTCTCGCGCAACGCGTTATGAGCGGCTCCTTGCCGCGCAGAATTGG
>Ga0182024_10016293_pt1 | contig 14117 bp, 14 predicted proteins | sample P32metaG_FD_120480 | JGI IMG/M metagenome (GOLD analysis project Ga0182024, IMG submission 120480) | Permafrost microbial communities from Stordalen Mire, Sweden - P3-2 metaG (Illumina Assembly) | ecosystem: Environmental > Terrestrial > Soil > Wetlands > Permafrost | place: Sweden: Stordalen... | reverse complement strand
GGACAGTTGGACCTCATCGTGATTGATTATTTGCAGTTGATGACGGGCTCGAACTCTAACCAGAAGGGCTTTGAAAACAGGACGCAGGAGGTTTCGGCGATCTCGCGCGGGTTGAAGTCGCTGGCCAAGGAGATGAAGGTGCCGGTGGTTGCACTGTCGCAGCTCTCGCGTGCCAGTGAGCAGCGTGGTGGTGACAAGAAGCCGCTGCTGAGCGATCTGCGGGAGTCAGGTTCGATCGAGCAGGATGCCGACGTGGTGTGCTTCATTCACCGCGAAGAATATTACGACCGCGAGAATGAGGACCTGAAGGGCAAAGCTGAGATCATCATTGCCAAGCAGAGAAACGGGCCGACCGGCACTATTCACCTTGCGTATCTGGCGGACTATACGCGGTTTGAGAATCTGCAGCATGGCGGGGATTAGGCCACTTCGTGGCGTGTATACCTTGTCACGCCAGGACAACCGACTGTGGTCCTCCCGATGGTCGGAAAAGATGATCCCGACCAACGGGAGGACCCAAGCGCCTAACCTACCAAGACAAGTTAAAAAGGCGTGAAACGCCCGCCCCACGCGAAGTGGGCCCGTCCGGCAGGACAGTCTCTTGAAAGTTTATTGAAGGCTACTGACACAACGCTGTCAGTAGCCTTTGCTTATTCTGCCACTGTGACTATGAGACAGGAGGCTGTTATGGGAGAGCAAAGGAAGTCGGCGGCGGCTTGGTTTGAGATTCCCTGTGCCGATCTGGAGCGGGCGCAGCGATTCTACGAGGCAATCCTGGGATGCACGATGAAGACGGACGACTTTGGCGATGCCGATGACCGGATGTGCATCTTTCCGGCAGAGAGCGGCGGTGTGGCAGGCGCCCTGGTGAAGCGGTCGTTTCAGCGGCCCGGCCGTGCCGGTACGATGGTGTACCTGAACTGCGATGGAATGCTGGACGACGTAATCGGACGGGTTTCCAAGGCGGGCGGCCTGATGGTGATGCCGCGAACGCCGGTTCCGGGCGGGTTTGGCGCGTTTGCGTGTCTGAAGGATTCTGAGGGGAACCATGTCGGCCTGCATGCGGCTGTTTGAGAGACCATGTCCTGCCGGACGGGCCCACTGCGCGTGGCGCGGCCACTTCGTGGCGTGTGTACCGGTCTCGCAAGGACAATCTATCGTGGTCCTCCCGTTGGTCGGAAGATGATGATCCCGACCAACGGGAGGCCAAAACAATCCATTCTGCCCAGACAAGTTAAAAAGGCGTGCGAACGCCCGCTCCACGCGAAGTGGGCCCGTCCGGCAGGACATATCTTCTAGGATAGGTGCATGCGCAAGGCCGATCGACTCTTCCGCATCGTACGGATACTGCGCGGCGGTCGCCTGCAGACGGCGCGGATGCTCGCCGAAAAACTAGAGGTCTCCGAGCGCACCATCTACCGCGATGTCAGCGATCTGCAGACGTCGGGAATGCCGATCGAAGGCGAGGCCGGCGTTGGGTACACGCTGCGGCGAGACCTCGACCTGCCGCCACTGATGTTTACGCGCGATGAACTGACGGCGCTTGTGCTGGGAGCGCGGCTGGTCCGGGCGTGGGGCGGCGCGACGAGCATGCTTGCAGCGGACCAGGCGCTGCAGCGCATCGAGGCGGTGATTCCAGCGGACCTGCGCGAACGGCTGGACGCCATCCTGATGTATGCGCCCGGCGAGCAGATGAAGCCCGTGCTGCGAGAGCGGCTGGATGTGCTCCATGACGCCTGCATGGAGCGCAAGGTGGTTGGATTCGGCTATGTGCGCGAGGACGGGGCGGCCAGCGAGCGCGAGGTCAGGCCGCTGGCGCTGTATTTCTGGAGCGGCGTGTGGACGCTGGCATCGTGGTGCGAGCTGCGGAAGGACTTCAGGATGTTTCGTCTCGACCGGATGCAGCAGGTGGAGGTGCTGCGCCGGGAGTTTTCGCCCAAGCGCGGTCAGCGGCTTGAGGACTTCCTCCTGCAGGTGAAGGCGCAGCAGCAGGCGCGAGGAGTGCAACTGACGCGCTGAGTTTACCTCTTGCCGAGCATGAGATCGTCAATGCTCTTTCCCGCGTTAGCCGGAATCATCATTGCGCGCCTCGCAGCGGGAAGCGCGGCGAGGTTGGGCGGCCAGAAGGGATCGGCGGCGGCAACCGGACCGAGCGGGACGTCGGGAATCTTGGTGCCGATGGAGGAGTTCATCGTGTCGATGAATGTGTTGGCGAGGAGGGCGTACCCGGTGTTGGTGGGGTGGATGCCGTCGAGCGCGAAGAGGCCTCCAAGAAAGCCAAAGGTGCCGGTGTAACCGTTGACGGTGAGACCGTTAGCGGCGGTCTTGGCGAAGATGGAGTTGATGTCGACGAGCGTGGCGTTGGCGGCCTTGGCCTGCGCGGCGATGACCTGGTTGAACGCGACGACCTGCGCCTGCACCGTCACCACCTCCGCCGCCGACAGGACACCGGCATCGTCGATCGGTCCCCGCTGTGCACCCCCGAGAATTAGCGGGATTTCGGCGAGGCCGGTCGGGTTGACGTAATCTCCGGGTGAGATGCCGAGGAGGCTGCTGAGCACCGCCGTGGGTATGGTGCCGCCCGTCTCCTGCGAGACCTCGGCGAGGACCTCGGCCGCAGGTGTGAGATACGGCACCTGCGTGACATCAGGGATGTTCCCGATGACCAGGTGGGCGGGGGTCAGGCCCGTCAGTTGCGTGATCAGCGCCTGGTACTGCGTGGTGAAGTTGGCGACCGAGGTCATGCTGCTGGGCATGCCGGTGAGGTCGGCGACCAGCGCGTCGTTGTTGCCGATCCAGAGGAAGATGGTGGTGGGCTGTGCCTTGATGGCGAAGCCGGCCTGACTGAGCGCCTCTCCGTAGCCAAGGCCGGGAAAGCCGAGGACAAGCTGGTTGATCTGCTGCTGGCCGGCTGCGGGATTGGCAAGGGGGACGGTGTTGACGACGTCATTCACGTATGCTCCCGGGACGGCGAGGTCCGTCGGCTGAGTCGCGGGGTTGTCGCGTCCGGTGGTGGTTCCTGGGGTGGTGATGATGTCGGGAGGCGGACCCACCGAGACCAGCTCGAGGACGGCAGGCGCGCCGGGAGGGGCGATCAGAGGCAGCGTGATGTTGAAGCCGGCCTGGGTGGCGACGAGATTGGCCCAGCCATGTACCTGCGCCTTGTCCAGCAGCGAACCGCTCTGGTAGCCGGCGGTCAGGGAGTCACCCAGAAAGACGGTGTTGCTGAAGTTTCCGACGTTCTTCGCCTGCGCGGCCTGGACGGCTGCCAACGGGTTGGAGCTGCCGCCGGCGCAACCGGCAAGCGAAAGCGCGATGGCTGCGGCAACACAACAGAAGCATCGAGATACTGAACAGGCATTCATTTTCATAGCGACAGACTGACCCCTTGGTAGCGTCACGGACTCGGGTGGAGTCGCGGCGGTAGTGCTTTCTTCGGACGAGGCTTTGTATCACATTCAAGGTGCCAAGGGGAATCAGGGGGTATTTCCCTCAGTTATCCGTCACGCTATCAGCGAATGGAAGTTGCGGCGATTAGGATGGTGAGTGTGAAGAGTTGGGTGGAGGTCTCAGAGCGGCGGCTGGCGGCGAACTACAAGCTGCTGTCAGCGGCCGCTGGCGACGGTACGGCGGTACTTGCGGTGGTGAAGGCGAACGCCTACGGCCACGGCGCGGAAGTGTGCGTTCCCATGCTGGCGCGGGCCGGTGCGGAGTGGCTGGGCGTGGCCGATGCCGCCGAGGGACGTGCCGTCCGCGAGGCGCTTGCCGCAGCCGGGATCGAGGCAGCGCGGCAGCCGGAGATTCTGGCGATGTGCGGAGGGTGCGACGACGACGCCGACTCCATCGTGCAGCAGGGCTTGACGCCTGTGGTGTGGGAGCGGCGCCAGATGGAGTGTCTGGCTGGGGCGGTCGCGCGGCGAGGCGCCGGGTCGCCGCTGCCGGTGCATCTGGAGATCGATACCGGGATGGCCCGGCAGGGCGTTGCGCCGTGTGAGGAACTGCACACACTGCTGCGCTGGCTCGGCGGTCAGCAACTGCTTCGGCTGGATGGCGTGATGACGCACTTCGCCTCGGCCGAGGTGGCAGGATCGCGCCAGACGGTTGAGCAGCGGGAGCGGTTTGCGCAGGCGGTCAAAGCAGTCGCTGCGGCTGGTCTGCGGCCCGCGTGGGTTCATGCAGGGAGCTCTTCGACCCTCGATAATCCGGGGAAGGAAGAGAACATCTCCTGGCTGCGAGGGCTGGCGAACAGTGTCGGGGCGCGGTCGATGGTGCGGGCTGGCATTGCGCTCTACGGGTACTGCTTGCCGATCGAGACTGCTGGGCCAACGGGCGATCGAGCCTCCGTTCGAGTCGAAGTGCGGCAGCATCTTCAGCCCGTGATGACTTGGAAGACTCGGGTGATCGGGCTGCGCGACGTGCAGGCTGGAGATGCGGTCGGGTACAACGCTACGTTCTCTGTGCGAAGGCCAATGCGGCTGGCCCTGCTACCGGTTGGCTACGCCGATGGACTGCGGCGCGAGCTTTCAGGCTCAGACGCGCAGACTGGCGGATGGGTGATGATGCATGGGCAGCGCGCGGCGATCGTTGGCCGCGTATCGATGAACCTGACGGTTGTGGATGTGTCTGAAATCTCTGCCGCTGCGGTGGGCGATGAGGTCGTCGTTCTCGGCGACGGCATCACCGCGGACGATCACGCCCGGTTGGCCGGCACGATCAGTTACGAAATTGTCTGCGGCGTGCGCGCTTCGTCTTACCTGGCTGTGTAGTCCGCAAAGGTGCAGTCTCAGCCAATGTCCCGCTTCGCCCGTCACTCAGGAATGACCCAGACCGCTTCCGATCTAGTTCTCCGTCCTTATCAGATATCTGCTTTCCCGCAGATGTCGATGGAGGTTGGCCAAATGGAAGAGGTATTGATTAAAGTCTGTCGCCATCAGCTTCATCATCTTTGTCCTCTTCCCCACTGCCGCCATCAGATAGCATTCTCTGCCCATGGTTGAATAGAACTCAATGTTGTGCCGGTCCTTGTTTTGGTCTTGGAAGAATCCGGCGTAGAGAAGAATGTGCGCACCGGCTGACTCCATCCACAGAGGGTTCTTCGCGCTGGTCAGCTGCTGCATCATGAGTTCAGCGATCTGGGTCAGATCCGCGAACTGCCGGAATTCCATATCGCCCGGGCTGTAATCCGGAGAAAGGATTTCCATTCGATCCACCGACTGCAGGCAAAAATGACCAAGCAAGCTCGCAAGGTAGACACCCGTAGAGTCGCGAATCTGGGACCACTGCTCGCTCCCTATCGCTTCGTGGAGATTTGAGGACCAAAAGTTAAGAGCTCGTTCTTCCGTAACACCATACAAGTCCTCAAAATATTGAGTAGATGGCATATCCGTAACCTCGGCCCTAGGTTTTTTCCAACTATACCGCCTATTCTTATCCTGTCCATACCTAAGTATGGGCATGTTTAATTGCCCTCCGCATCCAACTGAGCACATCCAGCTTCGTATAAAACCCTTCCCTATACGGTCTCCGACTGTGGCCATCTCGGTGTTTGCGACCGATAAGTCGAGCACGAAAACGGAGTTTCTGGAAACTTCGACCGAAGCCAGCCCTTGCCGCCGAAGTTTCCGAAAACCCGACTTTTCAGGCATACCAAAAGATATCTTCCAGATTGCCGTCATTCGGGAGCGACCGTAACTTCCTACAAGCGGACTTGTCGGGACCGACTCGAGAGCAGTCCTCCCGCTTAGCCGACACGTCTCAGTCTCTAGTCATTGACCCCGTAACGCACTCCCATCCATGCCAACCATGCATCAGTCTGCTCGGATATCCCTACTGGTGGAAGGACCGCGTTTGGTGACGCAAGTCTGTATCTTTCGGGATTTACTAGCACGGACCGCCAAGCGCGTTCCATAGTGCCAAACGGCGCAAGGTCGGGAGAGGTAACCGATCGTAGGAGCCTGAAGTTCGACTTCGGAGCGACGTGGAGGTGTATCCATTCCGTTGCGCCGAACTCGCCATGCTCAACCATCTGCCATGCGAGCAGTGTTTGCCGCATCAGCTGGTCATAAGGGTCGAAGAAGAGTCTCTCGTGCTTCCCTCGCTGAATGGGACAGTCTGGATGCTCAAGCAGTGGACTATATATCTCAGTACGGGGTGTGCCCTTCTTCGATACCGCGAGCGACACTCCGGAATAGCACTCTGTGAACTTCCACTCGATGATGATCAGGCAGACTCGCCCATTAGTTCGCTTCACAGACATCAGAGCGTCGACAGACGTGATGTTTCGACCTCGACTCTTTGATGACCACCCTCGTTCTGCTAAGTAGCTGCGATTACCGATCCATTCATAAGCAAGGAAGCCACCCTCGATCGGAAGGACATCAATCGCGTCCGCCACATGTTTTCTAGCAAGCTCCAGCGCAATCCCGCGGTGCAGGCGTGCTGGCTCAAGGTGGTTGATGCATGCGACTTGCGAAGATATCGGGTTGTCGGTCGGTCCTTCGCTGCCGCCCCACCAAGAGATAGAATGCTCCCGGTAATATCGCATAATTGCTTCGCGAAATGAAGGATAGAGAGTCTCCCCTCCGATCGCGATAAGGCGAGCCTTCTCGCGGTGAGCGAATTCGCTTCCAAGACCCATGCTGAGGCTCCCGATTGACATGGTACGCTGCCCCCGGATTGGACACACGATTTAGAGAGTGGGATGGGCATCATTGCGCAGGCTCGAGATACGATCTAAAGCTCGACTGCCGAGAAACGCGCATCTCGTCACTTTGCTCCCGGTTTGTCGGCAGCTCGGAAACAACCTACTGCCCCCGCAATGCGGCGCATTTGCGCGCACGGTGCGTAGGCCACTACCATCAGGGGGGCGTCCCGAAGGACGCCCCCTAAGAGAAACGAGAGGAACTACTTCATGGAATCCAACACCGCAGCACGTCGAACGGAAGATATCGCGCTCGATCTGCTCAAGTTCGTTGCAGCACAGGCCAATGTGGGGAGCAAATTCGCTGGATCCACCGGCTTTGGTGTTTCGACCTCCGCCAAACCCGAGGACCAGGTGGCGCACCTCCTCGAACTCTATTCCCGCTGCCGTCAGGCGGTCGAAGCGCCGGTCCCCTCGAAGTAGTGGCGGCGTCGCAACCACTGCGCGTGGCGGTCGTCGGAGCGGGGGCCTTCGGGCGCAACCACCTGCGTGTCTATCGCGAACTCCAGCAAGCCGGTCGCGACATCCAACTGGTTGCGGTGGTCGATCGCAACCCGGCGGTCGCGTCCGAAGCCGCCGCGAAGTTCGATGTTCCCGGCTTCGACAGCATCGAGGCGTGTCTGGCTGCGGGGTGCAAGCTGGATGCGGCGTCGATCTGCGTCCCCACGGTCCATCATGCCTCCACTGCTGCTCCGCTTTTAGCAGCGGGCATCGACCTGCTGATCGAGAAGCCGCTGGCCGCCAGCCTCGCCGATGCCGACTCGATCCTTGAGCTTGCAAGCAAGCATGGGCGCATCGTGCAGGCCGGGCATCTGGAGCGGTTCAACCCGGCCGTGACGGCGGCGCGCCAGCATCTGCACCGGCCCATGTTCTTCGAGGCGCACCGGCTAAGCATCTTTACGCCGCGCTCGCTCGATGTGGATGTCGTGCTCGACCTGATGATCCACGATCTCGACATCGTGCTCAGCCTGGTCGCTTCGCCGGTGCGCGAGGTGCGGGCCGTCGGGCTGCCGGTGCTCTCGCACAAGGTCGACATCGCGAACGTGCGGGTAGAGTTCGAGAACGGCTGCGTCGCCAACTTCACCGCCAGCCGCGTCAGCACGGAGCGTGTCCGCAAGCTGCGCTTCTTTCAGCCGCACCAGTACCTTTCGCTCGACTTCGCCCGGCAGGACCTGCTGATGATCGACGTGACGGCAGCCGCTGGGATGGACCCCGCGCAGCTTGCCGCAATCGCGCAGAGGGCGCAGCAGCATCCGTCGGCGGGGCTGTCGTTGACCAAGGTGCCGGTGGAGCAAGGCGAGCCGCTGCGGCTCGAAATCGAATCCTTCCTGAGCGCCGTTCGGACTCGCACCACGCCGCTGGTCTCGGGCGAGGATGGCCGCGCGGCACTCGCTCTGGCGCTTGAGATCAATCAGGCCATCGCCGCCCACGCAAAACGCACCGGCCTCTAGCTACATGAAAAATCATGTCCTGCCGGACGGGCCCACTGCGCGTGGCGCGGGCGTTCACACGCCTTTTTAACTTGTCGAGTCACATCAGGAGCCTTTGGCCCTCCCGTTGGTCGCTATCATCCTTTTCCGACCAACGGGAGGACCACAGTCGCTTGCATTAGCGAGACCAGATGCACACGCCACGAAGTGGCCGCCCCACGCGCAGTGGGCCCGTCCGGCAGGACATTAGCCTTGCGTTAGAAAATAAAGTTGAAAACGGTGTCCCATTTTTCAGACCGCAAAACTGTCCGTCAACTTACCAGCTTTACCACGCATTTCACCACGTTTTCACCACAAAAACACCACAAGGAAACGCGCTTTTTCACAAAAAACCCTGCAAAAACGCCAATCCACCACGCAGGAAAAATGTGCGGAAAAGACACAAAATTCCCGAGATCTAGTCCATGGTTTTGACGGGAACGCCGTCGGGGATCTTCAGTTCAAATTGATCGTCGTCAAGCTTCTGGTTCAGCGTCAGCTTGGAGATCGTGACCGTGAGGGTGTACTGGTCGAGCGGGCGCTTGATCTCGATCTTCATGGGGAACGGGATGTCATTGAAGGTCTGGTACTTGCTGTAAAAGGCGCGGGTGACGATATTGCCGTCGGGATCGTAGATGTCCTGCTGGTACGGGAGCAGATTGGCGCGGCTGATGTGAATGAGCCGGACAGTGTGAGCGGTCTGGCCGTGCGGCTGTTCGAGGATCTCGAGGTCGTAATCCGGCTCCTCGATCATGTCTTTTTTGTTCTTCGGGTTCTCGACAACGCGCGTGTTCTGGCTGAGCACAACTATCTGGTCCGGGCCCAGACCGCGCACCAGAAGGGAGTCGAAGAACACCGCGGGGCGCAGGTTTTCCAGGCCATTCTTCGAGGGCTTGGTGACCTCGCTGGTCCCGACCATGGCGATATGGCGGGGTGGAATCCAGAGCTTCCAGTTCTTTCCGTCGCTGACCATATCGAGCGCCTGGGAGCCCAGGATGGGTACGCGCAAAAGGACGCGCAGATCCTCGGGCTTGCGCAGGAAGATGTAACCGCCGAAGCTGGGGTGTTCGGTGACCTGGCCCTGCAGGGCGCCGCCGGTGGTTGCGGCGATCTCGACGGAGGCGTTGATGGTCTGGATCGCGTCGTAGCGGGTGTTCACCTGATTCAGCAACTGATCGAGCGTGGCGTTGAGGACCACGTCGGCTACGCGCGTCTTCGGAACGCTGCGCGTGTAGGTCAGGCAACCGGTCAGCGCCGGAGCCAACGCAATCAATCCCATTGCTAACGCTTGTCTTATCCTAATCTGCACAAACTTTGAGTATATCCGTCCTGACGGAGGCATCCGCACCGGATAGCCGGGTGAACCATGAAATGTCTCTCTATAACTCTTTTGATGTTGTCGGCTCCAGAACGCTTCGTGGAGTTTGTTGCAAAAAGGAGACACTGTTGTGGCTTTCGCGTCGGGGAGCTTATGGAGGCATCAGACTTCAGCACTGGCAACTAACGCTGCTGCGCCAGCCGATAGGCCTGGACCTGCTCGTTGTGCTCCTTCAGGCTGGCGGAGAAACGGCTGTGACCTGCGGCGTCACTTACGAAATAGAGGTAGTTCGTCTGGGCGGGAGAGACTGCCGCACGCAGGGCCGCGAGGCCGGGATTGCAGATGGGGCCAGGCGGCAATCCGGTGTGCCGGTAGGTGTTGTAGGGCGACGGCGATTGCAGGTCCGAGGCGTGGATGACGCCGCTCCAACGGCCGTCGAGCAGGGCCGCGTAGATGACGGTGGGGTCGGTGGCGAGGGGTATGTTCTGGGCGAGCCGGTTGACGAAGACCCCGGCGACGAGGGGCCGTTCCGCATCCTGGCTGACCTCTTTTTCGATCAGCGATGCCATCGTGACCGTTCGGGCGATGTCGCCGGTGATGCCGAGAGGCGCGGTTGCCTGGCGGAAGCGGTGGACCATGGTGGTGAGGATCTGCAGCGGCGCGGCGTGGCGTGAGAAGTGGTAGGTGTCGGGAAAGAGATAGCCTTCGAGAGAGGCGGGATGCTGGCCTGGGGGCATCCACACCGCGATGAGTTCGGTGTGTTGGCGTTCGGCGGCGAGGAAGGCGGCGCTCGATCCAAGACCGGCGGATTGTACGGCCTGGGCGATGTCGAAGATGTTGAAGCCCTCGGGAATGGTGAGGGTGCGGGTGTAGACGTCGCCGCGAACCAGGCGGGCGTAGATTTCGGGCATCGAGGCTGGATGGTCGAAGCGGTATTCGCCCGCCTTGAGACTGCCGGCAGTGCCTCTGAGACTCTTGATAAGGCGGAGAAGATCGAAGGCGTACTGGGTGCGGATGATGCCGCTGTGCTGCAACTGGGCCGCGATGTCGGGGGTTCCGGTGCCGGGGGCGATGTCGACGAAGGTCTCGGCGGATGGGCCGTAGGGGGTGTAGACGATGTAGGCCGTCGCGGCCGCGGCGATCAGCAAGAGCAGCAGCAGGGTTAGGAGAAACTTCAAATCCACGCCTCCGGGAAGTTTTGGCGATTCGTCAGGAGGCATCGCGGTGCTGGATGCTTGCCCTTGGATCATTTTACGGCCCTGTCCTGGGCGTCGTTTTCTCTTCCATGCCGCTACACTCGAATAGTGGAACCCGACTCGAAGCCGAACGATCTTGCCGAAGCCGTCGAGGCCGGTCGCGATCAAGGCACAAATGCGCTGGTGCCGCAGATTCTTGGATTCGATGTAGGCGATCGGCGGATTGGGCTGGCGATCTCCGACCCTCTGGGGTATACCGCACAGCCGCTGTTCACGCTGCACAGGACGAACCGCCGCGCCGACCTGAAGTGGCTGGCGCGGGTGCTGCGGAAACACGCTGTGACGGAGGCGGTGGTGGGGAATCCGCTGTATATGTCGGGCGATCAAAGCCCGCAGGCGGCGAAAGCGCAGGCGTTCGCGGAGGAACTGCGGACGGAGTTCGGGATCACCGTGCATCTATGGGATGAGCGGCTGACGACTACTCAGGCGCACCGCCATCTCGACGAGGCGGGACACGCCGCAATGGGGCGCAAGGGGATCATCGATCAGGTCGCCGCGGTGCTGATTCTGCAGTCGTTTCTGGAGGCGCGGGCCAGCCGGCGCAGCGGATCGTAGCGGATGGTCTGGCGTGGGCTGCGGAACCCGGTGCAACGTTCTGCCGGGTGTGCGTCGTATAATCTTGTTTTCAGCATTAAGCGCTGCCGCACGACTAACTGCGAGCTCGCCAGTAGATTCCGGAAGGCCCCATGCCAGAACAAGTAAAGAAGAGGCTCGCAGAAGAGATTAAATTGTTGGAGCACGAACTAACGACCGAGCTTCCCGCAGAGATCAAGAAGGCCGTCGCACTGGGCGACCTGAGCGAAAACGCCGAATACCATATGGCCAAACAGCGGCAGGTGTTCGTGAACGCGCGGCTTGGGCAGCTCAAAAAACGGATGGGCGAGCTTGCCATGGTCAACCTCGTCAACATCCCTACCGATAAAGCTGGTTTTGGTTCGACCGTCACGGTCTTCGACTCCAGCAAGGACGAAGAGATCAAATACCAGCTTGTGACCAGCGAAGAGTCGGACGTGTCCAAGGGGCTGATCTCAACGACGTCTCCGATCGGCCGGGCGCTGCTGGGCAAGAAGGTGGGCGAGATCGCCACCGTGGTGACTCCCAACGGCAAGCGCGAGCTGGAACTCCTCAAGCTGCTGACGATCCATGATGTTGCGGACGTCGCGGAGTAGGTTCACGGCACGGCTTAGGACGTGTTATCAAGGTAGCGGCAAAGACGGGGCTTTCTCCCCTAAGGATATGTTTTGACTTGGACTAGCGCATTCGGCAAAGGCAGCGGCTGGCTGCTGCAAAGGATTGTCAACGGTCTGGCCCTGACCCGCATCTCGCCGAACATGCTTACGTTCATCGGGCTCGTGATCAACATTATTGCGGCGTGCTTCTTTGGCTTCGCGCGCGCCTACAACGCAAACCGGATGTTCCTGTATGCGGGGTTGATCATCATCGGCGCCGGCGTCTTCGATATGGTGGACGGGCGTGTCGCCCGCAAGACGAACCAGGTGTCGGTGTTTGGCGCGTTCTTCGATTCGGTGATGGACCGCTACTCGGATGTCGCGATTTTCTTTGGTTTGCTGATCTACTATGCTCGCGGGAACCGGCTTTTTTATGTCGGGCTCGTGGCGTTTGTAATGACGGCCTGCGTGATGGTGAGTTATACCCGCGCGCGTGCAGAGGCCCTGATCGGGACCTGTAAGGTGGGCTTCATGGAGCGGCCGGAGCGCATCGTCTGCGTGATTCTGGGCGCACTGTGCAACCGCTGGGGCGTGATGGCTCCGGCGCTGTGGGTGCTCGCGCTGTTTGCGACGCTCACCGTGATTCACCGTATCCGCTACACCTACCTGGAAACCGAACGCAGGAAGCTGCAGCCGGTGCGTTAGCTTCTTCCCTATCCCGCAACTCCGAGGTTGTCTCCACACACCGTGCGGCGGAAGACCGGCCTTGATCCCGTAGACTTATTGGTGGAATGAATACACAGCCTGTTCTCTTAATTCACGGCGGCGCCTGGGCCATGCCCGACGACGCTATCGCCGCCCATGAGCGTGGAGTCGCCTGTGCGCTGGCGGCTGGGTACGCTTTGCTCGAACGAGGCGCCAGCGCGGTGGATGCCGTGGAAGCGGCGGTCGCCGTGATGGAAGACGACGAGACCTTCGACGCGGGGCGAGGCTCATTCCTTACGCAGGATGGCCGGGTGCAGATGGATGCCCTGCTGATGAACGGCGAGAATCTTCGCACGGGCGGCGTGGCGTGCGTCGAGCGGCTGCGCAATCCTATCCGCGCTGCACGGCTGGTGCTCGACAGGTCGCCACATGTTTACTTCGTTGGGGCCGGGGCAGAGAGGTTCGCGCGGCAGCATGGTATGGCGCTGTGCGACAACATGGAGCTGGTGATTCCGCGCGAGCAGGAGCGGCTCTACAAGGCGCAGGCCGATGAACAGGCCGGTCTTCCCGATGAGACCTTCTCGGGAAGTCTGGAGTCGCACGATACTGTCGGGGCCGTGGCGCTCGATATTCACGGCAATATTGCCGCCGGGACCAGCACGGGCGGTACCTTGAATAAGGCTCCGGGGCGGGTTGGCGATTCTTCGCTGATTGGCTGCGGCTGCTATGCGGATAATCTGTCCGCCGCCGTCTCGCTGACGGGCTGGGGCGAGCCGATCATGAAGCTGGTTCTGGGCAAGTGGGCCGTGGACCGCGTCGCTACAGGAGAGTCTCCGCAGGTTTCTGCTCAGGCTGCGATCGACTACCTCTTCGATCGGCTCGGCGGCCATGGCGGGATCATCCTGCTGGGCCCGGATGGCCGGGTCGGCCTGGCGCACAATACGCCGCGCATGGCATGGGGCTTGCAGACGCCAGCGGGTTCGCAGGTTGGCATCACGCGTAACTAGGTCCACGCCGAGCGGAAGTACTTCACAACGGTTCTCCCTTACATCCAGACATCTGAACCCCCGCGACTTTACAGCGGTCACTGGTATGTATGCCTGGGGTGTTTGTCAGCTAAATCCGCTGCTAATGGATTGCCCCTTGCGCACTGAATGCTCATTCATGTAGAACATCGCGTCACCAAGATTGCCATTCGGGACGCTGCGAACTGGATGCAGCCTCGTCTGGTTGCCAGGGAGCATCACCCATGCTGATTCGCAACTCGCGGCTCTTTTCGTCCTTCGCTCTCGCCGCATTGCTATCGTTCGCGTGCCTGTTTGCCGTCAGACTGCATGCCCAGAACATCTCCACCGCACAACTGAACGGGACGGTGCACGACAAGACCGGCGCGGTGATTCCGAATGTGACGGTGACTGTGGCCGACGATTCGAGAGGCTTCTCGCGGACGACGGCCAGTGACGCCCAGGGCCACTATGAGTTTCTGCAACTGCCGCCCGG
>Ga0182024_10016292_pt1 | contig 14117 bp, 9 predicted proteins | sample P32metaG_FD_120480 | JGI IMG/M metagenome (GOLD analysis project Ga0182024, IMG submission 120480) | Permafrost microbial communities from Stordalen Mire, Sweden - P3-2 metaG (Illumina Assembly) | ecosystem: Environmental > Terrestrial > Soil > Wetlands > Permafrost | place: Sweden: Stordalen... | reverse complement strand
TGATGCTGGCTGCAAGCTCGACCTCCGGCGCGCATTCGGTTGACGTCACCCGCTACGGATCGGGATTCAAGCCCTGCAGGAGCTATATCGAGGCCAGAGAACCACAGAGCATGGACACCGCCGAATTCATCGACTGGCTGGGTGGTTACCTCTCCGGCGTGAATGCCATATCACTGAAGTACAACGACATCCTCGGTGCCTCCCAGCTCACCCAAGCGGTCTACTGGCTCGACGAGTACTGCAGCTCACACCCCGTAGAGCCTTTCGCTGTGGCGGTTGGAGCGCTCGTCGATGCGAGTCATCGCAACAGATAGACCGCTTGCTCGCTTCGCGTCAGCTTGCGGCCGATTGCCTGGCCGCTGCCCGTGACGTTTATGTCAAAGCAGATTTGTCATCCTCAGACAACCCAGTTCGTCCGCTAGCTCGCAGCGGCAATTTGCGTCACCGCCATTGGCGAACGCCGCAGGCCGCGGGCATAAGGCGGCATATTTAAGGTTAATTCGCTGCAGCAAAGTGTCGCATTGCGCCAAGGCATGCTGGTCATTCAGATGATTCTCGCAAAATGGCGCATAACAATCTGAAAAGCGTAAACTTAGTAGGTGATCCAAGGCAGTGACGAGGAGCTCTCGGGACCCGTCCGCAAATTAAACCAACAGTCGCCCGGATATTTGTGATCAACAACCGAAACCGAAATTCGTCTTTGTGCTTTATCGTCTCTCAAGATGATTCGAGGAACATCTAATGCCACAGCCATTTGACCAGGTACTCTTCAACGGCGCCGAATTTGCCGACAACCCTGAGCCGCGCTGCGCCTGTTTGCTGCTGCTCGATACCTCCGGCTCGATGCGCGGCTACGCCATCGATGAGCTCAACTCCGGACTCCAGGCATTCTCGGAAGAGTTGAAGGCCGACGCGCTGGCGTCCAAGCGCGTCGAAGTGGCGATCGTCACCTTCGGCCCGGTGCAGGTACAGTGCGACTTTACTTCCGCCTCGCAAATGGCCGCCGTTGATCTGCAAGCGAGCGGCGACACGCCGATGGGTGAGGCTATAACTCACGGCCTGGAACTGCTGCGGGCTCGCAAGAATATTTACAAGGCGCACGGAATCTCCTATTACCGCCCCTGGATCTTTCTGATAACCGACGGCAGTCCCACGGACGCCTGGTCCAACGCGGCGCGCGCGATCCATGATGGCGAGCGCAAGAAAGAGTTCATGCTGTACGCCGTTGGCGTCGAAGGCGCCGATATGGATACCCTCAAGGAGATCTCGGTCAGACAGCCGCTGCGGTTAAAGGGGTTGGCCTTCCGCCATCTGTTCGCATGGCTTTCCAGCTCACTGGGCTCGGTGTCGAAGTCAAATCCCGGCGAGCCCGTTCAACTGAATAATCCCGTGGCGCCCACCGGGTGGGCCATTGCTGAATGACACAGACGGGTTGGACATGGGCAGCTGCGTGCCGTCGGGGCGTCTCGCACGAGAAGATGGATGTCCGACTTCAGGACGCCTTCAAATGCTTCATCGCTCCCACGCCCAGCAAGCCCATCGTCATCATCGTTTCGGATGGAGCTGGCAGCGCGCCCTTCGGCGGCGAGGGTGCGTCGCTGATCTGCAGAGCGCTCACGGTCTGGTCCAGACAACATTTCTCCGCCGCCGATTCGTTACCGACCGACGATTTGCTCGAACGTTGGCTGAACGATGCCCGTCAACTGGTCAATACCGCTGCTTCACGCCGCAATCTCGAATCTCGCGACTTTGCGGCCACCCTGATCTTTGTCATTTCGAGCGGGGATGAGTCCGTCGTGCTGCACGTCGGCGATGGCTGTGCAGTGCTCAGAGACGGGGATACCAGCAGCTGGATCGCGCCATCCTGGCCGTTTCACGGCGAGTACGCATCGACCACTGCATTCGTGACAGATGAGCCGACTCCCAATACCTCAATCGTCAGGCACCTGCGCCCGATAACAGCGATTTCGGTGTTTTCGGACGGACTCGAGCGACTGGCACTCGACCTGCGGGCACGGCAGCCGTTCGTGCCCTTCTTTGACAGCATCATTGCGCCGGTCGTCAGCAGTGTCTCGATCGGCAAGGACAACGATCTATCGGGCAAACTCAACTCGTTCCTGGGCAGTGACGGCGTCAACAGCCGTTCGGATGACGATAAGACGCTCGTTTTGGCCGTGCGGCGATGAGCACACCCGCCGCCATCCTCATCGATCAGCGTCGAGTCCGACTCGGATCGCGCCTTGGCAAGGGCGGTGAAGGAGAGGTCTACAGCCTCGACCACGACGAGTCGCATGCCGTAAAGCTCTACACAGTATCGGACCTGGTCGAGCGCGAGCAGAAAGTCGAGGTGATGATTCGCAGTGGGATGGCTCAGCAAGCCCCCCAGGTCGCATTTCCTCTATCGGTGGTGCGCGACGATGCCGGCAAGTTCGCCGGCTTCCTGATGAAGAATGTGCTCGAGCACAAACCACTGCATGAACTGTATTCTCCGGGCTCCCGGAAGATCCATTTCCCGCAGGCGGACTACAGATTTCTGGTCCGCACGGCGCAGAACATTTCCAAGGCAATCGCCTCGGTGCACGCCATTGGCTGCGTGATCGGCGACATCAACCAATCCAGTATCCTGGTTTCAAAGGCTGCGACGGTCGCGCTGATCGATTCCGACAGCTTTCAGGTCATGAGCGGTTCACAGACGTTCTTCTGTCGCGTCGGAGTCCCTGAATACACTCCGCCGGAATTGCAGGGCGTGCCGTTGGCCAAGATTCCACGAACCGCGAACCACGATGCGTTTGGTCTGGCAATCGTCATCTTCCAGCTGCTCTTCATGGGTCGTCATCCATATGTGGGCAGCGTGCGTCGCGGCGAGATCCCGACGTTGTATGACTCGATCAGGGAGTTTCGATTCGTCTACTCCGAACAACGGGACGTAGGCATGTCGAAACCTCCCGGTACGCCCGCTCTCTCCGCATTTCCGAAAGGGATGGGCAGCGCCTTCGAAGCCGCGTTCGGCCGTGAAACCAGTGACGCTCGGCCAACCGCCCAGCAGTGGATCGATATCCTGGGGACACTGGAGGAGAGCCTGGTTCAGTGCGACGGGCAAAAGCTGCACTGGCATCCGGCCGAGGCGTCGGAGTGCCCGTGGTGCTCAATGGAAGCTGAGTTGGGCGCGACGCTCTTCATCCCATTGATACCCGCGGCGGAGAGAAGCACGCACGCCTTCGATCCAGGTGCCGGTGGCTTCAATCTGACAGCCGTCTGGCAGCACATTGCCGCCTTTCCCCAATCGACGATCCGCTGGTTGCCACGTCTGCCGACAACCGACCTGCAACCGAGCAAGGCGACTCGCTTCGCCAGGTGGCGGGGTCGCCCCTATCTCGACAAACTGAAGCGACAGTATTTTGAGGTGGAGCAGAAGTGGCTTGCCGCTCTGAGTGCCTGGCGGACCCGGACGGGAGTTGCTGCCATTGAAGCGATGTTGGAAGAGTTGCGCAATGCCAGATCTGCCTACGAGAACCTGGGCGCTGAGGAGAAGGCGCAGCTGCGGGCCTACGAACGGGAAAGGCGCGCGCGGCAATTGCAGGCGTATCTGGACAAGTTTGAGATTCGTCGTGCCAACATTCGCGGCGTAGGGACGGCAGAGGAAGTCTCGCTTGCCTCCTTCGGCATTGAAACTGCCGCAAATGTGATTGAGGGCAGACTGCTGCACCTGCCCGTCTTCTCTCACGGCGATACCTCCGGTCTGCTGAGTTGGCGCAGGCGCCTCGAGAAGCAGTTTGTCTACGACACCAAGGAAAATGATCTCGACCGGGTGGAGATTGCGCGCATACGGGCCGAGATCGAAAGCAAAGCGGCGACACTGCGTCGACTCCTGCTGGCAGGTCGCACCAACCTCGACAACGCCGCCAATCGTGTTTCGGCTCTCCTGGCGAACAAGGATGCCGAGCTCACGAGACTGCATGACATTCGCGCGCAACTTCGGGCCGATCTTCAGCATCTCGGTATCGACCTCAAGACGCTGGTAGCGCTCGCTGCAAATTCCACTCAGCTCGTCACCACGGCGACGCAATTGCGGCAGACACTCCCATCAGCAAGCGCCGCCAACGCACGCGTTCGACCTCATTCCCAGAGCAGCATCGCCTGCCCACGCTGCGGCAGCCAGATGACCGCTCGCATTGCGGGACAGGCAGGCTCCCCGGGCCAGCAGTTCTGGAGTTGCTCCAGATACCCTGCCTGCACGGGCAGGCTGTGAGCTGAGGCCGCCGAATGGCCTTAAGGCTCTGACATCGTGATGTTTGACCCTCTGGAACTTGGCTGGCTCCCCAGGGCGCCCGATGATCTTCGCACGAGACTGCGGGGGCTCAACCCTGCCGCGCCGCGCTGCGGAGAATTGCTGTGCGCCTTGGCTAACTACGCCGTTGAGGTAACCCATGCGGGCCTGTTCAACCGAGCGCTGTCTCGTATGCGCACGGGTCAAGCTGATCTTGCGCCTTTGATACCCTTCCGGCTGAGCATATTGTCAAACGCCACCGTGGATCTGATCGCCGACGCTCTGCCGATTGCCGCCGCAAGACGCCGCGTTGCGCTCGACGTGAGGATCGCCCCTTACGATCAGGTGTTCCAGCAGGCGATTGACCCGGCTTCCGAATTGTATCGAGCGAATTCCGACGCCATTCTGCTGCTTCTCGACCACCGCTGGTTCGGATTGAACAGCCCCACTCCCGGCTCGGCCGCTCGCGTGTCGAGCGCCTTGCAACGGATAACTGAACTGCTCGACGCCCTGCGCGCCAATACCGATACTCCGGTAATCGTTCAGACGATTGGGATGCCGCAATCACCCCTGTTCGGCAGCTTCGATTGTCGCCTCGACGGTACCGCTCGCGACGTCGACCTCATAAACCGAGGCCTTGCCACGCTGGTCAACGATCGGGGGCACTACCTGCTGGACGTGGCCACACTTTGTAATACGGTCGGTGCGGTGCGGTTTCACGACCCAGTGGCCTGGAATCTCTACAAGCTGCCGATGGCGTCGCGCGTCGTCCCGCTTTATGCGGACTGGGTGGCTCGATTGATCGGCGCGATTCGCGGTACCTCAAAAAAATGCCTGGTACTCGATCTTGACAACACGATTTGGGGAGGAGTGATCGGCGACGACGGCCTGGAGGGCATCCGGATTGGTCAGGGAAGCGCCGAGGGTGAATCCTTCCTCGAGATACAGAGGCTGGCCTTGGATCTCAAGCGACGGGGCGTGCTGTTAGCCGTCTGCTCCAAGAACGATGACGCAACGGCGAGAGTTCCTTTCCGTAAACACCCAGAAATGCTGTTGAAGGAACAGGATATCGCCGTGTTTCTCGCAAACTGGACCGACAAGGCAAGCAACATCGAAGCCATTGCCGAGGCCCTGAACATCGGTGTAGACGCGATGGCGTTCCTCGATGACAACGGCGCCGAGCGGGCGCAGGTCCGCGCCGCCCTGCCGCTGGTTGCGATTCCCGAGATTGGCAGCGATCCCGCACAATATCCGGCGATACTTTCAGCTGCCGGCTACTTCGAGGCCGTGTCATATTCAGTCGAAGACCAATTGCGAGCCGAGAGTTACGCCGCCAACGCGTCGCGCGCCGAAGTCAAAGCCAAGGCACGCGATCTGGGAAACTACCTGGACTCCCTGGAGATGGTAATCAGCCATGCCGCATTCGACTCGGCCAACCGACCCAGGATTGCGCAACTGATCAATAAATCCAATCAGTTCAACTTGACTACCAGACGTTACCCTGAACCGGCTGTTGCCGCGCTCGAGCTGGATCAAACGAAATACACGTTCCAAACGCGACTGCGCGACCGGTTTGGCGACTTCGGCATCATCGGCATCATGATCGCCACGACCTGCAGCGACGGCAGCTGGGACATCGACACATGGCTGATGAGCTGTCGAGTGCTTGGCCGCCGAGTGGAGTGGTCCATGCTCGAGGCGCTGGTCAATGCCGCGGCCTCGCACCAGGTGCCGTACATTTCAGCCAGCTACCTTCCCACGGAAAGGAATTCGATGGTCGCGGACCACTACGACAAACTGGCGTTCACCAGGATCTCCGTCGGCGACGATGGCGTCATTAGATACCGCCTCAGCATCTCCGAATACCTGGCTCCGACACTGCCGTTTAGAATGACCGCATGAGTTTTCCCGCCGATGCGGACATCAGGACTGGAATCGTGATTCTGGAAATACTTCCTCGATCGCAATCGCAGCACTTCCTCCACTGTGAATGATGTATTTTCGCGCCACAACACTCGCGCTCTTTTCGACTCCGAGATGGACAGCCCATTCTGCCGCTTCTACCCGTCTAGCCGACAGCAGTTCGCGGTGGGTTTCCAATCTGCTTTCACTGAGTAGTTCTCCAATACCTTGAATTTCCTCTGTCAATTTGCGACCAATCTCCTTCGGCATAAAGCGAATCACGGCAATGCTCTCCGCGAAGGCATAGATGGTCCGCGTAATCTTCCCTCGCAGCGTTACGCAACGTCTAAGGATTGGGTCACCTTTATCAACCTCGATTTCTGGGTAGCTACGTTCGCTACGTACCTCGCGGTGGCTCAGCACGTCCACGTCGATCGGCTCTCCAAAGTACGCCTCTAACGTTCTTGTGACTGTGCCGTCCGTTACCAGCAGAACCCTCAATATGGGTGTCAACATTGAGAACCGATGAGTTCCGGCAGGATTCAGCGCGTCGTGAAAAGAAAGCTTGAGTCGGGATCGTAGATCGAACTCATATGTCGGCTGCCCGGGGGAATCCTCGTCCATTAGATACTTTCTCAGGATCTTCCCCAACGGACTCTTTGGTAACTCCTTACGAAACTCGATTATCCTTGGATGCTTGAAGTCCGCCAGCCGACGCATACAGTGCCCGCGTATTTCGGCCTGAGTCACGTCAGCCGAAGCAACCAAGACCGCTTTGATTCTCTCTCCCGCGGCTCCGTCCGGAATGCCAAAAACTACTACCTCCTGCACTTGAGCCAACTCCAGCAATACCGCCTCTACTTCGGACGGGTCCACTTTGCTTCCGCTGACATTGATGAAACCTCGGTACCTGCCAGAGACGACAATCTCTCCAGAAGAAGTCACTCGTCCAAGATCGCCTGGATAAAACGATCCGGCCTCAAAGTGTGATTCGCTAGCCTCGCTTACAGTGTCGTACCCATAGGCTGCAAATGGGCTTTTTATCTCAATATGACCTTCGGTTCCCTGAGCTACGGTGCGACCGCCATCATCGACTACTCGTACGGATACCCCGGGAATCGGGGGGCCCACGGTACCTGGATCCGATGCGCCATCCCAGCCTCTTCCTATGCAAACGACACCAGTTTCAGTAGAGCCATATAATTGCCTGATGCCGATGTTGTACGCCTGCTGGAAGGCTTGAGCGGTCTGATCGGACAGTGGCGCGCCGGCCGATATCACGCAACGCAAAGTAGAAAACTTGTGCCGCTCCTTCAGGTCGGCAAGCAGCTGAAACATGAACGGCACGCCGGGGAACACGCTGATTCGCTCACTTTCGATGAGTCGAGCTACGTCCCTTTGAAAGAAAGTCTCCACGGGATACAACGTACCTCCTGAAAGGAGAGCCAAGACGGCTGAATTCATGAGCCCGTGGCTATGAAAGAAGGGTGCCACGCCCAGAATGCGGTCACCTCGTGTAGCCTTCACCACACTCACCACTGATTGAAACTCCCCAGTTAGTTGCCCATGCAACCTGCTTACTCGTTTGGGGTATCCGGTAGAGCCGGTTGAATATTGGATTATCGCTGGCCAATCCGGCTCCACATTCACTTCCGAAGGAGCGCTGTCAGGGATTCTGGACCTCGCGTCGGTCTGGCCCCCCTGCACCCGTTCGTGCGTTCCTGCCCGGAACAACCAGAGACCTTGTATCTGAGCGCACTTCGCCTGCAGTGCCTCTCCGACCGCACGATTTCGCACGCTCGTGATGACCGCGCGGACAGAAGTGCCAGAGACATATTTCAGGAGCTCCGCTTCGTGCAATTGCGGATTGAGCGGAACAAGAACAGCACCCCGTTTCCATACACCAAAGGCTGCAACCAGGAAGTCCGTGGTATTTCCAAGTATTGCCGCGACGCCGTCCCCCGGCTGAACACCAGCCGTCTCCAGGTGCTCACAGAATTCACTGGCGTTCTCAACGAGTTCAGCGTAGCTCGTCTGTCTGCCATTCTGGACGACTGCTAAGTCGCGCCCTTGATTATTCGAGGCGTTACGCGCGAGGCATCGAAACAGCGACCCGTACTCTGAGGAACAGGCCGCCTCGACCGCTTGTGCCGACTCGCCTTCGCCGGCGGTAATCTGCGGATGTTCCACTTTCACAAGCTGTCCTTTACCGCTCCAGCCTAAAATGCGTACTTATTCACTATCGCCAGGTACGTTAGTAAAGGGCTCATGACTTTATATCCGTTCTGGCTTTAACGAATCTTTCAATGCGCGCAAGCGAAGTTAGATGACCGGCCTCAATATCATCCGCTTGAATCTCGACACCAAACTTCTCTTCGAGAAAGGAAACCAATTTGAGTGTCGAGAGGGACTCAAGGATCCCGCTCGCCTTTAGGTCGGCTTCATCGGTTATCCCCTCAGCCTCCTCTCCTGACGAAATATGATCGATGATGAAGCGCCTCACTGTCTCTTTGATGTTGTTCACAATCCCTTCTCCGGTGTCAATCAGCGCGCTCGATCAACCATCTCATCCGCGCACTTGGCTTCATTGATCGGCAGCAGCTTCTGGTAAAGGCAATCGGCGATGGTGCGATGGCCGGCCCCACTTGGACGTACATCGGCGGACGAAACCCGGCACACCGCTCAATCCCGAAACGCTTGACAAACGGACCGAGCTCATCGGCAGTAGTCGGAATCGGTCAGGGGGCGGTACGACGGGATCTATGCTCTTCATCCGAGGCGAAAGAATAAGTGATCCATTTGTTTTGCGCGATCTCTAATTCGGGACCAGGAACAACCAAGGACGCCTCTTGACTATTCTAGCCTCTCCATGGCAATGAAACCTCGGGCGCGGGGCAACCGATCGCCAGCGAGCTCACAGAATCCAGCCAATCGGACGCTATTATGGGATATGGGATGATCTCAGTAGGCTCACCTCACTGGTCTGCCTCGTTCTGTGAGGGGACCCCAGCCGCGGGGATTGAATAGGCTTTAGCACGAAGGAATTCAAATGGACGAAAAGCGGGCGATCGATTTGTATCTTGAGCTCATTAAGCGGGTACTGACAAATACTCTGTTCCAGAGTGAGCCGGATCCGAATCAGGATAACGAATTTCGCTATGTTAACGAGTTCATTAGCCATTACATCAATGGTCCTGCAGTCTCCATGATGCCGATCGCACGATTCGACAATCTACGGAGTTGCATCGAAGACGTGATTGCGCGCGGCGTGCCGGGCGCCCTTATCGAGACAGGAGTCTGGCGCGGCGGTGCAACAATCTTCATGCGTGCCGTGCTGTGCGCACATGGCGTAACCGATCGTACGGTGTGGGTCACCGATTCCTTCGAAGGGTTACCGACACCCGATGCAGAAAAGTTTCCGATCGAAGCAAGGGCCCATGGCGGAACGGTCATGCGGGAGACCTACCACTACTTCGCTGTCGGGATAGAGGAAGTTAAGCGCAATTTCGCCGCATTCGGCCTGCTGGACGATAAGGTGCAGTTCTTGAAAGGCTGGTTCAAAGACACGTTGCCGAATGCACCTACCGGGCCGCTTGCGGTGATGCGCCTCGATGGCGACTATTATGAATCCACTATGGACTCACTGACCAATCTGTACGACCGGCTCTCGGTAGGCGGATACGTGATCATGGACGACTACGGCGAGGATTCCTGGACCTATTGCCGGCGCGCCACGGACGAGTTCCGCTTGGCGCGCGGCATCGACGAGCCTATGATCCGAGTAGACTCAAAATGCTACTACTGGCGGCGCGCTCGATAGGGACACCACGCACGTCTCCTGATCTCCGCCTCCTGCGTGGATCAGCGCACCCGAGTCGTTTCCAACTGGCACTTGGCTTCAATGATCGGCAGCAATTTCCGGTAAAGACCCTCGGCGATGACGCGATGGCCAGCTTCATTCGGATGGACATCGGTGGATGAAACTCGAAGAGCATCACGGTTTCCCTCCGGATAGACGTCCAGCAAGTTTAGAGTTCGGATGCCAGCCGCTTGAATTGCGGCATTATTTGGTATTTGCTCTGGCGGATCATCCGATACCACATCGAGAGCCAATGCTATAGGCGTTGCCCCGTGCGACGTGGACGTTTCCGCAAATCTTTGCCACGCCCAGTTAGTGGCGTCGTCGGAGATCCTTGCAGCGCGGGCATTCAATTCACCAGAAGGCATGCTCGGGTCGATTCCGAAACGCTTGACCAATCTTCGCCATGACGGAAAGGGTATGGGTACTGTTCCGCGAGCCACGTTTTCCAGCCCCGCTTTCTGAAACAAGATTTTCAATTGCTCGTAAGGGATTTCCGTGTGATATCGTGCGACCTCAGAAATGTAGTAAGGGGTCCAGAGTCGCTCCTTTCCGCGTACCGTAAAGATGATGATGTCTGGTGAAAACTTGAGTCCTCTGTCCTCCAGTAAGGCAAGTTGTTGGATTATCGTATACCCATCAACACCGAAGTTCATTACTTCGAAATGCCGATTAGCACCACACGCACCCTGGCCGTTTAGTCGGTCTTCTATAATCTGCTCGAATGTCCGGGCATCCGTCGTTCCGTCTCCCATTACCTGCGAGGCCCCGAAGACTTCTATCCTCAAAGTCTCTGGCGGCTTTACCGCCGTGTATTCCTTATCACGCATGCCCCACGAGTTTGTGCTGAACGTCATTCGTTGTGTCCAGCAGTCCGGATAGGTGAGATCCAGAGAGGGTACGAGATCCCACTGCAACAGATCTTTTCGCATCTTCCATCGCTTCAAGTGAAATGACGTCGCACAGTCGTTCCCGACATTCCTCAACTTGTCGAATACCTTTGCAGTACCAACTTCCCCAAACTCATCCCTGACCCCTTTCGCGTCCAGTTGCTCGTAGTAACCCCGACTGTTCCCGACATTTTCTCTCGGGTTGAGCTTCTCCGTCTGAACCGACTTCAGCAATTCGGCGACCCGTGGAGGGACCAGTCCACGAACTACAGGTAGCGCGGCGATGATCAAGATGAGAATTGAGATCGTCGATCGTACTCCGGGCATCAGTGATATTTTAATCAGCCGTGACCTGTGCTCTTTGCCGGGTCCATGCGCCCAACTAGAGAGGAGCGTCACAGTCAGCAACGTTAGAGAGAGAAGCAGGAGACCCTTTCTATCGACATTCAGAGCCCCCGACAGCATCCATAACCAATCAGCCAGAGAGGGAACACTCCACAGTGACCAGAGGAAACAGATTACGAAGAAGGTCGCAGCAGCCCTTATGCCGACCTTCCAAATGCCTCGAGCGGAATTGAGTCTGTGTGCCCGATTCGCTCCGATTTCCTTGAGGACCCCTCTGATGACCAGTACCGCCAGAGCACCCCAAAACAAGACGTCCTGAACTCTGAGTGGGAATCCGCCGCGTAGCCAAAACCATTGATAGGAATGCAGAAGCCATGTAACAAAAAAGACGACGGCGGTTGCAATGCCCGTGGCGACAGGCTGCCTGAATCGCTTAACTTTGAAATAGGTGGGGTAGAAAACCACCTTAGTCATAAAGTCCGTCCAATAAATGTTCATGCGGCGCCACATGTCTGTGAAGCCACTTGACAGAAAATAGAGTTTGTTTGTCTCGGGTAGTGAGAACCCAAACAGATGAAGCACGCCAACGGCAATATGGAACTGGCCCGATACGCGAAGATAGAGCAAAAACGTGCACACCATGAACTGCACTAGGTCGCCAAGAGTCACCACCTCTGTTGGATCAACAATGAAGTTTACGTATATGAGGCGATATAAAATCAGGTGCACGATACCCCGCGAGATCCACAAGACACCTCGTTGGTATATTTCATGCTCGTCTTTGGAAGATTGGGATTGTTGAAACGCCTGATAGTCCACGACGGGAAATAGTGGGAACGCGACATTCGGCAACATGAAAAAGTATGCCAAAGTGTTCCATGCTCCCCCGTCCACCCTCTTAGATGAAGTTGCTCGAACGTATAGTATTAGCCTGAACATAAACATCGATCCGAGAATGGGCCAGAGCGCAGACGACCACCAAGGGGAATTTGTATATTCGACCCTTAGAAATGCGAGTAGCGCACCGCTAACGAACAGGGCAACCACTCTATAAACGAAAGCCATTGGCAGGCGACACACACCTATTAGCAGCATCCCTATTGCGATGAGCCAGGCGCCGTCCCGGATTCCTAAAACGACGAGAATTCCGGAAAGAGAAAGAATGACGAAGCGACGGACGCGATATGTGGGACCAGATACGATACCGATGACGAAGCCGATGCTTGCCAAACCTATCATCACAAAGAGCGCGGGACGCTCGATTTGGAAGTGATAAACGAGGCCGACGATCAGAACCATTTGGGACATGAACAGCAGGTTGCCCAGCAATTCTGGCCGTTTAGAAGAAAAAGAGGTATCGGCTTCTGCCGCGGGGGTCACCATTTCATTCTCGCCGTATGAAGTTGGTCTATCGGAACGCACAAGTAAAGAGCCGCTGGATCTGGTTGCGGCGCCAATACAGCTCCTTCTTATGCGGCCGCAGATCTAGAGGCTGCGGATTAGCCGGCACGATGGAAATGAAGCTCAGGTCCAGCACCAACCGGGGAGTCTGGAATTTTCTCAGGCGCAGTTCCGGGGCAGATCGCAAGACATAGTGAGTTCGAGAATTGGACGCAACAGCGCTCGACCCTTTGGCACATAGCTGCTTGGCAACTGGAGAGTTCGCAAGGCGGTAACCAGAGCTACCCGAGGTGATCACAATGCAAACTCGCCCTACAGTTCATGAGATAAGTTCAACTAGTTGCTGCAAGAAACAATTCACTGCGTACTGAACCTTGCAGCCCACCGCGCGACCTTAGTGCGAAGGTCCGCCTCGTATCGGCTGATGTTGGCGGAGGTGATGGTCTGATCGCCGTTGGCAATCATGCGAGTCGCGATTCGGTACGCTTCCGGATTGATTGGATGTATCGTGTCAAAGTATAGACTAAGGTCTCCAGCCACCGACTCGTTGGCGTCCAGCGCGATAACCCTGATACCGGCGGATTCCACCTGGTCGCGCGCCGCGATGACACATTTCTTAAATGTAATTATCTGATCAAATACCGCCCCTGGCAGCAGGGGGTCATTGGAGGGTGGCCTGTGTTCGAACCAATCGTAATAAAGGACATATGGAAGAGCCGGAAAGACGAGGTCAACCGCTACGTGCTTTTGCGCCATTTCGGTCAGGAACGGTACCAATTCAGTCTGCAAGTAAGGGATTTGGTCGCAAGTAAGCGTCGACTTTGCAAACACATCATCAGCGTGGCGCTCTACTGCACCCCGAAACCGTTGCATGGATTCCGCGGACTGAGGAAGTGGCTTACCTCCCAACATGAATTCCGGCGCGCTAAGGATTGACCACGCCGGTAGATCATAAGTGCCGGTGCCTATCGCATGCAGCGAGGCCAATGCGGTCGAAAGCCCGAATTCTCCGTTGTGACTCCAATTGGTCGTGACCATGCTTGCCAATACCTCGCCGGATGGGCTGCGGCGCCGTCCGCTCTCAACTAGCGTTATGTCCATGAAAAGTATGACGCGCTTCAATCCGACGACCTGTGCAATTCTAGGAAGTATCAGCGGCATGTCGGGCGGTCGCTCCGCGAGATAGCTAAGGTTAATCGGGCTTCGCGCACTTGCAAAAGCCTCCCGCATCATTGTCGGGGTAATTGGCATGGCCGTTGATCCCCCCAGCAGAACCAGGTCGTGGGGTTGGGCTGTCGCCACGGCGATGAGACGCGGCCATTCCAGATCGGGATAGCGATGATCTGCCAATCTAAAGACTGGGCCGCCAGGCCGCAAATGGTAGGGATCGACCGCAACGATGATCCAGTAGGCGACAATTCCAAACAGCCAGGGCAACAATACCAGCCCCGCG
>Ga0182024_10016291_pt1 | contig 14118 bp, 13 predicted proteins | sample P32metaG_FD_120480 | JGI IMG/M metagenome (GOLD analysis project Ga0182024, IMG submission 120480) | Permafrost microbial communities from Stordalen Mire, Sweden - P3-2 metaG (Illumina Assembly) | ecosystem: Environmental > Terrestrial > Soil > Wetlands > Permafrost | place: Sweden: Stordalen... | reverse complement strand
GGCGTCGCTGCATCAGGGTTTCCCCCATTGTGCAAGATTCCCCACTGCTGCCTCCCGTAGGAGTCTGGCCCGTGTTTCAGTGCCAGTGTGGCCGTGTGCCCTCTCAGGCCGGCTACCGATCTTTGCCTTGGTAGGCTTTTACCCTGCCAACTAGCTAATCGGCCGCGGGCTCCTCTCTCAGCGCATTGCTGCTTTCCTCTCTCGAGCTTATGCGGTATTAGCCCCGGTTTCCCAGGGTTATTCCACACAAAGAGGTAGATTACCCACGTGTTACTCACCCGTACGCCACTGTACTCATGGATTGCTCCACTTTCTCGTTCGACTTGCATGTGTTAGGCGCGCCGCCAGCGTTGATTCTGAGCCGGGATCAAACTCTCGTTTGAAACGTTGAGTTTTTAAGATCGCTCCAGCTTTACTAAGAATACTGACGAGTCTTTCTCTACTGCATCCAACCAGATTGTCAAAGATCTGCGCAGCCGAATTACAACGTCCGTAAACGCCGCAACCAACTGCAGGCCTCGAAACTTGTTAGCCGCAACCCGACGCATCGCCGCACGGGTTCGCAGCCCAGAAACTGTGTGTTTTAAAAAGAACCAAACAGGAAGGCCGTATTCCGCTCCGCACGGTGGCCCGCACAGAGTTTTGTTACCATTCCTTACAGAGGATCACACCCTTTATATCACACCTGCTCAAAAGTAGCAAGCGCGCACGAAGGGTTACAACCGTAATCCTCAACTCGGCGACTTGATTAGAATATCAGAGGCTTCGGGATCGCGCAAGCCTTATTACAAAAAAACTGCGGAAAACTGGGAGACCTCTCCAACCTATTGTAAATAGGATACTTATATTACACCAACAGCCTTCAAGGAATAATTCGGAAACACGCGTTCCGTCGCCGGGTTGCCCAAATGCCGCTCTACCAGCTCACTCAGCACATCGCGGAAATCGGTAGTCAACGCCAGATCGCGCCCCTCGTAGAGCTGTTCTTTCTCCATTCCGGGCCATTGCCCGTAGACCTTGCCGCCTTTCACCGCCCCGCCCATCACGAACATACAGTTGGCATGGCCGTGGTCGGTGCCGCGGTTGCCGTTCTCGTGCGCGGTGCGGCCGAACTCCGACATGGTTACCAACACCACGTCGCTCATACGGTCGCCCATGTCCTGCCAAAATGCGCCCAACGCCTGGCCGTACTCGCGCAGTAAATTCGCCAGTTGTCCCTCGGAGGCCCGCTGCCCAATCTCGTTCACGTGGTGATCCCAGCCGCCGATGTCGGCGAACGCCATCTCCACGCCAACCTCCGCTTTAATCAGTTGCGCGATCTGCCGCAGGCTGTCGCCAAAGCGGCCGCGTGGATACTCAGCGCCGCCGGCCGGCGTGTACGGCTGCTTCTGAATCGCCTGCAGGGTGTTGATGGCCGCGAAGGTTTCCTGGCCGGTCGCTCGCAGGGCAGCGTCGGTGCTCGCTCGATAGAGCTGTTCGAAGGCCTTGGCGCTATCGGCATTCCGTACTCGAAAATCGCCGATGTTTTGCAGCGCAAGCGCCGGGCTTGGACCCTGCAGCGCGCGCGGCAGCACCGGCCCCAACGAGAGCGCGCGCAGCGGCGAGACTCGCCCTGCCTCCGGAGGCAACGCCCGATTCATCCATCCGTCCGCGGTCGCCTTGAGCCCCGGAGTTCCCGATTCCATGTAATCCTGCGCGTCAAAATGCGAGCGCGTGGGGTCCGGCGATCCTACCGCATCGACGATCGCCAGGTGCTGCCGGTCGAACAGTGGCTTCAACGGCGCAAGCGACGGGTGCAGACCGAAGAAGCCGTCCAGATCGATAGCCGCATCCGCCCCGCTGCCAGGCCGCGGAACCGCGATGGTTGGCCGCAATGCGTAATAAGCCTTCTCGCCATGCGGCACCACCACGTTCAATCCATCCGCCGCGCCCCGTTGAAAGATGGCGACCAGGATCTTCTTGCGGGGCGGCGCATCGGCCGCATAAAGCGCACGCTGCAACCAGAGCGGGGCACTGCCCACCCCCACCATCGCTAACGCGGAATTGCGAAGAAAAATTCGACGGCTGGTCATGTCACCCTCACTACCACACAGTTCGCTCCGGAATTGGTGGGGCGGACCCCCGGTCCGCGCGGGTCCCCTGGACCCGCTTCTGGAGTTTGGAAATTTTGGATTCAGTAACCGCACCGGCGGCGAAGACCGCCGGCGTTACGTAGCGCTGGCGATCTTGTCGCCGGCACCGCAGGGCGTGGCCCTGCGAGCGGTTGTGGGGCAGCGCCATGCGCTGCCCTTTCGCGGGTCCCCTGGACCCGCTCCGCTGTCCGCGACAAGTCGGCCAGGCGCCGGCTACTGACGGGTGACACCTGACGGGTGACATTTTAGGTGACATCGCCTCAATGCCTCTGAAACTCCGGCGACCCCAGCGCGACGCCGGTCGCCGCAGTCTCCACCTTCACGCCCGCCACTTTGTTATCCGCCAGGTTCACGGCGAAATTCATGCGCGCCACCAGGCCCGCCGAGTTCAGCCACTCCTTACCGGAATTGGAATATCCCGTCGGCTCCAGCTTGCGGAAGAGCGGCTCGCCCATCTGCGCCACCAGGTCCACCAACGAGCGCGCGTAATCCACGTCGCCATTCCCTGCGCGCACCGCGCTCGCCACCAGTTCAAGAGGCGACTTCATCTTGGAACGGTACGCGCCCACCGACCAGAACTCTTTGGATTCGAATAGCGTCTTCATCACCGCGCGCAGATCGCCATCGGTCTTGAGAAACGTCTGGGCCATGCGATCCACCAAGGTGGCCGGCGGATCGTCCGCCACGAACCGCTGTGCCAGCTTGCGCGAAATAAAGCGCGCCGTCGAAGGGTGATGCGCTAACAGGTCAAGCACCTTTTCGCCGTCCTCGATGCCGCCGGCGTGAATTTTCTGTCCGAGCACCAGCTTCTCGCCCTGATCGTGTGCTTTCGCGTTGAAGTTAAAGCCGCCGCCAAGTTGCGGCCGGTTGATGCTCCAGCCCGTGAAACAGCGGGCCACTTCCGTCACATCCTTCTGCGAATAACCTCCGTCCACTCCCAGCGTGTGCAGTTCCAGCAATTCGCGCCCATAGTTCTCATTCAGGCCGCGCCGTTGCGCCAACCGCCCCGGCGACGGATTGGAGCCGACCGATTCCCAGTTATCCAGGTAAAACAACATCGCGGGACTCTTCGCCGTGGCCTCCAGCAGATCGCGGAACTTGCCCAGCACGTGCGGCCGGATCGCGTCGCGCTCATACGCCGTAACCAGGTAGCGGTCCGCGCCCTTGTCGATAAATACGTTGAAGTGGTTGTACCAGAAATCGGTGAGCACTTCCTCCAACTGGCGATTGCTGTAGATGGCGCGTAGCAACTTACCCTCCGCCAGATCGCGCGCCACCATTTGCTCCGGGCCGGCCGTCAATTGAATCTTCCGGCGCAATTCAGGGGGCGCATTCGCCGCCAACCCCTGCACCACTCCCCGCGGCAAAGCGACCAGGACATCATCCTGCGTTTCTTGCGGAAGAGCTTCGAATGCCGCCAGCCTCTGTTGCGGCGTCCCGGTGCGCAGAGAATGAAGCTGTTCGGGCGTCAGCAAAGATGCGGTTTCCTGCGCCGCGTCCGGTGTCGCCTGGCCTCCGAGTTTCTGCCTGAGCTCGAAGCGTTCCGCCATTTTTTGAAGGATCCTGGTTCGTTCCGGATCGACCGGCACCGGCAATCCTCCCTTCCGATTGTCGCGGAGCATCCGCGGTTCCGGGAAGTTGACCACCAGTTCCTCGCTGGTCATGAAGAGGGAATCGAGCGCCTTCAGCTTTTCCGTCAGCACCGGGTTTTCCGCGATGCGGCTGGGGTGGAGTTGGAGGTCGATCCACTTCTTCAGCCCCATGGCCTTGACTCGCTCGGCATCCCCCGGCCGCGGCCCGAACGTCAGCCGGTTTAGCGCCTGGTCAATGCGATCTTGCTTGGGAATCTGCTGCTGGAAAACCTGGACAGTCTTTTTCTTTTTGGCGTAAGCCGTTGCCCCCGCAAGAACGCTCAGGGACAAGACCGCGGCCGCCGCCACTATGCGCCTGGACATCTGGATTTCGGTCCTTACTACATTTAAACGCGAACTAGCGGTTGAAGTTTCGAAGATTGTTACCTAACTCAGGTCTATCCTACCGATTCAAATACCTCACCGGCGGCAAAGACCGCCGGCGTTACGTAACGCTGGCGATCTTTGTCGCCGGCTTCGGCAGCGCATGGCGCTGCCCCACTGAGCCCCTACAGCTCCGCCTCATTCTTCATAGTCGGCCCCGGCTCAAGCGACTCGGGCACCGCGCTACCCGTAATGAGCCGTGCCCCACGGCTGAACGTCAGATACTGAAATCCCCACTGAATAAAAACCAGCACCCGGCTTTGAAATTGCACCAGGTACATCAAATGGACGAATAACCACACCAACCATGCGATCAGACCGTGCAGCTGCAACCCGAAGATCCGCGCCACCGCTGCCGCGCGGCCGATCACCGCAATGTCACCCTTGTCGAAATAGTGGAAGGGCGGCACCACTGCCGTGCCACGAAGCCGCGCCACGATGGTCTTCGCCGCGTACGCTCCACCTTGCATCGCGACCTGCGCCACGCCCGGCAGCGGCTTGCCATCGTGTCCCGCGAACTCGGCTAGGTCACCGATCACATAGATCTCGGGATAGCCGGGGAGAGTGAGGTCGGGGTTGACTTTGAGTCGTCCGCCGCGATCAGTCTCCACACCCGTGCGTTCGGCGAGAACATGACCGAAGCTGCCGACGTGGACTCCACCCGCCCACAGCACCGTTTTCGTCGGTAACCGGTTCACGGTGCCCCCCGGCGGGCCATAGGAAACCCCATCGGCATCGACGTTCACCACGTTCACGCCGCTGATAACCCGCACCCCCAGCTTGACCAGCGATTCCTCTGCGCGGCGCGAAAGATCCTCGGGATAGGTGGTGAGAAGGCGCGGATTGCCATCGAGGAGGAGAATCTGCGCCTCGCGCGGATCAATGGATCGGAATTCGTTCTTCAGTGTATGGCGTGCAATTTCACCCAACGCGCCGCTCAATTCCACACCCGTCGCCCCGCCGCCCACAATCACGAAGGTAAGCCATGCGCGCCGCCGTGCCTGGTCGGGTTCGCGCTCAGCGGCTTCGAACGCGTACAGGATCTTGTGCCGAATTGCAGTGGCCTCCTCCAGGCCTTTTAAGCTGGGCGCCCACTCGTGCCACGCATCATGCCCAAAGTAGTTGGTTTCGGAACCGGTCGCTACAATCAGCGAGTCGTACGGGAAAGAAGCTCCGTCGCGCAATCGAATGGTGCGGCCGCGCGGATCGAGATCCGCGGCTTCGCCAAGCAACACTCGTGTGTTCTTCTGCCACGCAAGAACGCTGCGCAACGGCGCGCAGATTTCTCCAGGGGAAAGCGAGCCGGTCGCCACCTGGTAGAGCAACGGCTGAAAGAGGTGGAAATTGCGCCGGTCGAAAAGGACCACTTCGACCGGCGCCTTACGCAACGCTTTTGCCGCGTACAGCCCGCCGAAGCCTCCGCCGAGAATGACAACTCGATGTGCGGCCACCGTCCCCGAGCCTCTTTATACCGCGGCCGTCAGTCCCAGCCCCGGCCGGTTGGGCAGAATGAGTTTCCCCTTTTCCACGCGCACGCCGTGGAACGGGTCGTTGGCGATGAGCAGATTGCCATCCAAGTCGGCGTAATCCACCAGCGGCGAAAGATGCGCCGCGGCAGTCACGGAAACCGAACTCGAAATCATGCAGCCCAGCATGGTCTTCATGCCCATGGCCCTGGCAACTTGAATCATGCGGAAAGCCTCCAACATGCCGCCGCTCTTATCCAACTTGACATTGACCCCGTCGTAAGCGTCGCGTAGCTTGGGGATATCCGACGCGTGCTGGCACGCCTCGTCGGCAATCACCGGTATGTGCACGCGGCTGCGTATCCAGCGCGTGTCCTCGATGCGGTCCGCCGCCAGCGGTTGCTCGATGAACTCAACACCTTGCGTCTCGAGCCAGTTGATCTTGCGGACTGCCTCTTCGCGATCCTTCCAGCCTTCGTTGGCGTCCACGCGCAGCGGCTTCTTGGTGACGCTGCGCACCGCTTCGATGGTGGCCTCGTCCGTATCCAGGCCAACCTTCACCTTGAGGATGGGGTAGGCGTCGGCCTCGCGCGTCTTCTGTTTCGTGATTTCGGGCGTATCGATCCCGATGGAAAACGTGGTCAACGGCGTGTCTTTAGGATCCAGGCCAAAGTAGGTGTAGAGCGGAATCCCCAGCTTCTGTCCCACCCAGTCCATGAGGGCGATATCGATGGCGGCTTTCCCGGCCCATTCGCCGTTGACCCGCCGCAACACCTCAGCCATCACTTTGCTGAACTGCATCGGATCGGCGGCAAGCAGCAGGTCGCGCACCGATTCCACGGCCGCCTGCGCGCCCTTGGCGTCTTCTTTGTAGCGCACGATGGGCGCGCCCTCGCCATGTCCCGTAACGCCATCGCGCGTGTAGGCGGTGTGGAGCGTGTCGCGATACTCGCTGCTGGACATGGTGGTGGTCCAGGTGTGTTGCAAGTTGAGCCGCACGATCCGTGCTTCGAGCGAAGGCGCCGCCGCCCCGCGCATGGCCCCCGCCAGCGGTAATGCCGCGGCCGACTGGAAGAAGTTTCGCCGGTTCATGATAATTACCAGCGTATCGCACGCGCGTCAGCCCTTGGCAACAAGCACTTGTAGACCGGCACTCCTTGGTAGGGCGGACCCCCGGTCCGCACGGGTTCCCCGGACCCGTTCCCCGCTAGGCCGAGCATCCCTCTCGCGACCCGATCGGGCCGGCCAGGGGGCCGTCCGCGGACCGGGGGTCCGCCCTACCAATTTCAGCAGTGTCCGTAACCTTTTCCCCCTCCCGCCGGTTTACGCTGGTGAGAACCATTTGTGGAGAAGATCGTTGCCGGCGGATGAACGGCTTCTGATCGAGGCGGCGCAACGCGATCCGAGCCGCTTCGCCGAGTTGTACGAGAGCCACGTGAACCGTGTCTACGCATACATCGTCCGCCGTGTGCGCGACCGCGCCGCCGCTGAGGATCTGACTTCAGAGGTTTTCCACCACGCCCTGGCGAACCTCCACAAGTACGAATGGAGGGGAATCGCGTTCGCGGCCTGGCTCTACCGCATCGCGGCCAATGCCATTTCCAACCGCTGGGAGAAGAGCCGGCGGGAAACCGGCGAGGCAGAGCCGGAATACCATGCCTCCGGCGGAATGGAGGAAATCGAGCGGCGTGCCATGCTGTTCCAGTTGGTGGATCATCTCCCCGCGGATCAGGGGCGCGTCATTACAGAAAGGTTTGTGGAACAGAAAAGCATCCGCGAGGTGGCCGAAGCGCTGGGCCGCAGCGAAGGGGCAGTCAAGCAGCTTCAATGGCGCGCACTGGAGACGCTGCGCGAGCAGATGGGGAGGGCCAATGGCTGAACGCGATCTGCCCGACCAACTGAATGAGTCAATCGACCGGCTGCTTGCCAATGCCCCGGCGCCAGGCGCGGAACAAGATCCGCTGGTTCAACTCGCCGCGGACCTTCTCGAGATGCCGCGCCCCGAATTCAAAGCACGACTTAGAACCGAATTGGAAAGGAAAGCCAACATGAGTGCCACCGCCGTCACGCCCATTCCCAAGGGCTACCACACCGTTACTCCGTACTTGATCGCGCAGCACTGCGCTGAAATGATCGACTTCGTAAAGCAGGCCTTCGGCGCCGAGGAAACGTTCCGGACCGTCGGATCGGCTGGAGGAATCCACGCCGAGCTGAAGATCGGCGATTCGATGGTAATGATGGGCGGGGGCCTGGCTTACCAGGGGCCGGGAGCGCCCGCTGCCATCCATTACTACGTCGAAAACCCGGACGAGGTCTACGAGAGGGCGTTGCGTTTGGGTGCCACCTCCATCCAGGCACCCGCGGACCAGCCCTACGGGGAGCGGTCAGCAGCTATTCGCGATGCCTTTGGAAATCTGTGGTACATCGCTCGCTCTTTGGGACCACGCTACGTTCCGGAGGGACTGCGTGACATCAATATTTATTTCCACCCAACCCGAGCCCCGAAGTTCATCGAGTTCCTGAAGCAGGCATTTGCAGCCGAGCAGGTAGCCCGCTATGAAACGCAGGACGGAATTGTCCGGCACGCCAGCGTGCGGATCGGCGACTCGATCGTCGAGATGGGCGAAGCGTCGCCGATGCCGGTCACAACCTATCTCTACGTGCCCAACGTGGATGAGGTGTACCGAAACGCTTTGGCAGCGGGTGCGACTTCAATTAACGAGCCCACGGACCACCCCTATGGCGACCGCGGCGCCGGCGTCAAGGACGCCTTCGGCCACACCTGGTACATCGCCACTCATATCAAAGATACGTAACGCCGGCGGTCTTTGCCGCCGGTGCAATTCGCCGGCGGCAAGACGAAGGCGGCACAGATCTGTGCCGGTTTTAGGCCAATCGAAAGGACTTAGCTGCAAAAGGCCGGATCAACCTGTGCCGTCAGTCCGAGAGGTTTAGAGTTTCCACAGTGCGCGGCCGCAGATTTTCAAAGACAAGGCCCGGTTCGATCTCACCCGCTTCCAGCGCTTCCTTCCAGCGCCTCTGCTTCCACCACCATACCGCCAGCATGGCGGCGGGCACCAGCGCCATCGATGTGGGGTGAGCCAGAATCCCTCGTTCCAGGGCCGCCCCGAAGTGCGTGAACACTTCGAACCCGAGCACCTGCAGAAGGCATAGCAGCAATAAGTTGTCGCGGAACCCGGGCATCGGGCATGTGAGCGGCACTTTGCGGTAACCCGTAAGTAGAATCTCAATCAGGCACAGCGAAAGAGCCAGCACACAAGCCGTGTGCAGCACTGCCGCCGCCGGTCCCCAGCGCCACCAGGAATATGCCAGGCAGGGGAGCAACACAAATGGCGTCAGGAAGCTGAGCATGACTTGCCGCGCCACGCCCGCCGATTGGTTGTTTCGGGGGTCGAGCACCGCGCGGAAAATCCAGTTCGAGGGAACGCTGGCCGGAAGGTCGAACGCCACGCGCAATCCCAAAAGCAGAAGGTAAGCCGCCACCAGGGGCGCTTCGTCCGTAAGGCCTTCCGAAATATCTTGCAACGCCAGCAGCCCACCCAGCCCGATCGAGACGGCGATCGACAGCCGGTGGGCCTCGTTGCGCAGCAAAGCCCTCACCACGAACCGATGACAGGCGCGCGGAAATCCAGCGGCTCGTGCGGAAAACAGATCCAGGAATGCCACCACCGCGCCCACGATCCTTTGCTCCGATGGTTTTCGGCCTCCTTCCAGGACGCCGGCAAATCGTCTCCGGTAGCTCAAGGCATAAGTAACCACCATCAACAGGAACGCTCCTGCCACTCCTGGGAGAGCTGCGGCGGTGGCGCTCGCTAAAACCGGCGTGGCGCGGTGCTGCCAGCTTTGATATAGCCCGACATACCAAAACGAGGGAAGAAATCGGACTCCCGAATCACCCGCCAGCCGCAGCATCAGGCCCGGACCGGAAAAGCCCGTCAGCAGAAGCACAAGAAACGCCACCAGCACGATTCCACGCAACCACGATGAGATCGCACGGAACGCTTCCCTGGGCAAGACTGCCGCCAGGGTCCCGAGCAACGCGAACACGGCGCAAAACGTGAAGAAGCTGGCCAGCAGGACGCACGCCGCGTGTACGGCCGCAAACTCGAGGAACCCGGCGAACGTCGTGGGCACCGCTGCCGTGACAAAAAGCGGAAAGAGGATCATGGAAACGCCGTTGACATCGATGGCAAACACCAGCACCGCGATCGCGATCGCAGCCGCGTTCGCCAGCAGAACCGTCCGCGGGCGTACCGGCAACGGCGCCAGGTTGAGGTAGTCCTGCGCATCCGGCAGAATCTTGTCCCACTTCAGCACCGTCACGATGCCCGTCACCGCCATGGCCAGCGACACGAATAAATACTTGTCGGGGAAAGAGACGACGTATAGATCCAAGCGTGGCCGGCCGCGCAGCCAGTTCAGGAACGAGGAATACTTGTCGAGCATCAGCATGCAACTGAATGCCCCGGGAGCGGCCAGCAGGCCCAGCAGGCCTCCGATGCCGAGCTCAAACTCGGTCGCGGCAGCGTCATCGCCACCGCGCACCAGCCGGTCTAGAAAATGCCGGACCAGGCGGACGAACGGATTTGGCCGCGGGCCTTCGCCGCGGACGTCCAGCAGCCTAAGCCGCCGGCGCGCGGACGGCGGCCACGATCTCGTGCGCAATGCGGTTGGCATCCCCCTGCTCCGTCAATTGCATGAATCCCGCTTCCAAGCCTAGCCTGCCGAAACCGGCGTGCATCTCTCCTATGGACGCCGCCGCCACCACCGATCCGCCTTTTAGCAACACCAGGTCCGAACAGAGATGATCCACCTGTTCCAGAACCGGCGAGGAAAACAGAATCGCCTTTCCCTGCCCGGCCAACAACTCGATTACGCCGCGCAGCACCAGCGCACTGGTCATGTCCAAGCCCGAGAAGGGCTCGTCCAGCACCAGCAGCTCGGGGTCGTGCAACGTGGCGGCGATGATCACGATGCGCTGCCGCATGCCTTTCGAATAGGAGTGGATCGGGGTGTCGCGATGCGCGTACAGGGCGAAGCCTTCGAGCATCGCCGTGGCCTTTTCCCGAAACCGCCGCGGCGGTAGACCGCGCAGCGTGGCCACCAGATCCAGATATTCCCAGCCGGTCAGGAAGCCGTAGAGATCCGGCTGCTCAGGGACATAGCCCAGGTTGCGTTTGAAGCGGCTCAAATCCTGCGCGATGCGCTGGCCATGGAACAAAACCGCGCCGCGCGAGGGATCGACCAGGCCGGTCACCATTTTCACGATGGTGCTTTTTCCTGAGCCATTCGGCCCCAGCACGCCCAGGATCTGCCCGCCGCGGATCGAGAAGCTGACATCGCTCACGGCCGTGGAAGCGCCGTACCGCTTGGTCAGTTCGCGAGCTTCGAGCACGGGGGTCATGCGGTTCTTTCGTGGACGAAGACTTCCTGCCAGGAGCGATCGAGCGGCGTCCACCGGTAAGGCTCGGCGGTACACATGGTCAAATCGGAAAGCCGCAACGTGCCATGGCCGCGCGTGCACAGGAAGTCCACGAAGGGGCGGTCTAGAATCAGGCTGCTGCGCGATCCTACGGTGAGCGGCATGGCCACCTGGCGGCAGCATACCGGGCAGCGGGCCGCCTGGTCTTGAAGCGACCAGCGCAACACGAACGCGTGGCCCAGCAGCAGGAGAAAAACCAGAGGGATCGCAGTGCCCAGGTCCACTCCACCGGTGACGGGAATCGGAACCGACGTGGCTACTTCCGTCCACGCCAGTCCCACGATGCCCAGCAGGAGAACCGTCTTCACCGCAAAGAAGGCCATGTAGAGCGGCGTGTGCCTGGTCCGGATCATGCCCGCCGTCAGAAACAACAGCGCACTTGCTCCCGCGAAATACAATGGCCAGCGGCTGCGCTCATCCAGGAACGTGGCGGTGATGCGGACCCCGTCGTTTCCCAACTTGCCTAGCTGGGCCTCGAATTGGCTTCGATTGGCTCGCAGCTTCAGGCGCGCGATGGCCCCGCCATACCGCGCGCGCGATCCGGGCTCCAGAAACTTGACCTCCCTCACCGAACGGCCCAGGAACCGCCAGCCCGGGCGGCCCAGCACCGGACCGGTGTGTAGCACCGCAAAGAAGTTGGGGCTGACTTCCAGACTTCCATCGTGCAACTGGAATCCAGCGACGCTGCCGAACCACTTGGAGTATTCCACCCACGACCAGACCTGTTCCATGCTGGCGGCCATTTCAATTCCCATCACGCCGGACGGCCGCGAGAGCAGCACCAACTGCTCCGAATCGGGATAAGACGCAGCCGCCGCCACGCGCGAGTGGCGAAATCCACCGGTCCATCCGGCCAGGGCGAGAAACGCTAAAAACAATGCCGCCAGGCAAACCACCGGCTCCCGCGCCAGAGCCGGGCCGTTCAGAGCGTGCCGGAGGTGTTCGAGGCGCAAATCGCCGCCATCCACAAAAGCACCGAACGCAAATCGCAGGATCCGGCGTGAAGCCTGTGCCTCGGAATAACCTCGCCGTACGAGATCGGAATGCCCATGCCAGGCCTCCCAGAGCCATTCATTTTTCCAGGCGTTCCGGATCGATTGAGGAACCAGAAAGGAGGCGGCGTCAATCAGCCATTGGATGGCCAGCGGAACGGTATATTCCTTTTCTCGCCGCATGGTTCACCCCTTCATCTGCGCGACCGCCGGGAACCGCTTTTCCGCCGCTTCCAACGCCGACTTCCCTTCCCCGGTGACGCGAAAATACTTCCGCGGGGGCCCGTAGGATTCCGATGCGGCCGTGGCGTCCCAGTCGGACCGAATCAGCCGGGCCTTCTCCAGGCGGCGCAGCGCCGGATAGATGGTGCCGCTCGGCAAGCCGGTGGCGTCCATAATCTCAAACCCGTAGCGGCGGCCGTTGGCAATCGCCAGCAGGATGATCGCCGAAGTCAACGAAAGCGGAGTCTTCATCGCAAGTCCTGGGAAATGAATGTAGCATGCTACATAGTTCGGAGGCAAGCGTTTTTTGAGGCTTAAGACCCTCGGCGGGATTGTGGCGCCAGTGGCCTGGGTCACAAATCACACGCATATCTTCTGCTTCTCGTGGGGCAGACCATCGTTTGTGGTCTGCCAGGGCCCGCCGAATGGGCCTTAGCGCCGCTTTGCGGCGACGGCAGACGACGGAAACCGATCGTCCGCCCCACGGATAAAATGCATTCTGCATGCCGCACTGCACTAGCCCTATGTTCTGGCGGGGTTAAGGCTCATAGCGGCCGGTCTTGAGCGAGGCGGTGCCTTCAGAGATGGCCCTGGTGATGTTCGGTGGGGAACCCGGGCCTGGTTCGGAAGAGGTTAAGCCAAAGGCCACTTTGATGGCTTCGTCAACTAACAACATGACTAAAGGGTCCACTGCCCCCAGTTTTTTGATGAGCCGAGAACGGTCTACAGCACGGATTTGATTAAAGACTGCCACCGAAGCCACAGCCAAGCCAGTAGAGGACTCAGCAGGCAGAAGGACATGCAGCGGCGAAAGAGGCAGGCGGACAGTAGAGGTGATCGGCGCGACGATGGTCACAGCGCTGTAACGGTTGGAGGTGTCGTTTTGGATGATAACGACGGGCCGAGTCTTCTTTATCTCGTGCCCTACCGTCGGGTCGAGCGCGGTGAGGTAGATCTCGCCTCTTTTCGGCCAGATGCCGGTCGGCGCGTTTCCTGCTTGTCGAGTCTTTGCCATTGTTCTTGGTCCACAGCTAACCAGTCGCCGGCGATTCCCAGGTCCAGGTCATGGTCACGAATGGCGGCTTGCTTGAGCCGCTCCTGTAACGCCTCCGGGCTGGCCGTGGCGACATAGTGCAGCACCGCCCGCTCAATGAAACGGCTGCGTTGTCCGGGCCGGGACAGGCGATCTATGGTGCGGACCGTGGCTTCCGGCAGGATGATGTTGATGCGTTTTGCCATGCGATCAGGGTTAATTGTCTTGCATCCACATTATATACACACCGCGTGTGCATCCTGGAAACTCCTCCGGTTCGAACCAATGAAACACATGTGTAAAATGCAAAAGGCCACGAAGAGACTCGGAATACGGGGGCGCGTGACACGAGACGAGAGAGCTGCCCGTGTGAAGCAACTCATCGAGAGAGGCAAGAAGGAGGGTTACCTCCTCTGCGATGACCTCAGCAAGCTGCTGCCCGCGAATTGCGAGAGTGGACCCGACCTGGACGAACTCCTCCTGGCGATCGAGCTCTCCGGGCTCGAAATCGTAGAAGGGCCAGAGGGTGGGCCTAACGACTCCCAAGCCCCGAGCGACAAGGATGATGATCCAGTTCAGGTGTATCTATGCGAAATAAGCAGATCGCCTGAGCTTACGCGCGCCAGGGAGTTGGGAATGCCCGCTAGATCGTAGAAAGTAGCGACTCTCCGCTCGAAGCCTTGATAGGCTGAGAGCAAATTTTCTTTCGCGAGAAAAGGAGAGCCGCTATGAAGAAACCATATCAGATTGAATCG
>Ga0182024_10016290_pt1 | contig 14119 bp, 11 predicted proteins | sample P32metaG_FD_120480 | JGI IMG/M metagenome (GOLD analysis project Ga0182024, IMG submission 120480) | Permafrost microbial communities from Stordalen Mire, Sweden - P3-2 metaG (Illumina Assembly) | ecosystem: Environmental > Terrestrial > Soil > Wetlands > Permafrost | place: Sweden: Stordalen... | reverse complement strand
GGCACGGTCCGCACCATCGTTGCCGGCATCATGCTGGCGATGTTTCTGTCCGCGCTCGAACAGACCATCGTCGCGCCGGCGTTGCCGGCGATAGGCAAAAGCCTGGGCGGCATCGATGACTTGTCGTGGGTGGTAACCGCCTATCTGCTCGCCGTGACGGCGACTACGCCGTTGTTCGGCAAACTCTCCGACATCTACGGCAGACGCCTTATTCTCATGTGGGCGATCGGCATCTTCGTCGCCGGATCCGTCGCCTGCGCGCTGGCACAGAATATCTGGATGCTGATTCTCGCGCGCGGTCTGCAAGGCATCGGCGGCGGGGGGCTATTGCCGACGGCGCAGACCATCATCGCCGATCTGCTATCGCCGCGTGAACGGCCGATCATTATGGGCCGCACCTCGGTCATGTTCATGAGCGCCAGCATTCTCGGCCCGGTGCTCGGCGGCCTGCTCACCGATCATCTGCACTGGTCGCTGATCTTCTGGATCAATCTGCCGCTTGGCGCAGTCGCCCTGATCATGACGGAGCGCGCCTTGCGTCGCTTGCCGCGTAACGATCGACCGCATCAGCTCGATATGATTGGCGGCGCGCTGCTGGTCGGCGCCGCCATCGTTCTGCTGTTGGCGCTCGGCTGGGGCGGCACGCACTATCCCTGGACGTCCTGGCGGATCGTTACGCTGTTCGCCTGCTCAGTGGCGCTGTGGCTCTTGTTCGCGGTCAGGCTGCTGACGGCGCGGGAGCCGTTCATTCCGGTCGCCATCCTGCGCGGTCGCGTCACCTCAGCGATTACCTGCTCCGCGTTCTTCTCGATCGGTACGATCATCGGCATCACGATCTATACGCCGCTCTATTGCCAAGCCGTGCTTGGCGTTTCGGCCAGTTCGTCAGGGTTGGCGCTGATCGCGTTCATGGCCGGTACGGTCTGCGGTTCTCAGGTTACGGCGCGCGTGATGGTGCGGATAACGCGCTATTTGCGGGTGCCAATGATAGGCTTGGCAATCGCCGTGACCGTGCTGGTCATGCTCGGAACCAATCCGACTGGCTACTCGATCGCCAAATTCGTCGCGTTGCTCTTTGCACTCGGATGTGGGGTCGGGCCAATGTATCCGATGAGCACCATCCTCATGCAAAACGCGGTCAAGCCGCATCAGCTCGGCACCGCGACCGGCACGCTGAACTTTTTCCGCACGCTCGGCGGTGCGATTATCGTAGCGGTGTTCGGCGCCATTGTGCTCGGCGGCGTCGACAGCGAGTCGGGGGTGATGACATTGGAAAAGCTCGCCGCGGAACACGGTGATCTGGCGCCGGCCTATCATTGGGTCTTTCTGACCGCCGCGGTCTTTCTTTTGATTTCCTTCCTCTGCCTTTTCGCCGTTGAAGAGCGGCCGCTGCATGGCCCGGTTCGTCTGGCCGACAGCGCCGAATAGGCGTTCGGCTGGCGTCTATGTCAGCAATCGCATAAGCTTCCGCCTAAAATAAAAGGGGGGGAGAAGTCATGCCGGGCAAAGTGTTTTCCATTGCCGCGATGGCAGTGACTGCCGCAGCGCTGATAGTCGGTGCAGCCCGCGGCGCGACCATCATTGACGATTGGTATGCGGCAAAACTGCCGTCGCCGCCGCAGCTCAAGCCGGTGACGCTGGTGGCGAAAGAAACGGCGCTTCTGGTCATGGATTTCACGGCGCAGACCTGCACCGTCGAGCGCCGTAAGCGCTGCGCCGAGTCGGTGCCGAAGGTGAAGGCATTTGTCGAGGCGGCACGGGCCAAGGGCGCGCTCATCATCTACAGCGTTGCAGTGCCGAAGTCCGTACCGGGCGATATCTTGAAAGAGCTGACGCCGGCCGCGGGCGAGGAGGTTTTGCCGCCGCTCGGGCCCGACAAATTCATCAACAGCGATCTGGAAAAGACGCTCCACGACAAAGGCATCACGACCGTTGTGGCGATGGGCACGCAGGCACAGACGTCCGTACTCCATACCGGCGCGGATGCGGCGCTGCGCGGATTCAAGGTCATTGTTCCGGTCGATGCAATGTCGGCGGACGATCTGTTTCCCGAGCTCTATACAGCCTGGCACCTCGCGAATGCGGCGCGCATCAGCAATCAGGTGACGTTGACGCAACTCGATATGATCTCGTTTTAGTTGCTCCCGTCCAAGCGGGACGGCGCAAGCGGCGAACCGAGCATCCGAGCCGTGTCGACGATCCAGGCGCGGTAGCGAACGAGCGGCGTGATGCCGGTCAGCCCGCCGCAGCCGGCGGAGAGTTTCGCGCCGGTGGACCAACTGACGACGCCGATGATTGCGAGATTGCCATTGGTGTCACGAAAGGCCGGGGCACCGGAATCGCCGGCACAGGCGCCAAGGCCGGGGTTTTGCCCTTTGGTGCTCGGGTCGAACAAGCGGATTTGCAAAGTGCCGGGCACTCCAGTGACGACAAGCGTTGCGGCGCGAACAGTGCCCCCGGTGCGGCCGTCGCCGCGCACGGTAACGCCATAGCCGGCGACCACGAGAGGATCGCCCACGGCCACGCTCGCGCCGTCGCCGACGAGCGGTACCGAAGGAATGCGCGACGGCAGCGGTTCGGTGAGCTTGATGAGCGCCACGTCCGCTGTGGCAAGATGCGCGAAAAGCCGTTTGAGATCGAATTGCGGATCGCGCTCGATGCGCGCGATATCTTTCAGAACCGGCTCGCGTCCCGGCGTGCTGTCGACCAGCTTGTATTCGGCGCCAGGCTGCACGCAATGCGCCGCGGTCAGTAACAGTTCGTGCGCGATCGCGGTCGCGGTGCAGGCCGTGCCGTACGAGCCGAGGATCATGACAACGGAGCGTCCGACGCCGTCGGCTGCGGGCGGAGCACCGCCGACCATCGCTACCGCTGGAGCACCTCCGGGCAACAGACCTGGCGCGACGGCAACGCCAATAGCTCCTGACAGCGCGAGAGCAGCGAACCGAATCAGTCGGCCCGCCCCCAGTCGTTTCATTGCGTTCTCCATCGAGTGCTTCACGGTCAAAATGGCGGGGTTTTTCGCGTTTTTGGGCGTTTGCCCTAAAACAGCCGTTCAGGCGAGGTTCACTGCAAGGCGTTTAGAAGACCTAGCATGGTTATCGCGGAGCGATTTGTCATTGCCGCTTTTCTTGTGCTCGTCCTTGCGGGAGCTCCGGTCCGCGCCGACGATGCCGCGCATCCCACTCACGCCGACTCTACGCAGCCAGCGCACATAGACGCTTCTCATCCGCTTCACGCCGAGGCCGAGCATGCCTGCCTCAACCAGAAGGAGCGCCGCGCCGAGACTGAAAGCGGCAAGCTCATCCGCCTCTCGACGGCCATGCACGCGGCCAGACGGCGCATGCCGGGAACAGTGGTCCGCGCGCTGCTATGCCATGGCCATGACGGGCTCGTCTATGTGCTGACAGTTCTTGCGCGCGATGGCAAAGTGGCCCGGATTGCCGTGGATGCTATGAAGGGCACGCTCGCCGGCGAGCATTAAGCGGAGCTTGATTTGCGCCTTCTTGTTGTCGAGGACGACCCCGATCTCAATCGGCAGCTGGCAACCGCGCTGACGGATGCCGGTTACGTCGTCGACCGCGCTTTCGACGGCGAGGAGGGCCACTATCTCGGCGAGAGCGAGCCTTACGACGCCATTATCCTCGACATCGGCCTGCCGAAAATGGACGGTATTTCGGTGCTCGAAGCCTGGCGCCGCGCCGGCCGCGCTACACCCGTGCTCATCCTCACCGCGCGTGACCGGTGGAGCGACAAAGTGCAGGGTTTCGATGCCGGCGCCGACGACTATGTCGCCAAGCCGTTCCACCTCGAAGAGGTGCTGGCGCGGGTGCGCGCGCTGCTGCGCCGCTCGGCCGGCCACGCCAAAAGCGAATTCACCTGCGGGCCGGTCCGTCTCGATACCCGGACCGGCCGCGTCGCGGTCGAGGGCAACCCGGTCAAGCTGACCTCGCACGAATACCGGCTGTTGTCTTATTTGATGCATCACACCGGCCGGGTGGTGTCGCGCACCGAACTCGTCGAGCATCTCTACGATCAGGATTTTGACCGCGACTCCAACACCATCGAGGTATTTGTCGGCCGCATCCGCAAAAAGCTCGGTGTCGACGTGATCCAGACGGTGCGCGGTCTCGGTTATCTGCTCACACCCCCCGATGCGCGCTAACTCGCTCGCACTTCGCTTGTTCATTTGGGCGACCGGTTGGACGGTGGTGATCCTCATCATCACCGGCGTGGCGCTGTCGACGCTCTATCGTCACGCGGTCGAACGCGCCTTCGATCGCCGTCTCGACGTCTATTTGCGCACCTTGGTTGCCGACGTCGCCTCGCCCGAGGAAGGCGCCGACAAATATCCGCAATCGATCGGCGAGCCGCTGTTCGAATTGCCGCTGTCAGGCTGGTACTGGCAGGTCACGCGGCTCGGCTCCAAGACGCCCGAAGTGCATTCGTCGCGCTCGTTGTGGGATAGTAGCCTGCCGCGGCTGCCGGACGAGAAAGCGTCAACCGACGCCGAATTTCGGCAGGGCTATGCGAAAGGACCCGAAGACCAGGAACTGCGTCTCGTCGAGCGCGACATCGATCTCGGAACCGACGGCCGTTATCTGATTGCGGTTGCCGGCGACGCTTCGGAAATCGACGACGAAACCGGCAGCTTTGAGCGCACCATCATTATAACCTTTACGGCGCTGACGCTGGCACTGCTGCTCACCACGGCGCTGCAGGTCAGGTTCGGGCTGGCGCCGCTGGCGCGTATCTCAGAAGGTCTTGCCGCCATCCGCTCAGGTCGCGCTGAGCGGTTGCAGGGCAAATTCCCGGTCGAGATCGCGCCGCTTGCGCGGGAGACCAATGCCTTGATCGACGCCAACCGCGAGATCGTCGAGCGGGCACGAACGCATGTCGGCAATCTGGCCCATGCCTTGAAGACACCGTTGTCGGTGATCGTCAATGAGGCGGCGGCGCGCGGTAACGATCCGTTTGCATGTAAAGTGCTGGAGCAGGCCGACATCATGCGCGATCAGGTCGCGCGTCAGCTCGAGCGCGCGCGGCTCGCCGCCCGCTCTACCGTCGTCGGCACGTCGGTGGAGGTTCCTCCGGTCGTCACGGCGCTGGCCCGCACCATGGAGAAGCTTTATCGCGCGCGCGACATCGCGATCGATGTCGACGTCCCCGACCACGCGCGCTTTCGCGGCGAGCAGCAGGATCTCGAAGAAATGGTCGGTAATCTCGTCGATAACGGCTGCAAATGGGCGCAGTCCCGGGTGGCGATCGAAGTGATGGCGGATCAGCCGCCGTCCGACGGCGCCAAATCGCGCGTGCGTATCATTGTCGATGACGATGGGCCGGGACTTTCACCCGCCGAGCGCGAGCAGGTGGCGCTGCGGGGTCAACGGCTCGATGAGACCAAACCGGGCTCCGGGCTGGGCCTCTCGATTGTGGTCGAGCTTGCCGGACTTTACGGCGGCGTACTCACGCTTGGCACCGCGCCGATCGGCGGCTTGCGCGCCGAGCTGGCGCTGCCGGGTGGATAAGGCTACGGAGCTAGCGCCCCCACAATTCCTTCGACGCGATCTGCGCGCCTTCGCTGAGCGCCTTGAATTTCGCCCAGACAATCGACGGATGGACTTCCTTTGAGCCGGCGAATGTGGCGAAGCCACAATCTGAGCCGGCAATGACGTTCTCCCGGCCGACCACGCCGGCGTAGCGCACGATAAGCTCGGCGACCAGCTCGGGATGCTCGACCAAAATGGTCGAGTGCGAGATCACCCCGGGAATCAAAATCTTGCCATCCGGCAGCTTGACGTCCTTCCAGACTTTCCATTCGTGCTCATGACGCGGATTGGCCGCCTCGAAGGAATAGGGGCCAGCGCGGATCTTCAGAATGATATCGACAATGTCTTTGAGTTCCATGTCGTGGATGCGCGGGCCCATATTGATGCCGTAGCAGGTGTGGAATCGGATTTTCTCCGGCGGAATGTCGCGCAGCGCGTGATTGAGTGCTTCGACGCGGATTTCCGCCCATTTGCGGCAGTCGGCGATGCTCGCCTCGGGATGGATAATGTAATAGGTGACGAGCCGCGGATCGTCGACCTGCACCAGAAATCCGGCGGCGACGATCGCCTGGTATTCCTCGCGCATCGCCTCGGCGATGGCAAAGACGTATTCCTCCTGCGACTTGTAGAAAACGTTCTTCTGCCAATCCTCGATGTTGGATGGCGAAATGGCCGGCATGAAGACTTGTTCGGTGCTGACGCCATTGAGCGCAGCCTTGAGATTGTCGATGTCGCGCTTGAGCTGGACATGGCCTTTGTAGGTGATCGGGCCGGTGCAGACCATGTGAGTGTGCGTCGAGGCCGGGTGGGTCTGCGCATAAAATTCGGGAAACGACAGGCCTTCGCGCGATGTCATCCATTGATTGCGCGGCCCTGCTCGGGTGTCGACTTCGTAACCGCCGAGCCGCTCGTTGATGTAGCTGACGAAGCTCGGCTTGCCGTATTCGCCGTCATCGATCACGCCGATGCCGAGATCAACCTGCTTGTGCACGATCTCGCTGACGGCTTTGCGCAGGCGAGCGGCGTTGCCAGTTTGATCGAGCGCCGTGGCGCCGCCGCTTTGAATGAGATCGAGCAGGTCGGGCGGCCGCGGCAGGCTGCCGGCATGGGTGGTGAGAATGCGATCTGTGCTGTGTTTCACGGATGTTCAATCAAGGGTGACGTGGGCGGAGGTGATGACGTTCTTCCAGCGTTCGGTCTCATCGGCAAAATATTTAGCGGTATCCTCCGGCGAGCCGCCGACCGGCTCGGCCGAGAGATTGACGAAACGTTTTTGAATTTCGGGATCCTGCAGTGCTTCGTTGACACCGGCATTGATTTTTTCGACCACCGCCGGGGGCGTGCCCGCCGGCGCGACGAAGGCATACCAGGCCACGGCTTCAAAAGTCGGCAGCGTTTCGGCAATGGCCGGCACGTCGGGCAGACTCGCCATGCGCTTTGCCGAGGCCACCGCGATCAATTTCAGCTTACCGGCATTGACCAGTTGCAACGAGACGCCAAGATTGTCGAACATGCAGTCGACGCTGCCGGCGACGAGATCGTTGAGCGCCGGCGCCGAGCCGCGATAAGGCACGTTCTGCAGCTTCACATGCGCCATCATCTGAAACATCGCGGCAGTAAGCTGAGAGGTCGTGCCGTTGCCCTGGGTGGCGTCGGTTACCTTGCCGTCATTGGCTTTTACGTAGGCGATGAAGTCCTTGACGTTATTTGCTTTGATCTTGTCGGGATTGACCACGAGCGCGTTCGGCACCCGTGTCATGACGACGATGGGCACGAATTTGGTCGGATCGAAAGCAAGGTGGGGATACAGATTTTGATTGATGACCAAAGGTGGCGGCGGCGATGCCAGCAATGTGTAGCCGTCAGGATCGGATTTGGCGACGACCTCGGCGCCGATATTGCCACCGGCGCCGGCGCGGTCTTCGACTACGACAGGCTGGCCCCATTTGCGCGACAGCCAATCGGCGAAGATGCGCGGCATGACGTCGGCGGTGCCGCCTGCCGGAAACGGCACGATGATCTTCACCGTGCGCGCCGGATAGTTTTGCGCATGGGCCGGCCGGACAGCGGGGAGTGTGAGAGCCGCCGTCGTCAGCGCCACGCCTGCAAGTGCAAGGCTGCGCCGCCAAGAGCCAACGTCATGTTTTCGCGGCTTCATCGTTTTGCTCGTGATTGGTACGAAATCGCCGCAAAACCTTAGCCAAAGCATAATCAAGCCGCCAGCCTGCTCAGCAAGGGGTGTCACCATTGCAATAGGCGCCAGGATCGGATCGACGGTAAGCGTCGGGCCCGTGCGACACGCTGCGTAGCATCGTCCTTGCGCCTAGCGGCCTAGTTTGATCTTCTATTGCGGGGATTGGAGCGGCTTTCCGCAGGAACCTGGGAGAATCTGAAAATGCGTGCACCGCATCTGGCAATTACGGTGGCGTTGCTTTTCGCCGTGTCCGGCTCGTTGGCCGGCTGTGGCAAAGGTCCGCAAGGCGATCAGGGTCCGACAGGTCCGCAGGGTCCCAAAGGAGACGCCGGGCCGGTGGGGCCGGCAGGTCCTCCCGGACCGCCCGGTCCGGCCGGTCCGCAGGGCCAACCGGGTCCACCGAGCCCAAGCATCCGGGTGGTTAAATCGGATTGCGTTTCGGGATGTACGGTGCAGTGCCAAGACAACGAGGTCCTGGTGACCGCTTATTGCGGCCCGACCCGCAATCAAGCGCAGTTTTTGGGCGAAAGAGGCGCTTCTTGCGGGCCGGTAGGGTCGGCGAGCAACACCCCGCTGGTCGCTGTGTGCGTCGGATCTCCACAATAACCGGCCAAGGCAAGTGAACGGGGTGGCGGCATCGCCGGCCGCCACCTTCCTTGCTATCCGCTTCGCCCACGTGGGCCGCGCCGGCTGCCGCCGAAAACGCCGCCTTTGCTTTATCGTATTGAATTCCTGATGCTTTGCGTAACGCCTTCTTAAGCGCCGCCCTATTAAAACGTTAACGGTAAGTCCAGGGCAACGGTCTTTCGATTATGACGAGCGATGGTCAATCCATCGAACGACTGCGGGAATATCTCCGGACGCTCACGCCGACGGCGCGTTCGATGCTTGTCCAGGAGCTCGAGCGCGGCCTGTTGCGCGGCGGAGAGAGCGCCGGCAACGAAGTAGTGCTCCAGGAATTACGCCGCGCCATCCGCGCCGACGCCCAGCCGGTACCGCGGATCGGCGACGCGGCGCGGCTGTTCTTCGCTCCGCTCGAACCGTTCCTGATCGATGCTCGCGCCGAACATAAACGCGTCGGCCGCATTGCGCGCGTCTCGCTCGAACCGATTTGGTCCTGGATCGGTCGCGATCTCATGGCGGCAGAAACCAAAGCGTTGAGCGAAGACATCAACCGCGCCTTGCTCGCCGACGATCGGACTAAGGCCGAACAGTTGGTCCGCGCGTTGCACGAGCGCGCTATCCTGCGCATGAAGGATACCCTCTCCGAAATCGGTTCTGACGAACGAGGGCGACGACGACTTGCCGTTCAGGTCGGCACGCCGCGAGCGATGGAAGATCTCAGCACGATGATCGCCCTGTTGCCGTTACGCGACGTGCTTGCCGATTTTGCCCGGTGGCTGCCCAATCACATCCGTATTTTCGATCGCGACGAGATCGACGCGGCCACCAAACAAATCGATGCGGCGGTCGCGCTGCCGTCTTTCGCGGACGGCGGGATGCGCAAAGCGGATTTTTTCCTCTACGGCCTCATTCTGGTGACGAACCGGCTGGCTGCGCCGTGGCAGCTCATTCGCATCGCAACCCGGGCCGCCGAGAGCGACCATACCGCGCGGGTTGCCGAAACTCCCTATGCCGCCGCGGTCACGCTCGTGCTGAGCGAGGCTGAGAGCATGGTCGAAGAGCTGCGTTCCGAACTTCGCGCCGGACGCCCCATCGTGTCGATACTCAAGGCCATTCATGATGCGGCCCGCGGGCTGCGCTCGGAAATGGACTTGTCGGTGGAATCCGCCTGGAGCCGCCAGTTGGCGGCGATCCGTGCCGAGGTTTCGAGCCTGCTCAAGGCCGAGATCGAAGCGACGCCCGGCTTTGTGCGCCGCCTGTTGCGGCCGCGCCCAGCCAAGGAAATCGCGCCAGGTTCGCTGCTCGAGTCTATCGATGTCAATGAAGCCGAAATGCGGGTCGAGTTTGTCGGAGCGTGCCGGCAATATGCCAGCGAACTCGCCGTCAACGAAGTAACGACCCGCGCCCATTCGGAGTTGACGCTCCAGCTGGAGACGGGCACCAAGGTCCTTCTCGATTCGCTACGCCACGCTGGGGATGGCGACCGGCCGTTCCGGCAATCCCAGGTCGATGCCGCCATCCGGTTCTGCCGAACGGTGTTCGGCTCGGAATATGCGAGCCTCCTCGCCAAAGCGGCCGAAGTTGCGGTGCAGACCGGAACCACCGAACGACGGCCGGCTCGGGCGTGAGCCTCGGGGCTCGCGATGGCTGCGCGCGCGTAGAAATCGCGGCGGAGTGCGAAATTGCCGCGCTGCGGTTCCCATTGCGGCCGCATTCGCGCCGTGTTGTAACCGCGCAGAATATCGGCGCTTTCCAGCCTGCAAGATCGCTGTGAAAGCTCGGTCTGGCGGGTAAAGCGGCGCCGCCAAGCTTTAAGTCCGCTGCGAACGACAGCGTATATGACACTGTGAATCAATGGTGCTTTGGCTCATTTTTGCAGCGATGACGGCCGCGGCAGTCTTCGCCGTGGTGTGGCCGCTCGGGCGCAAACCCAGTACGGGAGGCGGTAGCGATCGGCTCGTCTATCAGGATCAGCTTGCCGAGATCGACCGCGATCGCACCGCCGGCCTGATCGGGGAGGCCGAAGCGGAATCGGCTCGGGTCGAAATATCGCGCCGGCTGTTGGCCGCGGCAGACGCCGAGGCGCCGGCCGCGACCGCCCCCGCATCATCGGCGCCGTGGCGTCGTCGCGTCGCTGCGCTTTCGGCAATCGTCGTGGTGCCGGCCGTCGCGCTCGGATTTTACCTGCGGCTTGGATCGCCCGATGTGCCCGACCAATCCGCTTTCGCGCGCATCAATGGCGTCCCCGGCCATCAATCGATTGAAGGCTTGGTCAGTCAGGTCGAGGCGCATCTTGCCAGCAATCCGAATGACGGCGCGGGCTGGGAGGTATTGGCGCCGGTCTATCTGCGGATGGGCCGGGCGGACGACGCGGTCGCGGCCTGGCGCAAAGCGATCGTGCTCAACGGTGACAGCCCGCCCCGCGAGTCCGCTCTCGGCGAAGCGCTGGTAGCGGCCGCAAATGGTGTCGTCACTGATGACGCCAAGCAGGCGTTCCAGAAGGCCGTTACCGGCGATCCGCATGACGCGAAAGCCGGCTACTATCTTGGGCTGGCAGACGAGCAGGACGGCAACAGCGCCGCCGCGGCGGGCAAATGGCGTGCTTTGTTGGCGCAAGCGCCGCCCGACGCGCCGTGGGCGGGGTTCGTCCGCGAGGCCTTGGCGCGCGTCACGGGCGCGCCCGCCGCCGAAGCGGGACCGAAGGCCGGTCCCCCGACTCCTGCGACGGGCCCGACGGCGAGCCACGTTCCCGCTGCGGATTCGATGAGCGTGCCGCAACGCACCGCGATGGTCCGCGGTATGGTGCAGCGGCTGGCCGACCGGCTGCATGCCGACGGCAACGATGTCGAAGGCTGGCTGCGCCTGGTGCGCTCGTATGCTGTTCTCGGCGAGCGCGACAAGGCCAAGGACGCGGCGGCCGACGCCAAGCGTGCCTTGTCGGATTACCCCGACGAGATCAAGCGGATCGACGATCTGGTCAAAGATCTGGGTCTGGCCGGGCTGATATGAGGCGGAGAGAAAAAGTATGAGCCGCAAACAACGACGCCTCACTCTGATCGGCGGCAGCCTCGCCGTGCTCGCCGTCGCGGTCGCGCTGATGCTCAATGCGTTCCGCGATTCGATCGTGTTTTTCAATTCGCCGAGCGACGTGGTGGAAAAGCATGTCGAGCCCGGCACCCGCATCCGGCTCGGCGGGTTGGTCAAGGACGGCAGCCTGGTGCGCGGAAATAATTTAAACTTCCACTTCGAAGTGACTGACGGCAAGACGGAAATTCCGGTGGCCTATACCGGTGTCTTGCCCGACTTGTTTCGCGAAGGGCAGGGCGTCGTCGCCGAAGGTGCGCTCGATGGCGGCGGCGTATTCAACGCCGATACGATCCTCGCTAAGCATGACGAGACCTATATGCCGAAAGAGGTCGCTGACGCCTTGAAGAAGTCGGGACATTGGAAGGACGATTACGCGCAACGGGCGGCGATGCCGATCGGTGGAGGCAGCAAATGATCCCTGAACTCGGCCATTTCGCCTTGATGCTGGCGCTGGGGCTGGCGCTGATCCAGGGCATCATGCCGATCGTCGGCACCCGCACCAACGATCCGGTGCTCATGAGCATCGCTGCGCCGGCGGCGCTGGCGCAATTTGCCTTTATCGCGACGGCGTTTGCCGCGCTCGGTGTCAGCTACGTCACGTCCGATTTCTCGGTGCTCAATGTCTACGAGAATTCGAATACGCAAATGCCGCTGATCTATCGGCTCACCAGCATCTGGGGCAATCACGAAGGCTCGATGATGCTATGGGTTTCGATCCTGACGTTTTTCGGCGCTTTGGTGGCGGCGTTCGGGACCAACCTGCCGGTGGTGCTCAAGGCCAATGCGCTCGCTGTGCAGGCCTGGGTCGCGGCAGCCTTTGAGCTTTTCATTCTGATGACGTCGAACCCGTTCGTGCGCATTCCGGACGCGCCGTTCGAGGGCCAAGATCTAAACCCCATTCTGCAGGACCCCGGTCTCGCCTTTCATCCACCGATGCTTTACCTCGGCTATGTCGGTTTTTCGATCGCTTTTTCCTTCGCCATCGCCGCCTTGATTGAGGGTCGCATCGACGCCGCCTGGGCGCGCTGGGTGCGGCCCTGGGTGCTGGTCGCGTGGATGTGCCTGACGCTCGGCATCGCCGGCGGCTCCTATTGGGCTTATTACGAATTAGGCTGGGGTGGATTCTGGTTCTGGGATCCGGTCGAAAACGCGTCCCTGATGCCATGGCTTGCGGGCACGGCGCTGTTGCACTCCGCCGTGGTCATGGAAAAACGCGGCGCGCTCAAAGTGTGGACCATCCTTCTTGCCATCCTGACCTTCTCGCTGTCGCTGATCGGAACCTTTCTAGTGCGCTCAGGTGTGCTCACCTCGGTGCATGCCTTCGCGGTCGATCCCCGGCGCGGAATTTTCATCCTGGGCATTCTCATTATCTTCATTGGCGGCGCGTTGGCGCTTTACGCCTGGCGTGCGCCGCTTCTTAAGCAAGGCGGCCTGTTCGCGCCGATCTCGCGCGAGGGGGCGCTGGTTTTCAACAATCTGTTCCTGACCACCGCTTGCGCCACCGTATTCGTCGGAACGCTCTATCCGCTCGCGCTCGAGGCGTTGACCGGCGCCAAAATTTCCGTCGGTCCGCCGTTTTTCGACCTGACCTTCGGTCCACTATTCATACCGCTGATGGCGGTCATGCCGTTCGGTCCGCTGATGGGTTGGAAACGCGGCGATTTGTTGGGCGCCGCGCAGCGGCTGCTTGCAGCGGCGATGCTCGCGGCGCTGGCGACAGCGGCGGCATTCGCGCTCGAGCACGGCGGGCCGGTGTTGGCGCCATTCGGCGTCGGCGTCGCCGTCTTTGTGATGGCCGGCGCGGTGACCGACATTGCCGAGCGCACGCTTATCTTGCGCGTACCGTTTCGCGCGGCGTTCCGGCGCGCTTTAGGCTTGCCACGGTCGGCCTGGGGCACGGCCTTCGCGCATTTCGGCATCGGCGTGACTCTGATGGGCATCGTCGGCGTCACTGCGTGGGGCAGCGAGCGCATCGCCGAGATCAAGCCCGGCGCCAGTCTCGATATCGCGCATTACCGCGTCACCTTCGACGGCACGTTCAATCGCGCCGGGTCGAATTATCGCGACGTCGTCGGCCGCTTCACCATTCACCGGCTGAACGGGGAATTGATCGGCAATATGCAACCGAGCCGTCGCGCCTTCCCGGACCGCAATATGGCGACCACCGAGGCGGCGCTGATGTCGCGCGGCGTCAACCAGCTTTACATCTCGATCGGCGATCCGAACAAGGACGGCAGCGTGCCGGTGCGGCTCTATTTCAAGCCTTACGTGCTCATGATCTGGCTCGGCGCCGGGATCATGTTCCTTGGCGGTGCGCTGTCGCTTTCGGATCGGCGCCTGCGTGTCGGCGCGCCGCGGCCGGCCAAGGCCAGAGTCCGCGCCGTGCCGCAGCCTGCGGAGTGACCACGGTGAGATATCTTTACGCGCTCCTGCTTCTGCTCGCACTCGGCTGGTCGTTTCCGGTGCGCGCCGTGCAGCCCGACGAAATGCTGTCGGACCCGAAGCTCGAGACCCGCGCCCGCGCCATCTCGGAACAATTGCGCTGCATGGTCTGTCAGAACGAATCGATCGACGAGTCCGAAGCGCCGCTTGCCCACGATCTGCGCGTCGTGGTGCGCCAGCGGATCGAAGCCGGCGACAGTGACGCGCAAGTAATGAACTACAT
>Ga0182024_10016289_pt1 | contig 14119 bp, 14 predicted proteins | sample P32metaG_FD_120480 | JGI IMG/M metagenome (GOLD analysis project Ga0182024, IMG submission 120480) | Permafrost microbial communities from Stordalen Mire, Sweden - P3-2 metaG (Illumina Assembly) | ecosystem: Environmental > Terrestrial > Soil > Wetlands > Permafrost | place: Sweden: Stordalen... | reverse complement strand
GCGCTGTTGCGCGCGATTATGGGCAGTTCTTATCCTGGCCAGCAGCATTCTCATCGAGCAGCAGTTTACCGCATTAGTGCCCGGATACTGCTAAAGTTGGGGGAAGGCCAACAGACGCAAACGACTTGGTGACTTCGAACCGCCAGCAGCGCGCGATGTTCCAAATCACCCTCACCCCTGCCCTCTCCCGCAGTGCGACTCGACAATGCTCGCCACAGGCCGGGAGAGGGGGCAGCAGCGCTCAGAGTATGAAAGAAAACACCCAATTCTGGTTGCAAGATGGGCATCGGCAACCGCAATCACATCTGAGTCCCGGTTCACAAACAACCCGCGGAGGCGCTGGCGATGCAACACCATTTTTTCTCCACGCCGCGGCGTCGCAGGAGCGACGCCCTCCATCTGATTGCAGCCGCGGGCCGGTTGGCATGACGATGGCATCCGAGCTGGCGCGCTATGGCGTGAACGTTCGCATCATCGACAAAGCGGCGCAGCGAACCGACAACTCCAAGGCACTGGTCGTGTGGAGCAGGACCCTCGCATCGCTTTGGCATGTGGGGCTGAACGGAAAGGCGGAAGGCGAAATCGGGGAACGCGATGGATAAATATATATTTGTCTCTTGATCCGCCGCTGACTTAATCGTATATTTAAGTCGTGGGCAAGGGTGACTTTCGCTGGATCGATTGGAACGTCGAACATGCGACGCGGCACGGCTGCACGATCGCGGAAATCACCCATCTGGTGCTGAATCCACCGCACGGATATCCGCGCCAGATCGGCGATGAAAAGTGGCTCGTCGTCGGTCGGGGACAGGGCGGCCGGATGATCCGCGCGATTTACCTGCTGGACCCTGACCGGACCTACTACGTGATCCACGCGATGCCCCTCACACTGCGCCGCCGGCGCTGAAAGAAAGGAATCATGAAGCGAACCAAAAAACCGATGACGGGCCGGGACTTCGACGCCCTTCCCGCGATGGAGAAAGAGCGCATCGTCGCCGATCTCGAGGCCACGAGCACTGAGGAGCTGATCGCCCGCTCGCGCCCGCTGACGCCGGCCGAGGCCCGGCAACAGCGGGAAATGCGCCGAGCCGCCAAGGCCAGGATGGGCCGCCCGGTAATCGGCGCGGGCGCCAAGCAAGTCGCGGTGACGCTGGAAAAAGGCTTGCTCGACCGTGCCGACGCCTACGCCCGGCAGCGCGGACTCAAACGCTCGGAGATGATCGCCAGCGGCCTGAGGCTCCTAATGGCCTCGTAAGGCAGGCCAATCGCATCAGATTCCCAAGTGCGCATCCGCCACTTCCGCCACTTCCCCGTCCCGGTTCACAAACAGGCCGCGGAGGCGCTGGCGAATGCGTTCGGCGGCGTGGTGGCAGAATCCCTTGCCGGTGATCAGATCGCGTTGCAGTCATTTATTTCTTGCATCCGCGTCGATTTACACATATATAATAATCATGCGGCAGGCGGATGATTTCCGGTGGAACGAAGCGAATCATGAAGCACAAAACAGCATATGAGCCAGCCACAGGGCGCGAATTTGAAGCCCTTCCGCGTCCCGAGCGGGAGCGGATTATCGCCGAGCTCGACGCGGCCTCGACTGAAGAGCTGATGGCCCGCTCCAAGCCGCTCACCCGCTCCCAAGCCGCGGCGGAACGACGGCTGCGCGACGCGGTCAACCGCCGCCGCCGCGGCCGTCCCAAGATCGGAAAGGGATCGAAGCTGGTGGCTGTCACGCTCGAGCAGGGCCTGCTGGAGGAAGTCGATCGCTTCGCGAGGCAGCGCAAGATGAAGCGGTCAGAGATGATCGCCAGCGGACTGAGGCTCTTGATGGCCTCGTAAGGCTCCTGGCGCGATGACGCCGGAGCTCTCGCGTCCGATTTCGGTATCGCAGGGATTTGCAGTATGATAGCACTGGTGCTAGCATCATGTCGAGCATGGATGAGACAGTCGTGGTGGATACCAACGTCATGATCGCCGCGCTGATCAGCGCCGGCGGCGGCAGTCGTGCTGTGCTGCGGCTCTGCTTGCAGCGACGGTGTCAGGCGCTGATGGGTCAGGCGCTTTTCGCCGAATATGAGGATGTGTTCGGGCGAGCTGGAATGCTTGACCGTTGTCCGCTCTCACCAAAGGAACGGGATGAGCTGCTGGACGCCTTTCTCAGCGTCTGCGACTGGACGCCGGTTTTCTTTCTCTGGCGGCCCAATCTGCCGGACGAGGGAGACAATCACCTGATCGAACTGGCGGTAGCGGGCCAGGCGACATCGCTCATTACCCACAATGTGAGGGATCTTCGAAGTGGAGAGCTGCGATTCCCAAAACTCCGCATTGAAACCCCAAATGAGTTTTTGAAACGATGGAGAACTGATCATGGCAACGATGACGATTAGAATTCCCGATGGCAAACACGAGCGATTGCGCCGGCTTGCCGAAAGCCACGGCATCAGCCTGAACAAGCTTGTGGATGAATGGGCGAGCATGGCGCTGGCGCAGTTCGACGCGGAGACCCGTTTTCACGTCCGCGCCGCGCGCGGAAGCGCACAACGAGGCCTTGGCTTGCTGGATAAGCTCGACCATCGGTTGGGCAGACGTGGCTCGGCGCCAAAGAGCCGGAAGCTCAAAGGGTGAACCTTCCGGCGTCGGCGTCGAGCACCGACGCCGCCCGACGTTCCAAATCACCAGGGCAATCGCATGTTGCCGTAGTTCGTCTGGTCCCTTCTCCCGGTACGCCGGGAGAAGGTTAGGATGAGGGTGATTTCGAGCACCAGCCGCCCTGCAATTCCAAATCACCCTCACCCCTGCCCTCTCCCGGCGTACCGGGAGAGGGGGAGGAAGCGCATGTGTGATTGCCCTGTTCCAAGTCACCCTCAGCCCTCATCGTCTCCCTCTACTCTTCGACCCTGAGCCTCAGAGTCGAAGGCAGCACTGCAACTCGACAATCCTCGCCGCAGTGCGACTCGACAGCGCTCGCCACAGGCCGGGAGAGGGGGCAGCACCGCGGATGCTCAGTGTTGCAGATGCGCATCCGCCACGTCCACCACCTCGGAATCCCGGTTCACAAACAACCCGCGGAGGCGAAGACGGATGCGTTCGGCGGCGTGGTGGCAGAAGCCCTTGCCGGTGATGAGGTAGCGCTGCAGATTCTTATCTCGCGGATGGCCGTTGCCGCTCGAGGATTCGGCCGCGAGCATGGATTGGAGCTTGCTGAGAACCGCGGCGGAGGCGAAGAGATCGGTGGCGCACCAGGCAATTCTTTCCTGGAGCAGTTGCATGTCGAGGATTCCCTCGCGGTGCGTGCGGAGGAGCTTGCTGACACTGCGGGCGAAACTGGTGGTGAGTGTGCCGAGCGTATGGCCTGCCTCGGCAAGCTCGGGATGCAGGCCGGCGAAATCGTGGCCGATGAGGATGTCGTCCCACTGGGAACGGGCGAAGCGGGCGAGGCGGCCGAAGTTGCCGACGGGGTGTTTGGCGGCTTTGAGAACGCGCTCGAACTCTTCGCCGACGCCTTTCATGCCGACCAGGGCGATGAAAGCGGTCATGACTTCAGAAGTTCCTTCGACGATGCGGTTGATCCGGGCGTCGCGGAGCATGCGCTCCAGGCCATGCTCGCGCATGTAACCTTCGCCGCCCCAGATTTGCACCGCATCGTCGGTGATTCGCCAGAGTGCTTCGGAGCAGAACAGCTTGGCGATGGCTGTTTCGAGCATCAGGTCTTCGTCGTGCCGATCGACCATGGCGGCGCAGAGATAGGTCATGGCCTCCATGGCGAAGGTGTCTTCGGCCATGTTGGCGATCTTTTGCTTGATGAGCTGGAAGTCGCCGATGGCACGGCCGAACTGATGGCGAGTGCGGGCGCGGTCGATGCACATCGCCAGCGCCTTTTTTGCCGCTCCGACGCAGCCGGCACTGAGCGTGCAGCGGCCATGGCCGAGGACGCTGAGGGCGACTTTCAGGCCTTTGCCGAGCTCGCCGAGGATTTGATCGGGGGCAATGGGCATGTCGGTAAATTCGAGCGTCCCCTGCCAGCTTCCGCGCACGCCGCACTTGCTGCGGTTGGGGCTGACGACGCGGAAACCGGGGATATGGGGCTCCACGATAAACGCGGTGACTTTGTCGCGCGTGCGCCCGTTTTCAGTCACGGGCGTTTTGGCCAGTACGGTCATAAAGCCGGCGATCGCGGAGTTGGTGGCATAACGCTTGCGCCCGTTGAGGATCCAGTGTGATCCATCGGCGCTGAGGCGTGCCGTCGTCTGCACTCCCGCGGCATCGGATCCGACTTCCGGTTCGCTGAGGCAGAAGGCGGCGAGCATGTCGCCGCTGGCCAGTGAGGGAAGATAACTCTGCTTCTGGGCGTCGGTTCCCATCAGCACCAATGCCTTGAGCCCGATGGACTGATGCGCGGCTACCAGGACTGAGGTGGATGCGCAGTGAGCGGAGATGCGCTCGATGACGCGGCAGTAAGACGTATGGCTGAACCCCCCGCCGCCGTACTCTGTAGGAACCGTCATTCCCAGGACGCCAAGCTGGGCCAGGCCGCCGATCACGTGCGGCGGGATGCGCTCCTCGGCATCGATCAGATCGGGATTCACATTGTCGCGCATGAACGCTTCAACCCGCGCAATCAATTCATCCGTGCGCTGGACTTCGCGGGCATCCTGCTGGGGATAAGGCAATACGGAACTGGACGAAAGACGGCCGAAGAAGAGGGACTTGGCAAATCCCATCTCACCGGACGGCGCGGAATCCAGCAGATCCTGCGCTTTTTCGATTTGTTCCTGGTCGGCTCGTTTGAAGGTTGGCATTGGGTGTTTCTCCAAAATTAGGCTCTGTCGGAGAACCCAATGGCGTGAGGCCATTGGGTTCTCCGACAGAGCCTAGGTCACCGCCGCGTACAACGATGCGGAAGCTCGCCCGGACTCAACTTTGGGGGCGACTAGAGGCCGATTCTCCGCGGCGGCGACTTTCAAGAGTTCGGCAGACGCAAATCGTGGGCCGAACTGTTTTTGCAATTGATTCAGCCTCTCGACGACCTCGCGGATGCCGACGGTGTTGGCGAATTGGATCAAGCCGCCGCGGAATGGGGCTAGGCCCAGGCCGAGAACGGTGGCAAGGTCGATGGCATCCGCGGAATCGGTGATACGTTCCTCCAGTACGTGAGCGGCTTCGTTGACCATGGGGAGGATTAGCCGATCTGCCACGCCCGGAGTACCTGGCGTGGCAGATGTAAATTGGAGGTCGGCGGAACCTTGGCTCCTCGACAATACTTGCTGCAGTTCAAGATTTACGGAGAACGTCTTGCGTCGTCCCTTCTTCCCATCATGTTCGTAGAAGCCGCGGCCAGTCTTGTCGCCCAGCCATTTGCGGTCGAGGGCAAGCTGGAGAGCGGGCGGCATTGGAGGTGGATCGTGCAGCACCGATCCGAGCGTTTTGAGCACGTGCGCCGCGACATCCAGACCAATGGTGTCGAGCAATTCAAATGGTCCCATCGGCATTCCCCACTCCTTGAGCGCGGCGTCGATCCGCTCGATCGGAACTCCCTCGCCGGCGACGGCCAGTGCCTCGGCCAGATAGGGAGTCAGAATGCGATTGACGAGGAAGCCGGGGGCATCGCGCACGAGGAGCGGCGTCTTGCCGAGCCGAGACGCCAGCACGGCCGCCGTGGCCAGAGCCTCGTCGTGACTCAGATCGGTGCGCACGACTTCCACCAGCGGCATCTTGGAAACAGGATTGAAGAAGTGCATCCCCACGACGCGGTGCGGCGAGCCGGTCGCCGCGGCCATCTCTGTGATGGACAGGGAACTGGTGTTGGTCGCCAGAACGGCATCCGGACGCGTGAGGCGGTCGAGCTTCGCGAAAATCTCCCGCTTGGCGCTGATTTCCTCCTGCGCCGCTTCGATGACGAAATCGACCAAGTGCAGACCCGTCCAGTCGGTGCAAGGCGCAACGCGGTTCATCGCATTGCGGGCGGCGAGACGATCGATGCGGCCGGCAGCCACATCGTCATCCAGCAGCTTCTTGATGCGCGACAGGGCCGCGGACATCGCGCTGGAGTTGACCTCAATGAGCCGCACGTCAATGTTGGCGCGGATGAGGGCGTGGGCAATTCCCGCGCCCATCGTTCCGCCGCCGATCACGGCGGCCCGCTTCACCTCGACAGGTTTGACGCGAAGCGTGTCGGCGATCTGGCGCTTGGCGCCCTGCTTGAGGAAGAAAAGACGAAAGAGATTCTGCGCAGCCGGCGTTGCAATCAGCTCCCCGACGGCTTCGCGCTCCGCTTCGAAACCAGCGTCGGGGCCCTTCTCCATGCCTTGATGGACAACGTCAAGAACCTTCATCGGCGCGGGATAGTGGTCCATGGTTGCAGCCAGCGTCTCCTTGCGGGCGCGGGCTAGGATTTTGTTGCGGACGAGAGAAACCGACGCCGCAGTGCGATCGATGAGGGCAAGCCGGCGCTGTGGCAGCTTGCCGGTCACCAAACGTTTGGCCGCGGCGAGAAGTGCTTCCGGACGCACCACCTCATCCACAATTCCGGCTCGCAGGGCTTTCTTGGGCGGCAGCGTCTTCCCCGCCAGTATGAGCGGCAAGGCATGCGACAGGCCGATGAGCGCCGTCAGACGAACCGTCCCGCCCCAGCCTGGCAGAATTCCGAGCTTGATCTCAGGGAGGCCGATCGCAATCGACGTGTCTGCCGCCGCCACGCGCATGTTGCAGGCGAGGGAGAGTTCAAGGCCGCCGCCCAGGCAATCGCCATTGATCGCGGCGACGGTCGGCGTCCTCAGGTTGGCGATCCGCGTAAATAGCCTTTGGCCGTCGGCGAGGAATTGCAGCATCTGGTCGTGGTTCATCCCGCGAATCTCAAAGAGATCCGCGCCGGCGATAAACGAATGGTCCTTGGCCGACGCAAAGATCAGCCCACGCGGCGGACTGCTCTCGATCTGATCCAGGGCGCTTGCGAGTTCGCCCAACACTCGCGGGGAAATGGTGTTGACGCCCTTGGCGGGAACATCGAGCCAGATGGTGGTGATCGAGTCGCTGTCGGTCGTGATGCGGATTGTTTCCATGACGAATTCCTTCGCGAGTTTCGTGTTTCAGTTTCGCTCCAGCATGATGGCGGCTCCCTGGCCGCCGCCGACGCAGAGGGCGGCGATGCCGCGCTGCACGTTTCGCCGCCGCATTTCGTGGAGCAGGGAGAGGACGATGCGTGCGCCGGTTGCGCCGACCGGATGGCCAAGAGCGATCGCTCCGCCGTTGACATTGAGACGCTCCGGATCGATCTCGCCGAGGGCGGTATCGCGATCGAGATGCTCGGCGGCGAATCGGGTTGAGCCAAACGCCTTCAGGCATGCCAGCACCTGTGCGGCAAACGCCTCGTTGATCTCGATGAGCGGGATATCCGCCAGCGCCAGTCCGCTCTCGCGCAGCAATTGGTTGATCGCGTAGACCGGCCCGAGGCCCATGCGGGATGGATCGAGGCCGACGCAGGCGTAGCCGGTGATGAAGCCCAGAACCTCACTGCCGGCGGCGTGGGCGACTTCGGCATCAGCCACTAAGAGCGTCGCCGCCCCGTCGGTGATCTGGCAGGAATTGCCGACGGTGACGGTTCCATCGCGACGATCAAAGAGGGGTTTCAGCTTCGCAAGCGCCTCCATGGTCTGCCCCGGCCGGGGGCCGGTATCGGCTTCGACGGAAGTGAATCGATCGCCGGCGTAATAGGAAAACATTTCCGCGGCAAATTTGCCGGTTTCGGCGGCCTGGATCGCGCGCTGGTGGGAACGCAGGGCGAATTCATCCTGTTCGCGCCGGGTAATGCTCCATTCCTGCGCCAGCAACTCGGCGGTCTTTCCCATGATCATGTCGCAGGTGGGATCGGTGAGTCCCAGTTCGAGGCCGGCGATCGGGCGGAAATGACGCGGCCGCATCGCCGCCACCGCCGATGCCTTTTGCATGAAGCTTTTGGCGCGGCTGAGATGCGCGAAGGGCTCGGTGCTCTCGCCGGGAAGGAGCAGAGGAATGTTGCTCATCGATTCAGCCCCGCCGGCGATGATCGCCCTGCCGCGGCCGGTTCGTATTCGCACGGCGGCTTCGGCGATGGCTTCCATGCCGGAGGCACAATTCCGCTGCATGGTCAGACCGGGAACGCGGACTGGGACGCCTGCCCAGATGGCAGCAACACGCGCAAGATTGGTCGCGTCGACCGGCATGACGACATTGCCGAGAATCACTTCATCGAGATCGTCGGCGGGCCAGTTGGCTCGATACAGCGTTTCCTGAATGGCGCGCTTGCCGAGATCGGCGGCGTGAACATCCTTGAGCGCCCCGCCGGCTTTGGCGAATGGAGTTCGAGCGCCGCTGAGAACTGCTACACGACGATCTGACATGTTCCAGGCGACCATTGTTTGCTCATCAGTTGAGGGTTTGTTTCATAAAGTCGAATGCGATTCCGCGTTCTGATTGTTCTGCGGCGAACCGTTCTTACCGTTTACAAGCAGACCGTTGGCATGGCCGTTTCCGCCGCCGCGTGGTTGCGGCGTCTCGAGGAGCAGGTCCTTCTTGAGGACCTTTCCCAGCGCCGAACGCGGAAGTGCGTTGACGAAACGAAATTCGGCCGGCACTTCATAAGGCGCCAGATGCTCGCGGCAGAGCTTGCGGAGCTCGTTTGCCAGCGATTCACGCTGCTCGGCTGGAACCTTTGCAACGATGCAGGCGACGACAATCTGTGTATGCACGGGATCATCGCGGCCGATCACCGCCGCTTCGGTCACCTGCGGATGTGACTGGAGCACCTTTTCAACGCGGCCGGGGAAAATCTTCAGGCCGGAGCGGATGATCATATCCTTCTTGCGATCCAGAATGGCGAACCAGCCATCGGGCTGCATCAGGGCAACGTCGCCGGTGTGCAGCCATGTGCGGCCTGCCGAATCACTGGTAAGAACGCGGCGAGTCTGGTCGGCATCACCGAAGTAACCACGCATGACCTGCGGGCCGCTGACAAGCAACTCCCCGGACTGGCCGATCGGCACTTCCTGATCGGGATGGTCCCAATCGACGATCCGACAGAGCGTATCGGGCATGGGAACACCGATCGATCCATGACGGCAATTGCCGGGCAGATTGGCGTGGGTCACCGGAGAAGCTTCGCTGAGGCCGTACCCTTCGATGATCCGGGAACCGGTGAGCTTTTCGAATCGCTCGGCTGTCGCGGGGGGCAACGGCGCGGCGCCGCTGATGCAAAGTCGCAAGCCGCCCAGACCCGAGGGCTGATGTTCCTTTTCCAGTTCGTTGCTTACGGCGTCGCAGATGGCCGGCACCAGGGGGAAGAGCGTGACATGCTCGCCGCGAAGGTGTTCGAGAGTTTCGGCCGCTCCAAAGCGCGTTAGAAGAACCAGGCGCGACGCGGAAAAGATGCCGGTCAGCATGCAGGTCGTCAGGCCATAGACATGGAACATGGGGAGGACCGCGAGAATGGTCTCCTGGCCCGGACGGGCGCTGACCCAAGCCGATACTTGTGCAGTGTTGGCGATCAGATTGCGATGAGACAATTCGGCGAGCTTGGGCGTTCCGGTGGTTCCGCCGGTGGGTTGCAGGACGGCGGTGTCGTGCGGATCAGAAAGAATGGTTGGAGGACGAGCCGGGGCACGCGCGAGCAGATCGGCGAGAACGTGGTGTTTGGCGGCGCCGCCGCCGCGCCTTTCGCGTTCCTGCCAGAGCTTTAGCTGGTAGCCGACGCGTTTGAAAACGCTTTGATACGTTTGCAGCGTGACCCAGACAAAGTGGTCGATGCTGGTGTCACGGCCCATGCGGTCGAGTGACGCCGCGTGGAGATCGAGACCGATGACGACGTGCGGGCAAGTCAGGTGGATGATATGGGACAGATCGTCCGGACCGATGAGCGGGCCGGCGTTCACCACCACTGCACCGAGCTTCTGAATCGCAAAGAAGCTGGTGACATATTCGGGGCAGTTGGGGAGCGTGAGCAAAACGCGATCACCCTTTTTGACGCCGAGCGATGCCAGTGCGCCGGCGAAGCGATTCACGCGGGAGAGAAGCTCGCGGTAGTTGCAGCGGTCGTGATGGTAGACCAGGGCGGGAGCGTCGCCGAAGCGATCGGCGGTTTGATCGAGCATCCGGCCGAGTGTGGTGGAAGGATAGCGGAGCGTGCGCGGGATCCCGGCGGCGTCCAGACTCGGGAACCATGGCGGCTCCGGCGGGAGGGCGATCCGGCGCTGCTCCCAAGTTGACGTCGGGGGGCTGAGAGAAAGTCTGGAAGCCGGCCAAACCGGCTCTCCATTTTTCCACCACCGCAGGACTGAATCAACCACTGTCATAGGCAAGCTCCTATTGGACGCTGCCCTTCCCTGGACAAAGTTGCATTACATTCTCTGCACAGCCCCCTCCGAAGCATTCTGTCGAGTATTAGCCTGCAATTCCCGGGCCGCGCCAGGCGTAGATTTCAGAAAACGCGTGATGTGGGCGACTACGGTCGAGGGCCGTTCCGCCAGAGGATTGTGGCCCGTATTTTTGATCAGCGCGAAGCGGGCGCCGGGAATCTCGCGCGCCATCTGGCGGGCGTATGTGCTGGGAATCAGCGAATCGTGATCTCCGGCGATCACCAATGTCGGCGCGGCGATCCGGGAGACATCGGATTCGCCGCCATCCTCGGCGAAACATTGCAACTGGCGGGCGACGGCTTCGCGAGCGCCCGGGCATTCACTTCTCGCGCCGATGCGGCGTTCCACTTCCTGCGCGTTGGCATCGAGAAACTGCGGACCGGTTCCCAGCACCTCGATGGTTCGGACGAAGAACTCCCACGGCATTTTCCGCATCGCCATGGCGAGAAGTGCGGAAACGCCCTTGAGGTATGGTGTCGTTCGATTGGTCGATGAAATCAGCACGAGACGATCGACACGGGATGGATGATCGATGGCGAAGCGCTGTGCGACGATTCCGCCCAGCGACATGCCGATCACATGTGCGCGATCGATCTGGAGATGGTCCAACAGTTCGACAAGATCGGACGTATAGCAGCTCAGTGTGCGAGCCGGGCGTTTCGCCACGGATCGACCGATGCCGCGGTTGTCGCAAAGAATCAATTGAAACTCGGAAGCGAGCGCCGCCGCGCCGGGCTGCCAGACTTCGCAGGTTGCACCCAGTCCGGGGATGAACAGAACCGGATCGCCACGGCCCATCAGCTCGTAGTAGCAGCGGACATCGGTGAGTTCTGCCCATGCCATGGAAAATTATAGACCCTGACCACGCATGATTCCGCTTCGATTTTCATTAGGCAGCGGCGAGAGAAGCGCAATTTGATCTTTCCCAAACCGCCCTTTCGCGTCAGATGAATCTTGACGCTGCGCTCCGCGCATCCGTTCAATTTTTCACGGAGTCGCTCATGAGCCCCTTGGCTCTGAGCGAGAGAATGAAAACCCCTGCGGCTGGAAGCCGCAGCCACTTTGTTTGCCATAGTGGCAGCGGCATCCTGCCGCTGTCTTCGCGTTGCGATCTATGGAGCGGCGACTTTGGAACTCAAATCATCAAAACGAATCGGCTTCCCCGAAAACGGCACCCCCCAGATGGAGGCTTTGCCGGCGGTGGGTTCTTCGGTGTCATCGAAACTTACGAGCCAGTCGGCTGGTTCGGCGGTCCCGTCGGGCCATGCCTTGCCCTGGATGCGCCAGAGCTTGGAGTTGATCTGTTGCACGCGCAGGTGCAGACGCAGCCAGGTGGCGGGTTTCCAGTTGAACGGCTTGCTGGCCTTGGCGTCATCGCCCTTGCGCAGCTCGATTGCGCCATGCTGCGGCCAGAGCCATAGCCTGTAGCCGCCGGAGTCGTTGGAGCCGATGCCAAACTCCGGGTAAATGCGCCCGGCGGCGTCGGCCCAGATACGGGCGGAGACATCCAGGGTGGCGGAATCACCGGGGCCGAAGAGCAGGCCGAAGGTGTCGAGCGGGTTGCCGGCAAGTTCCAAAAAGGAGTTACCCCCCTCCTCGCGGATAACGAATTCACCGTTGAGAATCTGGAACTCATCCCCTGGCTTTCCCTTGGCCGCATGCTCGAAATCGTTGAAGTAAGTCGCGGGAGCCGACGCGGGCGCATCGGCCAACAGCACCGCAGCGCATGCCAGCGCCAAGAATGACGGAGGAACCCACAACATCGTCCAGCGACGGGCTGCCCGGAGGCTTCGTGCGGCGAGTTTCACTTGGCCTCCTTCTGCTCCAGGGCGTAGAGGTGAGTGAGGGTTCCCACGAAAACGGTGTGATTGGCGGCGATGGGCGTTGAATCAATCGCATCGCCGCACTCAATCGTGCCGAGCACTTTCTTTTCCTTCCCCGCCGCCAGGATTGTCAGGGTGCCGCTTTCGTTGCCGACGTAAACCTTGCCATCCGCCACCAGGGCGCTGCCCCAAATATGCGCTTCGCCATCGTGGGACCACCACTCTGCTCCGGTTTTTGCGTCGAGGCAATGAATCAGGCCGGCATAATCGGGAAGATAGATCAGGCCGTCGCTAAGGGTGCAACTGGAGAGAGTCTTGCCGACTTTTTCGTTCCGCCACAGGACGCCGGTGGCGGAGATGTCGCCGCTCTTGGTGGCGTCGATGCAACTGACGCAGCCTGCGCCCTCGCCGCTTTCGGGTTCCTGGCCGATGGTGGCATAGACCCGCCCGTCGAGAATGCCCGGCGTGGCCAGAACCTCGCAGGGGCCGCCGGGCTGGCCGTATTGCACCGGTTTCCCGTCCTTGAGCTGGCGATCGGGAGGATTGCAGTTGCAGCGCCAAAGCTCGGGAATGGTCGCGGCGCCGTCATCGGCGATGGCGGTGCTTGGCTCTGGGTCGAAGCCGTAGCAGAATCCATCGCCGCCACCGAAGATGACCATTGGTTTGCCATTGACGATTCCGCTCGCGGGGGAAGACCAGTTGCAATAGTAAGTGCGGCTGCTGATTCCCGATCGCTCGCGCGCCAGCAGCTTGCCGGTCTTTTTGTCGAGACAGATCAATGCCGGGGCATCGGGCGCGGGAAGGTGCTTCGTGCTCCCGTAAACACCGTTGGATGTGGTGACGAAGAGCTTGTCGCCGACGACGAGAACGGAGCTGGAAGTCATGTTGTGGGGGAAGACGCCGAGCTGTTCTCGCATGTCGTATCGCCAGACAATGTCGGCGTCATTGGGCCCCTGAGTAATTGGCGGTTGATCCGGACCGGCCGTGTATTTTGCCTCGTCGAGAAACGGCCCCGTGTTGTCGCCGGAGAGGCCCGTGGTGGTCAGGCAGATCACTTCACAGCGGCTGGTGACGGCGTAGACACGATCGCCGTCGATGGTGGGAGAGGAGCAGAATCCGACTTCGTCGTAGTCGCTTTCCTTTCCGGCGCGGAGCTTGGGAACGGCCAGTTGCCAGAGAAACTTGCCGGATTTCTCGTCCAGGCAGAGGAGAATCGAGCGGTCGCCGGCGTATTTGGGATCGCGCGGATTGGCATTGTTGGTCCCAAGGAATACGCGCCCGCTCGCGACCGTCACATTGCCATAGGATGCCGAGCCGAGCTGGGCAATCCAGCGCACGTTGCGCGACATCGCGACATCCGCTTCCGCGACCAATCCATTTTCGGCAGTCGTGGTTGAGTTCCGCGAGGCATCGTGGCCGAACATGGGCCAGTCCGCCGCTCGGACTCTGGCGCCCGGAAGCATGAACAGCGAGAGGAGGGTCAGGTTGCGCGCGATGGAAGTGAAAGTCATGGTGATTGTTTGCAGAGATACAATTCGAAGTTGCAGTCCAATTCCTAATTCTTGGCTGGAGGGTTCGAGATGAATCGTTTGACCAGCGTCACCTGGTTGCCGCTCTCATTGTAGAAGAATTCATCGACCAGGCCGCGCGCCGTCAGGATGCCAAAACCTCCATCCCGCAATCCCAGCTTCTCGCGGATGGGGAGATGGCTGAGCGGATCATCCTGCCTGGCCGCGTGCGGCAGGTGGGTGGGATCGAAGCCGCCCCCTTCGTCGGTGATCACAAACGTCACCGCGTGATCGTTTACCTCGTATTCAATGGTGACGGTGAGCGAGCTCTGTCTGCGATTGCCCCACTCGGCGGCGTTTTCGATCATTTCCAGCACCGCATAGCGAATACGCCAGACCTGCTCCT
>Ga0182024_10016288_pt1 | contig 14120 bp, 11 predicted proteins | sample P32metaG_FD_120480 | JGI IMG/M metagenome (GOLD analysis project Ga0182024, IMG submission 120480) | Permafrost microbial communities from Stordalen Mire, Sweden - P3-2 metaG (Illumina Assembly) | ecosystem: Environmental > Terrestrial > Soil > Wetlands > Permafrost | place: Sweden: Stordalen... | reverse complement strand
GGCATTGACGAGGGACGATTGGATCGTGCCAGCGGACCGCAACGTCGAAATTACGACCAGCCCGCGCTCAGGACGGGCGAGAGCTGCCGCTTCCTCAAGTGTCGTCATCGGACCTCCTCGCCGCCCAGAGAACCTCCGGGCGAGTGACCACGGCCGAGGCTCCCGGTGGCCAATCGAGGGGTCCGAGGCTGAGCGTGCCTCGGTGGGCCGAGAAAACTGTGGAGCTGCGGTTACTTGCCGGCACTGGGCGGGCCTCCATGTAAGTTAGAAAACTAACATACCTTATCTATGGGGAGCGAGGCTGGGGGCGCTGGGGACCGCCGGGGACCTATCCGGTGCTCTATCTCGGAAGCCCTCGAGAGTCGGTGGTCGTCGAAGCCTATCGGAGCCTCGTCGATCCATTCCCAGGCATGACCGGGGAAATGGTTTCGCCACGTCGCGTCTACACCTGCCGCGTCCGCGTGGATGAGTTGCTTGACCTGCGCGTCAGTGCGAACCTTGCCGCGGTTGGACTGACCCGGGAGAACCTCAGCGGACCGTACCCCTGCCAAGCAGTCGGCCAGGCGGCTCACCAGTTGAACCTTCACGGTGTGATCGTGCCGGCCGCGACCGGGATGGGCGACACGCTCGCGCTCTTCATGCGTCACCTGCCCGCGGCTCAGCAACCCGAGGTCATCGATGAAGAGGCGTGGGACGTGTTGCCGGTGACCCGCGCACACTGCGCGTTCTCCGCGAGGGCGGCGAGGTGTCCTGATCAGCTAGCCGTCTGGAAGACGGCTTGCATTACGCGGCCCGAAGTCACCGCAACTCTCGGTCCAACCTACATTTGTGGACCGACGGACACCACATCATCCACTGGCCGGACGGCGGCCTCACCGAGCTCGACAATCTGGTCTCACTGTGCAGGCCGCATCACCGCCGCGTGCACGAGCAGGGGTGGCGCATCCACCTCGCTGATGGCATCGCTGATGGCATTGCCGTGGTCGAGCCGCCACCCTGACAAAAGAACGCTTCGCCCTTAATCCGGCCAGGGTTCATGGGCACCGATCTGTCCGTCGTCTACCAACTAGTCTGCGGTGCCGGTCCGAGTCCGACGAACTAACTTTCCCCGGAGAGTGGCCAGGCGCATACCCGGGATCTGAAGCCGCACCCACCCGAGGGTCAATCCCTCCGCCATTGGTATCGCGCCGGCGCCGTTCACCGCTCCGTTGCTGCTTCGCGACTGGACGGGCACGACCGCGCGCTCGGCCGACGGTAAGCCTACGTCGTGACCCCCAGCCGAGGCTATATTCCCGCGCTCGACGGGCTGCGTGCGGTCGCGGTGGTCGCAGTTGTAACGTCCCACAGCTGGTCTCAAGCCTTGCCTGGCGGATGGGTCGGCGTCGATGTGTTCTTCGTACTGAGCGGCTACCTCATCACGACGATCCTGCTGAGCGAGCACGAACGCACGGGAAAGATCTCGTTCCGGCGCTTCTACGCTCGGCGAGCCCTGCGCCTGTTTCCGGCGCTGGGGGTGACGATCCTGCTCGGGGTGGTGATCGCAAGTCTCTTCTACCCCGCTTCGGCGAGCGATACCGTCCGTGAGGCAATTGCCGCCACGCTTTATGTGACCAACTGGCTCGTCGCCTCTGGTCAGGTGCACTCCGGCCTGCTCATCCACACGTGGACGCTCGCGATCGAGGAGCAGTTTTACTGGACCTGGCCACTGGCCCTTGCGGTGGTACTGCGGGTGGGCGGACGGCGACTGGCGCTCTCCATGACCTTGTGCCTCATCGCCGTGATCGTCCTGCACCGACTCACCGGTGTTTCGGCCGTGTACTTCCGCACCGACACGCGCGCCGACTCTCTGCTTGTGGGTTGCGCGATCGCCATCGCGGCGTCGATGTCACTGTTCGACCGCGTGCCGAGGGCATGGATCAGCGTCGCCGCCGCGGTCGGCGCGAGCGCCCTTGCTGTCGTCTGCCTGACCGGAGAGCAAACGTCACCCGTGATGGAGACTGTTGGTTTCACGCTCGTCGCCCTGGCGGCCGGCGGTGTGGTTGTCATCGTTGCCGTACGCCCCGCGGGCGTCCCGGTTCGGATCCTGTCCACGCCCGCCCTGCAGTGGGTGGGCATGCGCTCCTACGGAGTCTATCTTTACCATCCGCTGTGCCTCGCGCTCTTGGCACCACGGATCGGCCTCGACGGTCCTGTGACACTGCTGGGGTCGGGAGCGCTCACGCTCGCAGCCGCCGCAGTCTCGTACCGCTACCTCGAAACCCCTTTCCTGCGTCGCAAGAAATCGCTCGAGGTCCGTCCAGTCGCGGGCGGCGCAGTCGTCGCAGCGACTACCGGGTGAGCCTCTCGGAGCGATCTACCGCGGGAGCGCGACCGTCGCCAGGATGAACACGTAGTACACGGCGGTCGCGGCGATGACGAGGATATGGAACACCTCGTGGTAGCCGAAGACTCGTGGCCACAGCTGCGGGCGTTTCGACGCATACACGATCGCGCCGGCGCAGTACAGCGCGCCGCCGGTCGCGAGCACGACCAGTCCGCTAGTGTGGATGCGGTCGGCGAGCGCGGGCAGGAAGAACACGACGGTCCATCCGACGCCGAGGTACAGCACCACGGTCACCCATCTCGGCAGCGGCACCCCGGTGGTCGCGACGATGACGCCGCTGCCGGCCAGCACCCAGATGACGACCAGCAACACGATCGACGGCCACCCCTGGAGGACGTTGACAACCACCGGCGTGTAGGTGCCCGCGATGGCGAGAAAGATCGTCGCGTGGTCGAGGCGACCCCAGACCCGGCGTGTCCGCGGTGACCAGGGTCCGCGGTGATAGCTGGCGCTGACCGAGAAGAGGAGCACGAGGCAGACGCCATAAACAGCAAGGGAGATCTGCCGCGCCAGGTTTCCACCCCCGAGTGTTACCAGCACGATGGCTCCGGCGATGGCGACCGGCACGGTGGCGAGGTGGGTCCATCCACGCAACGTTGGGCGAGGTGGTGCTCCGGTTGGGGCGAGTATGGTCTCAGGCAGCTGGAGCAATCTCCTCGCGCACGTGTTCACGAGGACGGAGCCAGCGCGGCGCCCACCAGTTGGCATCGCCGAGAAGGCGCATCACCGCGGGCACGACGAGCGCGCGAACCAGGGTTGCGTCGGCGATCACCGCGACCGCCATGCCGACGCCGATCGATTTGATGGTCACCACGCTGGCGAGCGCGAAGGCGAGAAAGACGCAGGCCATGATCGCCGCGGCGCCGGTGACCAGGCGGCCGCTCCGTTCGAGGCCGTCGGCGACCGCGGCGCGATTGTCGCCGGTGCGAACCCACGCCTCCTGCATGCGCGTGAGCAGGAACACCTCGTAGTCCATCGACAGTCCGAAGACGACGCAGAAGAGGAGGACGGGGATGGTGGGATCGAGCGGGCCGGCGGTGAACCCGAGGATGTTCGAGAGATGGCCCTGGTCGAAGACCCACACCAGCGCCCCGAACGCCGCGCTCAGCGAGAGCGCGTTCATGAGCACGGCTTTGAAGGGAAGAACGACCGAGCGAAGCAGGACGGTGAGGACGATCAACGTGGTGATCAGCACGAACCCGATGGCCAGCGGTGTGTGCCCGATCATGTAGTTGACGAGGTCGATGACGAAGGCGGTGTCGCCTGTGACCTGCACCGTCGCGCCGGGCACCGTGTCGATTGCTCGGATATCACGCACGAGCGTGTGGGCCTGGTCGCTGGTGACGAAGTACGGGTTGGCGACGTCGAGGACGGCGATGCTCGAACCCGTGAGGGTGGTGAGCACGGTCTGCACGCTCGGCGCCAGCGCGTTCCTCGGCTGCGAGTACAGGACCTGGTACGACGTGAGCGTGGCGCTCGGCTCGACGGTGACGTAGCTGCGCACCCCGGTGACGCCTTTCAGCGTCGTAAGGCGCTGGGCAAGCTGATATGCGGCTGCGACGTTGGTCGGGCTCGTCGGTGCACCGTCCTTGAAATCGACGACCACTGCGATGGTGTTCTGCCCCACCTGGGGGAACTGCGCCTGCAACAGGTCCGCCCCCTGTCGCGCCTCGGCCGAGGTGGGCAGCTGGTTGACATCGCTGTTGGCAAGTTGCAGGTCGAGGAACGGCGATCCTGCGATCAGCAGGATCGCGACGGTGGGGATCAACACCGTCCAGGGCCGGCGCATCACCCAGGTGGCGAGGCGATGCCACAGTCCCTCGCCGAAGGGCTTGGGCTGCAGGATGGGGATCCTCATGCTGTTGATGCGCGGCCCGAGGAGTGCCAGCATCGCGGGCAGCAACGTGACCGCGTAGAGCACCGAGACGGCCACGACGATCGCGCCCGCGACCCCCATCGAGACCAGTGCGGTTCCGGTGTAGAAGAGCAGCCCGGAGAGGCCGATCGCGACGGTGAGCCCGCTGAACATGATCGCCCGGCCCGCGGTCGCCATGGTGGTGCCGAGGGCATGCTCAACGCTGTGCCCTGCGCCCAGCTCCTCGCGGAAGCGCGTCACGATGAACAGCGAATAGTCGATGGCGATGCCGAGCCCAACCAGGGTCACGACGTTGACCGCGTACGTCGACACGTTGATGACGTGCGCGAGCGAGAGCGCAGCACCCACGCCGCCGAGCACCGCGAAGACGCCGACGCCGAGACAGAGCAGCGCGGCGACGCCGGTGGCGAACACGATGACGAGCAGGATGAGCGCGAGCGGCAGCGACACAACCTCGGACCGGCGCAGGTCACTGGCCAGATACGTGTCGAAGTCGTAGGCGAGCGGCACGTCACCGGTGGCGGTGATGCTGAGGGAGCCGGAATGCACCTCGCCGCGAATCTCGCCGTACTGGGCTCGGGCCTGCGAGAAGTCGATCTTCAGTCCAACCTGCACCAGCACGCTGTGCTTGTCCGTCGAGACCATGAGCGGAACCTGCGCCGGTGCGACGGAAAACGGGGTCGCCAGCGCACTGACACGCGAGTCGCTGCGCAGGGGGGCCACCGCCGAATTGACCGCTGACTCGAATGCCGGTTGACCGAAGGTCGATTGCGCGCTCGTGAGTATCAACGTGAACGACGAACCGGTCGTCGACGGGAGCTGCGCACTTTCGAGGTTGGCTGCGCGCACCGACTCCACGTCGTAATTGGTCGCATTGATCGGCTCGCCGCCGGCGAGCAGCCCGACGATCGAAAGCACGAAGCAGGCGAGTGACGCGGCGAGCACCGCTTTGCGGCGTCGGTAGACAAAATGCCCCCAGCGCCTCACCGTGATACTCCTTCGATCACCGCAATCGAGTATATCGACCAGCGGTTTCACCACCGCTTAGACTCCCGAGGACCGCGATGACAACGCACGTCCCACCCCCGGTCGGGGAGATCAGCGCGATCTCGCACTTTGCGGCGGTTGCCGGTGAGCCTCAGCCGGGCCGCCAGCTCGATCTCATTCGCGAGGCCGCACCGGGCTTTCGAGCCTGGTTCCGGGGGACGGGGATGCCGGACTGGGTCGGCACCTTCGACCTGGTCACGCTGCCCTATCCGACTCGATTCGGTCTGTTTCGAGCGGCGATCAGCCCCGCACCCTTTCTGTCGCTGACGCACCGGCTCGTGGTGGTGCGCTGGCGCGAGCCCGACGGGAGGCGCAGGGTACTGCTCTTCGAGCCGACCGACGTGGAACTCGCCCGGCGGACTCCGTATTTCGCGAGGCTCAGCGAGTCGACACCCGCCGCATTCGAGCGTGCGTTCGCGCGACCGCGTGGCGACGTGATGGGTCATCTGCGCAGCGTCGGCATCGATGCCAAGGACATCGACTGGATCACGTTCGACCATCTGCACACCCAGGATGTGCGTCGATGGGTCGGCACCACGGAACCCGTCAACGACATCTCGCCGGCCGCGCCGATCGCACCCGCGCTGCCGAATGCACGCCTGATCGTGCAACGGGCAGAGCTCGAATCACTCGAGTCGCTGCACCCGTTGCAGGTGCCGTGGTACCAGGCGTCCACGTTCACCGCATTGCGGCCCGATGCCCTGTTTCCGATCGACGGCGATGTGTTGATCGGCCCGGGCGTGGCGCTGCTCTCGACACCGGGGCATACGATCGGCAATCACACCCTGGTGGTCAACACCGAGAGCGGCATCTGGGCAAGCAGCGAGAACGTGATCGCCGCCGAGTGTCTGACCCCCGAGCACAGCCGTATTCCCGGCGTGCGCCGGTACACGCGCACCTGGGAGCAGGAGGTTGTCCTGAATGCGAACACGCTCGAGGACACTGCGCGGCAGTACAACTCGTGCGTGCTGGAGAAATCGATCGTCGACGTCGCCCGTGCCGACTCGCGCTTTCTGCAGTTCATGCCGTCGTCGGAGCTGACTGGCACCGTGTTCAGCCCGGGAACGTCGCCGACCTTCACGCACTCGGGAATCTTCCACGGCACGCTGACTCCGACCGGCGCGACTCCGCGCTGACCTCGACCGATAGGATGCGTGGCGTGACCACGAACCTGGCACGTCGTGCCTGGACGCTCTACGAGCCGATCCACGCGATCGTGTATTTCGCCCCCGAGGCCGGGGAGCAGTACAAAGCCGCTGGGCTGCGTGGCGGCTGGATGGGATATTTCGCATCGCGATCGGCGCCGATGGGAGCGGTGAGTGCCGGTCTGGTCACGGCCGTCTTCCACAACTTTCAGCCGGCCGCGGTTGCGAGGGCGATCCCCGATGCGTGGCAGTTCTCGACCCCGGAGCGTGCCCTGACGGCGCGGACAGCCGTCGCCGATTCCGCGATGCGCCGTCTCTGGGGCGACGCGGCCGGCTCCGCCGAGGTGGCCGGCGCCGCGATCGCTGCGATGGACCTGGCGCGGCGCCTCCGCGGCGAAGGCCGGCCCCTCTACACCGCCACGGCGGCCCTCGAGGAGCCCGAGGCGCCGAATCTCAAGCTCTGGCATGCGTGCACGCTCCTTCGCGAGCACCGATTCGATGGACACGTGGCGGCACTCACCGTTCATGGTCTGGACGGGCTGGAATCGCTGATCACGGCCCTCGCGGTGGGTTCCGGGATCGACGCGCCCACCATCCGCCGGTTCCGCGGCTGGACCGAGGAGGAGTGGGACGAAGGCGTGGAGCGACTCCGGGACCGCGGCATCCTCGACGCCGCCGGTGCGCTCACCGCGCAGGGGCGTTCGCTGCGAACCGCCGTGGAGGAGATGACCGACACGCTCGCCGCCGGCGTCTGGGAGTCGATGGACCCCCGGAAACGTGAGCACCTGTTCGAGCAATTGCGCGGGCTTGCGACGCTCCTCGAGCACCCCGAGGGCATCCGGTACCCCAACCCGATCGGGGTGAGCCGCCCGGCCTAGCTCCGACCGATGACCGCGCAGGCGTTGCGTTCGCGCTCGACGACCGCCGCGAGGGCACGGATGAAGGCCGGCTGCATGTTTGGGAGCGCGATGCGATGCAGGGTGATCCCGGCTTCGGCCGCCTCCTCACCGGCCGCGATGTCGATGTCGTAGAGGATCTCCAGATGATCCGCGAGGAATTGCAGAGGGACGACCAGGATCTCGGTGATCCCCTGCGAGCGGAACCCCGGGAAGAGATCCTTGACGTCCGGGGTCAGCCATTCCTCGGGCGTGTGCCCGGCGCTCTGGTACGCGAAGCTCCAGCGGTCGTCGCTGAGATCAAGCCTGGCCGCGATCGCCGCAGCCGTGTCCTGCAGCTGGGTGATGTACCCGGGATCGCGGTCGACGACCGGGCGGGGGAGGCTGTGGGCGGTGAAGATGATCGGGATTCCTGAGCGAACCTGCGGCTCGAGGTTCGCGAGCGCCTCCTCGACGCGCTCGGCGAGGGCGTCGATCCAGTCCGGCATCAGGTGCCACGCAGCAGCGATCCGGATGTCGATCTGTGGATGGTCGTCGCGCCACGCGGCGACCGTGCGTTCGTAGCCTGCGAGGATGATGGGCGAGTATTGCGGTGCCAGCGCGATCACGATGATTCGGCGTGTCCCGTCCGCGGCGAGCGTCTCCAGTGCGCCGGTCAATGACGGTTGTGAGTGCAGCATTCCAGCGACCACGCGCGTGCCGTCCCCAGGCGTCTCGGAGTCGAGCAGGGACTGCAGTGCCGCGCACTGCGCCTGCGTGATGTCGATGAGCGGGGATCGGCCGATCAGGTCGTAGCGCCGCCGGAATTCCTCGATCAGGTCCCCCGGGACCTCGCGGCCGCCGCGCACCGATGCGAGATACGCAGGGACGTCCTCGGCGGTCACCGCCGAGCCGAAGGTGGCGAGGACGACGCCGAGCTGAGCCATGCCGCCAAGAGTAGAGGCTGGCCGCGGCGCCTCGCGATCAGGCGCGGGCGGTCTCCGCATGGACCAGCTCGGCGAGGCGCCGGAGGTGGTCGCTCGACGTGTCCGGGAGGACTCCGTGGCCGAGGTTGAAGATGTGCCCTGGCCGCCCACCCGCCTGGGCGAGGACCTCGCGCGCCTCACGAGCGACCACATCGAAGGGCGCGAGCATCACGCCGGGGTCGAGGTTGCCCTGGATGCCGCGGTCGCCGATGCGTCGCCACGCCTCAGCGAGCGGCAGCCGCCAGTCGACGCTGATGACATCCGAGCCGCACCGTGCCATGGACTCGAGGAGGTGCGAGGTGGTGGTCCCGAAGTGGATGGTTGGCACTCCGGTCTCCGACACGGCCTCGAGGATCCGCCGGCTGTAGGGCATCACCATCGCCTCGTAGGCGGCGACCGACAGCGCCCCTGCCCACGAATCGAACAGCTGGATCATCTGCGCCCCAGCCTCGACCTGGGCCTGCAGGTAGCTGATGGTCACCTCGGTGAGGGTCTCCATGAGGCGGCGCCAGAGCTCCGGCTCACCGTGGAGCATTGTCTTGGTGAGCGAGAACTCCTTGGTCGGCTTGCCCTCGATCATGTAAGACGCGACCGTGAACGGGCCACCCGCGAAACCGACTACCGCGGTGGTGCCGTCGAGCTCGCGGCGCACCAGCTTGATGGCCTCGAAGAGCTCGGGGTTGGCCTCGCGGGGATCGACGATCCGGAGCTTGTTCACGTCGGCCGCGTTGCGCACCGGCTCGTGGATGATCGGCCCGATACCGGGGTCGATCGAGAACGGGACGCCCATGCCGATCAGCGGCAGCATGATGTCGGCGTACATGACCGCGGCGTCGACGCCGAACTCCTCCACCGGCATGAGGGTCACCCTGGCGCAGAGCTCCGGGGTTCGCGTGATGGTGAGGATGTCGTACGTCTCACGAAGCGCCCGGTAGCCTGCGAGGCATCGCCCGGCCTGGCGCATGAACCAGATGGGGGTGCGGTCGGCGGGCTGGCGACGGGCGGTGGCGAGGATGCGCTCGGCGCCGGTCATCGGGCCGGCCTGGATGGTTGCCATTAATACCGAGGGTAGCGAAGCAACGAGCCGGCACGGATGCTGCACACCGGGCCGGATGCCAAGTACGATCTCGACGACCTGGGTCTCCGAGGGATTGGCGCCTTGGTCAGCGCCAGAACATGCAGAGGAGAGTGGATCCCATGAACTCGACCATGCAGGACGCGCCGCTGAGCATCACGGAGCTCTTCCGCCACGGTGCGCAGGTGTTTCCGGACAGCGAGATCATCACGTTCGAGGGCGAGCAGGCGCGGCACACCAGCTACGCCAAGGTGGCGGAGCGGGTCAACCGCCTTGCCGGGGCGCTCCGCACCCTCGGGATCGTCCCGGGTGATCGTGTGGGCACCCTGTGCTGGAATCACCAGGAGCACATCGAGGCGTACTTCGCCATCCCCTCCATGGGAGCGGTCCTGCACACGCTCAACCTGCGGCTCCCACCGCCCCAGCTGGCGCAGATCATCAACCACGCGGAGGATCGCGTGGTCATCGTCGATGACTCACTCACGCCGCTGCTCGCGTCGGTGATCGACCAGTGCCCGAGCATCGAGAACGTGATCGTGGTCGGCTCTGGAGAGGTGTCCGGTCTTGGCGAGCCGCTTGCATACGAGACCTTGCTCGCCGCGGAGTCGCCGACCTTCGCTTGGCCGGAGATCGATGAGCGCAGCGCGGCGTCCATGTGCTACACGACCGGGACGACCGGCGATCCCAAAGGTGTGGCATACAGTCACCGCTCGGTGTACCTGCACTCGTTCGCTGTGTGGGCAACGTTCCATCTCGACGACCGGGGCCGCCTGCTGATCATCGTGCCGATGTTCCACGTCAACGCGTGGGGGACGCCCTATGCGGGCTGGTTGGTGGGCAGCGACCTGCTCCTTCCCGGGCGATTCCTGCAGCCGCAGGGCTTGTGCGACTTCATCAGGCAGGAGCGGCCGACGTTCACCGGTGGCGTGCCGACCATCCTCACCGCGCTGCTCAACCATGTGCAGGCAAACGGTGGCGATGTCTCGAGCATCAAGACCGCGGTGTGCGGTGGGTCCGCGGTCCCTGCAACGTTGATCACCGCGTATCGAGACGTGCTCGGGATCGAGCTGTGGCAGGCGTGGGGAATGACCGAGACGAGCCCGATCGCGGCGATCGCATTCCCGCCCAAGGGCACCGCACCGGAGGACGAGATGATCTACCGGTCAAAGACCGGTCGGGTCGTCCCGGGTGTCGAGCTGCGGCTCGTCGATGACAGTGGTGCGGAGATTCCGCACGACGGCGAGGCCGTTGGCGAGATCGAGGTGCGCGGTCCGTGGACCACCGCGTCCTACTACAACGCCGAGGCCCCCGAGAAATTCCACGACGGATGGCTGCGCACCGGGGACGTCGGCAACATCGATGCGCGCAACTATGTGCAGATCACCGATCGTTCCAAGGATGTCATCAAGTCGGGCGGCGAGTGGATCTCATCGGTCGAGCTCGAGACCCTGCTCGTCGGCCATCCCGCGGTGGCCGAGGCAGCGGTGGTCGGAGTCCACGACGACCGCTGGGCGGAGCGGCCGCTCGCACTGCTGGTGCTGAAACCCGGAGCATCCGCAACACCCGATGAGCTGCGCGACTTCCTGGCCCCGAAGGTGGCTCGTTGGTGGCTGCCCGAGCGCTGGACGTTCGTCGATGAGTTGCCGAAAACCAGCGTGGGCAAGCTCGACAAGAAGTTGATCCGCGCCGAGTACGGCCGCGAGAAGTTTTCGGTGATCGAGCTCGAGCACGCCAAGCGGTAGCTCGCGCGGCCGGCTACTGCAGGATCGGTCCTGTCTCGACGGTGGCCTCGATCAGCGTTCCGCCGACAGCCCAGCAGATACCCGAACGCAAACGCGTGACGCCGCTGAGGAAACCGCCGTCACTGGTGGACGTGCCATTCGCCACTGTCCATTTCCGTGGCGAGTAGCGCTCGATGAGCGGTTGAGTCAGTGAGGTGTTGCTCTGATCCGCGCCCGGCCCCTGAACGAGCGCTACAGGCGTCGCCGGGAGGTCGCCGACGGCCCAGCATTCGCTCGAACTGGAGCAAGCGATCCCTTCGAGTTCTCCACCTCCCACAGCGTTGATGTGTGGACTTGGCGTCACCACCCAGCGCCCCTCGGAGTAGGTTTCGAACAGCGGCTGCACGGTGTCAGTGGTGCCGGTCGAACCGACGGCCCAACATCTGTCCGCGCCAACGCAGGTCACCGCGTTGAGGTTGCCGCCGAGATCGTTGTGCGGTGCAGGGCCTTGCACCACCGTCCAGGTCGTCCCGTTGAAATGCTCGATCAGCGGCTCCGGGCCGTCCGAGCTTGGTCCAACCGCCCAGCAGTTTTTGGCGTCGCCGCAGGCCACGGCATTCCCGCTCCACGGAATGTGGACCCATGGACGGCGGGATCGGCTGGTCTACCATGACGGCGGCATGGAGTCTTCCTGGCCGGGATGATCGGGATCGCCTGGGCTCAGGGCCGAGGAACGGCTCCAGGCCAGTCGGAATCTCGCGGGAGTAACTCAACGGTAGAGTGCAACCTTCCCAAGGTTGAAGTTGCGGGTTCGAGCCCCGTCTCCCGCTGAGAGCCTCCGCGAGGGCCGATTTGAATACAGAACAACGGCTTTCGGCTTGGGTGCGCTCAGTCTCGATTACGGTGGAATTAGCCTGAAAGTTGAATTGATACCGTTCTCTCAATCGATTTGTCAGCGAATTGATTGAGGTGCTACGCTGAACGCGTGAAGTCGGCTCGGGCATGGGACACGCCGATTCGGCGGCGGGGGGACGAGGCAGCCCCGTTGGCGCTGCTGGCTATCGGCGGGAAGCCCACGTTTGAGCGCGCGGTCGACCAATGGCTCGACGAGCACATCTCGACCAAGACCGGCCGACCGTATAGCGCAACCACCAAGACAGTTGCCCGCTACAACCTCACCGGCGGCCGGCTCACGGCGTGGCGCGAGGCCCGGGGCATCCGCACCGCCGAGGACTGGACGGCCGCGGTCGCCGCCGACTATCTGGCCTGGTACCAAAAGGATATGGGCGCCGACTCCGACACCGTCAAGAAGGTTCGGACCCAACTGCGGCAATTCGCGGGGTTCTGTGCGCGCCAGTACGGCAACCGTGAGGCCACGGGGCCAGCACTGGAGAACCTCAGGATCTCGAGTGCGCACGATCAGGAGCCGGTGAAGGAGCCTGCACTGACCCAGGCCGAGGCGACCAGGCTGCTACAGACGGCATCCACGCAGCGCGACCGTCTGATCGTCGCGATGCTGCTTTACACCGGGATGAGGCCCAGCGAATTAGTCGCTCTCGAGGAGAGCCACATCAGGCTCGACCGCACTCCCCCGGTCGTCGAGATCCGTGGGACGGCACACAACAAACACCAGACGAAGACACATGCCGGATATCGAGATATCCCGCTGACCATCGGCCAGAGCGTTCTCCCGCGCCTGCTGCGTGAGCACTTGACCGCTCCTTCGCGCCCGAGGTCGAGCTACCAACTCTTCCTGTCTGCCCGTCGTGACCATCTGGGGAGCGTTGCGCCGCTCACGATGGTGGGCGTCAGCCTGATGCTGCAGGCGCTCGGTCGGACGACGGGCATCCACTGCAATCCGTATCGATTCCGGCATACGTTCTGCACCTGGTGTGCGGACGCTGGGATGCACATGCTGCACCTGCAACAGCTGTTGGGGCACGCGAACAGTGAGATGGTCGCCTACTACTACCGCGGCCGAACGAGTGAGGCGGTACTCGCGGCCGCCGCACGGATCCGGTTCTAGCGCCCCGACCCCTCGCGATCGAGGACGACCATCATTGGGGCGCGCTTCTCCAGGGCCTCGAAGATTCGGATCGTCGTGCCATCTCTGACCGGTTTGCCGTGCATCGCGTTGTAGACGGAGCAGATGTTGAGCCGCGCCTGGCCGGCAAAATCCCTCACCGTCCAGCCGCGGGCCACGATCGCGCGACGGAGGAGGGCACCGTGAAACGTCCCCGTCGCGGCGTCCCAGAGCCCAGGCGATGCGATTGGCGAAGGCGACCCGGGGTTCGATATGCCAGTGGCGCGGCGGTCGTCGGCAGTGGCTGGACGTGGAGCGCTGATAGGGAATGAGTCTATTCGGTCATCGCTTACGCGACGCCTACACTTTGGTTTCGGAGGCATCGAAGTGATGCCGCAAGAGAGAGGCAGTACCTGGCCACGTCGGGGATCGTGAGCCGCAGGATGATGTGGCGCGATGCATTGCGGCGCTTGCGGAAAGGACGTCACGGTCGCGGCGCGTGCTCATACTTCCGCGTTGTGGTCACGTCAACCGTGATCAGGTCGAGGGGCGGCGCGTCACGATGCGTGCTCAGACACCGCTGAGCGATGTGTCGAGCGGATTCTGTGTTGACTCGGTGCAGGGCCTCGCTCCATCGGATTGCCGAGCTGGGGTCCGTGGCCAGGTCAGTGCGGAGGGCAACGTGCCAGCGACGGAGCGAGTGCATCTCGAACACCAGCCCTTCGTGGCGATACCAGCAGCTCGGCCAACGCTCGGAGAGGTCGAACGCCATCGCCACCCAGTTCACCCAGGCTGCTAGTGAGGCCAGTCCGACGTTCTCCTGGTCGGCTGACGATGGTGGAAGGATGGCGTCCGCGGCGATGGAGGCGCCTGACTGCTCCGCTGCCTTGAGCAGTCGGTCTCGCGCCTCGGCCTCGGACGTGGTGAGAGGACGCTCACGTTCGCCCGTCCTCAGGCTGTCGATCAGCCATCGTCGGGCATCTGCAACG
>Ga0182024_10016287_pt1 | contig 14120 bp, 11 predicted proteins | sample P32metaG_FD_120480 | JGI IMG/M metagenome (GOLD analysis project Ga0182024, IMG submission 120480) | Permafrost microbial communities from Stordalen Mire, Sweden - P3-2 metaG (Illumina Assembly) | ecosystem: Environmental > Terrestrial > Soil > Wetlands > Permafrost | place: Sweden: Stordalen... | reverse complement strand
TGCTCGGGCTTTCCCTTGCGCTTGGTGTGGGCGAACTCCTCCAGCTGTTTCTGGCTCATCGACATCATCGACTTCGAGGCGCCTTTGAGCTTGCTCTTGGGCGTGTCGCCGCGTTTGGCGGACAGCGCCGCTCCGGCGGCTTTCTGTTGAGCGGCTGATTTAGCGGGCATGATGCAACTTCCTTTGTGGCGGACATCAACACTTCGGCGCCGCCCGCCGTTCGCGGGCGGTTGGGATCTTGGAACCAATCTTGGTCGGGTCTAGAGTCGGCCCATCAGCAAGAGCACCACGACGATGATGAGAATCAGGCCCAGGCCGCCGCTGGGAAAATAGCCCCAGGAACGGCTGTGGCCCCAGGTCGGCAATGCGCCGATCAGGGCCAGGATCAGGACAATGATGAGGATGGTGCCGAGCATGGGAGTCTCCGTGAAGCGGCGACGGCTGACGGGCCGCCCTGCGGAGAGAATGGCTGTCCAAGGCCAAGGTTCCCGCCTTTAGCCTGCGGCAAGGCGCTCCAAGGTGAGGGGATCGGCGAGACCGTCGAAATATTTGTTGAGCGCGTCGCGAAATACGCTGCCGGCCACCGCGACTTCGGCGAAGAGCGTCATGGGCGAACGGAACTTCAGATCATCGGGGGATCCGAAAATCTCAAGCGCCGTGCGACCCTCGATGGCGTTCACCAGAGCGGCGGCCTCGCGCAGGCGCGGCCCGAGCACGGGGTGGGCGAGATACTCCATGGCCTCGCCGCGCGAGACGATGGCGTAGCGCTGGGCCATGGGGCTCGACCCCAGGCCGGAGATCTGAGGGAACACGAACCACATCCAGTGGCTCGCCTTGCGGCCGGCTTCCAGCTCGGCGCGAACGCGGTCCATGACCGGCGCCTGGATGTCGAGAAAGCGCCGCAGGTCCGAAGCGGGTTCGTTCGGGGTCACGAGCCGGATCGGATCGCTTGCCCGTGTTGGCTTCGGAGCCGCTCCACGCGCCGCGTGAACCTGGGGCCGAAAAGCCGGTAGCAACTGAACACGACGTCAAGACCGGCGGGCAATGTCCTGGCGAGCGCCTCCATGCCGGGGACCACGTCCGTTCGTTGCACCAGACGGCCCTCGTCCTCTGGAAAGGCTACGGGTTCGGCGAAGGCGCGGCTGAGGTGCGGACAAAGCCGCCTCGCCCGCTTCGCGCAGCCGAGGTGCACCGGTGGCACGTTGCCGCCGTAGCGAACCGAGCCGTCGGCCATGGTGACGAACCCGCCCGACTGGACCGGGAAGAGGTAGCGATCGCGCCTCGGGGTCGGCTCGCCGCAGACGTGGCAGAGGTGACCAACCATCCCAAGTCGCTGCCGGGTCACATGCACCATGGCGAAGGCGGGAGAGCCGACGCCAGGGTTGTGCTGCTGGACGAGATCGGTGAGGCCTGGGAAGTCACGCGAGGGATGCAGAGTGAAGCTCGACTCGCCGGTCCAGGATACCGACCAGGGGACATTCTCGCCGATCCGCCATGTCCTCTCGCCTTCCTCCACCATCGCCATCAGGGCTCGTCCGGTAGCCTCTAGATTCCCGCGGGCCAACGATGCCCCGATTCAACCATTCAGCTCAATCCGCCGCCCATCAAGGAGTTGATTCCCGACTTGACCATTATCCCCGCCCGCCCCGCCGTTTTCTCATTCCACCCTAAGGAACTCTCAGTCGACAGCCGCGCGTGATTTGTCGTATGGGGCAATGATGGCAATATCGTTGCGCGGGCCAGGGCGAGATCGAGGTATAGAAGGAAGATTTGTCCCGGATTCCGTCACGTCAAGGACTTTACGACCCGCGCAACGAACACGATGCGTGCGGCGTCGGCTTCGTGGCCAATATCAGGGGCAGGAAGTCGCAGGAGGTGGTCGCCTGCGGACTGGAGATTCTGGTCAATCTCGATCACCGTGGGGCGGTCGGGGCTGATCCCGAGGTCGGGGACGGGGCCGGGTGCCTGATCCAGATTCCCCATGCCCTTCTCGCCGATTGGGCGGTGGGCGTGGGCGTCGATCTACCGGCCCCGGGCGACTACGCCGTGGCCATGTGCTTCCTTCCCAGGGACAAGGTGACCCGGGACGTGGCCATCGGCCAGTTCGAGCACTTCATCCGCATCGAGGGCCAACTACTCATCGGCTGGCGCGACGTGCCGGTGGACGCGCGAGGCCTGGGCCAAGCGGTCCTGGCGCGCATGCCGGTCATTCGCCAGGCGATCGTGAGGCGCGGCGCCTCGACGATCGATCAAAACGCCTTCGAGCGCAAAATCCTCGCCATCCGCAAGCAGACCCAGAACCCGCTGGCGAACCTCGCCGCCCGCTATGGCATGCCGGAACTCGCCGACTTCTACATGCCCTCCTTTTCCACCCGCACGGTAGTCTATAAGGGGCTGCTGCTCGCCTGCCAGGTGGGAAGCTTCTACGAGGATCTGCGCAATCCGCTCACCCAGTCGGCCCTAGCCCTGGTCCACCAGCGGTTTTCCACCAACACATTCCCGTCCTGGAAGCTCGCCCACCCCTATCGATTCATCGCCCACAACGGCGAGATCAACACCGTGCGCGGCAACATCAACTGGATGAACGCGCGGCGGCGCACCCTGGAATCGGATTTGCTGGGCCCCGACCTCGACAAGATGTGGCCCCTGATCCCGCACGGCCAGTCCGACACCGCCTCCCTGGACAACGCCCTTGAGCTGCTGGTGGCCGGCGGCTACCCGCTCGCCCACGCGGTGATGATGCTGATCCCCGAAGCCTGGGCCGGCAACCCGCTGATGGATCCGGCCCGCAAGGCCTTCTACGAATACCACGCCGCCCTGATGGAGCCGTGGGACGGCCCGGCCGCCATCGCCTTCACCGATGGGCGCCAGATCGGCGCCACCCTGGACCGCAACGGCCTGCGTCCGGCCCGCTTCATCATCACCGATCAGGACCATGTGATCATGGCCTCCGAGGTCGGCGTCCTCGACGTCCCCGAAGAGCGCATCGTCCGCAAGTGGCGTCTGCAGCCGGGCAAGATGCTGCTCATCGACATGGAAGCGGGGCGCATCGTCGAGGACGAGGAGATCAAGGCGACGCTCGCCGCCGCCAGGCCCTACGCCGACTGGCTGCGCCAGACCCAGTTCAAGCTCGAGGACCTGCCCGAGCCGCCGCCGTGGGCCCCGGCGGCCGAGGGCGGCGCCGACCTCTTGGATCGCCAGCAGGCGTTCGGCTACACCCAGGAAGACATCGCCTTGTTCCTCGAGCCCATGGGCCAGGGCGGCGAGGATCCGGTGGGCTCCATGGGGACCGATACGCCGCTGGCCGTCCTGTCCAGCCGTCCCACCTTGCTTTACGACTATTTCAAGCAGAATTTCGCCCAGGTCACCAACCCGCCCATCGACCCGATCCGCGAGGAGCTGGTGATGAGCCTGGTCTCGATGATCGGCCCCAGGCCCAATCTGCTCGGCCGTCAGGCCGGGTCGCACAAACGCCTGGAAGTCGCCCAGCCGGTGCTGACCAACGCCGATCTGGAGAAGATCCGCGCCATCTCCGACCTCCTCGACGGCGCCTTCCGCACCGCGACGCTGGACGCCACCTGGCCGGCCGCCGAGGGCGAGGCCGGGCTCGAGCGAGCGCTGGACCGGCTCTGCGCGGCGGCCACCGACCAGGTTTTGGCCGACATGAACATCCTCATCCTTTCCGACCGCGCGGCGGGCGCGGAGCGGATCCCCATTCCGGCCGCTCTGGCCACCGCGGCGGTCCACCACCGCCTGATCCGCCAGGGCCTGCGCATGCAGACGGGCCTGGTCATCGAGACCGGCGAGGCGCGCGAGGTGCATCACTTCTGCGTCCTGGCCGGCTACGGCGCCGAGGCCGTCAACCCTTACCTCGCCTTCGAGACCCTGGAGGCGCTGCGCATCGCCGGCGGCTGGAAGACGAGCCCCCAGGCGGTCGTCGCGAACTACGCCAAGGCCGTGGGCAAGGGTATTTTGAAGGTGATGTCCAAAATGGGCATTTCCACCTACCAGTCCTATTGCGGGGCCCAGATCTTCGACGCCGTTGGGCTCGCCGCCAATTTCGTCGAGCGCTATTTCACCGGCACGGCCAGCGTCATCGAGGGCGTCGGCCTCGCCGAAATCGCCGCCGACTGCGCGCGCCGCCACGGCCGCGCCTTTGGCGACGCGCCGATCTGGCGGAACATGCTGGACGCCGGCGGCGTCTACGCTTTTCGCCTGCGGGGGGAACAGCACGCCTGGACGCCCAGCTCCGTGGCCAGCCTCCAGCACGCCGTGCGCGGCGATCTGCCCGGCGAATACAGGGCCTTTGCCGAGGAGATCAACGACCAGAGCGCCCGGCTTCTCACCCTGCGCGGCCTGATGGATTTCCGCTGGGCGGAGAAGCCGATCCCCCTGGCCGAGGTCGAACCCGCCGCACAGATCGTCAAGCGCTTTGCCACCGGGGCGATGAGCTTCGGCTCCATCAGCCGCGAGGCGCACACCACGCTGGCCATCGCCATGAACCGCATGGGGGCGCGCTCCAACACCGGCGAGGGGGGCGAGGAATCCGACCGGTTCGCGCCAATGGCCAATGGCGATTCCATGCGTTCGGCGATCAAGCAGGTGGCCTCCGGCCGCTTCGGAGTCACCGCCGAATATCTGGTCAACGCCGACGACATCCAGATCAAGATGGCCCAGGGGGCCAAGCCCGGCGAAGGGGGCCAGCTTCCCGGCCACAAGGTCGACGCGGCCATCGCCGCGGTGCGCCACGCCACGCCCGGCGTCGGCCTGATCTCGCCGCCGCCGCACCACGACATCTATTCCATCGAGGATCTCGCCCAGCTCATCCACGACCTGAAGAAGGTCAATCCGGCGGCGCGCATCTCGGTGAAGCTGGTCTCCGAGGTCGGGGTGGGCACGGTGGCGGCTGGGGTGGCCAAGGCGCGCGCCGACCACGTGACCATCTCGGGTTTCGAAGGCGGCACCGGTGCGAGCCCTCTCACCTCGCTCACCCACGCCGGATCGCCCTGGGAGATCGGCCTGGCGGAAACACAGCAGACCCTGCTGTTGAACGGCCTACGCCGCCGGATCGCCGTGCAGGTGGACGGAGGGTTGCGCACCGGTCGGGACGTGGCCGTGGGCGCCCTCCTGGGGGCCGACGAATTCGGCTTCGCCACCGCCCCCTTGATCGCGGCGGGCTGCATCATGATGCGCAAGTGCCACCTCAACACCTGCCCGGTCGGGATAGCGACCCAGGATCCGGTGCTGCGCGCCCGCTTCACCGGAGCGCCCGAGCATATCGTCAGGTATTTCTTCTTCGTGGCCGAGGAGCTGCGCGAGATCATGGCGCGGCTCGCCTTTCGCACCGTCCAGGAAATGATCGGCCAGGTCGGGCGCCTCGAGGTCGCCGGCGCGGTGGACCATTGGAAGTCGAGCGGCATAGACCTCTCGCGCGTCCTCTACGCGGCCCGGGCGGACCGGCCCGAGGATCTGTGGAATTCCGCTCGTCAGGATCACGGACTGGCGAAGGCCCTCGATCACCGACTGATCGCCGCGGCGGCCGCGACTCTCGCCGGCGGCGATCCGGTGCGCGTTGAACTTCCCATCCGCAACGTCAACCGGACCACCGGAGCCATGCTGTCGGGCGAGGTGGCGCGCCGGCACGGCCATGCGGGCCTGCCGGAGGATTCCATCGTCGCCAGCTTCACCGGCACGGCCGGCCAGAGCTTTGGCGCCTTCCTCGCTAGGGGTGTCAGCCTCGAGCTCACCGGCGAGGCCAACGACTACGTCGGCAAGGGGCTTTCCGGCGGCCGAATCGTGGTGCGGGCCCCGCGCCAGGCCAGGCGCGATCCGGCCGCCAACATCATCGTCGGCAACACCGTTCTCTACGGCGCCGTCGCCGGCGAAGCCTATTTCGAGGGCGTGGCCGGCGAGCGGTTCGCGGTGCGCAACTCAGGCGCGGTGGCCGTTGTCGAGGGCGTCGGCGACCACGGCTGCGAGTACATGACCGGCGGGGTGGTGGTGGTGCTCGGCGAGACGGGGCGCAACTTCGCCGCCGGCATGTCGGGGGGCCTGGCCTACGTCCATGACCCGCGCGGCCGATTCGAAACGCTGTGCAATAAAGCCATGGTCGATCTTTCGCCTATCGCTCGGGGCGGCCCGGCCGACCGCGACGAAGACCGTCCCCGTCAGCGTTCGCAAAGCGTCGAGGACGCGGGCATGGGCGATCCCTTGCGGTTCGACGCCCAGCGACTGCGCATTCTCATCGAGCGCCACCACCGCCATACCGGCAGCGCTCGCGCCGCCCAGCTCCTGGCCGAGTGGGACGCCGCCCTCGCCGCCTTCGTCAAGGTGACCCCCAAGGACTACCGCCGCGCCCTGACCGATCAAGCCGCCCGTCGCGCCGCCGCCGCGGCCGTGGCGGCGGAGTGAGCCGTCCCAATGGCCAAACCCACCGGCTTCATGGAGATCGAACGTCGCGATCGCGTCTACGCGCCGCGTGAGGCGCGGCTCAAGTCCTGGGATGAATTCGTCCGCCCCCTGCCGGTCGCCGAGGTGGAGCGCCAGGCGGCCCGCTGCATGGGCTGCGGCGTCCCGTTCTGCCACATCGGCTGTCCGGTCAATAACCTGATCCCGGACTGGAACGATCTGGTCTGGCGCGATGACTGGCGCGCGGCCCTGACCGCCCTGCATTCCACCAATAATTTTCCGGAGTTCACCGGCCGCGTCTGTCCCGCGCCCTGCGAGGCGGCATGCACCCTCAACATCGACGACAATCCGGTGACCATCAAAACCATCGAATGCCAGATCGTCGACCGGGGCTGGCAGGAGGGCTGGATTGCCCCTCTGGCCCCCATCGCCTTCACCGGCCGCCGCGTCGCCGTCGTGGGCTCGGGCCCGGCCGGCCTCGCCTGCGCCCAGCAGCTCGCCCGGGCCGGCCACACCGTCACGGTGTTCGAAAAGGCCGACCGCATCGGCGGCCTGCTGCGCTACGGCATCCCCGACTTCAAGATGGAAAAATCACTCATCGACCGGCGCGTCGCCCAGATGGCCGCCGAGGGCGTGACTTTTTGCCCGGGCGTCCAGGTCGGCGGGGCGGTGTCGGTGGATGCCTTGCTGGGCAGCCACGACGCCCTGGCGCTCTGCGCCGGCGCCGAATCGCCCCGCGATCTGGACCTTCCGCCGCACGGGCTCACCGGCATTCACTTCGCCATGGACTTCCTCGTCCAGCAAAACAAGCGCGTGGCGGGCGATCCGGAGATCGTGGCCGCGCCCGGCGGCACGATCAGCGCCACGGGCAGGCGCGTGGTGGTGATCGGCGGCGGGGACACCGGCTCGGATTGCATCGGCACCGCCAACCGCCAGGGCGCGGCCAGCGTCACCCAGCTGGAAATCATGCCGCGGCCCCCGACCCGTGAGAACAAGGCCCTCACCTGGCCTAATTGGCCCCTGAAGCTGCGCACCTCTTCGTCCCAGGACGAAGGCTGCGAGCGCGACTTCGCCGTCGCCACCCGCCGCGCCCTCGGCGCAAACGGCGCCATCGAGGCTTTGGAGTGCGCGCGCCTGGAATGGACCGCCGGTCCCGACGGGCGCATGAGCATGACCGAGGTTCCTGGCGGCGAATTCACGCTTCAGGCCGATCTCGTCCTCCTGGCCATGGGCTTCCTCGGTCCCCACCGTGACGGCCTTTTGGAAGAGGCGGCCGTGGACCTGGATGCGCGCGGGAGTGTCGCGGCGTCGGACGCCGACTACCAGACGTCAACCCCCAAGATCTTCGCCGCCGGGGACATGCGCCGCGGCCAGTCCCTCGTCGTCTGGGCCCTTCGCGAAGGCCGCCAGTGCGCGCGCGCGGTGGATGAGTACCTCATGGGGACGAGCGATCTGCCGAGGTGAGGCGTGGGGCCAGGCGCCAGCGGTCATCAAAGCGTCCGCGTCAACGGAGGCCGGATACTTGACCGCCCCAGATCGCTCGTCGAAAAAGCCTATCGCACCCTTGCGGCGAAGGGGCCGTCCATCCGTGAGGGCAGGGTGCTTGGGACATATCAGCGTCGGATGCTCTAGATGCAAAGCATGGTCATCGCCGTCACCGGCGGCTTGGGGGTGCTCGGTCGGGCGGTCGTTGACGCGGCGCGCCGCGCCGGGTGGGAGGCGGCGGCGATCGACCACGCGACCGCGCCAGAGGACGACCTCGGGGGCGCCGATGACGGAGTTCTGCGGATCGGCGGGATCGACCTGGCCGGTCCGGCGGCGGCGAGCGCGGCGATGGAGAGGGTGGTGGCGCGGTTCGGGCGGCTGGACGCTCTCATCAACGTGGCGGGGGGTTTTCGTTGGCAGACATTGGCCGACGGGCCGTTCGAGGGTTGGGCCGCCCTCTATGCGATGAATGTGCTGACGGCGGCGGCGTCGTCCAGGGCCGCGCTCCCTCACCTCGTAGCGTCCGGGCGCGGGGCCATCGTCAACGTCGGGGCGAACGCCGCGCTCAAGGCGGGAGCGGGCATGGGCGCCTACGCCGCCGCCAAGTCCGGCGTCCATCGCCTGACCGAGGCGCTGGCCGAGGAGTGGAAAGGCAAGGTGCGGGTGAACGCCATCCTGCCGTCCATCCTCGACACCCCCGCCAACCGCGCCGATATGCCCAGGGCCGATCAAGCCGCCTGGGTCTCTCCGGAAGAGGCGGCGCAGGTCATCCTCTTCCTGGCCGGCGAGCGCGCCTCGGCGATCACCGGCGCCCTGCTGCCGGTGACCGGGCGGGTCTGAAGGCCTTTGGCGTTCAAAAGCCGCGGACGGTGCAATCGCTCGACCATGCGCGAAGGGCCTGAAAAGAAAATCAAAAAGGGCTTGCGTTTGAATATGTGATGTGGTTCACTACATCACCGTCTCACCACACCACACAACCACGGTGCTGGTCCGAAGGCAAAACGAAGAGGCGCGGTGTCAATCGGTGTGATCGCCGGCGCTTCTCTCGCAAGCGCTATCTGGAACACGTGATGGATCGTGAGTGGAATGACAGTCAGCCGATTTACCGCCAGCTCCGCGATCGTGTCGTCGCGATGATCCTCGACGGTGTGCTCATCGAAGGCGATCCCCTGCCATCGGTTCGCAATGTCGCGGCCGAATATCGGGTCAATCCGCTCACGGTCCTGAAGGGCTATCAACAGCTGGTCGACGAGCAGCTTGTCGAGAAGCGGCGAGGTCTTGGCCTGTTCATCAACTTGGGCGCGCGCGATCTGCTCCTGCGGGGCGAGCGCCAGAAGTTTCTGGCTGAACAATGGCCCGCGATCCACGCGACCATTCTGCGGCTCGGCCTGACGCCGCGGGAACTGCTGGGCGCCGCCGCGGCCGGCGGATCTTCGTCAAAAACCAGCGAGGAGCGCTGAAGCCATGCCATGTATAGAAGCGCGCGGCCTGCGAAAGGCCTTCGGCGCGACCATCGCGCTGGATGGCGTCGATTTGCGCATCGAAGAGGGCCGCATCCTCGGACTCATCGGTCCCAACGGCGCGGGCAAGACCACGGCGCTCAACGCGATTCTCGGCCTCGTCCCCTATCAGGGTGAACTGAAAGTGCTGGGGCGCGATCCCTGGACCCAGCGCGACCGGCTCATGGCCGATGTCTGCTTCATCGCCGATGTCGCCGTGCTGCCGCGCTGGATGCGTGTCTCGCAGGCGCTCGACTATGTCGCGGGCGTGCATCCCAGGTTCGATCGCGCGAAGGCGGAAGGATTTCTCGCCAAGACCGCCATCAAGCGCTCCAGCAGGGTAAGGGAATTGTCCAAGGGCATGGTGACCCAACTTCATCTCGCTCTGGTCATGGCCATCGACGCGAAATTGCTGGTGCTGGACGAGCCGACCCTCGGCCTAGACATTCTATTTCGCAAGCAATTCTACGATTCTCTGCTGAACGACTACTTCGATGGCGCCCGCACCATCGTCGTGACGACGCATCAGGTCGAAGAGATCCAACACATCCTCACCGATCTGATGTTCATCAACCGCGGCCGCATCGTGCTCGATTGCAGCATGGAAGATTTCGAACTGCGCTATCTGGAACTGATGGCCGGCCCCGAGCACCTCGCCGCGGCGCGGGCGCTGGGGCCCATCCACGAGCGCCAGGTGTTCGGCCGAACCATTCTGTTGTTCGATTCCGTCGATCGCGGCCGGCTCGCCGCCCTGGGCGAGGTGCGCACCCCCGGCATCGCCGATCTGTTCGTCGCCTTGATCGGCCCTCAGGCCGTCGAGGCGCAAGGAACCGCCGCATGAACACCCCCTCGAACGCCATAGCCGAATCTCCCCTTGCCTCGCCGGTCGGCGCGCCCGTGGCCCTGTCGGCCACGCGGCCCCTTTACTGGTCGCTGCGACGCGAAATGTGGGAGAACCGCTCAGTCTATATCGCGCCGCTGATCGTCGCCGCCGTCGTGCTGTTTGGCCTCGTGATCGCCGCGATCCGCCTGGCGCCCGGCGCGCCTCGCTTCTCGACGATGGATCCGGCGCGGCAGAGCGACCTGCTCGCCGCCGCTTACGGAGCGGCCGCGATCCCGATCACCCTGACCGTACTCATCGTCGGGGTCTTCTACTGCCTGGGCGCGCTGCACAACGAACGCCGCGATCGCAGTATCCTGTTCTGGAAGTCGCTGCCGGTCTCCGATCTCGTGACCGTGCTCTCCAAGGCGAGCATTCCGCTCGTGGTCCTGCCACTCGTCAGCTTTGCGATCATCGTCGCCACGCGCCTGATCATGCTGCTGCTAGGGACGGCTGTGCTGCTGGTCGACGGGCAAAGCGCAGCGGCTTTGTGGGCGCGCTCGCCCTGGCTCCAGATGTCGCTCGTTCCGCTCTACGGGGCGACCGTGCTGGCGCTTTGGCACGCTCCAATTTACGGCTGGCTGCTGCTGGTTTCGGGCTGGGCGCGGCGGGCGCCGTTTCTATGGGCCTTTCTGCCGCCGCTCGCGCTGTGCGTCTTCGAGAAGATTGCGTTCAACACTTCCTATTTCGCCTCGATGCTGGGCTACCGCGTGTCGGGCAGCGACGCGGCGGCCTTCGCCGTCAACGCGCCAGGCAAGGACATCATCTATCGGCTGGCGCAACTGGATCCGGTCAAATTCCTGGAAAGCCCGGACCTGTGGATCGGGCTCGCGGTCGCGGCGGCCTTTCTCGCCGCGGCGGTCTGGCAGCGCCGTTATCGCCAACCGCTCTGATCGGCCCCAGCGGTATCAGCGCAGCGCCGCCCAGGCTGGAGCGTAGGCCAACGCCTCGGCGTACCTGGCGCGCGCCGCCTTCCAGCGTCCTTGCCGCGCCAGCACATCACCTTGGCCCTTCAACGGGTCGGCCCAATGAGCACCCCTCGCGCTGGCGGCGGCGAATTCCCGCTCGGCTCCGGCAAGGTCCCCGCGCGCCAGAAGGGCGAGGCCCCACCGCTGATAGGCGAACGGCAGCGAAGGGGCGAGCGCGACGGCCCCGGCGTAGGCGCGGTCGGCGCCGGCGCGGTCGCCGGCGTGTTCCAGACCATCGGCCTGGAAGCTCGCGCAACGCACGGAGCGGGCCGCCTTGGCGAACACCCCTTGCGCGTCCGCGGTTCGTCCCGTCAGCGCGTAGACGAGGCCAAGGTAGCAGCGAGCGTCGAGGTAAAGGCTCGCATCCCCCACGGCGTATGCCGTGTTGAAGGCTTCCATGGCGGTGGTGGCCAAGGCCAGGTCTCCCGCCTCCAGAGCCCGGCGCCCTTCCACGAAATGGCGGGCCATCAGCGTGGCGTGATCCGAAGGATTCGCGCCCAGCATGTAGCCTGTCGCCCCGGCCCAGTCGTGGAGTTCCATCGCCGCCAAGGCGAGGAGCGGTCCGCTGGCGGATCCGCCGGTTCCCTCGCCGTTGTTCAGCGCGGCGTCACGGCGCGTTCCCAACAAAACGGCCGCCCAATCCTCGCGCAGCGCCGCCAGGTCCAGAAACGCCGGGGGACGCGGATCCCCCGCCTTGTGCGACGAAAGCCAGAGCCGCTCCATGACAAGACCTGTGCGGAATCCGGCCTCCTCACCCCCAAGAGCGGTCCGCTCATCCATGTGATTGTCCCACGCGATCCACAGGTCGGGTTTGAGGGCGATTGCCGCCTGGAAGCGCTCGTCCGCCTCGGCGCCCCGCCCCAGGGCTTGCAGAGCCTCCCCCCAACCGTTCAGGAGTTCGGCCCGATCGCCCAACCGCGCGCGCGGCCAGGCCGAGACGTAGAAGGCGATCGCCTCCTGGGGTCGGTTGGCGACGAAGAGGTAGCGCCCGAACAGGACCGGCTCGGCCTGTCCGAAGGCGTATTCGGCGGCGGACCGCACCAGGGCGGGCAGATCCGTCGGTCCGCCGGTGAAGGATTTCGCCGCGACGCCGTCGCCGCGGATCGTGAGCGTCAGCGCCCCGTCCGGCCCCTGCACCAGATCGCCGCCGATGTGCGTGTCATGGCCCAGGCGGTCGAGCAGCAGACGGTAAATGTCCCCCAGCGAAATGCCGGTCTGGGGCACCACGACCTTGATATCGCCGCTCCAGCCGCCGGCGACGAGACGTTTGGCATAGTCCGTGCGCGTCTTATTCTGCAGGTCCTGAAACGTGTCCAGGACGTCGCCCGCCACCACCTTGCCGGTCAGGCCGCGGGCGGCGAGCGCCGCCGGCGCGTCGAAGGCGTCGACCACCACCGCGTGGGAGTGAGCGGCGCTCCACACCATGGTGAAGGCGATCAGGCCCAGCGCGGCGGCGGCGAGCGCCAGGAAAGACTGAAGCCCGACCTTGAACCCTTCATTCAGGCGACTCAGCCGCATGTGGGAGAGCTGAATGGCGCGCTGCTCGTGGAGGTGTTCGGTCTGGATATCGACCAGATGGGACTGCTTGTCGAAGTAGGCGCCCGCCTTGCCGGCGAGATGTGGATCGAACTTCGCCATGTTCGCCGCCAGCGATGTCGCCGCCGCCGCCGGGTCTACGGCGGGCGGCGAGGGGCCGCCGTCGCCATCGGCGACTTCCACAGAGTCGGCCTCGGCCATTCGACGACCTCGATCCTGAAGGTTCGGCGCCATCGCATTTGCACGGCGGCGTTGCAACCTCGGCTTTTCGATCAACCGCCGCGGCAGCGCCGCCGCGCTCAAGACGCTTACGTCGGCTCCGCGCCAAGAACGGAAATTCAGGTGGCTCCCGAAACTCACCGTTCAAGTCAGCTAGGCAGCGGCGCCGCGAACGGCAAGTTGTCGGCGCTGACCCAACGGAGAGGATCGACCCTAGCTGACCTTCGGGGCTCGGGCGATGGTAGCTAGGTTGGGCGCGCGCCTACCCTGTGCTAGCCTTCGCCGCCGGGGGTTTGATCATGCGATACCTGAACCTTGCCGCGGTCATCGCCGCCGCCAGTCTGGTCGCCTCCTGCGCGCCGCCGATGGCGACCTACGACTATCCGAAGTACGGCTTCGCCGCCGAATTTCCGGCTCCGCCCAAGGTGACCGACACGACCGACCCACAGACGGACAGGCACACCACCGTGTTCGACGCTCAGAGCCTCGGCCGCGACTTCGCCGTCACCGTGACCGACGTCGATCCCCCGCGCCCTTATCACCACCTGGATATCGACCAACTGGCGGACGACGCGTCGAAGGCCACGGCCAAGGCCGTCGGCGGCGAGGTGACCTACCGGACCTCCGCCGCCATCGCCGAAGGCGTCCTCGGCCGCGAACTGGTCATCAGCAAGGGCGGCCGCCGGGAGGTGAGGGCGCGCTACTACCTGTCGGGCGCCCGCTTTTATGTCCTCACTGCCAAGTCCTCAATGGGCCTGAGCCCCGTCACCGAGGCCAGCGACGTGGACCCCAGCACCGAGTCCGGCTCGGATAACGACCCGGCCGTGAAAGTCTTTCTGACGTCATTCCGTGTGACGCCCCCGGCGACCCCCTAGTGCCCGCGACGATTGCCGAGATCAGTGCAAGCGGATGGCGCGTATTCGGCAGCGCGGAGATGACTGCGACCCTTGCCGGAGGGCTGCCGCGAATGTCCGCTGGTGTGCCAGAGCCCAAGGGAGAATTTCGACCGAGGCTGTGTAAAAACGTGGATGGCAGAGATTTTGGCGCAAAGACCTACCCGCAAGTGGTCCATTTCTGCCTGGTCATGCAAGACTTGAGCTTAGTATGAGCCCGGTGCGGCATAGC
>Ga0182024_10016286_pt1 | contig 14120 bp, 11 predicted proteins | sample P32metaG_FD_120480 | JGI IMG/M metagenome (GOLD analysis project Ga0182024, IMG submission 120480) | Permafrost microbial communities from Stordalen Mire, Sweden - P3-2 metaG (Illumina Assembly) | ecosystem: Environmental > Terrestrial > Soil > Wetlands > Permafrost | place: Sweden: Stordalen... | reverse complement strand
TGACGGTCGCGGGTCAGAAAAGAGTTGAGCGTTAGTGGGGGGCGAGAGTGCCGCTCGTTGACACTCGCGGTTCAGAAAGCCGGGTTGAGCATGCCGCTCCCTGACGGTCGCGGGTCAGAAAAGAGTTGAGCGTTAGTGGGGGGCGAGAGTGCCGCTCGTTGACACTCGCGGTTCAGAAAGCCGGGTTGAGCATGCCGCTCCCTGACGGTCGCGGTTCAGAAAAGAGTTAAGCGTTGGTGGGGGGGTGAGAGTGCCGCTCGTTGACACTCGCGGTTCTGAAAGCCGGGACGCGCTCCCTGGGAGCAAGCGCAACTGCGATCGCGCCGCGTTATTTTCCAGTCCACAGTTCCGGAAATTCTTTTTTCAGATTTCGCAGCTTGGGCATATCGTTGAACACGATATAGGGTTCGTTGGGATTGTGCTCGAGGTAATGCTGATGATAGCCTTCCGCGGGATAGAATCCGTTATTGAGCGGCGTGAGCTGCGTGACGATTTTGTGCCTGAAGGCCTTGGCGTCGTTCAACTGCTGAATATACGCTGCCGCGACGCGTTTCTGATCGTCATTCGCATAGAAAATCGCCGAGCGATACTGGGTGCCCTCGTCGGGGCCCTGGCGATTCAGTTCGGTGGGATCATGCGCCACCGAAAAAAATACTTGCAGCAGCTTTCCGTAGGTCACCTGCGAGGGATCGTAGGTGACTTTGACGGATTCGGCATGCCCGGTCACGCCGGAGCTGACGATTTCATAATGAGCCGTCAATTTGCTGCCGCCGGCGAATCCGGAGACGGCTTCCTTCACGCCCTTGACATGATCGAACACGGCTTCGACGCCCCAGAAACAGCCGCCTGCGAAGACGGCAGTGGCGTTCTGGGCGCCCGCGGAGGGCGCGATGTCGTTGGCCGGGGGCGGAAGGGCGGCGGCTTGCGCGCATCCCGTCACCAGCGCGAACGAAATCAGGATCGCCGCCAATGCGGAAGATGGCAAAAGGATCGAGGGCGGATGAACGTTAGAGTGATGATGCGCGGGCATGGGGAAACCTCGTTAGCTATTTTACCGCACCCATTGGAACGCGCTCCCTTACGGTCGCGGTTCTGAAGGGTGGAACGCGCTCCCTTACGGTCGCGGTTCTGAAGGGTGGAACGCGCTCCCTTGCGGTCGCGGTTCTGAAGGGTGGAACGCGCTCCCTTGCGGTCGCGGTTCTGAAGGGTGGAACGCGCTCCCTTACGGTCGCGGTTCTGAAGGGTGGAACGCGCTCCCTTGCGGTCGCGGTTCCGAAAAACAATGCGCTCCCTAACGGTCGCGGTTCCGAAAAACAACGCGCTCCCTTACGGTCGCGCCTCGGTGGCAGGGCACGGCCCTGCCCCACCGGCCCGGAAGGCGGGGCATGACGCGCTAATGTCGTTAGATAGTGCTGCGCCGAGATCGCGCTCAGGGAGATGGCGCTCAGGGATATTGATGCGGCTTCGAATCCACGTCCGGTTGCTGGCTGGCTCGACCATCTTTCTCAGTTCGTTCCTGCTGTTTTCCATCCAGCCGATGTTTGCCAAAATGATTCTGCCGTGGTTTGGCGGATCGGCGGCGGTGTGGACCACCTGCCTGGTGTTCTTTCAAACCGCGCTGCTGGCGGGATATTGGTATGCGTGGCTGGCGGTCAAGCGGCTGCGTCCGCATCGCCAGGCGATGGCACACACGTTCCTGCTGGCCGTGGCGATCGCATTGTTGCCTGTGGAGGCGGGCCCGCACTGGCGGCCCGCGCCGGATTCTTCAGGGCACCCGGCGGTTCGCATTCTGGCGATGCTGACTGCGGTGTTGGGATTGCCTTACTTTCTTCTGTCGACTACCGGTCCGCTGCTGCAAAGCTGGTACGCGCGGGTGGGCCGTGCGGATCTGGCGGCGGGAAGTCCGGAGGAGAATTCGGCGCCGGGTTCCGCGGACTCGCAGCCGTACCGGCTGTTCGCCCTGTCGAATGCGGGGGCGCTGATCGCGCTGATGGCCTACCCGCTGTGGATCGAGCCCCGCTTAACGGTACACGTTCAGGAGCGGCTATGGTCCATCGGATTCGTGATTTTCGCGGTGCTGTGCGCGATCACTGCATGGGTCGCGGCGGCTTCTCCCCGGCAGGCGAACGTGGGGCAGGCGGACATGGGGCAAGCGTCGCCTGCCAAACAAGCTTCTCCCCGGCAGGCGAACGTGGGGCAGGCGATCTTGTCGCCTGCCGAACAAACTGCTCCCCGGCAGGCGACAAGATCGCCTGCCCCACTACAGCGACTGGAATGGATCGCACTTGCGGCGGTCGGCTCCATGCTGCTGCTGGCGACCACCAATCAGCTCACACAGAACGTGGCGCCGGTGCCGCTGTTGTGGATCGTCCCGCTGGCGATCTACCTGCTCACGTTCATCCTGACGTTTGAAAGCTCGCGATGGTACCGGCGGGATGTGTTGCTGCGTTTGCTCGCGATCGCGCTGGCATCGGTCGCCTATGCGATTTACGACATTCAACTGAGCGACGCGATGGCCGTCTCCATCCCGCTGTTCTGCGCCGCCCTGTTCCTGGGCTGCATGTTTTGCCACGGCGAGCTCAATCGGAGGAAACCCGGCGCCGGGTATCTCACATCCTTCTATATGATGATCGCGCTCGGCGGAGCGGTGGGCGCGGTATCGGTGGGCTTGATCGCGCCCGTGATTTTCTCGGGCGTCTACGAACTGCCGGTGGCGATGCTGGCGCTGGCGGCGTTGGTGCTATGGATGAATAGGGATCCAAGCGTGGGGCAGCCAATTTTGGCTGCCGTCGGCTTTGAGCCGACGAGCGATTCGTTCCGTCCAAAGCCGCCTGAAAGGCGGCTGCAGCCAGAATTGGCTGCCCCACAGGACTCTGGGCGATGGGCGCAGCGGTTGTTGTGGCTGGGCGTGACCGCGGCCATGGCGGTTATGGTCGAGACCCAGGTTCGCGCCTATCATCGGGGAGCAGTGGAGCTGGAGCGCAGCTTTTACGGATCGCTGCGCGTGGTGGATTCAGGCGGCGTGCGAACCTTGTATCACGGTACGGTGGAGCACGGCTCGCAATTTTTGGATGCGGGCAAGCGCATGATGCCGACAACTTACTACGGCGATTCGTCCGGCGTGGGGATCGCGCTGCGGTATGCGCCGGACAGGACGGAGAAAATCGGGAAACACGTGGGCGTGATCGGGCTAGGGGCGGGAACGCTGGCCGCCTACGGGCGCGCCGGTGACGAGTTTCACTTTTACGAAATCAACCCGCAGGTGGTGGAGATCGCTCGCCGCCAGTTTACTTATCTGGACGGCAGCCCGGCTAGAATTGAGATAACGCTTGGCGACGCGCGTTTGGCACTTGAATCGGAAGCAGCCGGGGAATCCGAAGCAGCCGAATCCAAGGTAGCCGGGTCCTTGAAAGCGAGAGGCTTTGACGTGTTAGTTGTTGACGCTTTTTCGGGAGATGCGATTCCGGTGCACCTGTTGACGAAAGAGGCTTTAGCGATCTATCTCGGACGCCTGAAACCGTCCGGCATTCTGGCGATCCATGTCTCCAATCAATATCTTGATCTCGCGCCGGTGGTGGGGCAACTGGCTTCGCTGTACGATTTGCCCGCGATCGAAATTCGCAGCGCCAAGGACGAATCGTCACGGACCTTAGAAGCGGTGTGGGTGTTGATGACGCGCGATCGCAACTTTTTCCGATCGCCGGAGATTGTAAACCCAGGTAACGGGAATAGCGTTCTTCCAGTACCGCTCCCTATGACGCTGCGTGTGTGGACCGACGATTACAACAATTTATTGCAAGTGATGCGATGGATTCCAAACCAATGAAACTCATTTACGTACTTTTCTTATCATTATTGTTCGCGTCCCTGTTCGCCCCGTGTGCGATGGGGCAAAGAGCCGCACGATTCGCTCTCATCCTGGAGGATGAACCGGTGGCGACGCGGTTCGGCGAAAGCTCGGCCACCCATGAGGGCCTGCAATCGGCAGCGGCAGGCGATTACCGCCGCCAGCTCGAAGCCAAGCATGACGATTTGCGGAGCGAGCTGCGGTCGCGAAACTTCACGATTACCGGGTCGGTGACAAACACGCTCAATGCGGTGTTTGTCCTGGCGCCGCCGAGCCGGCTCGCGGAACTCCAGGGGCTCCCAGGCGTTCGCGCAGTGACGCCGTTGCGCGCCTACAAGCATCAACTGAATCGCGCGCTGGCGCTACTGGATGCGAGCACGGCGTGGAGCGCGGTGGGCGGCGTCTCGAACGCGGGCGCGGGCATCAAGATCGCGATCATCGACGGCGGGATCGATCAGACGCACGGGTCGTTTCAGGATCCGTCGCTCTCGATTCCCACCGGGTTTCCCAAGTGCGGCACACCCAGCGATTGCACCGGCTTCACCAACAATAAAGTGATCGTGGCGCGCAGCTATGTGAGTATGCTGGCCGCGCCCAGCAATCCCCAGAGTCCCGCGGTGGATTCGCGCCCCGACGATCTTTCGGCTCGCGATCACGACGGGCACGGGACCGCCGTCGCATCGGTTGCGGCCGGGTACACCACCACTGGTCTGGTCACCTTTAACGGCATGGCGCCGAAAGCGTATCTGGGCAGCTATAAGATTTTCGGGTCGCCCGGGGTGAACGATGAAACGTATGACGATGTCGTCATTCAGGCGCTGGACGATGCCATCAGCGACGGCATGGATGTGATTTCGGCCTCCTTCGGCACTCAGGCTCTGACGGGACCGCTGGATACGGGCGCGGCCTGCGGGCTGGCGGCCGGCGCGCCTTGCGATGCCATCGCCATGGCTTTCGAAAATGCGGCGAAAGCGGGAACGGTGATCGTGGTTTCGGCTGGAAATGATGGCTACAACGCCTACAATTACCCGGCCTTCAATACCGTCGAAAGTCCGGCCGACGCGCCGGATGTCATCGCCGTCGGCGCCTCTTCCAACTCGCATTACTTCATCGAAACCGTCCGAGTCCCCGGCAACGTGCCCTCGAATCTACAGAACATCCCAGGCCAGACCGGCACGGCCAACACGTTTTATCCCGGCGCGTTTTCGTTGCCGCTGCTGGATGTCCAGCAGATCGGCGATAACGGTTTGTTCTGCTCAACCAATCTCTCCGGCAACGCGCTGTACGGATACTTCCTGCTGATCGAGCGGGGCACATGCAGCTATGAAACCAAGGTGGAGAACGCGGAAAACGCGGGAGCGTTCGGCGTCATCATCTATATGAATACCAGCGGAGCGCCCATCGCCCCCAGCGACGGAGTGGACGACCCCGACCTGATTCCGTTCATTGTCATCAGCAATGCCAACGGCGTGGCGCTCAAGAATTACGTCGATGCGAATCCGCTGTCCCTGGTCACCATCGATTCAGCCGGATCGGAACAAATCGACAACGTGGACGCGGATGAGCTTGCCGGATTCTCTTCGCTGGGCCCGTCCACCGGCACTGCCGCGATGATCAAGCCCGATCTGGTCGCCGTGGGAGGGTCCGGCACCTCCGGCGGCGGCTCAGTTTACACCGCGGCGCAGAGCTACGACCCGCAGGGCGACGTGTACAGTTCCACCGGATTTGCCGCAGGGGATGGAACCAGCTTTTCCGCGCCGTTAGTGGCGGGAGCAGCCGCGATGGTGAAACAGCATCATCCCACCTGGACTGCCGCGCAAATCCGGTCCGCGATCGTCAACAATGCGGTGCAGGCGATTTCCACCGACGACGGTTCGATCGGCAGTCCGCTGGGTGTCGATATCCAGTCCTTCGGCGCGGGACTTCTGGACGCTGGCGCGGCGGTGAACGCCACCGTTACGGCGAGTCCAGTCTCGCTTTCGTTCGGCATTCTCTCGGCCCTTCCGCAGACCCAGACGCTCACGCTCACCAACAACGGAACGGCTTCCGTGACCCTCGCCATCTCGACTCTGGCGAGCAATGGAGTGCTCGGCGGCGCGACGGTCAGCTTTTCCAAGACCGGTGTTCCGCTGGCGGCGGGCGCTTCGGCAACGGTGAACGTGACACTCACCGGAACCCTTCCCACGCCCAATGAGTACTCGGCGTTCGTTCAGATTCAAGGCACCGGTGTCAGCATGCTGGTTCCTTATATGTATATAGTGCCGGACGGTAATCCCGCGAATCTGTTCCCCTTTCAGGGTTCCTTTGACGGCTTGATTGGGCAGGTGGCGGGAGTACCGGCAGGGGCTTGCCCGGCCCCTGGGTACTGTCCGGGGATCCTCATCGTCAAACTGACCGACGACTACGGAGCGCCCATCCCCAACCAACCGGTCACCTTTACGGCCACCGATGGCGGATCCATCCAGAACCCGCAAGCCACCACCAATCAATACGGGATCGCCACGGCTCAGGCGGTGCTTGGGCCGCAGCCGGGCGGCGGCACGGATGGTTACTACACATACGCCGTGGACGTCGGAGGGATGGAGGCGGATTTCTTCGGGTTTGCGCGCGCGCAGCCCACCATTACGGCGGTAGAGAACGCGGCCAGTTTGAACACTGCCGCGCCGGTCGCGTCCGGATCCTACATCACGATTCTGGGCACGGGTCTGTGCGATTTCACCGATCAAACTTATACTGCGCGGCTGCCGTTGTCGATCGACGGGACGTTTGTCAGCTTCGACGTGCCCTCGGCCAGCATCAGCGTGCCCGGGCATCTGAGCTACTGCAGCCCGAACCAGATCAACGTGCAGGTTCCGTGGGAATTGGCGGGACAGAAGGCCGCGCAGATGAAGGTGACCATCAACTTCACTTACGGCAATGTCTTCACCGTCCCGATCGCGCTGTACTCGCCGGCGTTTTTCGAGATCGCTCCGGGCGAGGTTGCGGCCGAGGATTTGAACTACATCGTGATTACGCCGTCGCACCCCGCGGTGCACGGCACAATCATCCAGTTATTTGCCAATGGACTCGGGCCGGTAAGCAATCAGCCGGCGAGCGGCGATCCGTCTCCTTCTCCGCCGAACCTGGCGCAGACCACCACGACACCGGTAGTGATGTTCGGCACTACGCCGTCGCCCTCAGTGGTCTTCAGCGGATTGACGCCGGGGATCGCCGGGCTGTATCAAATGGACGTGACCGTGCCCGCCAGTCTTGCGCCGGGGAATTATCCGGTCACCGTGTCGATCGGCGGGGTGACGTCGAAAGCGTCAGGGATTCAGGTGCAGTAGTTCCGTGTGGCGCAGGCCAGCCCCATGCGTCAGCTTGGGGCTAGCGTGGGGACACAGGAAACAGCCCCAAGCTGACGCATGGGGCTGACAGCCCGCGCCACGCCGGCGTTTTCTGCATCCCAACGAAGGCCGGATTCATCTAGGATAGGACCATGAAGTTCACAACGGTTCTATTGGTCGTGTTGGTTGTGTCCTGCGCGGTGCCCCTGGTCTCCGCGCAAGCGGTCACATTGTCCGCGCAAGCGCTCACCGGAACCTGGCAGGCGACCGTCAAAGTCAACGGCCTCGACATCCCCTTCCGCATCGAATTCGGCGGCAGCGATTCCACTCCCCAAGCCACCTTCTTCAATGGCGACGAGCGATTCCTCTCCACCAGCGGAAAGCGCGACGGCGGCTCGCTCGAAATCAATTGGGAATACCTTGCCGCGACCCTCAATGCGTCACTGAAGGACGGCGAACTCGACGGCCAGTACACCCGCGCGCGCGGCACCCCCTATCCATTCCACGCGCGCCCGGCGGAGGGTAGACGCGTGGGCATCGACGGTATCGCTCCTGCCGCTCCGCCGCGTATCGAGGGCGTATGGGAAATCCACGATATCGCCAGCGGTAAAGGCGAAAAGGCCTGGCGCCTGATCGTCCATCAGAATGGCGATCACGCCTCCGCCGCCATCCTCCGCATCGATGGCGATACCGGCACGCTCGACGGCTCCTTTCACGACGGCAAATTCACCCTGAGCCATTTTTCGGGCATGCGTCCCGCGCTGCTCGAAATCACCCTCGCCGCCGACGGCACTCTGAACCTGGTGCTCAACGGCAAAAATAAGATGACCGCGATAAGCCCGGCGGTCGCGCGCGCCAAGGGCCTTCCCGAACCCGACGACCCCTCGCGCCACACCGGCGTCAAGGATGCATCCGAGCCGTTCCGCTTCAGCTTTCCCGATCTCAACGGCAAGCTGGTCAGCAACACCGATGCGCGCTTCAAAGGCAAAGTGGTCCTGGTGAATATCACCGGGAGCTGGTGCCCCAACTGCCACGACGAAGCGCCGTTTCTGGCCGAAATTTATCGCAAATATCGGGCGCAAGGTCTGGAGATCGTCGCGCTTTCGTTTGAGGAAGCCGACCAGTTGACGGACCCCACTCGGCTGCGCGCTTTTCTTGCTCGCTACGGAATCGAGTACACCGTTCTGCTCGGCGGCACCACCGACGAGGCGCATGCAAAACTCTCGCAGGCCCTGAATTGGGACGCATGGCCCACTACGTTTCTCCTCGGCCGCGATGGCCGCGTCCGCAATGTGCACACTGGGTTCCCCAGCAAAGCCTCGGGCGATCTCTACACCCAGGCCACGCGCGAGTTCACCGAACAGGTGGAGCGCCTGCTCGCCGAAGTCGACTGCCATTGCGCCGAGTAACCGTCGACAAATGATCGCCGTCGTCGGCAGCGCCAATATCGACCTGACCACCTTCACCGACGATTTTCCGCGCCCCGGAGAAACCATTTTCGGCCGCGGATTCAATCTCGGATTCGGTGGAAAAGGCGCCAATCAGGCGGTCGCCGCGCGGCTGTGCGGAGCGGACGTGTCGATGGTCGCGCGCGTCGGCGTCGATTTATTCAGCGAAGCTACCATCCGTAATTTCCAAACCTTCGGCGTCGAAACCTCTCACGTCATGGTGACGCCCGGCGCGTCCACCGGCGTCGCGCCGATTTTTGTCGATAGCGCCGGTCAGAATCGGATCATCGTCGTGAAAGGCGCGAACGATCTGCTCTCGCCCGCCGACATCGACGCCGCTTCCGGCCTGCTCTCCCGCGCGCAAACCATCGTGCTGCAGCTCGAGGTTCCGCTCGAAACGGTGTACCACACGCTGCGTTTCGCACGCGCGCGGGGAATCCGGACGATTCTGAATCCCGCGCCGGCGCAGCCGCTGGATCTGATCGCCGCCGCGCATGCCGATTACGTGATTCCCAACGAAACCGAGGCCGAGGCGCTCAGCGGCGTTCCAGTTCGCGACCTCGCCAGCGCCCGCGATTGCGCCCAGCGCCTGCTCGATGGTGGATTGCGGCGCGTGATCGTCACGCTGGGCGAAAATGGCGCGCTCCTCGCCGGGCCGGACAGCATGTCCCACATTGCGCCGTTCAAAGTCCAACCGGTGGACACCACCGGCGCCGGCGATGCTTTCATCGGAAGCTTGGCGCGATTTCTTTCGAGCGGATCCGAGGAGCTGGAAGCGATTTCCCGCGCCAATCTCTACGCCGCGCTCTCGACGCTTTCCGCGGGCACCCAGAAGTCCTTCGTCACCATGGAGCGATTCGAGGCCGAGTGGGCCGCCCGTTCTTAACGAACCGCACTCTTCCGAGCCGCGACCGAAGGGAGCGGTTAAAACGATCTGGATCTCATCATCCTAATGCGCGCAATACGCACCCTTCTGAAGCGCGACCAAAGGGAGCGGGTAAAACGATCCGGACCTCATCATCCGAATGCGCCCAATGCGCACCCTTCTGAACCGCGACCGAAGGGAGCGGCCTAAACGTTCTGAACCTCATCATCCTACTGCTTTTCAATGCGTTCCCAGATGAAACGGATTGAAGTTGCTCTTATAATCGAACGCATCCAACCCTTCCGACCGCTTCAGAAACCCGACCACCGCATACGTCACCGGCGTCGCCACCACTTCATAGATCACTTTGCCGACGTACGCGGTTACCGCCAAGTTGGCGAGAGTCGACCATGACGCCGTGCCGCTGAACCCGATAACCACTAGCACCGTCGTATCGACGAACTGTCCCGTCAACGTGGAGCCAACCGTTCTGGTCCACAGCATCTTTCCGCCGGTCCATAATTTCATCTTCGCGAGCGTAAATGAGTTGGTGAACTCGCCGCACCAGTAGGCCACCAGGCTCGCAATGATGAGTCGCGGGATCTGGTAGAACACCGTCGCGAACGCGGCTTGATTGTGCCAATCCGGCGCGGGCGGGAGCCACACCGTAATCAGCCCCATTACCGCCATCAGGCCGTTCGCGAAAAAGCCGAGCCAGATCGCGCGCCGCGACGCCGAATAGCCGTACACTTCCGTGAACACGTCGCCGAAAATATAAGTGATTGGGAACAGCAGTTGCGCTCCGCTGATATTCCGCCCGGCAATCACGCAGAGTTTTTGTCCCACCAGGTTTGAAACCAGGAGCACCACGACGAAGATGCTGAGCAGCAAGTCGAAATGCTTGTAGGTGCGTAGATCGCGCGCCTGCACGGCAACGGGCGTGGCAGGAACGTTCGGGTCGTGTGAAAGCATGAGCAGTTATCTTAGATCATTTTCAATGTGGGGCGGGTCCTCAGACCCGCGCGCGACCCCCTGGTCGCGCCTAACGCGGCGGCGGTCGGGTGGGGCAGGCGATCTCGTCGCCTGCCAGCTTTCATCGTGGCTGCGGTGGCGCGATCGGCGGCCGCGCCGGCGGCGCTGCGCCCTTCGGCACATCGCGGAACTCGCGAGGCGCCGCGGTGTCCAGCGCATGCCCCGGCCTTCCCAGCAGAGGCTCCAACGTCCGCAACACCGTCCCCGCGACGATCTCCGCGCCCGGCGCCGTCGGATGAATTCCGTCCGGCTGGAAGTATCGCAAATCCTTGGTCACGATATCGGAAAGCAGGAAAGGGATCAGCGGGGCGTGATACTGCGCCGCCAGATCCTGGTAGATTTTCTCGAATCCCTGGATGTAATCGGGCCCATAATTCGGCGGCAGGCTCATCCCGGCCAGCACCACTTTCGCCCCCGCCTTCTGAAACTCCGCGATCATCCGCTCCAAATTCTGGCGAGTGTTCGCGAGCGGCATTCCGCGCAGCCCGTCGTTCCCGCCGAGCTCGACAATCACTATCGAAGGCTTGAGCGATGTTGCCGAATCGATCCGCGCGGCGCCTCCCTCCGTGGTATCGCCGCTGATGCCGAGGTTGACGACGTGCCATGCGTATCCGGCCGCATCGAGTTTCTTCTCCAAGGAATCGGGAAAGCTCTTGCCCTGCGGCAGACCATATCCGGCGGCGAGACTGTCGCCGAAAACGGCCAGGACTTTTCGAGGATCGGTCGACGGAGGGGGCGGAGTCCGAGCGGTAGGTAAAGCCGGCTCCGGCGTCACGGGCGCCGCGCCAGTTGGCCTCGGCTCCTCAGACTGCTCGCGCCCATGCGAGCACGCGCCGAGAGCGATCGCGAATACAACGGCGGCAGAGATTTGAAACCGCGACATGGGAAACGTGGCTCGGCGACCGTTTGGCTGGCCGTCTACACCATTCTCACATCGGCGGCGATTTAAGGCTACCTCAAGTCTTTTTCGAGATCGAAGGTCATGTGCGCGAGCCGGAGTTTCACCATCGGGTCTGCCGCCTTCTTCGCTATTTTCTTGAGAGCCATCAGTTGCGCCATTTTCAGCGCCTTTTCTTCCGGCACCGCGACGTCCGGCTTCACGCCGACGCTCTCCCAATCAGTCTTCGTGATCGGATTGATAACTCGCCCGGTGGGAACAAACATCGTAAAATGCTCACCGATGGGCTGTTCCTCGCCGGAGTGCGCACCGCCGCCGGTGACTTCGCCGACGATGGTCGCGCGCTTGAGGCATTGCAGATTGTAGGCGAACGCCTCACCCGCGGAAAAGGTTCGGGGACTGGTAAGAATGTAGACATCGGTATTCGGCAGCCGCCGGCCCGGCACATCGGGGAGAGTCCAGACCTGGTGCAGCGAGTCGGTGGGACGGTCGTACATGTCGTACAGCTGCATTGGGTTTGGTCCGAACAGATAGCTTGAGAGAAGCTGCACCATTGCGGGGCGCCCGCCGCCGCTGTAGCGCAGGTCGATGATGAGCGCGTCGGAATCGGCGACGGAACTCATGGCCGATGCCGCCTCTTGGCCGGCAACCTCGGAGACGCCGAAGCTTCTGAGCTCGAGATAACCGATGTTGCCCGGCAAGTGCTGGACACTTTCGAATAATCCGAAATTACCGGGCCCGCTCTGCTCCCGGATGCGCCGCGCGTCGGCCTCCTGAGTCGGATCGAAGGAATAATCGACGTGGAGATGTTTGTCATGGCTGACGGCGCGGAGGTCTTCACTAAGCTTCCAGGCAAAATCGGAATTGGAGGCGAGTAGGTCATACTCCCCTTTGGCCTGTCGTGCGCGGACCGACCCGACCATCTCTTTTGCCACTTCGGGATAGACGTAGGAGCGGTTCAGTGTCTCGAGCACAGTGTTAATGACCTGATCCCGCGTCTTGGCGTTTATCCCTTGGTCTGACTGCGCCGAAAGCTGAAGCGCACACGCGATGAGGAGAAGATTAGTGGGGGTCATCGGAGTTGCCTCGGTGCAACCGTCTTGGTATCAGACTAACAAAACGCCCTGGCAAAACCGCTCGACGGCAGGCAACATAAAGGCCGATACCCGAACGTGTCGGGACAGTATCCGCGCGTGAAGGGCGGGATTGCGCCAGATGTGCACTCGCACTACTCGGAGGGACACCGCCCTTGACAGTTTCTGACAGTCAGATAAGCTGAAGGTATGCCTGCGAAAACCGCCACGACGGAAGAACGGATTGGCCGTGTTGGGCAGCGTCGCCAAGTCGTAATTCCTCGCGAGATATTCGACAACCTCGATATGCGCACGGGCGATTTCGTGGCCGTCGCGCAGCGCGGCAATTCCGTCGTCATCAAACGGAAAACACTGGTTGACCCCGACGATGTGCTCACGCCGAAGGAAGCCGCGCTCGTGAAAAAGGCTGAACGCGAGATGAAGCAGGGCAAATACGTGACGCTCGCTCAACTCCATCATGATCTGGCACGTAAGAATTCACCGCGACGCCGCAAGACAGCTTGAGGCGATCCCGCCTGATCGGCGCAAACGCATCATGAACGACATCGACGAATTGGCCGAGGACCCGTTCCGAGGCTTGGTAAAACCGCTCAAGGGCAAGGAGCACAAAGGCCGATTCCGCAAGGTGTCGGGGCGGTATCGCATTATCTTCATGCCCACGCACGCGACACGCACGGTTGAGGTGTTGGCGGTTCTCCTGCGCAATGAGGGGACGTACAAATAACGCCGCGGAACCTGCTCCCGAAGCACACGAGAGCCATCATAATAGTTGTAGCCACCACGACATCCTCATGCCCATCATCGAAGCCGTCGCTCTTACCAAAATCATTGATACCGGCACCCATCGCGTCGAAATTCTGCGTGGAGTCGACTTCGTAGTTCCCGCCGGGCAATTCGTCGCCATCATGGGCGCGTCCGGCAGCGGCAAGAGCACGCTACTCGGATTGCTGGCCGGTCTCGACACGGTGACATCCGGACGTGTAGTCATCGACGGCACCGACATCACCGGACTCAGCGAAGACAAACTCGCGGTGGTGCGCGGGCGCAAAATCGGGTTCGTGTTTCAGTCCTATCAACTCATCCCCACCTTGACCGCCGAGGAAAATGTTCTGCTCCCGCATGAGCTGGCCGGCGGCGACGTCAAGGCAGGAATCGCCCGCGCCCGCGAGCTGCTCGCCAGCGTGGGCTTGAGCGATCGCCTGGATCACTATCCCATCCAGCTTTCCGGTGGCGAGCAGCAGCGCGTCGCTCTGGCGCGCGCGTTCATGGTGAAGCCGCCCATCTTGATGGCGGATGAGCCCACCGGCAATTTGGATAGCGTCAACGGTGCACACGTGCTCGAACTGTTGATCGCGCTGAACCGCCGGGAAAACACCACGCTGGTTCTGGTGACCCACGATCTCGCGCTCACGGACCATGCCGATCGCATCGTCACGCTGCGCGATGGCAGAATCATCGCCGATGAAGTTCGCGAGCCGGCGCAAGCGGCAAAGTCGTGAAGTTATCACTGCGCACGGCGGGGCGCATCGCGTGGCGCGAAACGCGGTCGTCCTTACCCAAGTTTCTGTTCGTCGTGCTGGCCGTGGCGGCCGGCGTCGGAGCGCTCTCCG